>Ga0208512_100078_pt1 | contig 37982 bp, 31 predicted proteins | sample LakWasMet40_LOW7_2_FD_183880 | JGI IMG/M metagenome (GOLD analysis project Ga0208512, IMG submission 183880) | Freshwater sediment methanotrophic microbial communities from Lake Washington under simulated oxygen tension - Sediment Metagenome... | ecosystem: Environmental > Aquatic > Freshwater >...
ACGACGATCCGGCCGAGCGGGCGGAAGACCACCCGGTCGCCGCCGTGTTTTTCGCAGGCGACCTTCGTGGCCTCGGAGCACATGGTGTAGGCGCCCCAGCTCTTGGCGCCGGATTCCATGCGGGCGGCGAGGTTCACGTCGTCGCTCGTCATCGTGTAGCTGAAACGGGTGCGGCTGCCCATGTTGCCGACCACGGCGACGCCGGAGTTCAGGCCGATGCGCGAGCGCATCTGGCGGACCGTGAGGGGCCACGCTTCGCCCTGCGCCACCCAGCGCTGGCGGAGTTCGTCGAGGGCATGCTGGACCCGCAGGGCGGTCACACAGGCCCGGTAGGCGTGGTCGGGCAGGGCGATGGGGGCGCCGAACATGGCGACGACGGCGTCGCCGATGTATTTGTCGAGCGTGCCGCCCTCCTCCTGGATGATGTCGGTGCAGACGGTCAGGTATTCGTTGAGCAACTCGACGAGGCGAGCAGCCGAGAGTTTCTCCGAGAAGGTCGAGTAGCCCTGGATGTCGCTGAAATACGCCGTGATCTCCTCGGTGTGCCCGCCGAGTTCCGGCATCTGGCCGCTTTTCACCATCTGGTCCACGAGCTGCGGGGCGAGGTAGGCGCCGAACATGCCCTTGATCTGCTGCTTGGCCCGCTGTTCCTCGATGATCCGGCGGCCGATCACGACGAATTGCAGGGCGCCAAACCCGACCATGGGTGTCACCAGCGGCACCCACCAGCTGCCCCAGACCCAGGCCCAGACGGCGAGCGAGGCGTAGCTAACCACGCCCAGCACAGCACCGCCGCAAAGCACCATGACGGACCGGTTGGCCAGAAAAGCCACCCCCAGCCACCCGAGCACCACGGCCGTGAGCCAGATGAGGGCTTCGGGCACGCGCTGCGCGTAATCGCCCGCGAGGATGTTGTTCACGACATTCGCATGAACCAGCACCAGGGGGGTGTAAGAGCTGCGCGGCGTCGGCCCGGCATCGGCCTTGCCCGTCACGGTCTGACCGATGAATACGATCTTGCCGGCGATGGCCGGCGGCTTCGGCGCATCCGGGGTCTTCTCAACGTGGTAGGCGTTGATCTTGAGCAGCATCTCCTGGTAGGTGTGCGTCGGGAAATCGAAGTGGTTCTGGTCGTAATCCTGGTCGTAACGGTAGTTCACCAGGTAGGTTCCGTTCCGGGAGATGGGGATCCGGCGTTCCCCGTTTTTGGCCTGCAAATATACCCCGTCGCCGAGCCGCACGCGCACCTGGTCCGTGCCGACATGGAAGTAAGCCATGACGGTCTGCAGGGCCAGGGAGGCGAACACCTCTTCGCCCACGCGCACGACCATCGGCACCTCGCGGATGATGCCGTCGCTGGAGCGGGGGGCGTCCGCAAAACCATACCGTGAGACGGCCTTCAGCTCGGGGAAGGGCACGAGGGCGAACTTGTCGCCCGGGATGCGTCCCAAGTCGCCCTCAATCCGGGTCAGGGGCTTGGTCGGGCCGACCGGTGGTGACTCCTCCTCGGGCGGATCCGGGTTCGACACCGCCGCGGTGACGACCGCAACACCGGAGTCGACGGCGGCCTTGGTGTCCGCCCCCATGGCGGCGTCGCCCTCGCCCTCGCGCCGGGCATCGAGGATGACGTCCCAGCTGATGACGGCCGGCTTTTCGACCGCGAGGAACTTGTTGAGGTTGCCGTGCCAGGCCCGGTCGGGCGGCCAGGGCACGAGGTTCGAATCGGTCCCGTCCTCGAACAGGACGATGAATACGCGCGGGTCGGGCGGCGGTTGCGAAATGGCGCGGAACTCGGTGCGCCAGTCCAGGGTGCGCCACTCGGCCTGTTTCACGCTCTCGGAGAAGTGGTCCCCGAGCCAGGCGAGGCCGTAGCACACGACCGGCGCCCACCAGAGCTGGCGAAAGGTCTTGCGGGTGGGGCTCGGCATGGCGGCGCATCATGGCCGCCGCCGCATACCCGAGCCAAGCGATTTCTGGCCGCCGTGGAGGTGGAGCGACTTGCCCTCAAGGCGCTTTCTTTCGCAACGAGGATTGGTTAGCGCGTTGGGGGCAACGCGCTCCACCAGTTAACGCTGCCGCCAGCTGCCGCGGGACAGGCCCCCGAACTTGCGCGGGCCCGGCTGGCCGCCGCCCGGACCCTGCGCCGGGCGCGGGGCGTGACCCTGGCCTTGCGGGCGCGGTGTCTGCGGCGCGTGGCCCGTGTGCTGACGGGGTTGACCGCCGCCGCCATGGCCGTGCCCGCCACCGTGTCCACCGTGGCGCTGCTGCTTGTTGTGCTGGAAACTGCGCGGGTCGACGTAACGCGGACCGGCCGCCGGCCCGATGGTCGGGGGCGAATGATAATCAAAACCGTCGAGCTTCAGCTGCGGCACCTTCTGGCCGATGAAACGCTCGATGTCGCGGATCTCGCCGGCCTGGTCGGGCGTGGTGAGCGTGAAGGCGTCACCGACGGCGGCGGCGCGGCCGGTGCGGCCGATGCGGTGGACGTAATCCTCGGGGTTCGCCGGGATGTCGTAATTGATGACGTGCGAGACGCCGGCGACGTCGATGCCGCGGGCGGCGATGTCGGTGGCGACCATCACCTCGTATTTGCCGGACTTGAAGCCCTCGAGGGCCTCGACGCGCTGCGACTGCGAGCGGTTGGCGTGGAGGACGGCGACGGAGTGGTTGGCGGACTTGAGCTTGCGGGCGATCTTGTCGGCGCCGTGCTTGGTGCGGGAGAAGATCAGGCAGCTGTGGAAGTCGGTCTTCTCGAGCAGCGCCGTGAGCAGGTCGAACTTCTTGAGCTGCGAGACCGGGTAGAAGGCGTGGGTGACGGACTTGTTGACCGTCCGGGCGACGCCGATCTCGACGCGCGCCGGGTTGCGCAGGGCGAAGCGGGCGACCTCCTCGATCTCGGGCGGCACGGTGGCGGAGAAGAACAGCGTCTGGCGCTCGCGCGGGCACATGCCGATGATCTTCTTCACGTCCTTGACGAAGCCCATGTCGAGCATGCGGTCGACCTCGTCGAGGATGAGGATCTTGAGGTTGTCGAGGCGGAGGGTCTTCTCGTTGAGGAAGTCCATCAGGCGGCCGGGCGTCGCGATGACGACGTCGGTGCCGGCCTGGATCTCGCTGCGCTGGCGGCCGTAGCCGACGCCGCCGTGGACGACGGTGGCGCGGATGTCGGTGAAGCGGCCGAAATCGCGGAAGGCCGTCTCAACCTGGGCGGCGAGCTCGCGGGTGGGCTCGAGGATGAGGACGCGCGGGCCGCGGGGCTCATGCTTGGTCAGGCGGGCGAGCGTGGGCAGGGCGAAGGCCGCGGTCTTGCCGGTGCCGGTCTGCGCCGAGGCGATCAGGTCGCCGCCGCCGAGCACGACGGGGATGGCGCGCAGCTGGATGGGCGTCGGGTCGGTGTAGCCCATGGCTTTGACACCGTTGATCAGGGAGGGCGGCAGCCCGAGCTTGGAAAATGGCATAGCGGGTCATTACCCCGGCAAACGGGGGGTAAAGCGAGGCAATTTTGCCCTATTCGCAGCGGCCGATCATTTGCCCCGCCTCCCGCTCAAACTTTGGTCTATCCTTTCGAGCATCCCTGCGCATTGTGTGCCTTATGGAAAAACGCCCGTTCAACGAACTCGGTCTGTCCCCCGAGATTCTGAAAGCCGTGGACAAGATGGGTTTCGAGGAAGCCTCGCCCATCCAGACCGCGGTCATTCCGCATGGATTGGCGGGCAAGGACGTCGTCGGCCAGTCCGCGACCGGCTCCGGCAAGACCGCGGCCTTCGCCATCCCGGCCATCGAGAAGGTCGACGTGAAGATGCGCCAGGTGCAGGTGCTCGTGCTCTGCCCGACCCGCGAGCTGGCGGTGCAGGTGGCCGAGGAGTTCGGCAAGCTGGCTTTCTTCAAGAAGGGCCTGATGGAGGTGCCGATCTACGGCGGCCAGAGCTACGAGCGGCAGTTCCGTGCGCTCCACGCCGGCGCGCAGGTCGTCATCGGCACGCCGGGCCGCGTCATGGACCACATGGCCCGCGGCACGATGAAGCTCGATGCGCTGAAGGTCATCGTGCTCGACGAGGCCGACCGGATGCTCGACATGGGCTTCCGCGACGACATCGAGCACATCCTCAAGTCGGTGCCCGAGCAGCGGCAGTGCCTGTTTTTCTCGGCGACGATGCCGCGCATGATCCAGGACCTGATCAAGCGCTACACCCGCGACCCGGTCTGGGTGCGCATCGAGGCCCACGCGCTCAACGCCCCGCAGGTGGAGCAGATCTACTTCGAGGTCGACCGCCGCTCCAAGATCGAGCTGCTCACGCGCCTCATCGACCTGCACGACTTCCGCTTCGGCATCATCTTTTGCAGCACCAAGATCATGGTGGACGAGCTCGACGAGCACCTGCACGCCCGCGGCTACTCGACGGATCGCCTGCACGGCGACATCACGCAGGCGCAGCGCACGCGGGTGATGGACAAGTTCCGCCGCCGCGGCTTCGAGTTCCTCGTCGCGACGGATGTCGCGGCGCGCGGGCTCGACGTGGACGACCTCGAGGTCGTCTTCAACTTCGACCTGCCGAACGACGCCGAGGACTACACGCACCGCATCGGTCGCACGGGCCGCGCCGGCAAGAAGGGCATGGCCTTCACCTTCGTGGCGGGCCGCGAGCTCTACAAGATGCAGAACATGATCCATTATGGCCGGCTCAAGATCCGCCGCGAGCGGGTGCCGTCGATGGACGAGGTCGAGGAGGCCAAGGGCAACGTGTTCTTCGAGAAGCTGCGCGCCACGCTCGAGGAGAAAAAATTCCAGTCGCATGACCAGATGGTCCAGCGGCTCATCGAGCAGGGCTACACCAGCACCGACATTGCCTCGGCGCTCATCCACATGCTGCAGGGCGCGGCCGGCGAGCCGCCGGCCAAGGGCGCCGGCACCAAGGCCGAGCGTATCGCGGCCAACGAGGCCCCGAAGGCGGCCCGCCCGGCGGCGCCGCGCGATCCCGAGATCACCCAGGCTCCGTTCCTAGCCAGGGCGCCGGCGCCCAAGGCTGAGCGCGCCGCCCCCGGTGCGTTTCCCGCGAAGTCGAACTACGAGCAGCCGGTCTATGAAAAGCCGACCGGCGACCGCTTTGCCGCGCAGAAGCGCACCTTCGACCGCAAGCCCCGCACGGGCCGCGAGCCGGGTTTCAGCACGGTCACCTTCAATGTCGGCCGCGCCCAGCTGATCACGCCGGGTGATCTCGTCGGCAAGATCGCGGGCGTCACGCGCCTGCCGGCCAATGTCGTCGGGGCGATCGATATCCACGAGGAGCACACGAACGTCGATGTCGCCACCGAGCACGCCGAGGCGATCATCGCCAAGCTCACGGGCATCCGCATCAAGAACCAGTCGCTGAAGCCGGCGATCGTGCCGCCCGCCGCGGAATGAGGTCATGGCCGGTCGTCCGCTGAGCCCCGATCATCTGACGGCTTGGGAGGTCGTGCGGCTGCTCAGGCTCGAGCCGCTCGACCAGGAGGGCGGCTATTTCCGCCGCACGGGCGAGTCGGCCACGATCCTGGCCGACGGCCAGCGGGCGTGGTCCACGATTTATTTCCTGGTCACGCCGGAGGGATTCTCGGCGATGCACCGCGTGGCCAAGGATGAGATCTGGGCCTTCCACGCGGGCGATCCGCTCGAGTCGCTGCGCCTGCGGCCGGATGGCAGCGGCGAGTGGGCGAGGCTCGGGTTGAGCCTGGCGCAGGGCGAGCGGCCGCAGGACGTCGTGCCGGCGCAGACCTGGCAGGGCACGCGGCTCGCGGCGGGCGGACGGTGGGCGCTTGTGACGTGCGTCGTGGCGCCGGAATTCCGTTCGGGCGACTTCGAACTCGGCGGGTGCGAGGCGCTGTGCGCGGCCTATCCCGACTTCGCCGACAGCATCCGGGGCCTGACGCGGGCGGTGCCGGCGTCAGGGCGGAAATAGGCCCGGGCGTTGACGGCGAACAACTTCACAAGACCGTCGCGGCGCGTGACTTGACAGGGGAAGGGCCGATGCCTATCTCCAAGGCCCGTTGCCCATGGAAGCCGCACTCGATCAGCCGGTGCTCGTGCTTAACCGCCTCTGGCAGGCGGTGAACGTGATTGGCGCCCGCCGGGCCTTTGCGCTGCTGGCCCGCGAGCACGCGCAGGTCGTGCACCAGACCGAGGACGCGTTCCGCACCTACTCGCTGATGGATTGGATCGACTTCTCGACCTACAATCCGCCGGTCGACGCCCTGGAGACGGTGCACACCATCAACCGCAACATCCGCCTGCCGCGCGTGATCCTGCTGACCTTCTTCGACAAGCTGCCCTGCAAGGAGCTGAAGCTGACGCGCAACAACGTCTTCGAGCGCGACGGCGAGAAGTGCCAGTATTGCGGCCACACCTTCGAGCGCGAGGCGCTGAACCTCGACCACGTCATCCCGCGCCACTACGGCGGCAAGACGACGTGGGAGAACATCGTGTGCTCGTGCATCAAGTGCAATTCGCGCAAGGCCAACCGCCTCCCGCACGAGGCGCACATGCGGCTCATCCGCAAGCCCGTGCGTCCGAAGTGGCGCCCCGTCATCTCGCTCGTCCTCGGCAACCACAATCACGAGAAGTGGAAGGACTTCCTCGACGTCGCCTACTGGAACGTCGAGCTGGAGGAGTGAGTCGGCCTCAGGTCCGGTAGTCCTCGCGCACCGGCGAAAACAGGTCGATCACGCGGCAGGCCGTCAGCGTTGTGCCGCCGTGCATCACCCCGCCGGGAATCAGCGCGACCATGCCGGGCCCGAGCACGGTGGTTTCGGCGCCGACGGTGAACTGGAAGCGGCCCTCGATCACGTAGGTGACCTGCTCATGCGGGTGCTGGTGCAGCGGGATGGTGGTGTTGGCCTGCAGCGAGACTTCGCCGACCGTCATGCGCTCGCCGTGCGCATAGTGGCCGCGGACGGCGCCGCCGAAGATTTCCTTGGCCGGCAGGGAGGCGAGGGTGGTGAAGGACATGCGGATGATGGCGTTTGGATGTGGGTAGGGGCGCTTGCCCTCAAGCGCCCGGGCCGTTGAGGGCAACGGCCCCTACCCAGTCAGGTGGACGATAAGGGCAGCGTGACGCGCATCGTGGTGCCGCGGGGGCTGGAGTTGAGCAGCGTCAGTTCGCCGTGGTGGTCCTTCATGATGCGGCGGGCGATGGCCAGGCCGAGGCCGGTGCCGTCGGCACGGCCGGACAGGAACGACTCGAAGATGCGCGGCCGGATCGACTCCGGGATGCCGCCGCCGGTGTCGGTCAGGTCGAGCTGCACGACGCGCCCGAGGGCCGAGGCCTCCTCGGTGCAGGCCACGGTGAGGGCGCCGCCGTGCGGCATGGCGTGGAGGGAATTGAGCGCGAGGTTGAGGATGACCTGCTGCAGCTGGCCCTTGTTGCCCTCCACCAGCACCGAGCGCGCGGGGGCGTCGTAGTGCAGCTCGACGCCGGCCTGGGCGAGCTTGGCGCGCAGCAGGACGAGCGTGTCGTCGAGGATCTCGGCCAGCGCCCAGCGCGAGTGCAGCGCGGCCGGCGTGCGGCCGAAGGAGAGCACGCGGGAGACGATGCCCTCGAGCTGCTCGATCTTTTCCGTGATGACCTGCAGGTCGCGCTTCCGTGGATCGTCCCCGGCGAAGTCCATGCCGAGGGTGCCGTGCAGGAGCTTGATGACGAGGAGGGGATTGCGGATCTCGTGGGCGATCTCGGCGGCGAGCAGGCCGAGGGTGGTGAGGGTCTCGTTCTTGCGCAGCACCTCCTCCGACTGGAAGACGCGGGCGTAGAGCCGGGCGTTCTGCAGGGCGACGGCCGCGAAGCTGCCGAGGGCGGAGAACAGGCGCTTCTCGTCGTCGCTGAAGCGGTGGAGCTCGCCGTGGAAGACGGACAGCACGCCGGCGGGCTTGCCCTCGAGGATGAGCGGCACGGCCAGCGCGGAGCAGAGGGAGCGGTCGCGCGGCAGGTCGGCCGCCTCGCTGTAGCCCGGGCCGTCGATGTTCTGGAACTCCGTGGCGCGACCCGAGCGGATGGCCGCGGCGAGCAGGGACATGTCGGCGGAAACGGTCTGCTGCTGCAGGCTGAGCCCTGCGGCGGACAGGTCGCCGTCGGCCGACCAGGCGTGCAGGCGCAGTTCGCGGCGCTCCTCGTCGTAGTCGTGGAGGAGGCAGAGCCGGGCGTTGAACAGCGCGCGGCCGCTCTGGGTCAGCGTGGACAGCAGTTCTTCCGGTGCGAGCTGGGCAACGAGTGCGTGGCCCAGCTCGACGAGCGTGGTCAACTGCTTGGAGTTGGCGCGCAGGCGCTCGTATTGCCAGAGACGGTGCAGGACGGTGCCGGCTTCGGCGGCGTAGCGGGCCAGCCTTGCCAGGTCGTCGGCGGTGAAGGCGCCGAGGCGGTCGGCGTCGAGGTTCACGATGCCGATGGTGCGACCGTCAAAAATGAGCGGCGCGGCCATCTCGCTGCGGACGCCGGCGCGGGCGGAAATGTAGCGCGGCTCGGCGGCGACGTCGGCGACGAGCAGCGGCTTGCCGTGCAGAGCAACCCAGCCGGTGATGCCCTGGCCGGGCCTGAGGGCGAACTCGCCGACATCGGGCGGCAGGCCCTGCTGGACGCCGATCTCGAGTCCGCCGGTCTCGGGGCTCAGGAGCGCCAGCGAGCCGCTGTCGGCGGGGAACGCACCCATGATGGTCGTGAGGATCTGACCTTGCGCCGATGCCGCGTCCGCGGCGCTGGAAGCGAGCGAGGCAATCCGGTAAAGGACCGCCAGGTCTTTGGTCTCGTCAGAACTCATCCGTCCCAGCTGAACAGGTCCGGGACGGCTTGGGGAGAGAAAATTAGACCGCGGCCGCCGTCGCGGCCGGCGTGATGATCGCGCGCAGGGTGTCGCGCAGCGTGTGGAGCTTGGCGGGGTCGACCGGGCCGGGCTCGGGCTTGTTGGGCTCGATGTAGAAGGTGTCGATTGCGACGCTGCGCTCGGTGTTGATGCGGGCGAAGGTGGTGTCGAAGCCGTGGTCGGAGATCGTCTTCACCAGGCGGTAAAGCAGGCCGATCTGGTCGTGCGCCTGCACCTCGACGATGATGCGGTTGAGCGAGAGCTCGTGGTAGACCTCGACGGTCGGCGGGAAGGAGGCGGGCAGCTCGGAGGTGGCCGCCGCCGTGTAGCGCGAGGCCTCGGCGAATTTCTTGGCCTGCGCCGTGATGTCGGGCAGCAGGTCGCGGTTGTTGACCAGCGCCTCCTCGACCGTGCGGGCGAGGGTGTCCATGGCCTTCTGGTTCTGGACGACGCCGCGGCCGGGCTCGACGACGTGGAAGGTGTCGATGGCGATGTGGTCGGAGCGCGTGGTGATCTTGGCGGAAAGGATGCTCAGGCCGGCGACGCTGAAGGCGCCGGCGAGCTTGTAGAAGAGGCCGGCGCGGTCCCACGTGACAACGTGCACCGTGGTGTAGCTGCGGTTGATGTCGTCCTTCCACTCGATGACGGGCCGCAGCGAGCCAAGCGAGTCGGCGGCGGAGATGGAGTGCAGCAGCCGGTTGACCATCTGGATGTGCAGCGTGATCTCGGGCGCGTCGGTCTGGATGAAGTAGCGCTCGGGCAGGAGATTGAAATGCGCGGTGATCTCATCCGGGCTGATGCCGGGGATGGTCTGGGCGATGAGGGTCTGGCGGGTCATTTCAATGCGCTCGCGGAGGCGGGTTTCAACTTTGTCGCCGAGGGTCAGGCGCTCGAGCGTGGTGTCGAACAGGCGCCGGTGGAGCGAGTTCTTGTAGCCGTTCCAGAGGCCGGCCGCCGTGCCGCGCGCGTCGCAGTAGGTGTGCACGTAGAGGTAGCGGAGCCAGTCCGGCTCCACGACCAGCTCGGCAAAGGAGGCTGAAGTCTGGGGGTCATCCAGGTCGTGTTTCTGCCAGAACCGTGCCATCACCAAGTGATTTTTGATGATAAAATTGATGGTTTCGCGGCTGGCCGGATCGACCTGGAGACGGTCAAGGACGGGGCCGGCCATCGTCACGCCGGCCTCGGCGTGGCCCTGGATGCCCTCGCCCTTGCCGATGTCGTGCAGGAGGAGGATGAGGTAGAGGAGCGACGGGCTGGTGGTCTTGTGCAACTCGGTGCGGTAGCTCTCGGCGATGGTCTCGGCGGCGGTGAAGATGGCGTCGAGTTCGCGGATGGCGCTCAGAGTGTGGATGTCCGCGGTATAGCGGTGGTAATACTCGTGCTGCACCAGGCAGGTCAGCGGGGCGAACTCCGGCATGAACTTCCCCAGCACGCCCAGTTCATGCATGAGGGCCAGCGCCGGGTAAACCTGACCGGACTCCTCCAGCATGGTGCGGAAGCTCAGGTTCGCATCGAGGGAGGAGATGACCTTCTTCGTGATCAGCTTCAGCGAGCCGCGGATGAGCGCGGCGAGGTCGACATCGGGCGTGCAGCCGAGCTGCTGGCAATGGCGGAAGACGCGGATGAGGCGGACGGGGTCCTCCTTGAAGACGTTCGGGTTCTCCGCGGCGAGTTCGCGGCCGCGCAGGAGAAAACCGTCGAGGCGCTTGGTGCGGTCGGCGCGGCGGGCGAGAAGGAGGTTCTTGAGCGAGCCGACGATGCCCGGGCCGGCGGCGATGGTGAGCGCGAGGCGCTGCTCGATGATCTTCGAGATGCGGTAGATGGCCTGCGCGTGGCCGTAGTAGTCCTGCATGAACGCCTCGACGCGCTCGAGCAGGACCTTCTGCGGGTAGCCGAGGTTGGCCGCGAGGCGGGGCTGCGTCTCGAGGTTGAGCACATCCGTGGGATGCTTGCTCATGTAATGGAGCTCATTGCGCACGCGGAGCAGGAAGTGGTAGCCGCGCTGGAAGGCGCGCAGCTCGGCGGGCTGCAGGTAGTGCTGCTTCTCCAGCTCGTCCATGCGCGAGATGCCGAGGCGGACGCGGGCCATCCAGAGGGCGTTCTGGTAATCGCGGAGGCCGCCGACGCCGTTCTTGATGTCGGGCTCCTGCATGAAGACAGTGTCACCGTTCTGCGCGCGGCGGCTGGCCTGGTCGGCGAGGCGCGCGGCGATGTAGCCCTTGGGGTCGTCGTTGAGGTAGTGCTTGCGGTAGGTCTCGGCGAAATTCTCGTAGAGCGCCTCGGCGCCCGCGATGAGGCGCGACTCGAGCAGGGAGGTCTTGGTGCGGATGTCGCGCGCGGCCTCGGAGAAGATCTCGTTGAGCGTGCGGGTGGAGTGGCCGACCTTGAGCTTCAGGTCCCAGAGCGGGTAGAGCACGCCGTTGGAGAGGTGCTCCTGGAACTTTGCCAGGTTCTTCACGTTCGAAGGGTAGAGGAACATCACGTCCACGTCGCTCAGCGGGCTGAGCTCGGCGCGGCCGTAGCCGCCGAGGGCGATGAGGCAGACGGGGGAGGGGGGCTCGCCGTTGGCCTTCCGCCAGCTGTCCAGGGCGGCGGCAAAGAGCGGCTGGAGCAGGCGGTCCATGCGGTTGGCGAGGGCATGGGCGATCTTGTGGCCCGGGTCGCCCGCGCGGTGACGCTGGGAGATGCGCTCGCTCTCGGCCGCCAGGTAGGCCTTGCAGGCGGCCAGACGCTCCGCGGCCGGGCTTTCGCTGTTGAAAGCGGGCTGGAGGCGGGCGGTGGGCGTGGCGCGGCCGGTCATGGGAGGGGCTAACATGAACAGCGCAACCCACTGGGGAAAAGCTGGAAATGCCCCGCCCGCCGGCCAAAGCGTGCAATAAAAATATCTGGTTGACGGACGAATCCGGGGGCGAATACTCCGCCTCTCCCACGCGGGAGTAGCTCAGTTGGTAGAGCACCACCTTGCCAAGGTGGACGTCGAGAGTTCGAGTCTCTTCTCCCGCTCCATTTGCAAAGAGTGCCCGGTTGTGACACCGGGCACTTTTTTGTGCCCTAGTGCGTCAGAATCAACACCCTTACGAATGTGCGTTTGATGCACACGCGCGACAGGCGATGACAGCTCGGGACCCGCCGGGACCCCTGTTTGTGACGCTTTTTGTGATGCTCTTTGTGCTACGTTTAAGAGCGAAACGTCGTCATTTGTAGCTGCAATTTCGACTCTCTGCGCGTCCGGCGCGGGCATCTGAAACGACGGCAAACGGGCCATTTCCTGGATAATCGGAAGCTGCGAAACATCGGTGTAAACTCCCATCGTTAATTTCATGTCGCTGTGTCGCATCAGCTCCATCGAAACGCGCGGCGAAACCCCGCTGGAAGCCAGCAAGGTCCCAAAGGTTTTACGCAAGGCGTGGATGTCCACCCGGCGTCCCCGGGCGTCCTGGAACGGGATTTCAGCCGCGGCCAGGTCCTTCATGAAGGTCTGGACGCGGGGGATCAGCCCCCGAAAAACGAAGTTTTCTGGCTTGGCCCATGGCGGGCGCATGGCCTGGACGGTTTCAACCACCTCCGGCCGCAGGTAGTGGGTTGATTCCTTCCGGTTTTTTGAAAGCGAGGAAGGAACCTTCAACTGCGGTGGCTGAGCTTCAAAATCAAAGTCGCCCCACTTCAGGCCGTTGAGTTCATTCCGGCGCAGGCCGGTATAGACCATTGTCAGGTAGACCCGCGCCCGGTGCGTGGGGGACTTTTCCAGCAGCCGCCGGACATCATCGGCCGACAGTGCGCGCCGGAAGCCGCCCACATTGGCGTTGGCCACTTTCCGCACCTCGGCGAGCGGGTCGGCCAGGATCAGTCGCTGACGCTTCATCCAGAGCAGCATCGTGCGCATGCTGCCCAGCAGGTCGTTGACCGACTTGGGCGACAGCCCAGAGTTGTCGCGCCAGGTCGTGAACGAGGCCGGGGTGACGTCGCGGATGACAGTCCATTTGCAGCGCGTGAAGAGCAGTGGCAGGCTGTGGCGGTATTTGGTCAGCGTGTTGGCCGACAGCTTGGCCGTCTCGCCCGCCTTGATGAACGCGGCATGGTGAACCGTCAGCGCCGTCCGCAAAGCCTCGCGTGTGGGCCGGGGAATGCCGACGCCGTGGGTCTCGCGCTCCAGTTCGCTCACGAGCTCACGCATCTTCTGTTCAGCGACGCGCTTGTCGGTGACATGTAGCCGGAAGGTCCGGGGCCGCGGCCATTCTTCCAGGCGAATGCGCGTTGACCAGAGGCGGGATTTTTCGCCATGGAGGGAGGGTTGGAAGAGAAAGGCGATCATGAGGTGCCGAGTTTGTCGCCACGCTCGCGGCGGAGTTGTTCAAGATAGCCCGCGATGTCATCGTGCATGACGCGCGACGCGCGGCCGATTTTGACCGGGGGAGGGAAGGCACCGCTCGCGATCAGTCGCTGCAGTGTGCGTTTCGAAACCGACAGTTTTTGCGCCGCCCGGGGCAGCGTGTAGAGGTCGCGGTCATCATCCGGGTTCGACCGGGTGGACGCGTGTAGAGGTTCGGAACTGGGGATAGTCATGGCCATGGAGGGTTCACAATTGCTGGCGTCGCAGCGCGCCGTTTTGACGGTCGCGGCCTGTAATGCGGTGCCGGGTTTATCAGGCGAAATCGAAGCCTTTTGAGGCCGAGCGGCGCTCCACTGGCGCAAACAAATCCTAGCAATGGGGCACCTCCGGTCAACCAAAGAAGAAGTGATAGGTGATTCGTTTTGTATCCCAGAAGTCTGACTGAATCGTCCCATAGTCGCTGCAGATTTCTGAGGGAGGTCGGAGAAAAAAGCGCAGGCTAGTCGGCCGAAGGTAGATTTCCTTCTAGCATCCGCCGCGGCAGCTCCTCGGCTCCGATGGCGCGGCGCAAGTTGGCTTGGGTAATTTGGCCGGGCCTATTCCAGGTCCGGCGTCGCCCTGGCCCGACGCTTCCCCTCCCGCATTCGGGCAGCATGCTCCGCAAACGAATGATAGTTGGACTTCCCTTGAGAACGTCGGTTGCGACCCAGGGCCGTGTCGTCAATCCTTGCCTTCAGGTCCGCCGCGAGACTTTCGGCATGCTTCCGTTCGAGGTTTTTCGGCAGCGCGCCGCGCTCGTTCTTGATCTGATTCCTGATCACGCCGACGTGGACTTTACCGGGTCGCTTCTGGCCATACGAGGCCCCCGCCTCACGAAACTTTGCGAGGCGCTCGATGAGGTATTCGATGTAGTTGTAGCATGCGGGGTCGCTGCCAATGCTACCGGGCAGAATCACTCCGCCCGGCGCGTCCTTCGCCTGAACGAATTTGTTCGTGATGTTTTGCGCCACCTGTCCGAAGTTCTGGGTCACGTTCACGGCGGCAGGCGGGACCGCAGCGGCGACCGCACCAAGCCGGGGGTGGTGGAGGTGCTGAAGCATTCGTTTCCACAAGACCAAGTCCGTCTCGGAGATCAGGGCCTTTTCCGCCTGCGTGTGGCACGTAGCACAAAGCGCGAGCAGGTTCTCAAACACACTGTTACTGCGGTCGCCGTCAATATGGTGCAACTCGAGGATCGACACGCCTTCGGTGTTGCAGGCCGGGTTCGGACATGTGGACCGGACTTCGTCGAACAGACGATGCCGCAGGATTCGTCCAATGGACTGACGCCGGGGCTTGGCGGCGTATACACTATCAGGATTTTCCATTGGGAATGCGGCAGGTTTGACTGTGCATGGCGCCAGCAAGGTTAACGCGCGCACCTAGAGAGTGAAGGAGATTCCGGGTGGTGGCCTATCGCGTTGCCAAGCGGCCCTCTCGGTGGCATGCGACAAACATGGCTCTGCCGGGAAAACGTCACTGGAAAGGATTCGAGCGCATCATCGCGGCCATCGAATACGCCACCAATCGCGGGGCCACGGTGACGTGGGACGAAGACATCGACGGCCGCCAGTTTGACGTTGCGGTCCGGTTTACCAACGGCCCGCACCACTACCTGACCTTGATCGAATGCAAGGACCAGAAGCATCCCCTCACGGTCGAGAAGGTGGATGCCTTCGCGACGAAGGCCCGCGACGCCCAAGCAAATAAAGCGGTTATCGTTTGCCGCTCCGGCGTCCAGGCCGGCTGCATCGCCGTGGCGACGCGGCATGGAATCGACCTCTTTCGACTGGACGAGCGGGTAACTGAACCGCCAGGCGCGGAGGGCGCGCCCTCCGAGACCGTGCTCGGGGTTTTCGATTTCGTGATCCACTTTCCCGGTTCACGTCTCTCTCTGCCGATCCCCGAAACGAGCAACCGGTTGGACTATCTCCTCCTCAAGGGCACGGTGCGGCAGGGTCGAAATGTCGAGTCACTGCAACAGGCCCTCGACCGTTTGCTCGCGAGGATTCCCCTCCCGGTCGAACTGGACAAACCCCAGCAGATCGAGCTGCCACTGGACGGTGCGATCATGGAAATCCCGACGTTGTTGGAGGCGACCGTGGTGCGGTCCCTCTCGCTCACCATGATCAAGCAGCGGAAGAAGGTTTTGCCGCCTTCGCCCATGGATCCCCATTTGCTGTTGAAGATGCATTCCGTGTTCGAGCTCGTGGACTGCATTCGCAACCTTCCGGTTACGACCATCGATGCCCTCGATCTCCCGGTCGGGTTCGATACCATATTCGCGCCGGGCAAGTATTACACGAGCATGCTCGAACAAAACTATTACTGCGAAAAGCTGGAGCAGGGTTCGGTCTCGCTTGTGCTCGTGGAAGGCTATGCGCACGGGAACCTCTTTCAGGCGCGGCTGCGCGCCAAAGCGGACGTGCAGCGATACTACGTCGAAATAACCGATTTAAAAGAGATCCTCCGCCTGCAAAAGATGTATCAGAAGTTTTGCACCCGTGGTGGTTCTACTAAGACATCGGCTCCACCCTGACGTTTGCCCGGCGAGCAGCCAGCATCGCAATCCGATGCGAAGCAGGGCCGCGAGTCCGGAGGACGAACTTGCGCCTAACGCAAATCACCCCGTCCCCAGCCATTCAACAGCACTTGGAGCGGAGGCCGGGGGCGAAGACGTTCGAGATTGAGAGGTTATTTTCGCTCGTGCCGCTGCTGCGCGGGCGCTAATCAAGCGTATCGCACGCGCCAAATGGGGTATGGTGCGCGCCGCCGAGTAGATTGCAATGCCGCCGCTACCCGCGCCGGCTTGCCCTTCGGAGGAGCACCTGCATACTTCCTCGCGTGTCTACCCAGCGCAAAATCAATGCCGCCGTGGCGTCAACCGGCGTGAATTTCTTGCGGAGCTTGGTGGAGAGCAGGAACTGCATATTCCAGAAGATTGATCAGGAGAATGATGTGGGAAACGACGCCTACATTGAATTTGTTGAGAATGAGCAAACCACCGGATGCTGCATTGCGGTGCAAATCAAGTCCGGTAGTTCGTATGTTTCATCCGATGGGCAAGCACTGCTGTTGCGGTCTGACCAGGCTCACTTTCAATATTGGTCGAAACATTCACTTCCAGTTTGCGGCTTAGTCTACAATCCGGCAAGCAAGCTGGCGGGATGGTGCGACATCTCCGAATTTCTGCGGGATAATCCGAGTGCGATCACCGTGGGCCCGTTCCAGATACCAATCCCCCGTGCGCAGGTCCTTGATGAGAGCACCTTCCCGGTTTTCCAGAATCATTTTCTCCACTATCGAAATGCCTACGCGACGGATTCCCGATTCGGCGAGGTCTTAGAAAGATTCGCGCACCGAGACGACGTTCGTGGCTGCTATGATGCCATCAGGTCGTTGTTCTCGTTTCACCGGCAGCGGTTCGCCACCTGGTATTTTATGTGGAGTTGTCTCAAGAACTTCCGCGGGCACTCCTTGCTCCGTCCGATAGTCGCGCGCCTGGCTCACATCCCCGGGCATGGCGACATCTTCTGGAGCCAGGCGAATCTGGTGGACCAAGCAATCAGCCGTGCCGTTACGGAATACTTAAAGCAGGCAATCGGGCAAGAGGAGGTGTTGGCCTTGCTTGAGTGTGTCGATGAAAACGGCTTCAATCGCGGCTCGATTGGACAATGCGCGTGGTCGCTAATCACGGCGTCTGATCGGCACGCCGAACTTCTGCGCTCTGTCGTGAGCGATGTGCGCCTCTCGGAATCGATGAGATACTCCGCGCTGTGGATTTTGGTTGCCGAGGAACAACCGAAATCAAAAGAGACCGCCCTGGCGATAATCGCAGAATACGTCGGTTCGTTTGCCGATTCCGTTCACCGCGGGATGCTAGACGAGATGGCGGGCTCGATTCGAGAACACGGCGGAGTCAGCCTTTGGTGATCACCAGCCGATGGGGCCGGTGCTTTGCGTTCGACTCCGCCCGAGGGTGCGTTAGTCGTGAGGCTCGTTTTCTCCCCCGCCCCAATATTCCCCGGATGACCCAACCTAGCGCATCAGAATCCCGCTTTCATCTGCGTATTGATGCGCATGCACTGGTCCAATTGGGCGAGCAACTGATTACGGACGACGAACAGGCGCTATTGGAGTTGGCGAAGAACAGCTACGACGCGGACGCCCAATACGCAAAAATCAAGATTCAGACGGACTATGTGCCTTGCCCAGCGGACAAGGTGCCGGTCGAAGCGGTCGGACTGATCGAGATAGAAGATAACGGCGTGGGGATGGATGAGCGCGAGCTACGCGAAGGCTGGTTGATGATTAGCCTGTCGTTGAAACGGGATAAAGCGAACCGGAAGCCGAGCGCCAAGTTCAAACGGTATCCACTCGGCGATAAGGGTCTGGGCCGACTGGGCACGATGAAGTTGGGCAAATATCTTTCGGTGGAGACACGGAAATCGACCACTGAACAGGGCTGGAGGGTCACCTTTCAGTGGTCCGATATTCGCAGCGGTCAGCCGCTGGAGCATGTGCCCATCGACGTGGAGCGAGTGCCAGCCAGCGGGCAGACCGGAACGGTGGTGCGCATCTACGGTCTCTTCGACCGGGCCGGCTGGCGGCAGGCAATGCGGCAGGACCGAGTGGAGAAAAGATTGGCTGGGCTGATTTCGCCGTTCACGCCGGCGAGCTATTTTGACGTGGCGGTAACGATCGACGGCCAACCGCTTAATTTCGTCCGGGTGAGCGAAAAATTGCGGGAAACGGCGACGGTGAGTTTTGATTACCGTTGGGAGCAGGGGGAATTGGTGGTGTCGGCCAAGGTGAAGCTAATTTGGTTCCGGAAGAAACGCGTGGAGGCCTATAACGCGTTTGTCGCGGCCGACCGGGGCGCGACGCTCGCGGAATACCTTCGGAAACACAGCGGCTTGGCGAAGGCCTACAACTTGGAAGTTCCGGCCGAGGGACCGTGGTATTTGAAATTTTCGCAGCGCTATCAGGCGAAGGACCTATTCAGCACCCACGAAGATGATGCCGACCCTGGCCCGTTTCACGGCGTGATCGACTACTTCGATCTCGATACGGATATCGAAGTGCCCCAGTTCATGACGAGTGCGGCAGAATACCGCACGCTGGTGAAACGCCTGGCGCAGATCTACGTTTACCGGGACGGCTTCGGCATTCGAATGCACCGCGACTGGCTGGACTTGGGTGGCGCCTGGACCTCGCAACGGGGGTTCTACAGCCTGAAGCCGAAAAACGTCATCGGATTCTTTCAACTGTCGGTGGAGAAGAATCCGGACCTGGTGGAAAAATCCGACCGCGAAGGTTTCACCAACAATCCGGCGTGGCGCGGATTCGAGCGGTTGGCGCAAATGATCGCGCACGGTTATGCGAACTACCTGCTGAACACGCTGGGCAAGACGAGCGTTGATTATCTCAAGGAGCGGTTGGGGGAACACCCGATGGAGGACGAGCAGCACGATTACGGCGAGCTGTTGAAGAAGCTGGAGGCGCTTTTGGTGGCCGCATCCGACTTCAAGCAGGAGATGGAAAAGGGCGCCCAGGCGCGCGTGCTCGCGCTGCGGGCGGTTGAAGGCACCGCTCGTTCCATTTCGCTGGATCGTAAGCTGCCGGAAGAGGTGAGGCAGCGGGCCGGCCAGCTGGTGAAATCAGTGGAGGCCAACCAGGCGACGCTGGCGAAAGGGGACGCAGTGGCGGCGGACTTTGCGCAACGGCTGGTGCAAGAGCGACCGTTGGCCGCCCATCTCAGGAAACGGATCGATGATTTTGACGAACGCGCGGAAACGCTCTATGAGATGGTGGCCGTCGGGCTATCGGCCCAGGCGCTCGCCCACGACGTGCCAGGCGTGCTGGCCAACACGGAGGAGCACCTGAAGGCGCTGGTTAAGCTCGCTCGTAGCGGGGTAGTGGAAAAGGAGCCGTTCACTTTGCAGTCTCAGCATGTCGGGGAAGGCATTGAAGCGGTGCGGCAGATGTTGCTCCTTGTGCAGCCGATGCTGCGGGGAAAACGGATGACGCGACGCCAGGCGAAGCTGTCCGAGTTCGTCCGCACGTTCTTTGAACAGCGTGGTCCGCGTCTCAAAACCAACGGGGTGGTCTGGTCGGTCGAGCCCGAGGGGATGGCCGATTTTGTCATCAGTTTCAACCCCGGTCGGTTCCTCCAGATTATCGACAACCTGGCGACCAATAGCGAGTATTGGATCGAGCATCTCTACGGGGCGGGACACAAGGAAGGGAAAATCTTCGTTCTGGTCCGCGATCCGGAATTGATCTTCTGGGACAATGGGCCCGGGGTCCGGGAAGACTTGGAGGATTCGTTGTTTCAGATGTTTGAGTCCGGTAAACCCCGGCGGGAGGGCAACGGCCTTGGCCTCTTCATAGCCCAGCAACTTCTGCTCCGGGAGGGTTGCAGCATCAGCCTCGACGAAGACCGTAACCGCCACGGCCGGCGTTTTCGTTTCGTCATTGATTTTTCGGGCGTCAAATCCGCCAAGCCATGATCGCGGATTGCCTGAACGCGGCGGGCATTGGCACGGTCGTCTGGATCGACGACTACTTCATGACGCCGTCACCCGAGGACTACCGGGAGTGGATCGACCAACGCCTCACGGAGGCCAGAACCAAGGGCGTCGACCTGTCGGTACTGCCGTTTCTGGAAACCGTTGACTGGGGCTTGCCGTCCGCCGGCGTCGAGGAAGCCGTGGATGCGGTTTTCGCGACTCTGCCGAATCCCAATTTCGCCACGCTCGCGGAAGCGGTAAGCGACCTGACCGGCGTGGCGTATAGTAAACCGGCCGTCTCTCCGGATTTGCCTCCGGGCGATTTTACCGCCCTGCGGGCGGCATTCGGCCCGGCCTTGAAGTCATACGGGTTGCACGATTGGCGCAACGCCGGGGAAGTAGTTTACGGCCATGCGGATGAGAAGACTCTGTTCCTCATCGATAAAAACTTCGACCGGGAGGATCCAAATTACAATGGGCTCCTCTTGCTCGGGAATTTGGTTAATCAGTCGCAAGGGTATTGTGTTCTCCTGACCTACCAGTGCACGCCGGCAGAACAACAGGAAAAGCGCACGCAGTTCGCCACGGAACTGAAGCTCCTCCCGTTTCAATTCGCGGTGCTGTCCAAACAGCTCACCGGCGATGAGGATATCATCGTGCGGTTTTCCCGCGCCATCTATGATGCTTTCTCGCAGTGCCTGACTGGGCGCCTCACGTCCTCGCTCACGAACGCACTGCAGCAGCAGGCAACGGAGACGTTGCGGGCACTTTCGAGCCAGTCCGTGTATGATATCGACAAAGCCGTCTTTGAAAACTCTCTGGCGGAGGGTGCCTCGGAGTTGGACGTGCTGTTGCGCATCTTGCGCATTAAGGACAAGCGCAGCGTGGTCGAATTGGCCAAGTCGCCGGTCACGCAGCGCCAGTTGATCGCCATGCGACAGTTTCGTTCCGCGATGGCGGAACGACAAGCGATCCTGCGTGTGCCGGAGACGAATCTCACCTTGTTTCGAGAGTGGCGAAAGGATGAAGTCTATGTCGATGCGGCCATGCTGAACGCCTTGCATCTTCCAGTGACATGTGGCGACCTTTTCGAGGTCGGTTTGGAGGGAGGTGCAGCCAAGACCTATGTGCTCCTGGCCCAGCCATGCGACCTGACTCTCCGCGGCGACGGCAACCGGGACACCGAAGGCGCGGTGTTTGCCGTCGTGCGGCAATTGACCGCGGCCGAAGCGCTGGAGAAAGACAGTCGCTCGCCGTATCGGTTTTACGACATCAAGGACGTGCTGCCCGATGAGGCGGTTTGGCGGATCGATTTTCGGACGACTCTCTTCGTAAATCTGGCGATGGTCGATCTTTGCGCGTTGAACGAAGACGGCGTGGCACGGTTTGGACGTCACCAGCCGATGCCGCCAGTGATCCGACACACTGGTTTGGCAAAGCGCTTTGAGGCGGCAATGAATCTCTACCCCAAGAAATTGAAAGGTGTGGTCATGTTTCCGCATCCGGCCATTGGCACCGGGGCGGCGGCCTTGGACCCGACGGGTCCGACGAAACGGACGAATGATTATCTCGAGTATCCGGTAAAGCGAGTGGGCCGGTTTGAGCCACCAGTGGCTTCGGCTATCCTGGCGGGGTGGTCGATTTTTCAGACCCGGGCGGCTTTCGATCATGATTTTGCGCGCAAGACCGGTCCAACCGGCCCGATTAATCCACCCGCACCGGGAACGGAGGCGCAACCGATAATTTCCAAACCGGCTGACGAGCCCGGCTGGAAGCGAATGTTCCGCCGAGTATTCGGTCGGTGAGCCACTAGGTTGGTTGAGCGAGGGAAGGGTGCGCTGACCTGCAACGAGAATCCAGCGGCTCCGACTAGGGCAGTGGATCGTAAGAGCAAAAATACCTGCTTTGCCCTTGCTGCGGCCTAATAATTCACCACTATTAATCATACTTCACCACTTTGGTGCACGTGAAAAAGATCAAGAACTTCAAGAATCGGTTAACCATCAGCCTCGCTAAAAAACAGCGGCATGGCCTCGCGTGCGTCGCCAAGCGGCGCGACCGTTCGGTCGCCTATGTCGTCCGCGAAGCAGTTACCACTTACTTGAAAAACGGGCATGTGGTAAAATCCGACTAGGCCACCCCATGATTACCCCCAATGACCATCAGCCGACGGCGGCCGCCCCACGCACTCCGCCTGGGGTTGCTGTGCTCGCGAACGATCGGCCGGCTGCGGCGGAGCGCCTTGCACTTTCGGATCGCTTCATCGAGGCGGTTCGCAGCCAGGGAAAAATTGTCGATTGCCCCCACCACCTCTACAAATACCCGGCCCGTTTCGCGCCGGAATTTGCCCGCGAAGCGATCCGCGATTTTTCGGCCGAGGGCGATCTCGTAGCGGATCCCTTCTGCGGTGGAGGCACCTCGATCATTGAGGCGATTGCCCAGAAGCGTCGCGCGGTCGGCTTCGATATCAGCTCGCTGGCCTGCTTCCTGGCACGAGCGAAGACAACTCCACTTTCAATCCACGACCAACGGGAGTTGGAGGTATGGATTAAGCACGTCGCCCGCATCACGCTCCGCACGGAAATCAGCGCGTGGAATGCAGACGACACGGCGGAAGGCTACTATCGACGCAACTTGCCGGTATACCTGGTCGCCGCCTTCGGAACTCTCCTGCGGGAAATCAAGACCTTGACGAACGTGCGGCAGCAGCGATTTGCCCGGTTGGTCCTCCTTTCAGTTGGTCAAGTCGCGCTCGACTGCAAGAAGTGCCTGCCTAACGGCGAATCGATCCGTCGAGATTTTTGCGCGAAGCTTACCGAATCGCTGGCGTCCTTCCGGGACTACACTTGGTCATTAGCCCGTCGCCAGGGCCGATCGCATTTGCGCCTGCAGGGTGAGCGCCGGATCATCCAGGCTTCGGCCGAGCAAGCGGCCATCGATGGCCGTTTCCCGTCTAATTGGGGCAAGGTGAAGTTGGTGGTGACGTCCCCCCCCTATCCGGGCGTGCACATGCTCTATCACCGATGGCAGCTCCTCGGCCGTCGGGAAACACCGGCTCCGTTCCTGCTGGCCAATTGCCGGGATGGGGACGGTGTCGCGCATTACAATCTAGGCGGACGTCACGCGAAAGGTCTGACGACGTATTTTGATCGGGTGGAAAAAATCTTCTTGTCGCTGCGGACGCAATTGGATCCGGAGGCGCTGGTGTTGCAGATGGTGGCGTTCAATCGCCCGGAGCAGCAGCTTCCCGCCTATCTCGCGGCCATGACTGCGGCCGGCTACCATGAGATTCCGGTAACCGCAGCCAGCGACTATGTGGTCGATGGACGGTTGTGGCGACCCGTGCCCGGCCGCAAATGGTATGCGGCCACGCGCCCCGGTGGATCAGCCGGCAAAGAGGTGGTGCTGGTGCACCGGCCGGGGCCGGCTAGCTGATGGCCTTGGTGGCGGTCTTCGCCAGCCGCCGGACGACCGGGATCACCACACTCGCCAATCCGCCGAGGATGGGGTTCACCTGTTCGCACGCTTCCCGGGTCGAAATTTTCCCGTTGGCGCCATTGGCCGAGTGATTGGCCACGCGGAGTGCCTCATGCACCAATCCGAGCGCGAGAATCGTGAGCCCGTATTTGTAGTAATAGTTAAGGAGCTTTTGCTCTGATTCATCCTTGGCCTTCACCTTTTCATGCTGAAGGTAGCGATTGTCCATGTTGACGTAGGCCTCGAGCGGCGCGCCCTCGACCCCGCCCCTGAACACCAGGCCGGAATAGTCGTCGAAGTTGAATCCTTCCCACTTGTCGCGCGTGATTTCCCAGATTTTCGGGAAGTTCACGCCGTTGTTTTCGTCTTCGCCACGAGGACGACGTTTGCCGCCACCATTCGAGGAAGTTTCCGCGGCGGTGACCCGAATCTGGATCTTGGTGACAAACGGCCCGAGCTGGGTTGAGTCGTTGACCTCGACCGTCACGGGATAGGTGTCGCCCACTTTGCTGTTATACGGCAGTTTGATCCGAACGGTGCAAATCCCCTGGTAGAGGCTGAACCCGTTGTTCACGCCGGGAGGCTGGATCGCCAGCGCGCCCTTGTCCCGGCCGCGGGAGAAATAGTCATCCACGGCATCGGTGATGAATTCGAGGCGGCATGGACGATTGATCGGACAATCCTTCACCGACAGGGGCTTGCGCAGCTGGAAATACGTCGGGAAGGGCTTTCCGACAAACGGCTCAGGCTTTTTCGCGCCCGGAGTAGGCATGATTTTCTTCAACTTGGTGCCGACGCCGAAAACCTCCGCGAGCGCGGGGTCCTCGCTGACGAGCTCCTGCAGAATGTCCAGGGGCTCATCCTCCTCGACCTGCTGGGTGACCCACTCTTGTTTTCGCTGGTTGTTTAACTCGCGCAAGCCTTGGTGGTCGCGGAGAAATCCGAGGATTTCATCCTCGATCAGGCGCTTTTCTTCGACGTCGGCCACGCGGTCGCGCGAAGTCATCCAAATGTCCTCGCGCAATTCCGCCGGCATGTGGGTGACGTCGACCACCAGCAGGAGGTCGTCGGCCAGGAAATCGAAGCCCACTTTGCGGGCGACGACGTTGGCGGGAATGTCGCCGTGGCGCTGGCCGTTCAAGGTGAAGACGATCCCCGTGGAGTGGCGCTTCCGCTTCCGCACCTTCTTGGCCGGCGTCGGATCGCTCGGTTTGGGCGTTTCCTCTTCGGCATTTTCGTCCTCTTTGGCGGGCGGTTCGTGCAAGGCAAACACCCGGAGTTCCGCCGGCAACGTGCCCAGCCCATGCGGCAGCGCAATCGAAGCGCTTGTCGGGCCGAGGTCCAATGTCGGATTATCGTCGATCGCGCCGCCGCGCACGGTGGTGCTGTAGTAATTGGCTTTATATCCCTTCCGGGCCTCGGTCACTCGGACCGGCAGAACCGGTCGGAACAGGGAGGAATTGAGCGCAAAGCGTGCTTCCAGGGTGGCGGTGCCATTTGAGCGCCAGCGGAATGAGTAAAGCTTAATGCCCGTGCCAAACGAAATGCCTCGTGTATAGGGTTCAGGCGGGCGCTTGGCGTCGCCGGTTCCGGGCAAGAGGAGGACCTCTTTGGCCGAGAACGACGGCACCACTCCGTCGAGCACCAGGTAGACAAACATCGAACTGCGGCGATTGTCGCCTTCGGTCGGCCGGGAACGACGCACCAGGGTGAAGCCCCAGCGGTCGCGGGTCGGATCGTTCCGGTCCGCGATTTCCGGCGCCCGCCGCGAGACCACGAGTTGGTAGTTTTCGCTGCCGCAAAAGCGTAGCGCACCAGTGCCGCCGGCGTTATACTTGCCCTGCACGAAAGGGATTCTCCACTTGTTCGATTTGGCTAGCGAAAGGAAGGTGGAAGCGAAGGCTGCGGGAGTCTGTCCCTCGCCGGTGTCCACGATCAAGTAGCTCGGCTCGCTCTTGGTGCCGACCGCGATGAATTGAATGCGGTCGGCCATCTTGCGCAGCGCTTCGCTGTCATCGACCGTCTCAAGGCTGCCTTCCCGGACCCCAAAGAACTCCTCGGCCGCCGCCTCCATCGATTGCGGGGCGGCCGGCGATGTCGGATCGATGCCCCGCTTCTGGCATTCGTAGAGTAGCACGGCATCGATGCAATTGATGATCTTCTCGGCCACCGCCTGGGCGGCCTCGGCCTGTTGATTGCCGGCTATGGACCAGTTGTTTTCAATGCCGCCGAGCGGCTTCCAATATTGGTCGTCTAGCAACGACGATTCGGTCAGAATCTGGGTAACTTCAGCTTCTTGGTCAGCCTTGAGCAGGCGTTCGAAAAGCGCCTTGGCATCGATCTTAGAGTTAGCGGCCATGGGTAGTTTACGGTTGGAGGTTAGAAATTGAATTCCTTGAGCCAGGCGTCACCGCGCGGCGTCGATGCATACGTGATGCGAACGCCGTTCCGGATGCGACGAATCAAGTCGAGGTCGGCCATGCGCGAGAGCGCGCCGGCGCGCTGCGTGGAGACAAACTCGTTTGAGGTATTTTTGTTGTCGGCCAGCGCCCCGGATTTCCGTAGGTGGCTATCCAAGGTCGACGGGTCATTGGCCCCGGCCTGGATGCCTTTCAGCAGCGTGGCGAAGGCGTAGGATTCCACGTGAACATGTTCGGCCAGGTGGCGCAGCATCCACTGCAATTCCGCTTCGCTGAACTTGGCGATAACCTCGGGAGTCGAAGTCGTGTCGAGTAACGGATTCGGCAGGTCGGCAAACTCGGGACACGCGGGGGTGGGGTAGAGAAAAGTTTTGCCTTTCTTCCTTTCGACGGTGGCTAGTTTCCAGTCGATGAGCATGCCGCTCAATTCGCCCGAACTATTTTCGCTCGCGATGAACTGGTCCGCATAGCGCTGCTTCGATTTGTCAGAATCAGGTGTGGGCAGGCCGGTGGCCAGCAAGTCTTCTTTCTTGTGGCCGCGCTGCTGATCGATTCGTTGTAGGGTGGTCGTGGCGGTTGCAGCCTGCCAGCTAACTTCATCAGCGACTAAGCTTAGGACGGGTTGAATCTTGAATGCAGCCAATTGGGCCAGAAGCAGGCGGGCGTTGACCTTGAGGGGCAACAGACGGTTTTGCTGTCCGAACAACCAGCGCTCCACCGGCACCGTGTCGCCTCGCGAAAATCGGTCGGCGGGAAAATCGTGCACGAGACCCTTGGCTTTTTCCGGCGTGCCCATCCACGAAAAACATGAAATGCGGATGCGCTCGTCGCTTGGAGGCTGGGGCGGCAAAACTCGCGTGCTGGGTTCGAGCGTTGCGGGAGTGGCCGCCGAAATGTGGGCCTGCGGTGCCTGATTCTGACCGAGCGAGGCGTGCTCTTGTTCGGTTACAACGAGATTCTCCAAAGCGACGACAGCGGCGGCGTTGAAATCTGGATAGTGACCCATTTGGATGAGCTGGTCGACGCTCTCCTTGAGTTGGCTTGTAATTCGAATTGATATTAACATAACGGTTTGTTAGTGGTTGTAAGAAAGAAGCCATTTTATATTAATAGCAATACAAAAGAAGGTTGGTTGTAATAGTATCGCCGTAAGGCTCTGACCGAGAATAATGTGTTCGATTGATTTTCCTGAAGATCTCGCATTTCGACGAACGATCTAATTATTCGCGGACCGAAATCGACATTCCTACGGGGTTGTTCAAAACATATAACGAGAATTTGGGCTAGCCTGTGTCGGCAGCCCCAAGTTGAGCCTGAGTGTCGAATGCAAGAACGCGTAGGACGGTCCGGCCCGTCGTTCTTTGGGCGCAACCGGGCATAGCCGTTGGTTCAAGACGATGCTGGACTGTAGGGCGCTAGCGCCACACGGCTGGCGTCAACCGGAGTGAATTGGACTGTCCCGCGCACGACGGCGACGATTTCCAGTTCGTCCCGACGGAGCCCGAGTTGCTCGCGCAGTCGGACGACTGCGTCGGTGGCGTCGGTTCCGGCGACCGTTTCAACAAGGTGCCCGCCAGCCGGGACCACATAGGCGATGATGGTGTAGGTGTTCATCGCGCACCTCACAACACTCCCGCCTCCCGGAACGAATAGTATCCCCGGCCCGACGGGTCGGCGCTGGGCGCACCGACCACCACATGGTCGAGCAACTCGATGTCGATCGCCTTGGCGGCTTCCCGCAATTGCCGTGTGACCTGCACATCCGCCGCGGATGGGGCGGGGTCCCCCGAAGGATGATTGTGCACACACACCACTGCAGTCGCCCCTTCCCGGATGGCGCACCGAAAGACCTCGCGCGGGTGCGCGAGAGAGCTGGTGGCGGTGCCGGAAGTTACTTCCACCATCTTCTTCAGGCGGTTCTTGCGGTTCAGGCACAGCACCCAGAATTTCTCCACCTCCAGTCCGTGCACTATCGGCGTGAAGTGCGCCAGAACCAGTTCGGGCCGGTTAAACGCGGGTGCTTCTCCGGTCGCCGGTGACATCATCCGGCGGCCGATTTCCACCAGGGCGGCGAGCTGCCGCGCCTTGGCCTGCCCGATGCCCTTCAGCCGTTGGAAGTCAACCGGCTGCCAGGCGGCGAGTCCACGGAGCGACCCGGCTTCCGCCACCAGCCGGGAGGCCAAATTCAGCACCTGGCGGGTGGCCAATCCGTTGTGCAGCATCAGTGCAATGAGTTCGGTGTCGCTCAGGGCGGCCGCCCCGAATGTTTCAAGCCGCGCCTGCGGCTGCTCCCCGCAAGCGAGGGTGATATTCGTATCAGGTGTATCCAGGCCCAGGTTCAGTTTGGATTGGTTCATGACGTTGGGCGCACGGTGCGCCCCCGGCCGGGCGTCGTGCCCGGTTCCCGTGGCGCGCTCCGCGCGCTGGGCCTTGCAGGCACGCCCAGCCACCGACGAGGCCGCCGAGTGAGGAGCGCCGCGCTCCTCGCGAGGGGGAAGGCCGCAGGAGGGAAAGGTGGAGCCGCGCGCAGCGCGGACTACCTTGGCGGGCGTGACAAAATAGGGCCCACGAGCGGAGGCTAGTTTCTATCCATCACAAGGCAGTCAGATCCGGTGCTCAGTGGGTTGTTCAACACACGGTAAATGAAGCGCTTTTGATGATTGCCACTTAATGTGCAGAAGGTTGCACATTATGGCTAATTATCGAGATAAAGTGCAAAATACTGCCTGTTATCTGTGTCTCCTGTGATGTTGACGAAATATAACTAACATGCATAAAATAGCATATTAGAGTATAAACACGCCTTAATCTGCACAACTACGCATCATATGGACCTTTCATATAAAACTCCCGAAGAACTGCAGACAGTGCTGGGTGAGCGACTGCGGGCGATTCGCCTGAGTCGCAATTTGTCGCAGCGAGAACTGGCCGAAAAGGCCGGCCTGTCGTTGCGGGCGCTTATTAACCTTGAGGGCGGCGAAGGTTCGACCGTCGAGAGCTTGGTGCGGGTATTGAAGGCTTTGAACACGGCGGACGCCATCGAACTGTTGGCGCCGCAACCGAAGGTTAGTCCGCTGCAAATGCTCAAGGAGGGAGCCCAAGTCCGCCGGGTCGGGCGATCGCGCGCGCGCAAGGGAGGCAAAGCATGACGCCGGTCATTGAGGTGCGGATATGGAACACGCTGGTCGGCGCCGTGGCCTCCGACCCGGCGCTCGGCTGCTACGCCTTTGAATACGATGCCGGTTGGCGGCGCAGCGGGATTGAACTGGCCCCGCGTCTGATGCCAACCACCACCCCGGACTCGATCTTTGCGTTTCCCGCGCTCGGCGAGTCATTCAAGCGATTGCCGGGACTGCTCGCCGATGCGCTCCCGGATGATTTCGGCAATGGCCTGATTGATGCCTGGATGGCGACGCATGGTGTGGACAAGAACGATGTCACCGCGCTCGACCGGCTGGCCTACATGGGCAAACGCGGGTTGGGGGCACTGGAATTTCGGCCAAGCAAGGGCGCCACCAAGGAGAGCGCGAAACCGCTGGAGATGAAATCGCTCGTGGAAACGGCCCGTAAGGTGGTGCAGGGGGACTTTGGCGACGACAAACATGCGCAGGCGGCGCTCGCCAACATCATCAAGGTCGGCACGTCCGCCGGCGGCGCTCGCGCCAAGGCGGTGATCGCGTGGCATCCCGTCACCCATGAGATTCGCAGCGGCCAGTTCGATGTTGCGCCCGGTTTCGAGCACTGGCTCCTGAAATTCGATGGAGTGGGGAAGGACCTCGAACTCGGCACCACCGCCGACTACGGCCGGATCGAATATGCCTACTACAAGATGGCGACGGCCGCCGGCATCACCATGTCGGCCTGCCGGCTGTTGGAGGAAAACAACCGGGCGCACTTCATGACCCGTCGCTTCGATCGGGACGAAAACACGAAGCATCACATCCAGTCGCTTTGTGCGATGTCCCATCTCGATTACAAGCAGAGGGCGACCCATGCCTATGAACAGTATTTTCTCCTCATCAAGGAATTGGAAATGGGTGACGAGGCGCTGGCCCAAGCATTCCGCCGTATGGCGTTCAACGTCATGGCGCGCAATTGCGACGACCACACAAAGAATTTCGCCTTCCGGCTCAAACAGGGAGGGCGGTGGGAACTAGCTCCCGCCTTCGACATCACCCATGCCCACAATCCGAAGGGTGAATGGACCAGCCAGCATCTCATGAGCGTGAATGGGAAATTTGATGACATCGGACGAGCGGATCTGCTCAAGGTGGCGGACCGATTCAATGTCGCCCGGCCGGAGTCCTTACTGAAAGAGGTCAAAGACGCCGTGGGCAATTGGTCGGCGTTCGCCCATGAAGCTAATTTAAGTTCGGTGACCACGGACAAAGTAGCCAGGGATTTTCGAACAGTCTAGTGTGGGCCGATGGCGAAGATCAACACGCTAGCCCCGAATTCATTTTCGGGCCAGTCGGCGTCGTAGGTGTGGGACTTGAGCGTCCAACCCTTCGGTGCTCGTTTGGTCACATCCGCCACCACGAGTCCGTGGGCTTCGCTGCGGATCCAATCGCGGATTCCCTGCTCTTGTTCCGCAATCTCATCATCGGACATGTCAAGGGACACTGGCAGTGGCCGACCGGGAACGACTTCCGATCCCATGAGGCATTCGTTGCGCCAAGGTTCGATGAAGTAACCAATGCCGGGGTCGGCCGTGGGCAGGAACTCGAAATTCTCCCCGCGGCGGCAGTAGTCGTCGCGAACAAATTCCAGTTCCGCATTATTGGGCGACAGGTTCATTGAAGGAATATGTACGTTATTTTTCATAGGACCATCCTCGTCACAAAACACCCGCCTCTCTGAACGAATAGTAGCCCCGGCCCTGCGGGTCCGCGCCGGCCCGCCCGACGATGACGTGGTCCAGGAGCTCAATATCGACGGCCTTGGCGGCTTCGCGCAGTTGGCGCGTCACCTGGACGTCAGCGGCCGAAGGACCAGGATCGCCCGATGGGTGGTTATGCACACAGACCACGGCGGTCGCTGCTTCTCGGATGGCGCACCGGAATACTTCACGCGGATGCGCCAGAGAGCTGGTCGCAGTCCCAGAGGTGATTTCGACCGTCCGCTTCAGGCGGTTCTTCCGGTTCAGGCACATCACCCAGAATTTTTCGACCTCCAGTCCGTGGATGATTGGTGTGAAGTATTTCAGGACCAGTTCAGGCCGGTTCATTACCACCGCTTCAGTCTCGGGAGGGTGCATCATTCGCCGTCCAATCTCGATCATCGCGATGAGCTGTTGTCCCTTGGCGCGGACGATGCCCTTCCACCGTTGGAAGTCCGTCGCATGCCACGAGACCAGTCCGGCGATCGAACCGGCTTCGGCCACGAGGCGTTGCGCGAGATCCATGAGTTTGGCGGTGGCCAGTCCGCTTTGCAGCACCAAGGCTAGCAGTTCGGTGTCGCTCAGGGCGGCCGCCCCGAATGTTTCGAGCCGCGCTTGCGGCTGTTCCCCACAGGCGAGCGTGAATTCCGTATCAGTTGTGGCCAGGCCCAGGTCCAGTTTGGATTGATTCATGACATTGGGCGCATGGTGCGCCCCGGCCGGGCGTCATGCCCGGTTCCCGTGGCGCGCTCCGCGCGCTGGGCCTTGCAGGCACGCCCAGTCACCGACGAGGCCGCCGAGTGAGGAGCGCCGCGCTCCTCGCGAGGGGGAAGGCCGCAGGAGGGAAAGGTGGAGCCGCGCGCAGCGCGGACTACCTTGGCGGGCGTGACAAAATAGGGCCCACGAGCGGAGGCTAGTTTCTATTCCCCCAAGACCCGTATTCAGATCATGCTCCTACTACGGGAATCCGAGTCGATGGTAGCTCATCGTGTCAGTGGTGTTCACGGCGCGAAACGGGCCATTCGCCGCACTACGGAGCGCCGCCGCTCCGCCACCGACTGCAGCGCGAATTCAGCGGGCTTCATCGCAGGCGGTTCGACCGCGAGATCTTCGCGCACCCACCCGCGCGCCTCCGCCACCCGGGCCAGCGCCGCGCGCACGGACTCGTGCGCGGGCGTGCCTTTCAGGCAATCGAAGTTTGCGGCTACGTTCAGCGCAAACTCCGCCTGGCTCAGGTGGTCGTCGAGGTGCTTTCGCGTGGAGGGAGCAACCGACACGGTCGGCGCCTAGACGGCGACCTTGGCCGGATGGGCTCCCGCGCCCGGGTTCGCAAACTCCCGGCGAGCCTGCCGGTCTTTCTCGCGGAGCGCGGAGTTCACGAAGGCCTTGTCCTTGAAATAGGGATTGATCCCCTCCAAGTCGCGATCAATGCGGGCCTTGGCCTCCGGGGTCTGCGCGTTGTAGAACGTGCGGGCCTGCGGAAGCTGCTTTTCGATGAGCCGCATCTCGCTCTCGTGCTTCTGCTGGTCGCGGTAGAGGAAGGTCTCGATGGCGCGCTCAGGATGCTCCTTCACGAGCCGCGTGTAATACGTGACGTCGTCGGGATTCGCCTTCTTGTGCGCCTCGATCTTCTTCTTCACCTCGGGGTTGTCGCGGAAGACGAGCGGCTTGAGTTTGTCTGCTTCGGTTTTGGGTTTTTGGTCTATGGCCATATGCGTATTTGGTTAGGCAGCCTCTTCGTGAGGTGCGGGCTGCGGCGGCACCGGGCGGGAGTCCCGCCCGAAGGGTTGGGTTAACACAGGGTTGAAGGGAGGCTCGGCCGGGCCTTGGACGAGGCGCAGGGCCAGGTCGAACTGGGCGCAGATGTCGGCGCACTCGTGGCGCGCCAGTGCGAAGGCCATGAGGCTTTTCGCCTCGATCTTCGGGCTGGCGCCGGTGAAACGGCCGTTCAACTGGTCGGCGGCCGAGAAGAACTCGGCGGCGACCACTTCGGGCAGTTGGAGGGTCAGGGTGATCATTTTGTTATGGGTTGGTGGGTGGATTTGTTGGGGACATGCCGGCCTGGGGACCCGGAGGGTCGGACCGGAACGGAGTGCTCGCCTGCCCGGGAGCCGGAGGCTCGGCGGAGGCGGACGGGCGGCGGAGCGAAGGGACGGGGCCGATCTTCCGGGGCGTGGCCGGACCTTCCGCCGGGGCGACGGTAAGCGGGCCGCGGCTTGGGGCGGCCCGGTTTCCGTCGTTAAACGATGCGTCAGCGACGATGAACCGCAGGCCGATGGCTACGCGGGTGAACCGCCGCGCCCGCGCCGCACCGTCGGCGTGGAACTCGACGGAATCGACGGCGACGCCGGGTTGACGGGCAAGTTCGGTCACGAGCGCGACGTAGTGCGGCCATTCATCCAGCCTTGGAACGATCCGTTGGAGGACGACGTGGTGCGATTGGGCGCCCGGCTCCGATTCCCAGCGCCAGTCGGCGCCAAGGCTCTGCTGCAAACCCGCGATGGCTTCAGCTGTCCACTCCCGCCGGGCGAGCGTCTTTCGCTGCTCGCGCAAGGTGTCGCGCACCCGGTCGTCGTTGCCCTGGAGCCGGTCGCGCTCGTCGGCCAGTGCGGCGAATTCGCCGTCGGCATCCGGGAGGATCGGCCGCCAACGATGGGTGACGAACCAAACTGCGCCGCAAAGCAGCACGCTGGTGCCGAGGGCAAGCCACGCCCGGACCGAGATGGTGCGGACGCGATTCACGGTCGGAATGCTCCGGTCAAGGTGAAGGCACCGCCGAGTCCTGGCTTGGTGACCAACGTCCACGGCGCGTCGGCCGGTGTCAGCCGCGCCCGCCAGTTGTCGAGGGCGGTGGCCGGCGCGGAGGGGTTTAACCAGCCGTCGAGCACGATGCTCCGCCCCGAGGTTCGAAGCGAGGAGATGACAATCTCAGGCGGCAAGGTGGTGGCTACTTTTGCAAGGAGCGCACCGCAAGGCGGACCGGCGGTGCCGCCGTCGAGCGCCGCCCGCAGGGACGCGATCTCGGTCGCATTGGCGCGCAGATGTCCGACCTCTGCCCTGATCGTGGTCAGCCGGGCCTGGCGTTGTTCGGTTTCCGCGCGTGCAGCGATGGATTGACGCGCGTAGACCGCGCCGGTCCAGCCGGCGAAGAGCAGAAATGCGAAACTCGCAGCGATGACGGCGCGTTGCGCCGAGACGACGGACTGTCGCGGCAGGAGTTGGGCGGGATGATACCGCGGCAGCACGACCTGTCGGGCGAGCGCATCGGTGAGAGGCAGGCGATCCAGGCCCGGGTGGCGATCGAGTGGCGCATAGGCGTCGAGCGCTGCCGCCACATCGTCATCAGCGCAGAGAAGGAGCACCGGTTCCTCGGCGTTATGGGCGAAGATCCCGGCGAGCCGGTGGCCCACTTCGGCAACGGTGGTGTCGCCATGCCAAAGTTGGACCGTCCGACCGCCATCGGCGGGATGCCGATACGCGACGGCGCATTCGGCCTGGAGCGCAATCACAGTGACGGCACCGGATTCGCTCCACTCCTCCGGCAGCGCGTGCAGGAAAGTGGCGAGCGGCCAGGCGGAATCAACCGCGAGCCCAAGATGGGCCAAGCGGGCGGCGAGTGAGAACAGGCCCGGCTGCGCCTCGAAGTGGAGCAAGGTGGAGAAGCCGTTGCCCACCGGCAGGACCGGCTCGTGGCCCCACGCGTGGTCGGGAGCCGTCAGCGCGGGGAATTCTCCGGCGAGGGCGGCGGCCAGGGTCGCCCGGTCGCCGTTCGGACACGCCACGGCGACCGACTCGAACGCATCCGGCTGGTAGAGCAGCCGGAGCCGGACGGGCTTTGGCTCGTCCGCGTAATGTGCGGCGAGCACCTCGGCGGCGTGCGCGAGGTTGGTGAACTCGCACGAGGCTCCCGTGCCGGCGAACCACCAGCGGTCACCCCAGAGGAGCACGGTGCGCGGGTCAGATGGCCGTGAGATATACATAAACGTCGGTGATGCCGTTGACCGGGGCCGCGTAGGCGACGACTCCGGTGTCGGAAGCAGCCCCTTCGACGGGCGCCATCTGCGCGCCGTTCATCGCGAGCGCCAGTTCGTAGGCGTCCTTGGCCGGGCACGCGGGAATGACCAGGTATGAGACGACGTAGTTGGCGTTGATGCCGTTGGTCGTGCCATCGAGCCGGAAGTTGGCCCCTTGGGCGGCGGAGGGCAGCAGTGCGGGATTGGCCGTCCGCGCCTCGACCCGGGTGATGGCCGACCAGTTGCGCAAGGGCGCTGCGTCCGGCGTCATCACAAACGCCTGCAGCGTCTGGCTCCAGGCCATTTCGTTGCCGGTGCCGGTGGAGGTGAAGAACTGGCTGCCCATCCGCAGCGACAGCGGCCTTTCAATCTTGCCGACGGCAAGCAGCACGGCATCGAGGCGCGCGCCGTTACCCTTGGCGATGTCGGTGGCACCGGAAAGGGCCGCGCCGGAGCATGGCACCCCGGTGCCTTCGGTGCGCGGCAGGCTGCCGTTGCCGCCGGCCATGGACAGGTAGTCGGTCAACGCGGTCTTGAGCGTATTGACCGTGGCGGCGACCTGCTGGATGCGCGCGTTGCGCAGCGCGTCGAAGCCCTTGGGCAGGAGCAGGCCGACCAGGACGCTCACGATGGCGAGGACGAGGACGAGTTCGAGCAGGGAGTAGCCCTGCGTGAGGAGGCGTTTGGTTTGGATTCTTTTCATGCGGATTGTGGGTTGTGGGCCGGGTGGCCCGTGGGATAAATCAGAGGACGCGGGCAACCTGTTCGACGGTGGTGAGTCCGGCGGCGGCGGCGGCGAGGCCATGGTGCCAGAGGGTGGCGCAGCCTTCGCGGTCGCGCAGGGCGGCCAGCTCGGCGTGCGGTGCGTCGGCCGCGATCAGCGGCAGGAACTTCCGGGCGGGAATCACCTCGTGGATGGCGAGCCGGCCCCGGTAGCCGCGACCGCGGCAGGACGGACAGCCGACGGGCCGGCAGAACCGGGCGTCGGGGACCCGGTGCAATTCGCGCAGGCGCGCGTTGTCGGGATCAGGCTCCTTGCATTCGGTGCACAGCCGGCGCACCAGCCGCTGGGCCGCGACGAGCCGCAGCGAGGCGGCCAGCAGGAAACTCTCCACGCCCAGGTCGCGCAGCCGCGGGATGGCCGCCAGCGCATCGTTGGTGTGCAGGGTCGAAAGCACGAGGTGCCCGGTCAGGGCCGCGCGCACCGCGAGCTGGGCAGTCTCGGCATCGCGGGTTTCGCCGACCAGCAGGATGTCGGGGTTTTGCCGCAACAACGCCCGGAGCGACGAGGCAAAGGTGAGGCCGATCTTCTCGCGGATTTCCGTCTGCCGGATGCCGGGGAACTCATATTCGACCGGGTCCTCCAGCGTGTGGATCACCCGTTCCTGATGATCGAGGGCGTGCAGCGCGGCATGAAGCGTCGTGGTCTTGCCGGAGCCGGTCGGCCCGGTGAGATAGATGATGCCGGCCGGCCCGGCGAGCGCCTCGCGCAGGGCATCCGCCTGCGGGACGGCCAGACCGAGTTCCGCGAAGTTCTGGTTCGGCATGGTCTGGTCGAGCAGACGGACCACCAGGCTTTCGCCGTGGACCGTCGGCAGCGTGGAAAGCCGCAGATGAAACCGCCGGTTGCGGTCGCGCAGCATGGCCCGGCCGTCCTGGGGCAGTCGTTTTTCGGTGATGTCCATGCCTCCGAAAATCTTCCCGCGCGCGAGCAGCGCGTCGCGCTGGGCGACGGGCAGCCGCAGGTGTTCGCGCATCTCGCCGTCGAGCCGGAAGCGGATGAGCAGACCGTCCTCCTTGGGCTCGAAGTGGATGTCACTCGCCCCCTCGGTCGCTGCGGCACGCAGGATGCCGTCGAGCGTGCGCGTGGCGTCGCCGCCCGCGTCGGGTGCGGAAGCCACAGCGCTGGACCGGGTGCGCAGGTGTTGGAGGACGGCGAGCATCAGTTGTGGACCAGCCGGGGAGTCAGGAAAATCACCAGCTCGGTGCGGTTGCGGAGCTTCGCCTTGCTGCGAAACGCCTGGCCCGCCAACGGCACGGCGCCGAGAAACGGCACGGCCCGGGTTGACTCTCCGCTTTCCTCGGAAATCAGTCCGCCAATGACGGCCGTCTCCCCGTCCTTCAGGCGCACAATGGTGGAAGCCTGCTTCACCTCGGTGACCGGAGCGGTCTGGCGGCCGTCGGGGCTGGTCACGATGGACTGCAGGCGCGTGATGGCGGGCAGAACGTCGAGAGTGATGATCCCGTTGCCGTCGATCTGCGGGGTGACCGCGAGGATGGTGCCGATCGTGATGGTCGAGACCGTGAAGTTTTCCTGCGTCTGGTTGTAGGGCGTGGTCGTGCCGCCCTGGTTGAACGTCGTGCTTTGCTGAAGCCGGAAGAAGGGCCGGTCCTCCCCGACCTTGATGAAAGCCGTCTGGTTGTTGAGCGCGCGAAGCCGCGGCTGCGCCACGGTTTTCAGGTCACCCTGCTGCTTGAGGGCGTTGATGAGGGCGGTGGCCCGGCCCCAGCCGAGATTGGCGGAGAAGGTGTTCGCCCCGAGCAGCGTGCCGCCAACACCGGGGACATCGACCGGCGCACCGGCCGTGATGGTGGTGGTTCCGCCCAGCGAGGTGGTCGCGAGATCCCAATCGATGCCGAGCTTTTGTTCATCGTGGAGCGTGATTTCGACGAGCCGGGCCTCGATTTCGACCTGCTGGGTTATCCGGTGGTTGACGAGAGCGAGGAAGGCCCGGACTACCTCATGGCGCGCCACGGGAGCGGTCACCTGGACCACGCCACTGAAGCGATTAAGGACGAGCCCGTCGCCGTCCTTGAGCATCGCCCGCAATTCAGCCTCCAGGGTGGTCCAGAATGTATTCTGGTTCTCCTGCGAAATGGAGACTTGAGTCGCATCAGAGCCGATGCCGTTGGCCCCGACTGTTTGCGCCTGCGCTGCCATCGTGAGGTTAGCCTGGCCGGTGCCGGCGTTGCCGCTGTTCGCACCGCCGAGGGTGATGGACGCGCTCCCGGAACCGCTGCGGGTGAGTTGGGGGTAGTCGACCGGATAGAGGACGGTCTTGAGGCGTCGCACCATGATCGCCCCCGCCTGCTCCTCGAAATAGAGTCCAAGCGGAGCAGTCACGCTGGTCAGGGCGACACGCAGGGTCCCGGCAGGCAGTTCAGCGGCAACTTTGCCCGTGAGGTCCGGCTCGGCCGCAATGGTGGTCTCGCTGGCACGGGCAAGGACCCGCAGAGTCGCAGGCAGGGTCGCGCTGTCGAAGCGGAGCGGTGGCACCGGACGGTCGAGCGGCGACTCGGCGGCGAATGCCGCACAGACTGGAACTAGAAGAAATAAAACTTTCATGCGCTTGGTGGGTCAGGGTTTCTCCAACACGAAAGGCGCTGCTCCGGTAATCGCGTTTGCCTGCAGCAGGGTGCGGCCGGCGGGACGGTATTTGAGGAACGCCGCCGCAACGGCATTGAAGGTTTGGATGATATTTGCCGCCG
>Ga0208512_100081_pt1 | contig 37067 bp, 35 predicted proteins | sample LakWasMet40_LOW7_2_FD_183880 | JGI IMG/M metagenome (GOLD analysis project Ga0208512, IMG submission 183880) | Freshwater sediment methanotrophic microbial communities from Lake Washington under simulated oxygen tension - Sediment Metagenome... | ecosystem: Environmental > Aquatic > Freshwater >...
ATGTCGAGGGCGGTGACGGTGTTGTCGGCGGACTTCACGTTGACCGAGGCCTCGTTGTAGAAGGCGTCGAGGTGGGCGCCGGTCTGGGCAAGCCAGACCTCCTCGATGCGGACGCCGGCGCGCTTCTCGGCCATCTCCAGGGCGTGGTGGGTCGCCTCGCAGGCGGCCTTGTAGTCGACGACCTCGCCCTTCATCACGCCGCGCGAGGGCGAGACGCCGACGCCGATGATGTTGAGGGCGCGCCCGCGGGTGATCTCACCCACGAGCACGGCGATTTTGCCGGTGCCGATTTCGACCGCCGCGACGATTCTAGAGCTCACGTTTCGTTTTCCGTTGTGAAGGTTGGATTGAAAAGGAAGGGGCGGCGGGCTTGGCCGCCGGGGTGGCCGCGAGCGCGTCGGGCGCGGCCTGCAGGCGCACGGGCACCTGGCCCTCGAGCGACAGATTGACTGACTGCAGCGCCGGGGCGGTCTCCAGGCCGTGGGCGGCATCGATCACGTAGTCGAGCTGGGCGACCTGCTTGTAGAAGTCGCGCTTCCGGCTGAAGATGATCTCGGGCAGATCCTGCGCCTTCACCACGATCTCGTCGCGTTCCTCAAGCCGCGCCAGCGACACGATGAGCCAGTCGCGATAAAGGTGCGGAACCTGCAGCTGCGCGGTGGAAAGGAGCGCCGAGACGTCGGCCATGCCGGCGATGGGCTCATAGCCGTTGCCGGACCTGATGAGGCGGATGCCATCGAGCCAGGGCAGGCCGGCGAGCATGGCCTTGTCGTAGTTCACCCCGTCGTAGACGGTGCCGTCCTTCGCCACGAGCAGCTGCTTGGCCGCGCCGGTGCTGTCGGCCGCCTGCACCCGCGCCACCGGGGTGCGTTCCTGCAACGTGACCACGAGCGTGTCGGGGAAATTCCGGGTCAGCACGGCGACCTGCACCTGGCCGTCCGCAAGCAGCTTCGTGCGCAGCGCCGGCAGGTCGAGGGCCATGAGGCTGGCCGACTTGGGCAGGGCGAGGACGCCTGTGACCCATTGCTTCGTAAGCACACCGTCGGTGATGAGCACGACCTCGCGCACCAGGGCGCTGTGCACGGCGGTCGCCAGCGCCGCGCGGTCGGTGGACCACGTGTGCGCGATCTCGTAGACACCCCAGCCCGAGCCGGCGACCAGGGTGGAAAGCGCCGTCACCTTCGCCCACGCGGCCAGCTGCCGGCGGCGTCCCTTGCGCGACATGGCCGGCCGCACCTCCTGGCGGATGTTGCGCCAGGAGCGGCCCGGAGGCGGAGCGGAGTTGTCGGCGGGAACGGTCATTTGCGCGAAGCGGAAGCCTGGGCGAATCGTTCCACGGCGGGGGCCACCATCTCGCGGCACAAAGCGACAAAATCCAGCCCCACACAACGCGCACTCATCGGCAGCAGGCTGGTCTCCTTCATGCCGGGCAATGTGTTGATTTCCAGCAAATAAAGCTCCCCGTCGCCTGAAAGCATGAAGTCGATCCGGGCGTAGTCGCGGCACCCGCACGCCGCGAAGGCCGTTTCGGCGGCCGTGCGCAGCTTCGTGGCAATCTCGTCGGAAATCTGCGCCGGGGCGAAATACTCCGTCAGGCCCTTGGTGTATTTGCTGGTGTAGTCGAAGACGCCGGACTTCGGCACCACCTCGACGACGCCCATCGCGCGACCGCGCAGGATGCCGACGGTGAACTCGCGGCCGAGGATGCGCTCCTCGGCGATCCACTCGCCCTGCCGGATGCCGCCAAGCGCGATCTCGAGCCCGACCTTGGTGGAGACAATCTGCAGGCCGACGCTGCTGCCCTGGCGGTTCGGCTTGAGCACGACCTGCTCGCCGTATTCCGCGACCAGCGCAGCGGCCGTGGGCTTGGCCGAGGCCTGAAACACGCGGCCCGGTGCCACCTGCACGCCCATGGCCGAGACGCTCTGCCGCGTGCGCCACTTGTCGAAGGTCAGGTCGCTCGCCTTGGCGTCGCAGCCCGCGTAGGCCACGCCGGCCTGCTCCAGCAGGCGCTGCATGCCGCCGTCCTCGCCGAACACGCCGTGCAGCGTCGAGCAAACGATGTGCCGCGCCGGATCGAGCCCCTCCGGCAGCGCGTCGGACTCGATCGTGAAGAACGCCGTCGGGTGGTTGTAGGCCATGCCCAGGGCCACGGCCTTGCCGGAGCCTAGGGAAACCTCGCGTTCAGGTGAAGTGCCGCCCGCGAAGACGGCGATGATCGGAGAACTCATAAAATATCCTTCCACTCCCGGCCGTAAAGCAGCACCTCCGGCTCGAGATCGACGCCCTTGGCGCTCTTCACCCGGGCCCGGATTTTGCGGACCAGCCCGATGATGTCGGCGCTGGTCGCGTGGCCGCGGTTGACGATGAAATTGGCATGCACGGCCGAGACCTCGGCGTCCCCCACCCGCTCGCCCTTGAGTCCGGACTCGTCGATGAGGCGGCCGGCGGAGTTGCCCGGCGGGTTCTTGAAGATGCAGCCCGCGCTCGGCTCGCGCGGCTGCGACTCGACGCGCTTCTTCTGGTAAACATCGACCTGCCGGCGGATGTCGGTGGCGTCCGCGTTCGCGGCGGGTTTCAACACGGCGCCGAGGGCGATCGCGTCGTGCAACTCCGCGCAGTGGCGGTAATCGACGTGCATCGCCGCTTTCTGCATCACGCGCACCTCGCCCTGCCGGCTGATCATCTCGACCTCCTCGACGACGTCGAACATCCAGCCGCCCATGGCGCCGGCGTTCATGCGCAGCGCGCCGCCGACATTGCCGGGGATGCCCTCGAGGAATTCAAAACCCTTCAAGCCCGCCTTGATGGCGAGCCCGCAGAGATTCTTCAGGCGCAGGCCGGCGCCGACCCGGACACGGCCGTCCGCCAGCGGCTCGAATTTCTGCCAGTGGTCGTGACCGAGATTGATGACCAGACCGTCCACGCCCTCGTCGGGCACCAGGAGATTTGAACCGCGCCCGAGCATCAGCACGGGCAGCTGGCGGCGGCTGGCCTCGACCAAAAGCTGGCGCAGGTCGTCCGTGCCCGCCGGCTCGGCGTAAACCCGTGCCGGGCCGCCGACGCGCATCGTCGTCTTCGGGCCGAGCAGCTCGTGCTCGGCAAACTTGGTCGCCAGGGTCAGCCGCGGACGGACCGCGGCGATGAAGTCGGTCCACCGTGCCTCCGTCACCTCCAAATCCGGAACTTTGGTCGCGGCGCTCATGGCACGGAGGCGGCCGGCGTGTGCCGCAGGTGCCGCGGCGGCGGCGTGCCGGCGGCGAGGTCCTCAAGGTCGTGCACGATCGTGTCGATGGTGTTTTCCTGCGACATGCGGTGCAGGTTCGTGCGGAATTTGTTCAGCAGCCAGTCGTTGAAGACGACGTCGAGCACCTCCTGGCGCAGGCCCGCCAGCGCGTGGTCGGCCACGACCACGCCGCCGCCCTGCTGCTCGAAATACGTGGCATTGGCCCACTGGTGGTTGTCCGCCGCGTGCGGATAGGGAATGAGGACGGCCGGCGTCTCGCAGCGCACGAGCTCGGCCAGCGTGCCGGCGCCGGCACGGCTGAGCACCAGGTCGGCGGCCGACATCAGCACGCCCACGCGGTCGGAGAAGGCCTCGAACCAGCTGCGCACCACGCGGCCGCTCTTGTCGGTCAACTCGCGCACGCCCTCGCTGCCCTTGCCGAGGCCGGTGACGCAATAAACCTGGATGCCCTCGTGCGCCAGCGCCGCGAGGTTCTGTTCCGCCCACTGGTTGAGGTTGCCGGAACCCTGGCTGCCGCCGAGCACAACAAGGAGTTTCTGCGCGGCATCCAGGCCGAGCCGCGCGCGGGCCTCGGCGCGCGGCAGACGGGAGATCTCGTTGCGCACCGGCAGGCCGGTGTGGCGGATCATCACGCCGCGGCGGCCCGGCAGGCGGACGCCCGGCGGGAGATAGAGCCGGGCGGCGAAGCGCGAGAGCACGCGGACGGCGCGGCCGGGGACGCGGTTCGCCTCGTGCAGGGCCACCGGAATGCCAAGGAAGCGCGCAGCCATGACGACACCGGCGTTGGTGAAGCCGCCGAAGCCAATGATCGCGTCGGGCCGGTGTGCCCGCAGGAACCGCAGGCTGAAGAGCAGGCCCTGCGTCTGCTTCAGGTGGAAGCGCAGGTGCACGTCCGGCCGCCAGCCGAACGGTGCGCTCGGCACGCGCTCGGCGGGCAGGTGCGGGTATTTCTCGACCAGGCGCGTGTCCACCTTCTTGTGGCTGATGAAGAGCGTGACGGTATGGCCGCGCGCGATGAGCGCCTCGGCCAGGGCGATGCCGGGCGAGAGGTGGCCGCCCGTGCCGCCGCAGGCGATGACGAAGCGGCTCACGCGATCACCTCCGTTAGCGCCCGTTTCCGCACGAGCGGCTTCGGTCGCTCCCAGGTGCGCTGGGAATTGATGATGATGCCGACCAGCAGGCCCATGAGGATCAGGTTGGAGCCGCCGGCGCTGATGAAGGGCAGCGACATGCCCTTCGAGGGCAGCAGGCTGGTCACGACGCCGAGGTTGATGATGGCCTGGAGCGTGATGAGCAGCACGCAGCCGGTCACGAGCAGGAACTGGAACAGGTTGGGCGCGCGGCGCACGTGCATCAGGCCCGCGACAAAGATGGCGATGAACAGCGCCACCGTCAGCAGCGTGAAGATGAGGCCCATCTCCTCGCCCATGATCGCGAAGATGTAGTCGGTGTGCGCCTCGGGCAGGAACGCGTTCTGCTGGCGGCCGTTGCCGAGGCCCACGCCGTCGACGCCGCCGGCGGCGAAGGCGAGCAGCGCCTGCCACGGCTGGTAGCCGGTGCCCTGGCGGTTGGCCTCGGGGTCGAGGAACGACAGCACGCGCTGCAGGCGCACGGGATTGTTGAGCACGAGGACGACAAAGCCCAGCAGCGCCGCGCCGACGGTCGGCAGGAGGAACTTCAGCCGGGCCCCCGCGAGGAAAAGCAGGATGACGCCGATCGCGCCCAGCAGCATCGCCGCGCCGAAGTCGGGCTCGACGATCACCAGCAGCGCGAACAGCCCGATCCACGCCAGCGGCAGCACGAAGCCGCGCCAGAAGTCATGCAGCCGGCTCTGGTTGAGCGCAAGGTAGTGCGCGAGGGAGAAGATCAGGGCGAGCTTGGCGAATTCCGAAACCTGCAGGCGCGTGAAGCCGAGGTTGAGCCAGCGCTTGCTGCCCTTCACCTCGACCCCGACCGACGGAAGGAGCACGAGCACCAGGCCGAGGAGCGAGATGGCCGCGGCCACCCAGGCGAACTTGCGCATCTGCTCGAGGTCGGCGATGGCCACCAGCCAGCCGGCGCCGATGGCGACCGCGAGGAAGATGAACTGCTTGTAGAGATACGCGTAGGGGCCGCCCTTGATGGGCGAACTGGCGCTGAACAGCACCACGAGACCAAGCGAGACCAGGGCCGCCACACAGACGACAATGACGCTCGCGGGGGTGATCGTGAGAGGTCGGCGAAAAACCGCGGCACTCGGCGAACTCACCATGGCGGTGACCGGTTAGTTCTTCGGCGCGGGCTTGGCTTCCTCGACCTTGATGGTCGGAACCTCGGTGCTGGCGTCCTTCAGGCCCGCGTCGAGATCCTGGCCCGCCGGCGGCGGCGTGAGCTCAAAGCGCGGGGCCGCGGGCGCCGGGGTGGCCGCCGCGTGCGTTTCCGTGGCGGCCGGCTTGGCCGGGGCGGAAGCCGGGGCTGCGGCGCCCTTCGCGGTGACGGCCTTGAAGCCGGGGATGACCAGCTGCTGACCGGCGCGGACCTTGGAGGGATCGGTGATATTGTTGACGGCGGCGAGTTCGCCGACGCTCACCTGGTATTTGCGGGCGATGACGCCGAGGCTCTCGCCGACAGCGACGGTGTGCTTCACGGACTCGCCGTTCGCCGGCTTGGCTACAGCGACCGCGGGCGCGGCCTGCGTGAGCGTGCCGAGATCGCGCGGCTTGTCGGCTGCGGGGGCCGGGGCGGCGCCGGGCTTGCCGGGGATGATGAGTTTCTTGCCCGGCTGCAGCGCGGTGCCGGTGCCGATGTTGTTGGCCTTGGCGAGCTCGGCGACGGAGAGGTTGTTCTTCTTCGCGATGGTCCAGAGGCTGTCCCCGCGGGCCACGGTGTAGGTGGTGACATGGGTGACATCGGCGACCGGCTTGGCCGGGGTGATGGCGACGGCGGCGGCGGAGCCGGGGCGCGTCGGCGCGGCGTGGCCGGAGGGCGAGTAAGCGACCGAGGTGCCGAGATCAACCGGCTGCGGCGAGGCCGGGCTGAAGGAGACCGGGGCGGCGGCGGTGCCGCCGGACGGCATGGTGGCGTCGGGCGTCGGGATGTTGCGCGGGCCGGACTGGCAGCCGGGGCTGGCAAAAATGAAGATAAACGCGAGCACGTGCACGGCGACGACGGCTCCGAAGATCTGGAGAATTTTCATGGCGATATATGAGGACGGCGGGTGGAGATTTGCTATCTAAAAATGGGACTTATTCACAGCTTTTCCACAAGGGTTGTGGAGGGGATGGCGGCAGGGAAAGGAAGAGCAGGTGTTCGCTGACAGCAAAGATAGGTAAGGTTCCGATTGGATGGTATAAAGAACCTGTCAGCGAACTCCTGCGAAAGTCTTGGCGGTGCGCACCAGTGGGCCCTCGGGGACGGCCTGGCCCTTGCGGAGGCGGCGCAGCTTGGAGAGGGAGCGGACGATTGGCTGCCGCAGCAGGATGAGGCTGGTGCGGGTGACGTCGCGGAAACTGGGCGTGGACTCGTAATTGTAGTCGATGGGCATGGGAAAAGGCTCAGGAGTTCAGCCCGAGCACGATGAAGGTGGCGAAAAGGCAGGCCCAGACGCCGACGGCGATGAGGGTGCCGGGCGAGAAAGCCAGGCGGGAGGCGGTGACAACGGGCAGGGGTTGTTCGGCGGGATCGTCTAGCATGGTGGGAGGAGGTTGGCGGAGTTGGAGGGAGGGAGAATCAGCGGAGCTTGAGGGTCGCCAGGCCGGCCAGGGCGAAGCCGAGCGAGAGGATCCAGAAACGCAGGACGACCTTGGTCTCCGGCCAGCCGCGCTTCTGGAAATGGTGGTGGATCGGCGCCATCAGGAAGAGGCGCGCGCCGGTGCCGGTGCGCCGCTTCGTCCACTTGAACCAGCCGACCTGCAGGATGACCGAGAGCGCCTCCATCACGAAGACGCCGCCGACGATCACGAGCGTGAACGGCTGGTGGATCATGAAGGCCATGACGCCGATAAGGCCACCGAGGGCCAGCGAGCCGGTGTCGCCCATGAACACCTCGGCCGGGTGCGAGTTGAACCACAGGAAGGCCATGCACGCGCCGATGAGCGCGCCGCACACCACGGTGAGCTCCCCCGCCCCGGGCACGTAGCTCATCAGCAGGTATTGCGAGTAGATGCTGTTGCCCGCGATGTAGGCCATGATGCCGAACACGAGCGCCACGGAGATGGTGCAGCCGGTGGCGAGGCCATCGAGGCCGTCGGTCAGGTTGATGGCGTTGCTGAAGCCGACGATCCACAGGTAGATCAGCACGAGCAGCAGCCACCACGGCATGTAGGAGATGATGGCGGTCTTGAAAAACGGGACCCAGAGCTCGCGGATCTTCGCCGAGCTTTGCGGGTGCCAGAGCAAAATGCCGAGGGCCACGATGGTCGCGAGCGACTGCCAGGCGATCTTCTCCCAGGACTTGATGCCGTCCTTGTTCTTGTGGACCACCTTCAGGTAATCATCGCGAAAGCCGGGGACCGTCAGGGCCGTGTAGACCAGGAGCGCGACGACGGTCCAGACGTTGGGGGCCGCCCAGAGGGCGCTGCTGAGGAAGACGGCGATGAAGATGATCAGCCCGCCCATCGTCGGGGTGTGCTTCTTGTCAAAGTAGGTGGCGCCCAGCGCGCCGGTGCGCTCGTCGATGTAGCCGTGGCCGAACTTCAGCGCGCGGAAGCGGCCGATCAGCCAGGGTCCGATGATGAAGCCGATCAACAACGCCGTCACCGTGGCCATGACGGCCCGGAACGTGTGCGAGCTGAAGAGCCGCAAGGGGCCCCAGACGTGCTCGTATTCGGCGAGATACTTAAGCATGGCGCGCCTGAATTTGCTGGAGGGCCTGCCAGATGCCGCCGCGCGGCGGGTTCGCCGGCGTGCGCCGCGGCCATTCGCACCAGCGCGGCTCCATCGGAGGCGTGCTGCCGGTGTTGGGCCTCGAGGGCGACGGGCCGGCGCTGAGCCGGCGGGCGGCTTCCGCCATGGGACTGAAATTAGTGCGCATGGGGGGCGTTTTTCAGGGTCGCGCCGGGCGCGGGCATCAGGTGGCTGCGCAGCGCCGACCGGCCGCGGGACAACATTGCGCTCCAGCGGCTGTTCTTGAGCTGCACGGCGGAAAGGTGCTGCGTGTAACGGCGCAGCGCCTCGTCCCGGGCGGCGGTGAGCCGCGCGGTCTGGTCGAAGGAAACGGGTTCAGTGGGCATGGGCGTGGGCGTGCGGGTCGAGCACGGTTTCGAGTTGGTAACGACGGCTGCCTTTCAGAAACACGGCGCCCTTGAAGCCCGCGAGGCGCTCGCGCACCGGGGCGACATCGGCGACGACCGCGACCTGCGCGGGATCGTTGCCATTCTCCAGCAGTCCCTCGCGGAGCGCCGCGGCTTGGCTGCCGAGGGCAAAGAGGAAGTCGCCGCGGCGCAGGTGCAGCAGCCGGCCGAGCTGGCGGTGATAGGTCGCGGACTCGGCGCCGAGTTCCTCCATCGAGCCGAGCACGTAGAGCCGCGGCAGGTCGGCGCCGACGGCGCCGTTGAAGGCGTCGATCGCGTCGGTCATCGACGCCGGGTTGGCATTGTAGAAATCGCAGTAGACGGTGGCCTCGCCGCTCTGGCGGAGCTCGCCGCGCCACTTCGAGGGCTGCCAGTTTTCCAGGCGCGCCTGCAGGGCGGCGTCCTTCACGCCCAGTTCGGAGGCGAGGGCCAGCGCAAGCGCGGCGTTCTGCGCCATGCCGGCCGAGACGCGGCGCAGCACAAAGCGGCGCCGGCCCTCGAACGTCACCTCGGTGCGCTCGGGCCGGTGGAAGACATTGAATTTCACCGTGCGGGCGCCGACCTTGGTCATGCCCTCGCTCTCGGGCACCAGCACCAGCGGGTTGGCCAGCGCGCGGAACGGCTCGTAGGCCCAGCAGGACACGGGAAACACCGCCACGCCGCCGGCACGGTTGGCCGCCGGCAGTCGGGATTTCTCGGCGGCGACACCCTCGACCGAGCCAAGTTTTTCCAAGTGCGCCGGGGCCACGAGCGTGACCACGCTGTGGTCGGGCTCGATCATCTCGGCGAGTCCGGCCATCTCCCCGGGCACGCTGATGCCGGCCTCGATGACGGCGGCACGATGCGAAGCCTCGAGCCGGGTGAGCGTCAGCGGGACGCCGATGAAATTGTTCAGGTTGCCCGCGGTCGCGAGGACATCGGGCGCGCCGCCGAGCAGCAGGGCGAGCAGGTCCTTGGTCGAGGTCTTGCCCACGCTGCCCGTCACGCCGACGATGGTGCCGTGGAACTCGCGCCGGTGCTCGCGGGCGACGCGCTGGAAGGCGCCGAGCGGGTCCGAGGTCACGAGCTGCGGCAGCGTCGTGCCGGAAACCTCGCGGCCGACGAGCGCGGCGACCGCCCCACCCTGCTGCGCCTCGTTGAGGAAATCGTGGCCGTCCCGCTTGTCCGTCTTCAACGCGACAAACACCTGCCCGCCGCTCAGCGTCCGCGTGTCCTGGTTGAAGCCCGTGACCGTCCCGCCCGGAATACGGGTCCAAGACCCGCCGGTCCAGGTGGCGAGTTTTTCAGGGGCGAAGGAGGGCATGGTCGGAAGCTCAGGCGGGCTTGATTGACTTGATGCCGATCAGCTCGCGGACGACCTGGCGGTCGTCGAACGGAATGATCGTGTCCGCAAATTCCTGGTAGGTCTCGTGGCCCTTGCCCGCGATGAGCAGGCAGTCGCCCTCGCGGGCGGCGTCGAGCGCGAGGCTGATGGCGCGGCGGCGGTCCTCGACGAAGGTGAGCTTCGCCGCGTCCTGCACGCCGGGCTGCATGTCGGAGAAAATCTGGCCGAGCTTCTCGGCGCGCGGGTTGTCGGCCGTGGCCCAGGCATGGTCGGCGAACTCCTGCACGGCGGCGGTCATGAGCGCGCGCTTGGAGCGATCGCGGTTGCCGCCGCAGCCGAACACCACAAACAGCCGGCCCGGCGTGATGGCGCGGAGCATGCCGAGAGCGTTGTGCAGGGCGTCGTCAGTGTGGGCGTAGTCCACGAGGACGTTGTAGCCCTGGCCCTCCTCGATGCGTTCCATGCGGCCCGGGACCCCGCCGAAGCTCTTCAGGCGTGCGGCGATGACGGACGGATCGCGGCCGAGCGCGTAGCAGGCGGCGAAGGCGGCGAGCAGGTTGCTCACGTTGTAGCGGCCGATGAACGGGCTCTCGATGTCGATGCTGCCCTCGGGCCAGACGAGGCGGAGGGCGGTGCCCTTGAAATTCAGGCGGACGTTTTCCGCGCGGACGACGGCCTCGGGCGCCTCGCCGAAGGTGACAACCTTGACCTGCGGCGGCACCACGGCGGCGAGCTGCCGGCCATGCGGGTCGTCCAGGTTGATGACCGCGGCGCGCGGCGCCGACCCGGCGGCGCCGGTGAAGAGCCGGGACTTCACCGTGAAGTATTCCTCCATCGTCCGGTGATAATCAAGATGGTCGCGCGTGAGGTTGGTGAAGACGGCCACGCCGAACTGCATGCCGAGCACGCGGTGCTGGTCGATGCCGTGGGAGCTGACCTCCATGGCGGCCTGGCGGCAGCCGGCGTCGCGCATCTGGGCGAGCATGCCGTAGAGCTCGAGCGACTCGGGCGTCGTGCGGTAGGACGGCACGATGCGGTTGCCGAGGTCGTAGTTCACCGTGCCGATGAGGCCGACGCGCTGGATCGGCGTGGAGAGCAGGTGCTTGATCAGGTTGGCGACGGTGGTCTTGCCGTTGGTGCCGGTCACGCCGACCAGGTCGAGGGCCTTGTCGGGGAAGTTGAAATAACGCTGCGACACCAGCGCGAGCGACCGGCGGGCGTCGGCGACCTGGATGTAGGTGACCCGCGCCGCGGTGCCCGAGGGGATTTTCTCGCCCACGATGGCAACGGCGCCGCGCTGGATGGCCTCGTCGATGAAGGAGCTGCCGTCGGCGCGCCGGCCCGGCAGCGCGAAGAACAGGTTGCCCGGCATCACGCGGCGGCTGTCCATGGCCAGGCCCGAGATGGGGCGCTCGAGGTCGCCCTTGCTGGTCAGAAATTCGCCGTCCCGGAAGTAGTCGGAGAGTTTCGGGGCCATTTTGAAGATGCGCTGGGAAACGGGGTCGGCCGGGCGGGTGCGGGTCTTGGGCAGCGAGCGGAAGGCGGCGACGAGCGGATAATTGGGTGTGAGATAGCCGATCACCGGACACCTCCTGACAGGGCGAGCAGGCTGCGGGTGGCCGGGGACACCGGCTTGATCTCGAGATATTGCACGAGCTGCTCGGCGATGCGCTGGAAGGTCGGCGCGGCGACGGCGCGGCCGTAATTCAGGCCGCCGGGCACCTGGGCGTCGTCCACGATGACCGTGAGGACCACCTCGGGGCGGCTCGCCGGGAAGAAACCCACGAAGGAGCCGACGTGGTGGGTCGTGACGTAGCGGCCGTCGATGATCTTCTGGGTCGTGCCGGTCTTGGCCGCGATCTCGAAGCCCGGGAGGTCGAAGCCGGCGCCCGTGCCGTCCTTGCCGACGACACCGTGCAGCAGCTGCGCCAGCAGCGCGCTGGTGCTGGGCTTGAGGACCTGCCCCACCCGCTCGGGGGCGTAGGAATGCGTGACATTGCCGCTGGCATCCCGGATCTCCTGGATGATCTGCGGCCGGAGCAGCACGCCGCCGTTGGCGACCGTGCTCATCGCCATGTGCATCTGCAGCGGCGTGGCGGCGACGGCGTGGCCCATCGGCATGCGCGTGATGGTCAGGCCGTCCCAGTTCTTCGGCGGCTCCAGCATGCCCCGCTCCTCGCCGCCGAGCTGGAAGCCGGTGCGCTGGCCGAAGCCGAACTTGCGGGCGTAGTCGTAGAAATTCTGTTCGCCCATCAGCATCGCGAGGTGCGCGGCGCCGCGGTTGCTCGAGTGGCTGACGATCTCCGCCACGGACAGGCGGCCGAACTCGTGGTCCTCCTTGGGCAGCTTGAGGTCGCGGCCCCGGTAATTGACGATCGGGTTGCCGCAGTCGAAAGCCGTGAGCGGCGTGACCAGCCCCTGGTCGAGGGCGGCGCCGGCGGCGACGATCTTGAAGACCGAGCCGGGCTCGATCTGGTCGGTGATGGCCCGGTTGCGCTGCACGTCGAGCGGGGCCTTGTTGTATTCGTTGAGGTTGAAAGACGGGTAGTTGGCCATCCCCAGGATGCGGCCGGTCATCGGGTCGCTGACGATGATGGTGGCGAACTTCGGCTGGTATTTCGCGCCGATGCTGCGCAGTTCGTTCTCGATCATGTGCTGCACGACGGAGTCGATGGTCAGCACGACATCGTGGCCGTCCTTCACCGGGATCTCGCGGGTGCGGAACTGGGCCATCTCGCGGCGGGCACCGTCCTTCTCGGACTCGATCCAGCCGTCCTCGCCCTTCAGGAACAGGTCGAACTTGCTCTCGACGCCCGCGGCGGCGGAGCCCTCCTTGTTGACGAAGCCGATGAGGTGGGCGGCCAGCTCGTTGCCCGGGTAGACGCGGCGGTAGACGCGCTCGGCGGTGAGGCCGCGGATGTTGAGCGCCTCGATCCTGGCGTAGGTCGGCTCGTCCACACCCTCTCGCAGCTTGACCCAGCGGTCCTTGGTCAGCCCGTCCACGGCGCCGTCGCGCTTGTCGGCCTCGGGCTTGATGGCGCGCATCGCGGGAACAAAGGCCTGCTCGACGTCGGCCACCGGCAGGCCGAGCAGCGCCGCGAGCTGGACGCGTTTGGCCTGCTCCTCGGCGGCGCGGCGGGCGCGCTTGGCCGGGTTCTTGTCGATCTGGAGAAACTCGTCGAGCGCCCAGGCGTCGACGGCGATGGTCATCTCCGAGCGGCTGGTCGCGAGCAGGTTGCCGCGGGAGTCGAGGATCGTGCCGCGGCGCGCGTGCTCGATGACGATCTGGCGGCGGGCCTTGTCGACGAAGCGCAGCAGCTCGTCGCGGTCGATCACGTGCAGGAAGACCAGGCGCACGCCCACCGCCATGAAGCAGGCGACGACCACGAGGGAGAGGAGCGTCAGGCGGTTGTTGGCAAAACCCTTGGACATCGCGGTGGCTTAGCGGAGGGAGGCGGTGACGAGGCGGAAGGCCGGGGCGCTGTCGCCGGCCGGGGCCGAGGCGAGGCTGAAGATCTCGCGGTTGCGCTTGGCGGCGAGGCGGAGCTCGGGCGTGCCCTCGACGCGCACGACCTGGACTTCCTTCGGGGTGCCGAGGCCGAGGCGCATGGCGTCGTTCTGCTTAAGAAGGGCGTCGGGGTTCACCGCGGCGGCGACCTGGGCGTTGATCTCGTCGAGCCGGCGCTCGACGTCGGCGATCTTCGCGACGAGGGCGCGGCTGCGGTTGGCGGTCTGCGAGATTTCCTGGCGGACCCAGACGGCGCCGAGGCCGAGGGTGCCGGAGAAAACGAGGAGCAGCAGGCTCAGGGCGATGAGCCGGTTGATGTTGGCGTTGGCCGGAGGCGGTTTCATGGCGGGCGCGGGATCAGAGTTTGCGGAGGACGCGCAGCTTGGCGGAGCGGCTGCGGGGGTTGGCGGAAATCTCGGCCTCGGACGGGATGAGCGGCTTGCGCGTCAGCGGGTCGGCGAGCTTGGTGCGGAGCTGCTGCGGCGTGGCGTCGTTGGCGTCGACCGGCTGGCCGCACATGGCGCGGAAAAACTGCTTCACGGGGCGGTCCTCGAGGGAATGGAAGCTGATGACCGCCAGCACGCCGCCGGGGGCGAGCTTGGCGAAGGCCGCCGGCAGGGCGCGCTCGATGGCGCCGATCTCGTCGTTCACGGCGATGCGGATGCCCTGGAAGGCACGCGTGGCGGGATGGATGCGGCTCTCGCGCTTCACCGCGGCCGGGAGGGAATCCGAGATGAGCTGGGCCAGCGAACCCGTGCGGGCCAGCGCGCCGGTGCCGCGGGCGGACTCGATGGCCGAGACGACCCGGCGCCAGTTCTGCTCCTCGCCGAGGTCGCGGATGGCACGGACGAGGGAATCGTGGCTCGCAACCTCAAGCCAGCGGGCGGCCGGCTGGCCGGAGCGCGGGTCCATCCGCATGTCGGCCGGGGCGTCGTTGCGGAAGGCGAAGCCGCGATCGGCCTCGTCGAGCTGGAAGGACGAGACGCCGAGGTCGAAGAGGATGCCGTTGAAGCCGGTGTCGGGCAGCGTGGCCAGGTCGCCGAAGTTCAGGTCGACCAGGCGGAAGGTGGCGGGGAATTCGCCGCGCAGGGCCTCGGCGCGGGGCTGGGCGGCGGGATCACGGTCGAGGGCGACGACGCTGGCGCCGGTCGCGAGGATGGCGCGGGTATGGCCGCCGCCACCGAAGGTGCAGTCGAGGTGGCACGTGCCCGGGAGCGGCGCGAGGTATTCAAGAACCTCGTGCAACATCACGGGTTGGTGCCCCGGGTTCATGGCGCGGGAGGGAAGTTCAAGCGCGGGCGCGGACATGGAGTTTCTTCCACGGAAGGGCGATCGAGATCGGCTCGCGCAGCAGGGAGCGGCGGTTCGCGCAGAAAACAGGGGACAGCTTGGGCAACGGCTGGGGCCGGATGAGCGTGATCAGTGTTTTCATGGTTAGAGTCCGATGCGGCGCATCATGTCGCCGAAGTTCTCGCCCGCGGTGCTGCGCGTCATCTCGGTCCAGCGCGACGGGCTGAGGATGTTGAAGGTGTCGCCCATGCCGCTGAGGACCGCGTCCTTCGCGATGCCGGCGTGGCGCAGGAGGTCGGCGCTGACGCCGAAGCGGCCCTGCTTGTCGAAGGTGAACGAGAGCGCCTCGGAAAAAATCTTCGCCTTCACGGCCTGCGCGTCACGGTCCGACAATTTCATTTCCGAAATCTGCGCGAGGAGTTTGTCGACGCGCGCGGGCGGCAGCACGGCGATGTAACCATCCGGATGCGGAATCGCCAGGAACGTCTCCTCGTCCGTGTGCACCCAGCGCCACAACGACGGAATCGTGAGACGATTCTTGTCGTCGAGCGTGTGCTCAAAACGGCCGGAATAAACGGTTGTGCGTGATTGCGCCATGGAAGGTGTCCGGAGGCCCCATCCCCCAAGACGCCCCATTTCTCCCCATTTACCTCCCCACAAGCAAGTAAAAACCCATGCCGAATCGTCAAAATTTATTCACAAATTGCTGCCAAACCGCGCTAAACCAAAACCGAGGTCCGTTGATCGCCCCCACCCTTGGTCTGGAGACCCGCGAAGGCTCCAAAAGCTGTCAGGAGAGACCGCAGGTCACCGAGTCGCGTCTTGCCACGCCATCGTTCCGGACAACTTTCAGCCTCGTGGCGCTGCGTTACCTCACGATCGACTTCAACTCCTTCTTCGCCTCGGTGGAGCAGCAGGAGCGCCCCGAACTCCGGGGCAAGCCGGTCGGCATCGTGCCGGTGATGGCGGAGACGACCGGTTGCGTCGCGGTCAGCCTCGAGGCCAAGGCCATGGGCCTGAGCCGCAACGCCCGCGTGTCCGACGCCCGCCGGATGTGCCCCGGCATCGTCATCGTCGAGGCCCGGCCCGAGACCTACATCAATTATCACCGCCGGCTGAAGGACGTCATCGCCTCGCTCGTGCCGGACATCGAGGTCCAGTCCATCGACGAGGTGACCGCCCACCTGCACGAGATGCTGGACCGCACCGAGGCCGAGAAGCTGGCCCGGAAGATCAAGGCGAAGATCACCCGCGAGGTGGGCCCCCTGCTCCGCAGCTCCATCGGCATCGCGCCGTCCTGGCTGCTGGCCAAGGTCGCCTCCGACATGCAGAAGCCCGACGGGCTCGTGATCCTCGACGACGAGGACGTCCCCGCGAAGCTGCTGCACCTCGCGCCCGGCGACATCGCCGGCATCGGCCCCAACATCCAGCGGCGCCTCGGCGAGCACGGCATCACCACGATGGCGCAGCTCTACGCGGCCGCGATGGCCGAGTTCCGCGGCATCTGGGGCGGCGTGCGCGGCGAGCAGATCTGGCGCCTGCTGCACGGCGAGGACCTCCCCTACTTCGAGCAGAGGACCGGCCAGAGCATCGGCCACGGCCACGTGCTGCCGCCGGCCAAGCGCAACCACACCGACGGCCTCGCCGTGCTGCACCGCCTGCTGCAGAAGGCCGCGATGCGCCTGCGCCACTCCAGGCTCTACGCGTCCGCCCTGAGCGTCTCGGTGGACTACACCGACGAGACGCACTGGTCCGACGAGTTCCAGCTGACGGAAACCCAGGACACGCTGCGGCTCACGCATGCGCTGAACGACCTGTGGGCAAAGCGCCCGGCGAAATTCTCCCGCCGCACCCCGCTGCGCATCGGCGTGCACCTCACCGGCCTGATCGACCTGAAGATGCACACGCCCGACCTGTTCGAGGAGAAGACCGAGCAGGCCCGCGGCAAGCTCTTCGAGGCGGTGGACCACCTGAACAAGGTGCTCGGCAAGAACACCGTCTACCTCGGCGGCGCCCACGGCGCCACGAAGGACGCGCCCATGCGCATCGCCTTCACCCGCATCCCCGACCCCGAGATCGAGGAGATCGACCGCAGCTACGGGGGCCGGCTCAAGAAAAGAAAGCCGGCGCCGCCGGAGCCGGAAGTCTGGTAGGTGTTTCCGGGCTTCACTTTGCCCGTCGGGGCGCGGATGCTCGGGCCATGCAGACGCCCACCGACATCCAACTCATCGGCACGGAAGTGGCTCTCCGCTGGGCGGACGGCCACGAGAGTTTCATCTCGTTCGCCACGCTGCGGGCGGCCTCGCCCAGCGCGGAGGTCAAGGGTGAGCGTGACATCTTCGGCCACCAATACGGCGGCGAGGTGCCGAAGAATTTCGTCGGCATCGAGGTCACCGGCTGGGAGCGCATCGGCAACTATGCCATCCGCTTCGAGTTCAGCGACGGCCACCGGACGGGGCTCTACAGCTACGAGCTGCTGCGGCAGCTCGGGGACGCAGGGAAGGGCTGAACCTACCTGCCCGCCACCACGCCGCGCTCGCTGCGCTCGACGAAGGTGAGGAAGCGCTGGAAATCCGGAGTGGCACCCAGGGGGTGAGCATGCATCTGCTCGAAGGCCTGCGTGCGGTTGTGGCCCGCCCGGTAGAAGACGCGGAAGGCCTGCTTCACCGCTTCCAGGCGCTCGGGCGCGAAGCCGTTGCGCTCGAGGCCGACCTTGTTGATCGAGCGCGCGATCGCGGGGTTGCCGTCGGCGATGATGTAGGGCGGCACGTCCTGCACGATCTTGGACATGGCGCCGACCATGGCGTAGGCGCCGACCCGGCAGAACTGGTGGACGCCGCACTTGGCGCCGAGCCCGACGTAATCATCCACGACGACGTGGCCGGCGAGGCCGACCGAATTGCTCGCGATGATGTGGTTGCCCAGCTGGCAGTCGTGCGCGACGTGGCTGTAGGCGAGGATGTTGTTGTCGCTGCCGATGACCGTGAACTCGCCGTCCTTGGTGGCGCCGTGCACGCTGACATACTCGCGGAAGACATTGCGGTCGCCGATCTTCACGCCGGGGCGGCCGCCCTTGTATTTCAGGTCCTGCGTCTTGGTGCCGATGCAGGTGAAGGGGAAAATCTCGCACTGGGCGCCCACCGTGGTGAACCCCTCGATGCTGGCGTGGTGGTGCAGCACGGTGCCCGCGCCGATGACAACCGAGGCGCCGACGAAGGCATAGGCGCCGACGACCACATCCTCGCCCAATTCCGCGCCGGGCTCGATGATGGCGGTGGGGTGAATCTGCTTCGCCATGGGGTCAGTCCAGCGCGCTGCTGTCGACCGTCATAAACATGAGGTCGCCCGAACAGACGGCCTGGCCGTTGACGCTGCATTCACCCTCGGCGCAGGCGATGGTGCCGCGGACCTTGGTGAGCTTGACCTTGACGAGGAGCTGGTCGCCGGGGCGGACGGGCTTGCGCCACTTCACCTTGTCACAGCTCATGAACAGGGCGGTCTTCCCCTCCATGGTGCTGCGCCGGATCATGAGGATGCCGGCAGCCTGTGCCATGGCCTCGACCTGCAGCACGCCGGGCATCACGGGATTGCCGGGATAGTGGCCCTGGAAAAACGGCTCGTTGAACGTGATGTTCTTGATCGCGGTGAGCGTGTCCTCGGTCAGCTCCACCACGCGGTCGAGCATGACGAACGGATAGCGGTGCGGCAGCGTGTCGAGCACGCGGCGGATATCGAGGGTGGTCTCGGCGGCGATCTCGGCCTTGGCCGGCGCGGGCTTGGCGGCCTTCTTGCCGCCCTTCTGCCAGGCGGTGTATTTCTCGAAGAGGATCTTGGTCAGCTCGGCGTTGACGGCGTGGCCGGGGCGGGTCGCGACGATGTGCGCCTTCAGCGGCACGCCGAGAAGCAGGATGTCGCCGATGATATCGAGGATCTTGTGGCGCACGAACTCGTCGTTGAAGCGCAGCGGCTCCTTCGAGATGATCTTGTCGCCCTTGATGACGACGGCGCAGTCGAGCGAGCCGCCCTTGATCTTGCCCAGCTTGATGAGTTCCTCGATGTCCTCGTAGATCGTGAAGGTGCGCGCGGCGGCCACCTGGGACGCGTAGACCTCCGGGTCGATGACCAGCGAGAGATGCTGCGTGTGGATGCCGCGGTCGTCGGCCGAGGTGCAGGTGATCTTCAGGCCGTCGTAAGGCAGCGCGATGATGGAGGAGTTGCCCCGCGCGACGGAGATCGTCTCAGCCAGCGAGAAATACTCGCGCTCGGCATCCTGCTCGACCGGCTCGCCCTGCTGGATGAGCTGGACGAAGGGCCGGGACGAGCCGTCCATAATCGGCGGCTCGCTGGCGTCGATATCGATGATGAGGTTGTCGATGCCGGACCCGTGGAGGGCGCTGAGCACATGCTCGACGGTGTGGAGCTTGGCGTGGCCGACCTGGATGGTGGTGGCGCGCACGAGGTCGGTGACCTGGTCCACGCGCGGCTTGAGCTCGGGGTGGCCGTGCAGGTCGACGCGCCGGAACACGATGCCGTGGTTCACGGGGGCGGGCTTGAAAGTCATGTGCACGGCGTCTCCGGTGTGCAGGGCGTTGCCCTTGATGGAGACCTCGCGCAAAAGGGTGCGCTGCTTCATGGGTATGTCGCGGCAGTGTCGGAAACCTCTTGGAAATGACAAGCTTGGAGATGCGGCGGGCCCCGGCGGGGGCCGTTCCGGAAGAAATCCGAGGGCGGTGTTGACACCGCCGAAAGCCGCTGGGTATTCCTATCCCCTTACGTAACCAAAAACTCCGACCCGACCCTGTCATGCCCGCAGCCAACGATCTCAAAAAAGGCCAAGTAATCACCTTCAACGGCGAGCCGCACCTCATCATGGAGACGCAGCACCGCACGCCCGGCAACCTGCGGGCCTTCGTCCAGGTGAAAATGCGCAACCTGCGCTACGGCAAGTCGCTCGAGCAGCGCTTCAACTCCCCGGACCACGTCGACGTCCTTCAGACCGACCGCCGCACCCTCGAGTTCAGCTACGCGGACCGCGAGGTCTTCTCCTTCATGGATCCCGAGACCTTCGAGACCTTCGAGATCAACGCCACGATGATCGGCGAGTCGAAGAACTACCTCGTCGCCAACGGCAAGGCCGACGTCCTCTTCATCAACGAGGTTCCCGTCACCATCGACATCCCCTCCTCCGTCACGCTCAAGGTCACCGAGAGCTCCGAGGGCATCAAGGGCGACACCGCCAGCAACGTCCAGAAGCCCGCCACGATGGAGACCGGCCTGGTCGTCCAGGTGCCGCTCTTCATCAAGGCCGGCGAGCTCATCAAGGTCAGCACCGCCGACGGTTCCTACCTCGGCCGCGCCTGAGTTCGCGTTTCGCACCTTTCAGCCCGCGGTTCACGCCGCGGGCTTTTTTTGCGCCTGATTTTTTGGAGGCGGGGCCATTAGCCCCGCGGATTATGATGGTTTTCGACACCCACGCCTCGCGGGACTGATGGTCCCGCCTCCATCGACCAGCCTACCACGGCACCACGGTCGTATCCCCGGCGTTGATCGCCGCGACCGCCGCCTTGTAGGCCACCATTGTCTCCGGGAGGTCGCTGGCCGACATCTTCAGGTCGCGGAGCAAGCCGTCGCGCAGGCCGTAGATCCAGCCGTGCACGGTCAGCTCCTGGCCGCGCGTCCATGCGTCCTGCACGATGGTCGTCGAGGCCACGTTGAAGACCTGCTCGACCACGTTCAATTCGCACAACCGCGAGCTGCGCGCGGTGTCATCCGGCAGCCGGTGCAGGCAGGCGTCGTGCTTCTCGCGGACGTCCTGCACGTGGCGCAGCCAGTTGTCGGCCAGGCCGACGCGCTCGCAGCGGATGACTTTGCCGACGCCGCCGCAGCCGTAGTGGCCGACCACCATGATGTGCTTCACCTTCAGCACATCGACGGCGAACTGGATGACGGAAAGGCAGTTCAGGTCCGTGTGCACGACGACGTTGGCCACGTTGCGGTGCACGAACACCTCGCCGGGCAGCAGGCCGATGATCTCGTTGGCCGGCACGCGTGAGTCCGAGCAGCCGATCCAGAGGTATTCGGGATTCTGCTGGCGCGAGAGCTTCTGGAAAAATTCCGGGTCCCGGCGCTTGATCGCTTCCGCCCAGGCTTGGTTCTGCTCGAAGAGCTTCTGCAGGCTGTGCATGAGGGCGAGATTCGGGACACGCCGCCGGTTGTCCACCCCGGAATCACACCGGTCTGGCGCGGTTCCCCTTGCAACCGGCGGGAACGCCCGGCCGCCCGCTTCCGTCAGGGGGCCTTGGCCGGCAAGCTTTCCTCCAGGATTTTCAGCGGGCCGAGCTTGACGCTGCCTTCCTTGAGCGGCGTGGCAATCGTCTCCTCCTCCTGTTTCAGGTGGCGGTCGAAGAAGGGCACGCCGGCGGCCAGCATCTTCGGATAAAGCTCGTTCAAATCATGCCGGTCAGGCTCGTCCACGACCATGGTCGTTTTCCAGAGCTCGGCGGGCTTCTCCTTCCGGTCGCCGGGGAATTTCCAGGCCGTGACCCGGATGAAAAGCTTCTCCTTTTGCGCAGCCAGCAGCTTGTGTTCGTAAAGTCCCCACTGCCGCTTGTTGTAAAGCCGCGGATCCACGGCCGCCGCCAGCAGGCTCTCGGCCGGCGTCGGCACGATGCTGTCGGAGGAAATGTCGCCGTCGATGTTGGCCAGGTAGGGATTCCGCACGTGGCCGCGTCCGTAAAGCAGGGTCAGGACGACATCAGGCGTCTCGTCAGCCACGCTCTCCCGAAATCCGTGGGTGTTCAGGGTCTGCCGCAACTGGGCCAGCAACCCGGCCTCGTCGACCGGCTGCACCAGCTTCTCGGCCGAGGGCGCCTGTTTGAGCGAAGCGATCAGGTAAACCTTGCCATGCTCGATCGGCCCGCGCTTGTGCACGCCCTGCCAGCGCTGATCGACGCTGGAGCGCACGCCGATCTCCACTTCCGCCGCGCGGACGGACCCGGCGGCCAGGGCGAGACAGGCCAATCCGCGGAAAAATTGCTGGGTGGACGAAAGCATTTGCAGCCCGACTCCGGCCAGTCGGACCGGACGCGAGCTTGCCTCAGGGCGGCGCAAAGTCACGTTTGGAAACAAGATGATGAATCCACTCCTGCGTCTGTCTTGCCTCCTGACCCTGGCCGCCGCCGGTGTGCTGTCCGGTGCCGCCGCCAACGCACCGCGTTTCAACCACGCCGCCTTCTACGTGGTGGACCTGAGGGTTAGCGCCGACTTCTACGGCGACGTCGTCGGCCTGCCGGTGATCCCCGAGCCGTTTCACGACGGCAAACACGCCTGGTTCGAGATCGGGCCCAAGCAGGCGCTCCACATCATCTCGGGCGCCGAAAAGGTCCTGCCCAAGGAAAAGCGCACGCACCTGTGCCTCTCCGTGCCGGCGGTGGACGCCTTCGCGGCCCGGCTCGCCCAGCACAAGGTCAGCTACGAGAACCTCGCCGGCGAAAAATCCGCCATCACCCGCCGCCCCGACGGCGTGAACCAGATCTATTTCCAAGATCCCGACGGCAACTGGATCGAGATCAACGACGCCAAGGAATAGTCCGTTCATGCCGCTGACCTGCCCGCTGTGCCGCGGAGCGCTCCTTCCAGCCGAGAAATCCTACCGCTGTGAAAAGGGCCATGCCTTCGACCTCGCGAAGGAGGGTTATCTCTCGCTCCTGCACGGCCGGCAAAAGGGCGAGGGCCGCGGCGACAGCAAGGCCATGATCCTCGCCCGCGACCGCGTGCACCGGGCGGGAGTCTTTGATTCGTTGGTGTCAGCGCTGGCCGCTTTGCCGTTTGCGACTCCCCCCAAGACCGTCCTCGAGCTGGGCTGCGGTGAGGGGTTCTTTCTCGGCCACATGGTTCGGTCCCATGGCATCGCGACCAGCTACGGCCTGGACCTGTCCGTCGACGCCGTGAAGCTTGCGGCCAAGACACTGAAGCAATCGCTCATTCTGCGCACCGATCTGCTCAATCCCCTGCCCTTTGCCGACGGGAGCCTCGACCTCGTCCAATCAATCTTCGCCCCGCGACCGCTGGCCGAAATCCAGCGCGTCCTGCGTCCCGGTGGCTACGCCCTCTTTGTTTATCCCCAAGCCGACCACTGGCAGGAACTCCGCACCTTTCTCCCGTTGGCCAAGATCGGCGACGAAAAACTCCCCGCCGAGCTGGAGGGCTTCACTGCCTGTGTGTCCCAGCACGTAAACGAAAAAAAAGAGCTATCCCATGCTGTGTTGGTCGACCTTGTGGAAATGTCCCCTTCCATCCATCGCCTGACCCGCGAAGGAACACCCTGGCAAAGCCTCCTGCCCGCCAGCTTGGCCGCCACGCTATCGTTGCGCGCCGGCCTTTTCCGGAAGGCGTAAAAGCCTCACACGACAACCCGGCTGCGCCAGCCCACGATCCGGCCCACGTTCTTCGCATCGATGGGCTCGGTCTCGGAGAATTCCGGCTGCCAGCGCGGGTTGATGCGGGCATACAGGCTGTTGCTGACCACGATTTCATCGCAGCCGGCCTGACCCATCAGCCGGGCCGCGACATTCAGCCCATCACCGACAAAACCGATATGCGTCCGGCTGTAAGGACGGAGGGAGAGCAGTTCAAGTTCACCCAAGGCCATGCCGACATGGACGCCATGCGCGGGCTGCAACCGGTCGATCCGGCGCTGCCACTGACTGGTGACGGACTTGCCGATGCTGCAGATTGCCCGGGCCGTTTCGTGGGCCGCGTCCAAATAACCCTCCCGCCGGTCGGGCAGGCCGAAAATGCCGACGACCTCGTCCCCCACGAATTGATAAAGCAGGCCGCCGCGATCGATGATCTGCGAGCGAACCTTGGCATAGAATGACGTGAGCGATTCCCGCACGACCCGGGCGTCTGACGTATCCCGCACAAAACCGGAAAAGGAACACAGGTCAGCGATCACGATGGCCACCTCGGGATACGTGGCGGGTTGCAACACCTGCCGGGGGTGCCCGGCTTTTTCATAGAGCTCCCGGACCCGCCAGAATCCCAGGTGCCACAGCAACTGCGCGCGCAGGGCATCGTGCTCATACGGCTGGCCCGGCGCGGCCAGGAAGGCATAGCGGCCCATGGCGTGCTCGATGGCGGCCCGCACATCGAGCAGCCGGTCGGGTTCGATGCGGTCAACGTCGACGCGGAAGTGGCGCTTGATCATCTGCTGCAGCCGGGTCTCGTTCCAGACCTCCAGTTCCAAGCCCGCATGCAACACCGCACGGGCCTGCGCGATCAGGCTGGCATAGTCGGGCCGGCCGGACTCGTCGACCACCAGGACCACGCCGTTGGCGGCCTTGGTCACCGCGGTCGGCACGTGGTATTTCCGCTTCAGGGACCTCACCAGCGCCTCGTTGCTGTAGCCGAAGTTCACCTCCACAAACCGGGCCGGCTGCCCGTGCGGCTGGATACGGATGTCGGCAAACGTCCCCGGCGGGCCGAGATGCGCCTCCCGGTCGATGTTGATGGCATCGGGCCGGATGCCCTTGGCAATCGTGTGCTCGAAACGACACAGGTCCGCGCAAACTTCCTCCAAGAGCAGGCGCATTTCGACGGCCGCGTAAGCGTCAGGCATGAAACCGACTTCACGGCCAGGCCCATCCCGGGTCAAAGGCAAACTGGCCGGACAGCTAGGATCAGTCTGCTCACACCACCCGCGACCACAGCACCTTGAGGTAGCGGCTTTCGGGGCAGTTCGAATAGATGGGATGGTCGATGCCCGGGCCGGTGCGGTCGAAGATCTGCAGGCGGCGGTTCAGGCGGTGGGCGCCCTTGATGACGCATTCCTCGAACGTCTCCAGCGACACGAGGCCCGAGCAGGAACACGTGACAAACAGGCCGCCGGGTTTCACTAGGCTGGCGGCGATCTGGTTCAGGTCGGAATATTTCCGCATGCCCTCGGAGGCGCCGGCAGGTTCGCGGGTCATGACGAACTTCGGCGGGTCGCACAAGACGGCGTCGAACTGCTCGCCGTTCTTCTGCATCTGCCGCGCATAGGCGAAGGCGTCGGCGTGCACCCACTTCAGCTTGTTCGGCGAAATCTGGTTCAGGTTGGCGTTGCGCCGGCCCTGGGTGATCACGTCCTCATCGAGATCGACGGCCGTCACCTCGGTCGCGCCGCCGAGCATGGCGTTGATCGAGAAACCGCCGGTGTAGCTGCAGAGGTCGAGCACCCGCATGCCCTTCACGAGCGAGCCGAAGCGCTTCCGGTTGTCGCGCTGGTCGCAAAAGAAGCCCGTCTTGTGGCCCTCGGCGAAATCCACCTCATACTTCACCCCGTGCTCCCGTATCTTCACCTTGTCGGGCGCGGAGGCGGTGATCTCCTTCATCTGCGAGGGCTTGATGCCCTCGAGGCTGCCGAGGTCGTGGTCCACGTGGACGCGGACATGCTTCGTGCTGAGCAGGCTGTGCAGCAGCGGCAGCCACCTGGGCAGGCGCTGGAAGATGCCGAGCGAATAGACGTCGCAATAAAGCGTGTCGCCATAGCGGTCGATCGTCAGGCCGCTGATACCGTCGCCGTCGGAGTTGATGACGCGCCAGGCGTCGCTCACCGCGTCCAGCTGGAACATGTCCTGGCGCAGCGTGACAGCCCGGCGGATCGCCATCTCGAAATATTCCTCACCGATGGGTTCGCTGGAGTGGACGACGACGCGCAGCGGCATCTTGGCGCGCGGGTTGAAGAGCCCGGTGCCGACGCGGTGGCCGAACTTGTCGTATACGGAAACCAGGTCGCCCGGCCGGGCGTCGCGCGAGACATCGCCGAGCATGCGCGGGAAAATGGCCGGCTGGAAAGAGACGAACTTCAACTGGGCCCACGGCTTGGACCACTGCTCGGGCGGCAGCGGATCGCCCTGGTCCGGGCGGCCGGGGTTGATCGGGGACTTCTCGTCGGTCTCTTCGGACATGGTTTTCACGCAAAGGCGCAAAGGCGCGAAGGGCGATTCATTTTTGGCCCCAAAAGAAAAGCCCCGCCAATGCGGGGCTTGAAGACTTTGCGTGAGGCCGGTCCTTACGCCACGCGCTCGACGACGAGCGGGGGCGGGATCGGCCGCTTGGGCGCTAGACGGTAGGCGTCCTTGAAGAAGTTGAGCGCCTGCTCGAGCTTCGCCTCGTCGTTGTAGTGGATCATCATCAGCGGCTCGCCCTGCTTGACCTGCGTGCCGACCTTCTTGATCTCCGAGACGCCGACGGCGTAGTCGATCTTGTTGTGGTGGGCGGCATCCTTGCCGGCGCCAAGGAGCGAGACGCCCTTGGCGATCATGGCGGCGTTGATGGTGTGCACGTAGCCGCGCTTCGGGGCGGGCAGCTTGCGGATGTGCTTCGCGGTCGGGAATTTTTCCGGGTGGTCGATGTAGGAGACGTCGCCGCCCTGGGCCTTGATCATGTCCTTGAACTTCTCGAGGGCCGAGCCGTCGGTCAGGTGGCGCTGCACGGTCTGCTTGGCCGAGAGCGTGGAGCCGGCGACGCCGGCGAGGCGGACGATCTCCATGCCGAGCTTGAGCACGAGCTCCTTCATGTCCTCGGGCCCCTCGCCCTTGAGGAGCGCGATGGCCTCCTTGATCTCGAGCGCGGTGCCGACGGTGTCGCCGAGCGGCTGGTTCATGTCGGTGACGAGCGCGACGCAGCGGCGCTTCATCGAGCGGCCGACACGGGTCATGGAACGGGCGAGCTGCTTGGCCTGCTCGAGGTCCTTGATGAAGGAACCGTTGCCCCACTTCACGTCGATCACGAGGCCCTCGGCACCCTCGGCGAGCTTCTTGGAGAGCACGCTGCCGGTGATGAGCGGGAGGCTCGGGATCGTGCCCGTCTCGAGGCGGAGGTCGTAGAAGATCTTGTCCGCCGGGGCGAGCTCGGGGCTCTGCTCGGCGATGGCGCCGCCGACGCGCGCGAGCTGGTCGACGAAGTGCTGGATGGACATGTGGCTCTTGAAGCCCGGGACGGCCGAGAGCTTCTCGAGGGTCGTGATGACGAACTCCTGCTCGACGCCGCACATCATCGGGACGACAACGCCGCTGGCCATGGCGAGCGGGGCGAGAACGAGCGCCGTTTTGTCACCGACGCCGCCGGTGGAATACTTGTCGATCTTCGGCTTCGAGATGTGTGACAGATCGATGACTTCGCCGGAAAGCATCATCTCCTCCGTGAGGATCGCCGTCTCCTGGGCCGACATGTTGGCGAAGTAAATCGCCATCAGGAGGGCCGCCTGCTGGTGCTGCGGCATCTCTCCATCAAGGGTCGAATCAATGATGTAGCGGATTTCCTCCTGCGTGAATTCCTGGCCGTCGCGTTTCTTCTCAATCAGGGAAGTAAACGAAGGCTTGATGAACCGGCGGGTGGGAATGGGACGTTTTCTCATGGAAGGCACTGTGTGTGGCGAGGGGATCGCGCCGTGCGGCGCAAAGCTCGCAGAGGCAATGGGTTTTGCCAATTTTGTCGAGACTAAAATGGCCGGTTCCGGGGCCAAATTTACAGTGGATTCCATGCGACAGGATACATGGATTTACAATTCCCGCAACCCGCCAAAATCATTCTTGCTCAATGCCAAGCGCAATTCCTCAATCACCCGATGTCCCTGCCCTTCAACGTCGCGAGTCACCTCGACACCGCCCTCCGGGCCGCCGCCGCCGAGCTCGGTTTGACCGACCGGGGCTTTCAGCCCGAGGTGCGGGTGGCCGACCCGGCCAACGGTGATTTTCAGGCCAACGGCGCCCTCGCCTTCGCCAAACGTGAAAAGCAAAACCCCCGCGCCCTCGGCCAGCAGATCGTCGATAAACTGGACGCGTTGAAGGAGCATTATGACATCTCCCTTGCCGGCCCCGGCTTCATCAACTTCCGCCTGAAACCTGCCACCCTGCTCGGCTGGCTGCAGACCTACGACTCAGAGGAACACCTGCAGACCGGCGCGGCCAGTGCGCGCCGCGGCCAGACCTGGATCGTCGATTACTCGTCACCCAACACCGCGAAGCAGATGCATGTCGGCCACCTGCGTTCGGCCGTGATCGGCGAGGCCATCTGCCGCCTGCTCGCCTTCAGCGGCGCGAAGGTGGTTCGTGACAACCACATCGGCGACTGGGGCACGCAGTTCGGCAAGCTCATCTGGGCCTACAAGCGCCACCTCAACGCCGTCGCGCTCGCCGGCGAGCCGCTCGAGGAGTTCGAGCGCCTCTACAAGCTCGGCAACAACACCGCCGAGGCCGATCCCGCCGTCCTCACCGAGGCGCAGCAGGAACTCGTCAAGCTGCAGGCCGGCGACGCCGAGAACCTCGCGATCTGGCACAAGATCAACGACGTCTCCCTCGCCGCCTTCCAGGTCATCTACGACCAGCTCGGCATCAGGTTCGACGTCACCCTCGGCGAGTCCTTCTACAACGACAAGGTCGAGCGCGTCTACCGCGAGCTGACTGACTGCGGCCTCGCCGCGGAAAGCCAGGGCGCGCTCGTCGTCTTCCACCCCGAGCACCCGCGCTTCAAGACCCAGCCCTTCATCATCCGCAAGAAGGACGGCGCCGCCAACTACGCCTCGAGCGACCTCGCCACCGCGCTCTACCGCGCCGAGCACTTCAAGGTCGACGGCGCGGCCTACGTCATCGATTTCCGCCAGAGCGACCACATGGACCAGCTCTTCCTGACGACGAGGAAGTGGTTCGAGAAGACCGGCCGCAAGCTCCCGCAGCTCGAGCACGTGGACTTCGGCACCGTGCTCGGCGAGAACAACAAGCCGCTCAAGACGCGCGATGGGGAAAACATCCGCCTGAAGGATCTCCTCACCGAGGCCCGCGAGCGCGCCTTCCAGCTCGTCAGCGGCAAGAACCCGGATTTCCCCGAGGCCGAGCGCCGCGCCATCGCGGACGTCGTCGGCGTCGCCTCCGTGCAATACGCCGACCTCTCGCAGAACCGCTCCAGCGACTACGTGTTCGCCTGGGACAAGATGATCTCCCTCGAGGGCAACACCGCCGCCTACCTGCTCTACGCCGTCTCGCGCATCCGCTCCATCTTCCGCAAGGCCGGGCTCGACGCCGCGCACCCGCCGGTCGCCGGCGCCACCGCGCCGGAATCACCGCAGGAGATCGCCCTCGCCCGCAAGCTCGTGAAGCTGTCCGACGCCGTGCAACTCGCCACCAACACACTCCGGCCGCACTTCCTCTGCCTCTACCTCTACGAACTCGCCGGCGAATTCAGCACCTTCTACGCCGCCGACAAGGTCATCGTCGACGACCCGGCGGTGCGCGCCCGGCGCCTGCTGCTCTGCCACCGCACGCTCATCGAGCTCGAGGCCGGCCTGCACCTGCTCGGCCTGCGCACGGACCTGGAGCGGATGTAAGGCGGCTGGCGCCGGGATTAAGCCCGGATGCTTACTTCGCTCTTGCCGCTGCCGCCCCGGGCCGCAACATGGCGCCACTATGTCCGGCGGCTCTCCAGATCCCACCGGCCCGGAATATTACATCCGCGGCCTCAACGACACCGAAGCGCGCGGCCCGTTCTCGATGGAACAGCTGCGCTCGCTCACCGAGAGCAGCGACCCGGCGAAGAACGTCACCCCGGAAACCTATTTCTACGACGCCACCTCGGAGCAATGGCTCCAGATCGGCACCCATGACCAGCTGAAGAACGTCCTCTGGCCCGAGAAGAAGAAGATGGGCTTCAAGCAGAAGGAGTTCAAGGCCGTCAACGAGGAGAAGTCCGACAGCGCCCCGGCCATCACGGTGCAGGACTTCCTCGCCGCCGCCGAGGGCAAGACCGACGAGACCAAGGGCAAGCAGGACAAGTCCGACCAGATGATGAAGGCCGCGCAATGGGGCACCCGCTCCGCCGCCATCATCTGCCTCCTGAGCGCCATCGCCCTCATCCTGCCCAACATCGACGCGCTCATCGCCATGGACATGGCCAAGCTGGCCGACAAGCCCTTCGTCTACCTCGGCATTGTCGATGCCGTCATCGGCCTGCTGCTCCTCCTCGGCGTCATCCAGATCTATCCGTTCGTGCGCTTCCGCGCCGTGTTCGGCCTCGGGTTTCTCGGTTTCCTCTTCATGACCCAGGGCCAGCTCACTCCGATGATCGCGGTGGCCGCCGGCTCGACCGGGCTGTATTTCTGCACGATCTTCCTGAGCTACATCCCGCTCGCGGTCGCGGCGCTCGTCGGCCTCGGCGGCATGGCGATGCTCGCCACCCTGGCTTACTCCTGAGCGCGCCCCGGCGCGCCCGGTCACGCCCATGCCGCTGCCCGCGCTTATTTCCCGGCTCCGGCGGCTCTGGACTCACGATATCTGGGCGGCCGGCCTGATCCGCGACCGCTCGCCGAAGAGCCGGTTCTTCGCGCTGCTGCGGGTCGCCTCCATCACCATCTCCGGGCTCCATGAGATGCACGTGGCCATCCGCGCCGCCGCCCTGAGCTTCAACTCGCTGCTCGCGCTCGGCCCGCTTGTGGCCATCGCCGTCCTCATCTCGGGCTTCGCCCTCGACAACCAGGATCCCGCCTTCGCCGCCCAAGGCCTCAACCGCGTCATCAGCTTCATCGCCCCGCAGGTCGCGCAATACGACCAGGCCCAGGCCACGGAGGACGAGATCGCCCACGGCGCCCCGGTCGCCGGCCAGCCGGCCGCCACGCCGGAAATGGTGCGGCTCATCAACCAGTTCATCTCCAGCTCGCGCTCCGGCACCGCCGGCCTCATCGGCATCCTCACCCTTTTCTTCATCGTCATCGGCCTGTTCACGACGATCGAGAACACCTTCAACGACATCTGGGGTGTCCGCCGCGGGCAGAGCCTGCTCGCCCGCATCGTCTATTACTGGAGCGTCATCACCCTCGGCGCCCTGCTCTTCTTCACCTCGCTCACGCTGCTCTCCGCGGGCGCGTTCATGAACGTCTTCTTCGAGAAGATTCCCCTCGGGGCCCAGCTGAAGAGCCTGTTTGTCTGGATGCTGCCGTCCGGCTCCGTCCTCCTGCTCGTGTTCATCCTGACGCTGTTCTACCGGCTCGTGCCGCACACCCGCGTGCGCTGGGGCGCCGCGCTGCTCGGCGCGGTCATCGTCACCGCCCTGCTCTTCCTCAACAACTACCTCGCGTTCTTTTATTTCAAGCGCGTCGTCCTTTCCAAGAGCCTCTACGGCTCGGTCAGCATCATGCCGATCCTGATGATCGGCCTCTATATCTTCTGGTTCTTCGTGCTCGTCGGCGGCCAGATCACCTACGCGGTGCAGAACGTCCGCTACCGCAGCAGCCAGACCGCCTGGCACAGCCTCAACCATGTCACCCGCGAGAGCATGTCGCTCGTCGTGCTCCTGCTCATCGCCCGGCGTTTCAAGGTCGCCGCGCCGGCCTACTCCGTCAGCGAGCTGGCCGCGCTGATCCGCGTGCCGTCGCAGATCCTCAACGAGAGCCTCAACCGCCTCAGCGATATCAAGCTCATCGCCGAGCTGCCCCCCGCCGAGGGCGCCGACCCCAATGATTTCCGCTACCAGCCGGCCCGCCCCCTCACCCAGGTCACGCTCGAGGAGTTCCGGCGCGAGTTTGAGAACTACGGCGAGGCCCCCACCGCCGGCCTGCTCGACAACGTCGACCCCGTCCTCGCCCTCTACCACAAGCGCCTGGCCGAGGCCCTCCCGCCCGTCCTTGGCGGCCAGACGCTCGACGAGCTCATCGACGACTTGCAGCCCAGCCAGACCTACGCGCCCTTCCCGGTGAAGGGCCAGGCCTGAGCGCGGACCGCGCCGGACCGCCTGTTTCGCTCGTAAAAGCGGCCCGTCCACCGGTCCAAAAGGGAGCTGCTTCGCCTGTTGACAGCGGCACCTCCGTTTCTAGGTTCAGCCCCTTTCCCCCATGATTTCCTGGATCCAACGCTACTTTCAGAAGCACTTCCGCCTCGTTTTCGCCATCATCCTGATCGCCGTGGCCGTGCCCATGGTGTTCATCTACAGCGCCTCCGGCGGCACCGGCGGCGACCGCAGCGGGAAGCTGATCGAGCGCTCCTTCTTCGGCTACAACCTCGGTAACGCCGAGCAGACCCGCCGCATCTTCTCCGACGCCACCTGGAGCATCCGCCTCAAGGCCGGCTACGACGCCCTCCAGGGCGACCAGGTCCAGCAATATGCCCTCCAGCGCATCGCCGGCCTCGCCCTCGCCGACGAGCTCCACCTGCCCGTCCCGTCCGCCGACCAGGTCGCCAAGGTCATCACCACCCTGCGCGCCTTCCAGAACGAACAGGGCCAGTTCGACCAGGCCCGCTACACTCAGTTTGGCGACTCCCTCAAGACCCGCACCGACCTCACCGGCGCCGATGTCAACCGCATCCTCCGCGACGACCTCCGCCTCGAGGCGCTCGGCAAGCTCATCGGCGGGCCGGGCTACGTCCTGCCCCACGACATCAAGGAGCAGCTCAGCCTCGCCGACTCCGTCTGGACCGTGCAGGTCGCCACGCTCGACTACAACGCCTTCAACCCCGCGATCAACCCGACCGAGGACACGCTGAAGAAATTCCATGAGGATAACGCGTTCCGCTACGAGGTGCCGGCCCGTCCGCGCCTGAGCATCGTCGAGTTCAAGGGCGCCGAGTTCATCCCGCCGGTTGCCCCGACCGAGGCCGATCTCCGCGCCTACTATGACGCCAACCAGAGCCGCTTTCCCGCGCCGGCCGACGCCGAGAAGAAGGACGACAAGCCCGCGCTCACGCCGGCCACCCCCGTCGACAATTTCCCGAAGGTCCGCACCCAGGTCGAGGCCGCGCTCAAGAATGCCGTCGGCGCCCGCGGCGCCTCCAAGGCCGCCAACGACCTCGCCACCGCCCTCTTCGAGCGCAAGCTCGCCCCGAACTCCGCCGAACTGGCCGCCTTCCTCACCGAGCAGCGCCGCCCGGCCAAGGCCGTCGCCCCGTTCACGCCGGACAATCCGCCGGCCGACATGCCCTGGCTCGCCAACTACTCCGACCAGATCTCCCGCCTGAGCGAGCAGCGCCACTTCTCCGACCCGCTGCCCACCACCGACAGCTTCGTGATCCTCCTCTGGAACGAGAACCTCGCCGGCTACAAGCCCCTCTTCGCCGAGGTCCGCGAGCGCGTGCTGGCCGACTACAAGGAAAGCGAGAAGCGCAAGCTCTTCATCGCGCGCGGCCAGGCCCTCCGCACTCAGCTCCAGGCCGCCGGCACCGGCTTCGGCACCGCCGCCGCCGCCGAGAAACTCGACGTCAAGAGCTTCGCCAACTTCACCCTCCGCCAGCCGCCGCAGGACATCCCCTACGCGGCATTCGGCGCCCTGCAGACCCTCGAGGCCGGCAAGGTCGCTGAGATGATCGCGGAGGCCGCGAAGGGCTACCTGGTCTATGCCCAGGAAAAGAAGCTGCCCGACCTCACGCCCGCCAACCCGCGCTACGCCGAACTCCAGCAGCAGATGATGCTCCGCACCTCGGCCAACAACAGCAGTGCCTATCTCGCCGGCCTCGTGGAGCGCGAATTGAAGAAATCCGAGCCCGCGGCGCCCTGAGCCCCACCTTCGGACCCCGGGGTGCCGCTCATCCTGTCATAAAGCCGCCCGGCCACTCCTATCGTGCCACCGCCCCCGCGGTGGCATTTTCTTTCCTGAAACCACCCGGCTGTGGGCACCGTCACAAAAAGCTTAAACTTTTGACCAATTTCGCGTGTTCTACCGCTGTCCCAGCCTCCCTATTCTCATGATCATGATCCCCCGCCGTCTCACCGCCGCCTTGCTGGCCGCTTCCTTCGCCTGCTCGGCCGCTCTCGCCCAAGACAGCGCCGCTCCCGAGCTCACCCTTGAGCAGTGCATCAACCGCGCCCTGGCGCGGAACTTCACCCTCGAGATCGGCCGCTACGCCCCCGAGATCGCCAAGGACGGCATCGAGATCGCCAAGGGCGGCTACCAGCCCCAGCTCTCCGTGACCGGCGCGACCGGCGGGAACAGCAGCCCCGGCTTCGACAGCCGCTCGTCCAACCTGCGCGTCGGCGTCACCCAGGAGCTCTACACCGGCACCACCCTCAGCGCCAGCAGCCGGCTCGACCGCAGCTCCTCTGATCCCTTCACCGTCGGCTCCCTCAATCCCGCCTACGACGCCGACCTGACCCTCTCCGCCCGCCAATCCCTGCTCCGCGGCCTCGGCTCCGAGGTCAACCGCGCCGGCCTCAATCGCGCCAAGATCGGCCTCGACCGCGCCAACCTCGACTACAAGGCCACCGCCCTCGACGTCATCCAGGATACCGAAAACGCCTACTACAACCTCGCCTTCGCCCGCGAGCAGCTCGCCGTCCGCAACTTCTCCTACGCCCTCGCCCAGCGCCTCTTTGACGAGGCCAAGATCCGCCGCGACACCGGCGTCGCCACGAACCTCGACGTTCTCCAGGCCGAGGTCGGCGTCGCCAACGCCCGCCGCAACGTCATCCTCGCCGAGCAATCCGTGAAGGACCGCCAGGACGCCCTGCTCGCCCTCATCGGCCAGTTCGAGCTCGATAACGCCATCGGCACCGTGCGTTTCGCCGAGGTCAGCCCGGCCACCCCCGTCTTCGCCTCGTCCTACCAGATGGCGAAGCAGAACCAGCCCGACTACCTTTCCTCCCTGGCCGCCATCGAGCAGCTCAAGCTCGACCTCAAGGTCGCCAAGGACGACAGCAAGCCCGACCTCACCGTCGGCGCTGCCCTCGGCCTCAGCGGCACCAACGGCAGCGGCAAGGACGCCTTCGGCGACGCGCTCGACCGGCAGAACCACTCCTGGCAGGTGGACTTCGCCTTCAATTATCCCTGGGGCCAGACCTCCGGCAAGGCCCGCTACCGCCAGAGCCTCGCCGGCCTCAGCCGCGAGCAGGTCCGCCTGAAGCAGGTCGAGCAGAACATCGAGCTGCAGGTCCGCAGTGCCGTCCGCTCGGTCGAGACCAACCTCGAGAGCGTCAAGATCGCCACCCTCGCCGCCAAGCTCAGCGAGCAGCAATACGAGCTCGAGAAGGCCAAGTTCGACGCCGGTCAGTCCACCAGCCGCCGCGTGCTCGAGGCGCAGAACGACCTGGAAGACGCCCGCGTCAACGAACTCCAGGCCAAGGTCAGCCTGCAGGGCGCCATCTCCACGCTCCACCGCGTCGAGGGCAGCTCGCTCCAGCGCTACTCGGTGAACCTGCCGTAAACCGGGGCGACCCGTTTCATCCTTTCGGCCTACGATTAAACCCTTGTCGCCCCTCGGCGGCAGGGGTTTTCCTTTGGGCACCCCGCGGTCATGCAGTTCAAGACCATTATCGAGCCGTTCCGCATCAAGACGGTCGAACCCATCCGGTTCACCACGCGCGCACAGCGCGCCGCCGCGCTGGTCACCGCCCATCACAACCTGTTTCTCCTCAAGGCCGAGGATGTCATCATCGACCTGCTGACTGACTCCGGCACCGGCGCCATGTCCGCCGCGCAGTGGTCCGGCATGATGTCCGGCGACGAGTCCTACGCCGGCGCCCGCTCGTTCTTCCGCTTTGAGTCCGCCGTGCGCGACGTCACCGGCTACCGCCACATCATCCCGACGCACCAGGGCCGCGCGGCCGAGCGCATCCTGTTCACGAGCGCCTGCAAGGCGGGCGACATCGTGCCGAACAACACGCATTTCGACACCACCCGCGCCAACCTCGAGGCGGTCGGCGTCAACGCGCTCGACCTGCGCTGCCCCGAAGCGACCCAGCCGTCGCTCGTGGCCCCGTTCAAGGGCAACATCGACCTCGTCGCGCTGGAGCGCTGCCTGACGGAAAACAAGGGCCGCGTGCCGTTCGCGATGATCACCATCACGAACAATTCCGGCGGCGGCCAGCCGGTCAGCCTCGCCAACATCCACGCCGCCTCCGCACTGTGCAAGGCCCACGGCGTGCCGCTCATCCTCGACGCCTGCCGCTTCGCCGAGAACGCCTGGTTCATCAAGCAGCGCGAGCCCGGCCAGGCCAGCCGCACGCCCGCCGCCATCGCCCGCGAGGTGTTCGACCTCGCCGACGGTTGCACCATGTCGGCCAAGAAGGACGGCCTCGTGAACATCGGCGGCTTCCTTGCACTGAACAACGACGCCCTCGCCGCCAAGTGCCGCAACAATCTCATCCTCACCGAGGGTTTTCCCACCTACGGCGGCCTCGCCGGCTACGACCTCGAGGCGCTCGCCGTCGGCATCAAGGAGGTCCTCGACGAGGACTACCTGCGCTACCGCATCGCCTCCGTGGCCTACCTCGGTGACAAGCTCACGGCCGCCGGCGTCCCGATCGTCCAGCCGCCCGGCGGCCATGCCATCTACATCGACGCGAAGGCCATGCTGCCACACATCCCGCCGGGCGAATACCCTGCCTGGGCCCTGTCGCTGGCGCTCTATCTCGAGGGTGGCGTGCGGTCGGTCGAGATCGGCTCCGTGATGTTCGGCCGCCAGCCCGACGGCACGGAGAAGGCCGCCCCCATGGAACTCGTGCGACTCGCCTTCCCCCGCCGCGTCTACACCCAGAGCCACGTCGACTACCTCGCCGAGGTCATCTTGCATGTGCACGGCCTGCGCGACCGGCTTCGTGGCGTCACGATCACGGCGGCCCCTGAGATGCTCCGGCATTTCACCGCGCAGTTCGCCCCGGCCGGCGGCCGGCTTTTGGTGGACTAATTGCGCCGGCCACTTTTGCTGGCCGGGTGAAACCTGAGTTCAAATACGGCCTGATCAACGGCGCGGGCGTCTGCGTGTGGATCGCGCTCGAATACCTGCTCGGTTTCCACACCACGCGGCCGGAAATCGGCAGTTACACCGGCCTGTTGTCCAACCTGGTGCCGCTGACCGTGCTGTTCCTGCTGCTGCGCAAGAAGCGCGCCGCCATCTACGACGGCCGGCTCTCCCTCGGCGCGGGCATCTGGTCCGGGATCCTGGCGTCGTTCGTGGCCTCGCTCGTGGTTTACAGCTTTCTCGTCAGCTACACGCACTTCGTAAATCCGATCTGGATCGACCACGCGCTTGAGGTGAAGGTCGCGCAGCAGCGCGCCGCCGGCGTTTCAGAGGCCGCCATCCAGCAAAGCATCACCTTGACCCGCAACGCCTACACACCCGCGGGCATGATCACCTCGATCATCATGGGGCTTACGCTCATGGGCGGAATCTTCTCCCTCGTCCTCACCTTGTTGGTGCGTTCGCTGCCGCACCGCCCGGACTAGGCGAACAGGTCACCGGTCTGCGCGGTCGCGGCCGGCACCTGCCGGTGCGCCGGCAGCTGGGTCTTGAACCAGGTCCGCTGTTTCTTCACCAGCGCGCGGGTGTTCCGCGTGATGGCCGCGGCCAGCTCCGGTTCCATCAGCCGGCCCTCGATGAAATCGACCGTCTCGCGATAGCCAATGGCGCCGGCTGCACTGGGATTTTCCTTGAGCCCCTGTGCCAGCAACCCGCGCACCTCGGCCACCAGCCC
>Ga0208512_100082_pt1 | contig 36971 bp, 34 predicted proteins | sample LakWasMet40_LOW7_2_FD_183880 | JGI IMG/M metagenome (GOLD analysis project Ga0208512, IMG submission 183880) | Freshwater sediment methanotrophic microbial communities from Lake Washington under simulated oxygen tension - Sediment Metagenome... | ecosystem: Environmental > Aquatic > Freshwater >...
GAACCGTCGCGCCCGAGAGATCAACAGGAACCAGGATTCTTTTCATAGTAAGGCACGTTAGTCCCGGAAGCGGCCGGCGGCTGCGCGTCAATTGGCGCATGCCAGCCGGAAATTGGTGTGCGATTTTCCAGGCCCGGGTGCGGGTTCATCTGACTGATCGGAGATTTTTGGCTTCCGGCCGGGAGCGGCAGCGGCTTGGCTGGGGCCGTCTCATGCAGAAAGTGAAGAAAGCCATGCGGTTCACCGGTCTTGGTCTCCTGCTGATACTCGGCGCGCTGCAGTTCCACCGCTCGCCCCGCAACACCGGGGCTGCCGAGGGCCCCGAGTCGATCGTCGCGCGTGAGAAAGTCCCGCCCGGTGTGCACCAGATCCTCGCGCGGGCCTGCTATGACTGTCACTCGAACAACACGAAATATCCGTGGTATGCCGCGGTGCAGCCCGTCGCCTGGTGGCTCAACGATCATGTGACCGAGGGGAAGTCCGAGCTGAATTTCTCCGGGTTCGCCGCCTACGACGCCAAGCGCGCCGTCCGCAAGCTGCGGTCCTTGGCCGACGAGGTGCATGAGCGTCACATGCCGCTCAAATCCTACTTGCTCGCCCACCCGGAGGCGAGGCTGACCGATGCCGATGTCGCGCTCGTCACCACCTGGGCCGAGGACCTGGCCGACGAAATCGAGTCGCGCTGAGGCCGCCCGTCCGGTAACCACCCCCGTCTTCCACCCGTCTTCCCGCTTCAACCCACCATGAAATCACAGACCCGCCTGCTTGCCACCCTGACTGTCCTCCTCGCCGGTTCGATCGCCTTTGCGGCCGACGCTGCTCCCGCTCCCGCGGCCCCGGCGGCCGCGCCGAAGGAAAAGAAACCCGAGACCGAGCTCAGCCAGAAGATGGACAAGATGAACTCGGCCTTCCGCAAGCTCCGCCGCCAAGCCGGTGATGCGACGAAGAACGCCGACTCGCTCGAGCAGGTCGCCATCCTGCGCGAATACGCCCAAGCCTCGGTCAAGCTCGAGCCCTACAAGGCCGGCGAAGTGCCGGCCGGCGACCGGGCCAAGCTGGTCGAGGGCTACCAGGCCAAGATCAAGGAATTCCAGGCGGTCGTTGCGAAACTCGAGGCCGCCTTCAAGGCCGGCCAGAACGAGGAGGCCGTCAAGATCGTCCAGGACCTCGGCGCGATGCAGAAAGAGGGACACAAGGAATACAAATCGAAGTCGCTCGATCACTGAGACTGGGCTTGGCCCAGCGGGCCTCTTGTCCGGCAAGAAACCGCTGTCCCTCGGCGGTTTTTTTGTTATCCCGGTTGGCGTGAAAGCCTCCGAATTTTTCGCCCTGCCCCCGTCGCTGGCCCGGTTCGCCAAGTTCTTTCCCGCTTCCGCCACGCCGTGGGACTGGCTGAAGCAGGTCGGCGCCGCGCTGGAGGGCATCGAGGCCAATCCCGCCGGCCCGAAGATTCCGCCGGGGGTGCACATTGAGGGCAAGGTCTGGCTCCACGCCTCGGTCAAGCTCCCGCCCTTTGCCGTCATCCAGGGTCCCGCTTACATCGGCGCCAGCACCCAGATCCGTCCCGGCGCGTTCATCCGCGGCAACGTCATCGCCGGCGAGAACTGCGTCCTCGGCAACTCCAGCGAGTTCAAGAACTGCCTGCTGCTCGACGGCGTGCAGGCCGCGCATTTCAACTACGTGGGTGACTCGCTTCTCGGCAACGGCGCGCACCTCGGCGCCGGCGTCATCTGCTCCAACCTGCGCCTCGACCAGTGCGAGGTGATCGTGCGGCTGCCCAACGAGACGATCAACACCGGCCTGAAGAAATTCGGCGCCGTGATCGGCGACAAGGCCGAGATCGGCTGCAACGCCGTGCTCAACCCCGGCTCGCTGATCGGTCCGCGCGCACTGATCATGCCCTGCACGGCCTTCAGCGGCTACGTGGCCGCCAGCACCGTCGCCCGCACGCGCCACGCCATCACGACGATGCCGCGGCGGGACTGACGGGCCGCCGGTTGAAAGTTGAACGTTGAAGATTGAAAGTAGGTCCCTCCGGGTGGTTTTGCCGGCTTTCAACTTTCACCTTTCAACTTTGAACTGAATCGCCTCCACTCCACCGACCAGCGATTCCTTATGCCCCGCATCCTCACCGGCATCACGCCCTCCGGCACCCTGCACATCGGCAATTATTTCGGCGCCATGCGCCCGGCCATCGAGCTCCAAGCCGGCGGCGACGCCTACTATTTCATCGCGGACTACCACTCGATGACCGTGCTGACCGACGCCAGGGAGCGCCTCGCCTACACCCAGGGCATCGCCCTCGACTGGCTCGCCTGCGGGCTCGACCCGGCCAAGTCCGTCTTCTGGCGCCAGAGCGACATCCCCGAGGTCTGCGAACTCACCTGGATGCTCGGCACGCTCACGCCGATGGGCCTGCTCGAGCGCGCCCACAGCTACAAGGACAAGACCGCCAAGGGCATCTCGCCCAACTTCGGCCTCTTCGCCTACCCGGTGCTCATGGCCGCGGACATCCTGCTCTTCGACACCAACATCGTGCCCGTCGGCAAGGACCAGAAGCAACACCTCGAGATGACGCGCGACATGGCCATCAAGTTCAACCTCACCTACGGCGAGACCCTCGTCGTCCCTGAGGAGCGCATCTCCGAGGCGGTCGCGACCATCCCCGGCCTCGACGGCCAGAAGATGTCCAAGAGCTACGGCAACACGATCGAGATCTTCGGCGACGAGAAGGCCCTCCGCAAAAAGATCATGGGCATCGTCATGGATTCGCGCACGCCCGCCGAGCCCAAGCCCGATGCCGACAAGAACCTCGCGATCCAGCTGCTGCGCCATGTGGCGCCCAAGGATGTCGCGGTCGACTTCGAGAACCGTCTCCGCGCCGGCGGCCTCGGCTACGGCGACCTGAAGAAGGCGCTGTTCGAGCACTACTGGAATTTCTTCGCCCCGTATCGCGCCAAGCGCGCCGAGCTCGCGGCGAATCCCGATTATGTGGAAAAGGTCCTCCGCGACGGCGCCGTGCGCGCCCGCGCCGTGGCCGAGAAGACAATGGCCCGCGCGCGCAAGGCCTGCGGTCTGCGGTAGCCGCCGCGTTTTCCTGCCGTGAGCGACCACACCGACATTGGACGCCAGCGGCAGCGTGCGATCTACATCGCCGGCGTCGGCGGGCACCGTCCGGCGGTGCCGGTGGCGCAGGCTGAATTGGAAAAAGCCGCGCAGGCGGCAATGTCACCCGAGGCCTGGGCCTATGTGGCGGGCGGCGCGGGGCGCGAGTCCACGATGGACGCCAACCGGGCGGCATTCGAAAAGTGGCGGATCGTCCCGCGCGTGCTGCGCGACGTCGAGAAACGCGACCTGTCGATCGAGCTGTTCGGCCAAAGATTGCCGTCGCCGTTGCTGCTTTGCCCGATCGGCGTGCTGGGTCTGGTGCATCGCGACGCGGATCTCGCCGTGGCGAAGGCCGCCGCGGCGCTGCGCGTGCCGTATATCTTTTCCAACCAGGCTTCGGTGCCGATGGAGGAGTGCGCCGCCACCATGGGCGACGCTCCGCGCTGGTTCCAACTCTACTGGAGCCGGTCGAACGAACTCGTCGCTTCGTTCGTGAAGCGCGCCGAGGCCTGCGGTTGCTCGGCCATCGTGCTGACCCTCGACACGACGATGCTCGGCTGGCGGCCGCGCGACCTCGATCTGGGTTCGCTGCCGTTCATGCAAGGGCAGGGGATCGCCCAATACACGAGTGACCCGGTCTTCCGTTCCCTGCTCGCGCAGCCGCTCGACCTCGGGCCGGCGCCCCAGCCGCCGTTGAACCTGCAGACCATCGCCACGGCGCTGGAGCAGAAGGCGAATTACCCCGGAGGACTCATGAAGAACCTCACTTCCGGCGACCCGCGCGCGGCCGTGCAGCGGTTCATGACGACCTACTCAAGGCCATCGCTGCAGTGGAACGACCTGAAGTTTCTGCGCCAGAGCACCAAGCTGCCCATCCTGCTCAAGGGAGTGTTGCATCCCGACGACGCCAAGAAGGCGGTCGAAGCCGGCATCGACGGCCTGGTCGTCTCGACCCACGGCGGCCGGCAGATCGACGGCGAGATCGCCGCGCTGGATGCCTTGCCGGCGGTCGCCGAGGCCGTGAACGGCAGGCTTCCCGTGCTCTTCGACAGCGGCGTGCGCGGCGGGGCGGATGTGTTCAAGGCCCTCGCGCTCGGCGCGAACGCCGTCTGCCTCGGGCGGCCCTACGTTTACGGCCTGGCGGTTGCCGGCCAGAAAGGCGTCGAGGAAGTTACCGGCAACGTGCTCGCCGAGTTCGACCTGACGCTCGGGCTGGCGGGATGCACCAGCGTGCGGGAAATCACCCGCGCCTCGCTTCAGATCACCGCGTAGCGCGGCTCGGGCAGGGCGGCGATGCGGTCCATGATGCGCTGGGCCGCGGTCTCGTAGCGCGCCTTGCCGGCCGACGGGTCGTCGTATTCGGCGGCGGCGATCGGCGGGCCGAAGACTACGGTCACCGGCGTGCCGAAATTCGGGATCTTGGCGCCCTTGCCGAACGCGGCGAAGGAACCGTAGACGCGGCAGGGCACGACCGGCACGCCGGTCTTGCACGCCATCAGGCCGACGCCGGCCTTGGCCTTTTGCAGATGGCCGTCCGGCGAGCGTGTGCCCTCGGGGAACAGCACGACGGCGCGATCCTCCTTGAGGGCCAGCAGCACCTTCTTGATGGCGCCGATGTCGCCGCTGTCGCGCTCGACGGGGATGGTCTCCACTTGGTCGAGCCACCACGACATGAGGCGGTTGTTCCAGAGGCTCTTGCGGGCGAAGAAGCGCATCTGCTTCGCGATCTGGCTGCCCACGAACGGCGGGTCGAGATGGCTGGCGTGGTTGGAGGCGATGAGAAACGGGCCTTCCGTGGGGAAATTGTCCGTGCCGACCACCTCGCCGCGGAACCACATGGCGTGAATGGTGCCGGCCAGATAGTGGAAGAAGCCGTAGAACGGCCGCATCGTCGCGTGGTCGGGGGTCCGGGGCATGGGTTTATTCAGAAGCCTAGAAGCGAAGAAGCAAACCAGCTTTCCGGGTTCATGGCTGCCGGATCAGCCCAGCTTCGGCGCGATGAGCGCGCTCATTTTTTCCACGACCTGCTCGAGCGAGATGAACGTCGAGTCGATGTCGATGGCGCCGGCGGGGCAGGTGAGGGGCGAGGCTTTGCGCGAGGAGTCGAGCCGGTCGCGCTCGGCGATGGAGTCCTGGCCACCCTCCTTGGCGCGGCGCTTGGCGCGCTCGGCGGGGTCGGCATGCAGGAAGAAGCGGAAATCCGCCGCGGGGAAGATCACCGAGCCGATGTCGCGGCCCTCCATGACGAGCCCGCGGAAGCCGTGCTGCCTGGCCACGTCCACCTGGCCGCGCTGGTAACCCAGCAGCGTGTGCCGAACCTCGGGGATGGCGGCGTAGTGCGAGACGTGGTCGTTGACGTTCTGGCCGCGGATCTCGCTGCTCGCGGGCTCGCCGCCGATGAGCATCTGGGCCGAGCGGCCGTTCAGCCGGGTGGAAAAATCCAGGCTGGCAAGCGCCCCCTTGAGCTTGGCCAGGTTGGTGTGGGGCACACCCAGACGCAGCAGTTCGTAGGTGATGTGCCGGTAGAACGAACCGGTGTCGACGTGGAGCAGGTTGAAGCGCTCGGCGAGGATCTTGGACGACGACGACTTGCCGGAGGCGGCGCCGCCGTCGATCGCGATGATGATGAAGGGCGGGTTCGCCATGAGGGGCTTAATGAGACGCAGCCCGCAGGCCGGCCAGCAAGTCAAAGAATGCCGGGAAGGTCTTCGCGCAGCAGGCGGGATCCTTGATCGTGAGCCAGGGCTGGCCGTTTTTCAGCAGGTCGTGGCAGCCGAGGATGCCAAAGCTCATGGCGAAGCGGTGGTCGTGGTAGGTCTCGATCTCGACGCCGGGCGTCAGCGGGCGCGGGTGGATTTCCAGGGAATCCTCGGTCTCGATCACGTGCTGGCCGAGTTTCTTCAGCTCATTGGCCATGCCGGCGACGCGGTCGGTCTCCTGCTTGCGGGTGTGGGCGATGCCGGAGATTTTCGTCGGGCCGTCAAGCAGCGGGGCGATCGCGGCGAGGGTGAGGAAGGTGTCGGAGAATTCGCGGAAGTTCCGGTCAAGGCCGCGCCGGTCGCGGGCGACCGCGCCGATGACCTCGCTGAATTTCATGTCGCCCTGGAGCGGGCCGCCGTAGTTGGGCAGCGCGAGCGCGCCGCCGGTGACGACGGGCAGGGCGAGAAAGTAACTGGCGGCCGACGCGTCCCCCTCGATCCGGTAGTCGGCCGGTGCGGCGGTGAACTGGCGCACCATCGCCTCGGTCATCGTCACGAAGGGCTTCGAGCCGGTCTCGCCCTTGAGCTTCACCGTGAGCGGCGACTTCGCGTGCGGGGCGACCATCAGCAGCGCCGAGAGCATCTGGCTGCTCTCGGAGGCGTCGAGGTCGACGTTGCCGCCGCGCAGGCCGGCGGTCTTGAGCGTGAAGGGAAAACTGCGCGCACTGGCTTTCGCGCCCTGGGACTCCAGGGCCTCGAGCAAAGCCCTGATGGGCCGGCGGCGCATGGCCTCATCGCCGTCGAAATGGTAGGTGCCATCGGGCCGGAGGCAGACGAAGGCGGTGAGGAAACGCGCCGCGGTGCCGGCGTTACCCACGTCGATCTTCGCCTCGCGCACGGGGATCTCGCCGCCGCGGCCGGCGATGGTGATGGTCAGGGCGTTCTCATCGGTGACGACGATGAGGCCGAGGGCGCGTAGCGCGGCGACCATGATGCGGGTGTCGCGGCTGAACAGGGCGCCGTGCAGGGTGGTCGTGCCCCGGGCCAGCGCGGCGAGGATGAGCGCGCGGTTGGTGATGCTCTTGGAACCGGGCAGGATGACGCTGCCGCGCACCGGCCGGGTGAAGGGCACGATGGGAAGTTTGTCAGGATAGGCGCTCACGGGATCGGCCGGAACTGGTCGCGGTAGGCCCGGCCGCGCTCGAGGATGGCCTGCACCTCGAACCAGTCGCGGTTGGCGAGGGCGCGCTCGAGGTTGTGCAGCTCCTCCTGGTAACCGCGCACGGCGCGGAGCACCTCGTCGCGGTTCTGGTCGAGGATGGTCTTCCAGAGCTTGGGATCGCTGCCGGCGATGCGGGTGGTGTCGCGCAGGCCGCCGCCGGCGAAGTTGCGCCAGCGGACGTCGCGCTTGGCGAGACTGGCGCAAAGCGTCGACGCCAGCACCTGGGGCAGGTGGCTGATATGGGCGACGATCTCGTCGTGCGCGTCCGGCTCGATCGTGGCGACATCGGCCTCAAGCGAGGTCCAGAAGGCCGCGACGCGCCCGGCGGCCTTGGGATCGGTCTCGGGCAGGGGCGTGACAAATACCGTGCGGCGCACGAACAGGTCGGCCTTGCCGTGTTCCCAGCCGGTCTTCTCGGAGCCGGCCATCGGGTGGGAGCCGACGAAATGCGTGCCGCCGGACAGCGCCTTCTGGCTCAGCCGGCAGATCTCGCCCTTCACGCTGCCGACATCGGTGACGATGGCGCCGGCCGGCAGGGCGGGGGCGATCTGCGCCACCAGCGGCCCGATCAGGTCCACCGGGGTGCAGATGACAACCAGCTGCGCCTCGCGCACGGCTTCGGCCGGGGTGTCGGCCACTGCGTCGCACCACGGCTGGCCCTTGAGCTGCAGGCGGGTCTCGGGCCGTCGGGCCCAGAGAGTAAGGTGCTTGGTCGCACCATAATGCCGCGCGGCCCGGGCCACGGAGGCGCCGAGGAGGCCGGGAGCAAGGATGGCGATGCGGTCAAACATGACCCCAAGGCAAAACGGCCGGCCCCGGATTGTCGAGCGCGGGCTCCGCCATTGCCTTTTGGCGGCGGGCGGAGTTACGTGAACCTCGCGATGAATTATGACAAGGAGCCGGAGCTGCCCGACGTGCCGGTGAACCCGGCGCACCGCCGTGCCGGCGTGTGGCTGGCCGGCGCGGGCCTGCTGCTCATGGCCGGCCTGGCGGCTTGGTGGCAGCTCGGCCGGGCGCCCGCGGAGGAGACCACCGGCCAGAGGCAACTGGCGGCCCAGGTCGCCGGGCTGGAGTCACGGCTGGAAAGCCTGCGCGCCCGGCTGGCCGCGATGCCGGCGGACGCGGCCCCGGCCACCCGCCGGGCCCTGCTCGAGGAGGCGGTCGCCGGGCAGAACGAATTGCTGAAACTGCGCGAGCCGGCGCCGGCGGATCTGGAGCGCCTTGGCGACTGGCAGGTGCAGCTCGACGACGCGCGCGCGCGCGAGCTGGACCGGCAAAGCCGCGAACTGGAGGCGGCGGCCGAGGAGTTGCACCGGGTTAAGCAGCCGGCCGCCGCCGCGGAGAAACTGCGGGAGGCCCTGCGCTTGCAGCGCGAGGTGAACGCCAGCATGGCTTCGCGCCAGCTGAAGAGCTACGCGCGCGAGGCGCTGCTCCAGCAACGGGCCGGCGAATTTGAATCAGACGTCGCCCGGCCGCCCGCGACCGTGTCCGCGGGACCATCCGAGGAGGAGCGCCAGACCGGTCTTTTTCGTCCCGAGCAGGACGCGGTGCGGGCGTTGGACGCCGCCGCGACCACCCACCTGCGGCGGCGGGAGCTGTTTCAGGCCCAGCAGCAGTTTGTTCCCGCGGGGGACCGGCTGGAGGAGGCGGTGCGGCAGTTTCCCCGGGCGCGGGAGATGGACGAGAACCTGAGGGAGCGGCTGACCTATCTGCGCCGGCGGGTAAACGACCTCGGGGCCATCCAGGACCAGGCCTACGAGTGCTTGTTGCCGCTGCCGGGCCGCGGTCAGGCGGCCCTCATGGATTTGCCGGTGCCACAGGTGTTGTTCTCCCTGGTGATGAACGCCAATCCCAGCCGGAACGCCGGTCGCACACGGGCGGTTGACTCGGTGAGTTACGCCGAGGCCCTGGAATTTTGCCGGCGGCTCGGCTGGGTGATGGGGACCGCGGTGCGGATGCCGACGGCGGAGGAACTGCGCGCCGCCCGCGCGGATCCAGCGTTCAAGGCAGGGGAGGGCGGGTTGGACGAGTGGATCGCCGGCGAGGGCGGGGATGCGGCCATGGCGCAGGTGCTGGGCCGGGACGGCGAGGTGAGGACCGTGCCGCGGACGGAACGTGCGCGGGCGACGGGATTCCGCGTCGTCGTGGAGGTGGATTTGCTGGCGGCGCGGTGAGGCCGATAATGGAGGCGGGACCATCAGTCCCGCTGGTTTTCGGTCACGATGGCTCGCGGGACTGATGGTCCCGCCTCCAATCAAGGCACCTGAATCACTTGCCGCCGAGCTTCAGGACCCGTGTGAACTCGGCGGGCCGGACGGGCGAGACGGACAGCCGGCTCTGGCGGACCAGTTCCATGGCCTTGAGCGTGGCGTCGGCCTTGATCTGGGCGAGGGTGAGCGGCGTGGACAAAGGCTTCGCCGGGGCGAGCTCGACGGCGACCCAGCCGGGTTCGTCGGCAGTGGTGTCGGGAAAGGCGGGCTTGGTCACCTTGGCCACGCCGACGATGCTCTTCGATTCACCGCTGTGGTAGAAGAGCACCTCGTCGCCGGGACGCATGGTGTTGAGGTTGATCCGCGCGGCGTAGTTGCGGACGCCGGTCCAGTCGGTGCGCTTGTCGCGGACGAGATCGTCCCACGAGTAGGTCTCGGGTTCGGATTTCACGAGCCAGTATTGCGTTGTCATCAGGGGGGCTGCTTGGTCGGATGCGGGAGGAATGAATGAGACGGATCCGGAACTAGCCAAAAAAGCCCACCGGGCACAAATGATTCTTTACGGGGTCATGATTTTCCTCGGCATCCTGCCCTTTGTCTTGCTGTGGCTGAAAAACCGCGGAGTATTCAACTGATTCGCCGCCCCGTGGTATGAACAAAACGCTGCTCGTCATCCGGATCCTGTTTATTGCGCTGTGCGCCGTCGCGAGCTGGCTGGTCTGCTACACCGTCGAGGAATGGGACCACAAGCGCGGCCTGGCCGTCGCCATCGGCCTGATGATCGGCTCCCTCGTCGTGCTGGTCGACCTGATGTTGAAGGGCTTCTCGCTGCGCGGCCTGACCGCGCTGACCTTCGGCCTCGGCGTCGGCGCGCTGGTCGCCTGGCTGATCGCCAACTCGCCGCTCCTCAACAAGGGCGACCCGTCCATCATCTACCTGGTGCAGCTCGCGCTGTTCCTGATCTGCACCTACCTCGGGACCGTCATCGCGCTGCGCGGCAAGGACGACTTCAACCTTGTCATCCCCTACGTGCGTTTCGTGCCGCACGACGTGGACGTGCCGCTGGTCGTCGTCGACACCAGCGCGCTGATCGACGGCCGCATCGCGAAGATCTGCCAGACGCAGTTCCTCGGGGCGGCGCTCATCATCCCCACCTTCGTGCTCAGCGAGCTCCAGGCCATCGCCGACTCGCCCGATCCGGTGAAACAGGCGCGCGGCCGCCGCGGCCTGCAGGTGCTGAACGAGCTCCGCGCCATCAAGCACATCGACATCCGCATCCACCAGAGCGAGGTCGCCCGCCGGCAGGACATCGAGGCCAAGCTAGTCTTTCTCGCGCAGTCCATGCGCGCGAAGCTGCTCACGACCGACACCAACCTCGCCACGATGGCCAGGTTCCAGGGGGTGCCGTGGCTCAACCTGCATGCGCTCGAGAACGCCCTCCGCCCCGAGCTGGTCATCGGCGAGAGCATCGCCCTTGAGCTGGTCAAGCCCGGCAAGGAAGAGGGCCAGGCCCTCGGCTACCTCGGCGACGGCACCATGGTCGTCGTGAACAATGGCCGGGCCTTTGTCGGCAAGCGGGTGACGGCCGAGATCATCGGCGTGCTGCCCAGCGCCGGTGGCAAGATGATCTTCGCCAACCTGCTCGGCGAGATCGAGACGGCCTGAGCCGGCGCTTTGCGCCGGTAGATGAATGGAGGCGGGACCATCAAGTCCCGCGAGGCATGCTCTGCGCTGCCGACAACCCGCGGGACTGATAGTCCCACCCCCAGCTTTTCCTGGTCCCCAACTTTTCTACAAATTTCCCTTGCTGTCCTAACTGTCCTAGTGCAACTAGGACGGCGTGCTCCCGTTCTCCATCGAACTGAAACCCGGCCTGCCGATCACGGAGCAGGTGATTTTCGCCGTGAAGAAGGCCGTGGTCGCCGGGCAGCTGAAGCCCGGCCAGGCGTTTCCCTCGGTGCGTGTCGTCAGCCAGGAGCTGCAGATCAACCCCAACACGGCGCACAAGATCGTGGCCGCGCTGGTCGCGCAGGGCGTGCTGGTCACGACCCCGGCCGTCGGCAGCGTGGTGGCCGAGCAGGCCGCGGGTGACCGGGCGGAGCGGGCCGAGTTGCTCGGCGCCGACCTGGAACGCGTGGTGGTCGAGGCGAAGAAACTGGGCCTGACGCTCGATGAGGTGCAAAGCGGGCTCGCGGCCCACTGGAAGAAGCTCAACCGGAAATAAACCATGAGCCCCGCGATGAACCCCAAGGGAAAGGTCCTCCTCGCCGCCTTGCTCGGCGCGGTCGCTCTTGCCGTGGTTTTCCAGGCTCCGCTGCGCTGGACCGCGAAGAAGATTCATCGGGAGATTTATCCGGAGCAGATCCCGGAGCGGCCGGTTTATGACGACACGGCGAAGGCCCCCGTGGATCTCGCGATCTTTGTCCGGGATGCCCGGCTGGCCTGGCCCAAGGCGGACGTTGCATTGGTCCATGCCGTCACCCTCGAGGTCGCGACCGGTCTCCTCATGCGGTCCGACATCGAAATCGGCAGCATGGTTGACGGTAGGTTTGTGCCTTGGCGCCTGTCACCTTGGACGGCGTCGGCGAAAATCCACGAGGAGATCGGCGGCATGTCCGGCTTCCTGTCCGACCGGAGCCGGTATGTTTTCCGGCGGAAAACAGCCTGACCACACACTTATCCCATGAACATCATCGAAACCAACGGGCTCTCGCGGCGCTACTGGCGCACCGAGGCCCTGCGCGACCTGACGCTCGCCGTCCCCACCGGCAGCGTCTTCGCCCTGCTGGGGTCCAACGGGGCGGGCAAGACCACCGCCATCAAGGTGCTCATGAACCTCCTCCCGCCTACCTCCGGCTCGGCGACCGTGCTCGGCGTGGACTCGCGCCGGCTCGGTGAGAGGGAGCGGGCGCAGATCGGTTACGTCTCGGAAAACCAGAAACTACCGCTGTGGATGACGGTCCGGCAGTTGCTCGACTATTGCCGGCCATTTTACCCGACGTGGGACGCGGCCTTGGAAACCAGGCTGCTCGCGCAGTTCGACCTGCCGCCGGACCGCAAGCTGAAGCACCTTTCCCGCGGCATGCTGATGAAGGCCGCGCTGCTCTCCACGCTCGCCTACCGGCCGAAGCTGCTGGTGCTCGACGAGCCCTTCAGCGGGCTCGACCCGCTGGCGCGCGACGACTTTGTGCGCGGCATCCTCGAGGCCTCGGAACTCGGTGACTGGACCGTGCTGGTGTCGTCGCACGACATCGAGGAGGTCGAGCGCCTGGCGGACAATGTCGCCCTGCTCGAAAACGGCCGCCTGCGGTTCAGCGAGACCACCGAGTCACTCCTCGGCCGCTTCCGTCGCATGGAGGTAACGGTGCCCGGCCCGGTGTCGCTCGGCGCGCCGCCGGCCGGCTGGCTGGAGCTGGAGCAGAAGGGGGGGCTGGTGAAGTTCATCGTCACGGATTTTACGAACGGGACGGTCGAGCGCGCCTGTCGTGACCGGTTTCCCGAGGGCACCGCGGTGGCGCACCCGATGACCCTGCGCGAGATCTTCGTCACCCTGGCCCGCGAGACCCGCGCACAACCCAAAGGAGCCGCCGCATGAACCTCACCTGGCACATCGTCAAAAAGGACCTGCGCGCCCTCAAGTGGCCGCTGGGCCTGTGGGTCCTGCTGATCATCGCCAAGCTCGGCGTCGGCGTGGTCCTGCTGAATGCGGACGGCACCGAGGGCTTGGATTGGTTCAACAAGATGGACGCGCTCGCCAAGGTGCTGGCGGCCTTTGAATTCGTGAGCTTCGTGCTCACGGCCGCCATCATCCAGCAGGACCTGATGGTCGGCACGACGGCCTTCTGGATGACGCGGCCGATCTCGGGCGCGCGTCTCCTGCGCGCCAAGCTCATTTGCCTCGGGCTGGTGTTCATCGTGGCCCCGGTGCTGGTGACCTTGCCGTGGTGGCTGGGGTGCCACTACGGCATAGACGAAATTGGCTGGGCGGTGACGGAAACCGTCGCCGCCCAGGCAATCGCCGTCCTGCTCGGCCTGCTCTGGTCCGTGGTGACCGACGGGTTCGCCCGCTTCCTGATGTGGACGCTGGTGACACTGTTCGCGACACCGATGCTGACGGGGATCATTGCCTATTACGCTTCCCGCCACGGGGGATCGTTTCAGCCGGAGCTGGTGGGCACCCGTTTTCTGCTGATCCTCCTCCTCTCCATCGGGGGTATCTTGGTGGTGGTCGTGCACCAGTTCCTGACGCGGAACATCGGGCGGTCCATCGCCATCATCGCCGGCACCGTGGGTTTGATTGTGCTCACGGGGGCATTCTGGCCCTGGTCGTGGAATGTCGAATCCCGGTTTTATTCCTACCTCATCCGGCAGGCCCAAGGCGACTGGCCGGCCGCGGCCGAGCCGCCGGGACTGGCATTCAAATTGCAGTCGGTGGAGTTCTCCGGCCGCAAGGACCGGCCGGACCGGCCGGCCTCGCTGATTGCCAACTATAAGGTGGAAGGCCTGGCCGGGATGCAGGGACTCATGCCCGTCCAGTCGGAATACACCTTGCGCTGGCCGGACGGCACGAGTGCCACCGGCCGCAGCTGGGGCCGGTCGGGATTGGCGGAGATGATGTCCGCCCAGGCACTTTCCGACGGGAAGGATGCCGGAGCGGCGACAGCCCAAACCGACAGCATGACTTTCACTAGCGCGATGCCGGCGTCCGCGATGGCCAAGGTGCGGGGCCAGTCTTCCAGTCACACCTTGTCCGCGCGCTTTCGGCTGATGCGGTTCGAGTCGGCCACCCGCGTGCCGCTGGAACCCGGAAGATGGAGCAAGCAGAACAGCCATGGCGAACGGTTGGCCCACACGGAAAAAGAAGGTCCCCAACTGCTCGTGACATTCATTCGCTACATGCCCTCCTTGTGGGTGGATAATGTCGGCGGCGGACAACTGGCGGCCCCCGGAGATTATTCCCAGTATTTTCTGGTCAACCGGGCCCGGGGAGCGGTGGATCGCGGCACATCAACCGACTACAGGCTCACGCGCATCGCCTCAGTGGGGATCAGCTGGCGAACGATGTCATTTCTGGCGATCCCGCGCCCCCCCAAGGGATCAGTATTGGACGCCATCAACGCGCTCAATGAAGCCGAACTGGTCAAGGTGACCTTCGCCGAGCAGGCGCGCTTCAGCCACGAGCTGAAGCTAGATGCCGCGGAGATAGCGCAGGCCAATCCCTAACGGCCGCGGGCCAGCCACTCGCGCAGGTCGCCGTCGGAGGCGACCTCCGCGAACATCTGGTAGTCGGCGGCGAGCAGCGCGGCGTAGGAGGGCTCGGCGAAGCGCTGGCAGTGCAGCAGCACCTTGGCGTGCTGGCTGGGGGCGCGCACGAGGCGGCCGAGAGCCTGGTTCACCTTCTGCAGGCCGGGGATCTGGTAGACGCGCCGGAACGCCGCGTCGCGGCCGAGTCCGGCGAGGGCGTCCATGCGGGCCTTCTGCACGGCGTTGACCTCGGGCAGGGCGGGACCGACGACCATCGCGTGGCTCACGCGGCCGCCGAGCAGGTCGATGCCCTCGGCAAAACTGCTGCCGAGGACGAGGAAGAGCGCGTCGCTCAGAGCGAGGTTCTCCTCGATCCAGGCCGTCTGCGCCGTGAGGTCGGGCAGCTTCGGCTGCAGGGCCACGCGGAGCACGGAGCTGTTGTTCTCCAACGCGCGAAGCACAGCCTCGGCGTAGGCGTAGGAGGGAAAAAACACTGCGACGCAGCGCGTCGCAGTGGGTTGAGGGTTGAGGGTTGAGAGTTGAGAGCTGGCAGCCGCGTGCAGCGCCTCGATGGTCTCGGCAGTCGTGCCGTAGTGGTTGGCGCGCTCACGGAAGGTGGTGCTGACCCGCAGGTCCACGGCGACGTCGTAGGCGCCGGCGCGCCACGGCGTGGGGGCGTGGAGGGTGGCGGATGACTCCAACCCGCAGGAAGCGGCGAATTCCACATACGGCTGCAAGGTGGCCGACATCAGGATTGCGCCACCAAAGGTCTTCAGTGTCTCGCCGATGGCCGGGGCGGCGTCCACGCAGGTGAACTCCAGTTCACCCTCACGGGCCACCCAGAGGAGCTTCGTGAGCCGGGAGTCGTCCATGAACTCGGCGAGCTGCGCGAACGACCAGAGCGTCTCGGCGTGGTGCGGCCCGAGCGCGGCGTAGTCCATGGACTGGGTGCTGACGAGGTTCGCCAGCTTGGCGACATGGTCGTGCACTTCGGCCTCGGTGGCGGGGTCGAGCGATTCGGCGGGCCGGAGCGAGGCAAGCAGGCGCGTCCACTCTGCCAGGGCGATGACAAGCGTCGCCGGTGCCTGCAGGTGGTCGAGCTCGGCGAGCAGCAGGCGGGTGTCGGTATCGGTGGCGCGGTGCGAATGGGCGCCGGCAACGCGCGAGGGCAGGTTGTGCGCCTCGTCGATGACAAGCAGCGTCTCCGCCGGGTCGAAGCCGGGCTGGTTGTAGAACAGGTTCCGGTTGTCGGGGGCGAAGACGTAGTTGAAGTCGCCGATCCACACGTCGTTGAACGCCAGCGAGGCGCGGGTGATCTCGTAAGGACAGACGCGGGCCTCACGGCCGGCGGTGCGCAGGGTGTCGAGATCGCGCGGCTGGCGGTCGTCGAGGTAGAACTTCGCCAGCCCGCTGCCCGGCCAGCGGTCGGCGCAGTCCTTCAGGTAGTCGCAGCCGTCGCGCACGCAGTGGAAGGTGTGGTTGACGCAATGCTCCGACTTGTTGCGCACTTGCCAGAAGGGCAGGGCGCTGATGTCAACTATTGGTTGACAAGCGGTTTGGGCGGTCATCTGCGAGAGCGTGTGCACGACCTGCAGCTGGCCGGTGGATTTGCCGGTCAGCCAGATGAGCCGGGCAAAGCGCCCGGCCTTCATCTGCCCGAGGGCGAATTCCAGCACGCAGCCGGTCTTGCCGTAGCCGGTGGGGGCCTCGAACAGCAAGGTTGAGGGCTGAGAGTTGCGCCGTTGCTGGCTGCTGCCAGCCCGGTGTTTGTCCTGACCGCCGTCAGGCAAAAGAGTTGAGAGACCGAAAGCAGACTGCAGATCCTGCTGGATCGTTTCCTGGCCGGCGCGGAGGGAGGGGAAGGCCGGGTGGAAACTGAGCGACCGGCGGCGCTCGGTGGCGCGGAGGCGCAGGTTGAGGAACTCGACCAGCGCATCGAGCTGGTGGTGGACGAGCGCCTCGTCGAACGCGGTGAGGGCGATGGTCTGGGCGAGGCCGGAGCCGGCTTCGACGAAGACGAGTTCGGCGCGAAGCGCCGAACGGTTGAGGGTTGAGAGCTGAGAGTTGAGAGACGAGGCCCGGACCAGCACGGCGTAGGCGGCGAGCTGGAGGAAATAGGCCGGGTAATCGGTGCGCAGGTCGGTCTCTTCCGCGGGCAGCGGGCGCATGACACTTTTGATCTCGCGCAGCGTGTCGCCGACCAGCTGGTCGATGCGGCCGTTGAGCACGAAGGTCCAGCCGCGGTGCGTGATCCGGCCGTCGATCGCGACCTCGAACTGCGCGGCGGGGGCCTCGGCGAGCGTGCGCTTCTGCAGTTCGTTGTGCCAGTGCTGGCCGAGCTGGGCGCGCCAGATGCCCTGCGGTCCGCCCCCGGAGTCCGACGGCCCGAGGCTGAAACCGGCGAATTCGCCGACGCTCAGACTGACGGTGCGGGTTTCGAGGGAGAAATGCATGAAATTGCGGAGTGCGAATTGCGGATTGCGGAATGGCAAGGCGCAAGACGAGGCCGAACCCAGAACAGATGCGGTTCGGTTAATCCGCAATCCGCATTCCCCAATCCGAAATTGTCAGAGTTTGATCTCCGTCTCGGCGTGGACCCAGTCCTCGAGGCGGCGGTTGATCCTCGCTACGGCCGCAGCGTCGGCGGTCTGCGCCGCGAGTGGCTGGTTAAGCAGGTGCGCGGCCGTGTCGCGGTCGGCGTCGGCCAGTTGCGGCCACCACTGTTGTTTCACGGGGTAGCCCTCGTCGCGGAGCAGGCAGTAAAGCGCCTTGAGCCAGACGATGTCCGGCCGGCCACCGGCGGCGAGGGCGGTGAAGGTGGTGCGAAGCAGGTCAACCACCGCCTCGCGGGACTCGTCCGGCACCGGGTTGCGGCCAAGGAGCCGGCCGAGGGCGGCGGCGGCGCTGAGCGCCTCGTAGGAGCGGCCGATGCCGTCGTGGCGCTGGATCAGGCGGTGTTCCTTGATGAACCACGTGCGGCCCTGGTTGGAGGACTCGAGCCAGAGCTCGGTCTCGTCGAACAGGTCAAGCGGCGTGGCGGTGGTCTTGCCCTGCGGGATGCGGCGCAGGCAATGCAGCACGCCGTGCTCGGCGGCGAAGGCGGTCAGTTGTTCAAACGCGTCGGAGCCCGACGGCAGCTTGGCGAGGATGAACGCCGTGGTCTGGAGCTGCTGGCCGGGCATGGCGGGGACGGAAAACTCCGGACGGCGCGGCGGGCAAATCAGTTGCTCCGGAAGCCGGAACTTTTCAAGGCGGCGCGCGCCGCGGCGGGATCGCTCCAGTTCGGGAGCACGGCGCCGCAGGAGATGACGGTCTTCATGCCTTCGCCGACCGACATCTCGAGCTCGATGAGTTCCGCGACGGGCGCATACATGAAGAAGCCGTTGACCGGGCTCGGGCAGGTCGGGACGAACACGGCCCAGTGGTCCGCGGCCAGGTGCGAGTGCGGCTCGCCGCGGCCCTGGTTGGTGACGAAACCGATGGTATAGACGCCGGCGCGGGGAAATTGGACGAGCACGACCTTGCTGAACTGGGTGCGGTCCTTGGCGCCGAAGGTCTCGATGAACTGCTTCACGCTGTTGTAGAAGCCGCCGATACCGGGGATGTTCTGGATGAAGCGCTCGGTCACGGCGCCGACAAACTGCCCGAGGAACAGTCGCGACAGGTAGCCCAGCAGGGTGATCAGACCGAGGGCGATGACGGTGGTCAGCACGTCCCAGACGAGGCTGGGCAGGTGGCTCAGCGCCTCCGGCAGGTAGGGGATGAAAAGCGGGGTGATCGATCCGCCGACAAAGCCGATGATCAGGCGCAGCGCCCAGATCGTCACCACCAACGGGGCGACCAGCACCAGGCCGGTGAGGAAGGCGTTGCGCAGGGAGGCGATGCGTGAGACGGGAGCCATGAAGCGGGCAGTGAACCACAGAGGAACGCGAAGGCCACTGATTTTTTGGGGCTGAATTGCAGGTGGAACGCGGCCCCAGGACGCGTTTTCGGAGTGTCCGCGAGAGGCGAGCGATACGCATGCCTTCCAAGCTCGTCCTGAAAGCGCGTCCGGAGGCCGCGCTCCACCCTAAGTCAGTTTGAAGGCCGGCACGGCCTTCGCCGCCCGCAACAGCCTCATGGCCCGGGCCTCGGCGGCGCGCATCCGGCGTTTTTTCGCCGGTTGCAGGTCGTCGTAGCCGGCCAGGTGCAGCCAGCCGTGGACAAGGTAGAGGGTGAGCTCGGCGGAGAAATCGCGGCGGTGCGCCCGGGCGTAGGCCTTCGCGGTGTCGGCCGAGACGCAGATCTCCCCGGCGAGGCCGGCGGCCGGATCGCCCTCGAAGGTGATGACGTCGGTTGCCGTCGGGTCGTCCATGAAGTCGGCGTGGATCTTCGCCTGGGCCGGGTCGGTGAGGAAGACGAGGGAGAGTTCGCCGGCCGGGCAGCCGCCGAGGAATTTCACGGCGTGGGCGTCGAGCACGGCGATGGCCGCCACGATCGCGCGGCGGTCGAGGCGCAGGCGCGGGTGGGCGTTCCGGACTGAAACCTCGCGGGTCACGAGTTCGGCCCGATGGGTTCGGCCGCCTTGGCCTGTTCGTAGGCGTCGATGATCTTCTGGACGAGCGGGTGGCGCACGACGTCGCTGGCGGCGAAGTGGTGGAACTCGATGCCGGGGATGTTGCGGAGCACGCGCGGGGCCTGGACGAGGCCGGAGGTCTTGTTGCGCGGCAGGTCGATCTGCGTGATGTCGCCGGTGATGATCATGCGCGAGTCGTCGCCGAGGCGCGTGAGAAACATCATCATCTGCTCGTGCGAGGTGTTCTGCGCCTCGTCGAGGATGATGTAGGCGTTGGCCAGGGTGCGGCCGCGCATGTAGGCGAGCGGGGCGATCTCGATCACACCCTTCTCGGACAGCGTGGCGACGTCCTCGGGGTCGAGCATGTCGTGGAGGGCGTCGTAGAGCGGGCGGAGGTAGGGGAGGATCTTCTCGCGCAGGTCGCCGGGCAGGAAGCCGAGGGCTTCGCCGGCCTCGACGGCCGGGCGGGTGAGGACGATGCGCTGCACCTGGTTTTTCAGGAGGGCGGAGATGGCCGCGGCCATGGCGAGGTAGGTCTTGCCCGTGCCGGCGGGGCCGATGCCGAAGACAATCGGGTTCTTCTGGATGGCTTGCAGGTAGAGTTTCTGGCCGAGGGTCTTCGGGACGATGGTCTTGCGCTGGGTGGTGATGACGAGCGGCTCGTTGACGAGCGCGCGGAGGCTGGCGCCGCCGTCCTTGGTATAGAGATCAAGGAGCCGGATGAAGTCGGGCGTGCGCACGGCGAGGCCCTGGGTCTTGCCGGAGTTGAGGAGGGCGAAGAATTCTTCAGTGCGGGTGACGGCCTCGGCGGGGCCGTCGAGCTTCAGCCAGTCGTCGCGGGTGGTGAGGCGGCAGCCGAGCGCCTTCTCGACGCGGGTGAGGTTGTCCTCGCTGCCGCCGTAGAGCTGGTTGAGGTGGCGGGCGTTCGGGTAGTGGAGCGTCTTGGAGTCGGGCACGGGTTGGAGAGCGGTAAGCGATAAGCTTTAAGCTGAAGAAATGAAAATCAGGGGGCGGTGGTTTGCGCTGGCTTTCAGCTTAGAGCTTAAGGCTTACAGCTGTCTCCTTCAGCCGCGCATACATGGCGGCGAGGGATTGCGGGAGCACGCGCGTCTGGCCGATGACGGGCATGAAGTTGGTGTCGCCGTTCCAGCGCGGGACGATGTGGGCGTGGAGATGGGGGATGCTGCCGCCCGCGGCGCTGCCGAGGTTGAAGCCGACGTTGAAGGCGTCGGGCTTGATCGCGGCGGTGAGGATCTGTTTGCCGAGGATGATCTCGTCCATCAGGTCGGCGCGCTCGGCGGCGGTGAGCTCGACGAGGTCGGTGGCGGCGCGGAAGGGCACGGCGAGGAGGTGGCCGGCGTTGTAGGGATAGCGGTTGAGGATGAGGTAGGACAGCTTGCCGCGGTGGATGATGAGCGCCGCGGAGTCGTCGCCGAGCTTCGGCAGTTCGGCGAAGATATTGCCGCCCTCGGGGAGGCGCGGCGTCTCGATGTATTCCATCCGCCAGTAGGCGTGCAGGTGGTCCATGTTCGCGGGCAGGCTTGGCCGGCAGGGCGGGGATGTCAAAACAGGGATTGGCGGGCGGTTGATGTGGGCAGCGAGCAAGCTCGCGCCCACAAGACCAAGGGCCGTTGAGGGCAGCGGCCCCTACCAGCTTGCCCCTGCCGGACTAGCCGGCAGGCTAAACGCATGGACCGCCGCTTACTCTGGTTTACCCTGCTGCTCGCCCCCGTGCTCGGCTGGTCGGCGATCAAGCCGCATGACCTCTTCACGTGGCTGCTGGAAGTATGCCCCATTTTCATCGGGTTGCCCGTGGCCTTTGCGGTGCAGCGGCGGTTTCCGCTGTCGGGCCTGCTCCTCGTGCTGCTGTGGCTGCACAGCGTCATCCTGATCGTGGGCGGGCACTACACCTATGCCCGGGTGCCGCTCGGCGACTGGGCGATGGAGTGGTTCGGCTGGTCCCGCAACAACTACGACAAACTCGGGCACTTTGCGCAGGGCTTCGTGCCGGCGATCCTGACGCGGGAGATCCTGCTCCGGACATCACCGCTCAAGGGTAGCAAGTGGCTGGGCTTTCTCGTCGTCAGCGTGTGCCTGGCCTTCAGTGCTTTGTATGAACTGCTCGAGTGGGCGGTGGCGGAGCTGAGCGGCGCGTCGGCGGATGACTTTCTCGGCACGCAGGGATATGCGTGGGACACGCAGACCGACATGGCGCTGGCGCTCGTCGGCGCGGTGGTCGCGCTGTTGCTGCTCGCGCGGGTGCATGACCGGTCGATGGGGAAGGTGATTGGCAAACCGCTAATCTCCGCTAATCAGCGCTAATGATTCCGAACAGGGTGTTCCGCATTAGCGTCAATCAGCGAAAATTAGCGGTTTAATGAATCAGGAATCAAAAACCTCCAAGACCCCGGCACCGTTCCTGGCGGCATTGGGCCTGTCCGCGGGCTTCATGGCGTTCGTGGCGTGGGACCAGTCGCATTGGTGGAGTCGCAAGGAGGACTATTCGTTCGGCTGGCTGGTGCCGCTGTTCACCGCCTACGTCGTCTATGACCGCTGGCCGCAGATCCTCGCGCGACTGCGGGAGGTGGAGACGGGCCCGGCCAGCGCGCGCTGGGTGCGCTGGACGCTGAACGCGGCGGCGAGCCTCGGCCTGCTCGGCGGGGCGCTGTTCTTTTTGCTGGGGGCCTTTTATCGCGCCGGGGCAGGGACGTCGCAGCCCGGCACGTTTGCGCTGACGCTCGGCATGGTGGCGATCGTGCTGCCGTTGATTTATTTTAACGTGCCGGTAGGGGCCGTTGCCCCCAACGGCCCGGATAAGGCGCTTGAGGGCAAGCGCCCCTACCAATTTTTCGCCCTCTTTGCCGACGCCCGCTTCCGCGTCGCGGCGCTGTTCATCTTTCCCGTGCTGGTCTGGCTGATCTCAGCGCCGCTGGTGTCGGCGATCGAGTCGCAGATCAGCCTCTTCCTGCTGCGGAAGGTGGTGACGGTGGTGGCGTTTGTCTTCGACATGCTTGGATTCCCGCTCGAGCAGCAGGGCAATGTGCTGATGCTGCCGAAGGGTCCGGTCGGCGTGGCCGACGCGTGCTCGGGCATCCGGTCGCTGACGGCGTGCCTGTTTGCCGGGTCGTTCCTCGGGGCGACCTTTTTCACCGAGACCTGGAAGAAGGTGACGCTGGTTGTGGCCGCGATGTTCTTCGCTTTCCTGATGAACCTCGGGCGCAGTCTCTTCCTGACCGGCTGGGCCTATGCCTACGGTCCCGACGCCATCAACGGCACAGTGCACGATGTGGCGGGCTACGCGGTGCTCGGGCTTACCTGCGTGGGCCTGCTGCTGCTCGTGCCGCTGCTCAACCTGAAGCTGGCGGCTGCGGAGACAGCCTCGCCATCTTGAGCCAGCCAGGGCGGGAGATGCGTGCCGGTTTAGCGCAGCTCCTTCCGGATCACCAGTTTCAGGCCGGACCAGGTGTCGTCCACGGCGCAGACCTTGATGTCGACGAAACCCAGCGGCAGGGCGGCATCGCGGATGCGGTCCTCGGTGATGTCGGTCGGCACGCCCGAGCTTTTCTTGGGCCAGGAAACCCAGACGGCGCCGTCCGGCGCGATGGAGTTGCGGTATTTGGCGAGCCGGGTGCTGAGGTCGGCGAAGTCGGTGACGAAGAGATGGACGAAGGGCAGGCCCGGCTTGAACTTCGGAGCCCATGACACAGTGACGTCAGACGGCAGTTGCAGGAGCGCGGAATAATTCCGGGGCGCCTGATAAACAAAGGCGGCCTGCCCGGTCTTGTAACCGAGCTTCTTCCACAAAGGCGTGCCGGAGTAGCCAGCCACGGATCACGGCCCGACGGGCTTCGGTTTCACGGGGATGACGATGAATTCGGAGGCCTTGGCCGGGTCGAGGTATTCCTTCGCCAGGGCCGTGAGCTCGGCGGTGGTCACGCTTTCGTTGTCGCTGTAGCGGGTGCGGCTCCACTCGAGGCGCTGCGGGATCTCCTGGGCGGAGGCGAGGACGGTGTTCAGCCAGTAGGGATTCGTGCGCGAGCTCTCGCGGAGCGCGGTTAGAACGGGCTGCTTGGCGCGGACGAGTTCCTCCTCGGTCACGCCGTTGGTCTGCAGGCCGGTGGCGACGGCCTTGATGGCATTGGCGATGCGGCGGGTGTCGTCGGGCGAAACGGTGGCCTCGGCGACGATGTAGCCGTAACCGGGATAGGTCTCGCTGAGATCTCCGCCGGCGTTGGGGCTGTAGGTGCCGCCGAGTTCCTCGCGGATCTTCACGCGAAGGCGGTCGGCGAAAACGTCGGTGAGCAGGCGCATGCGGCGGGAGAACTTCACGTCGCGGGCGTCGCTGGCGGGCCAGTAGAGGCGGACAAGGGCCTTGGGGATCTCGGACTCAATGGTGTAGTCCTTGGCGACAGGCACGGCGAGCTTGGCGACCTTGCGCTCGGATTCGTAGGCGGGCTTTTTCTGGCGCTTGGGCAGGGCGCCGAAGGTCTGGGCGACGGCGGCGATCGTGGCCTCGGGGTCGAAGTCGCCGACGATGGCGACCTCGATGGGGCCCTTGGCGAACTGCGGCGTGAGCCAGGCCTTCAGCTCGTCGAGCGAGCGGGAGAGCAGGACGTCCTTCGGCGGCAGGCCGAAGCGCGGGTCGCCGCTGGCAAGGAGCGGGGCGACCTCGAGCTGGAACGGCCCCTCGGGGACGTGGGCGAGGCGAAGGTAGGTCTGGTCCGCCATCTTGTGGACCTGGCGGAGTGACTCGGGACGGTAGCCGGGGTCGGACAGGTAGGCGCAGATGAGCTGGAGCTGCAGGAGGAGGTCGTCGCGGTTGGTGGTGCCGCCGAAGGTGAAGGCGTCGTTCTGGGCGCCGAAGGCGAGGCCGACGGTCTTGCCGGCGAGGAGGCGCTGGAGGTCGTCCACGCTGTGCTGCCTGAGGCCGCCGGTGGTGAAGGCGACGTTGGCCAGCAGGCCGAGGCCGCGCTGGTCGCGCGGCTGGGTGAGGGTGCCGCCACCGATGCGGACGGACACGCGGATGCGGCCGGCCTCGAAGTCGGTGGGCTTGAGGTTGAGGCGGACGCCGTTCTTGAACTCGATCAGCGTGGCGCCGAGGTCCTCGACGAGCTTCGTCTCGTCCACCTTGCCGGGCTTGCCGAAGTCGGTGTAGGCGAAGGCGGCCTGCTCCTTCCTCGGCGGCGGGGTGACGATGGTGCGGCGGCTGTTGTTGTAGGCGGCCGTGATGTTCTGCGCCGCCTTGGGCAGGTCGAGGTTGCCGGCGACGAAGATCTTCCGGCCGGCGGTCTCGCTCCAGGTGGCGCGGAGGGCGGCGGTGCACTGCTCCGGCGTGACGGCGACGAGGGCGGGCGAATAGAGCGCAAGCTCGGCCGAGGGATGCGTCGTGACGGAGCGATCAAGGAGGTCGCCGGCGAGGTCGTCGGCGAGGGCGTTCGAGCGGCGGGTGGCCGCGGTGCGGACGGCCTGCTCCAGGTTGTTCTTCATGCCGGCGACGGCCTCGGCGAGCTCCTCGGGCTGGAAGCCGTGGTCGAGGGCGCGGCGGAGCTCCTGCTCGGCGACGGCGAGCGCGGCGGCCCACTGGTCGGGCCGGCAGTTGAGCTCGATCGAGGCGTTGCGGAAGAAGTCGAACTGCTCCGTGACGCCGACGAGGCCGCTGAGGAACGGGGCGCCCTCCTGCTTGGCGAGGATGGAGAGCCGGCGGTTGAGCATCTGCAGGGCGAGCGTGCGCGGCAGGTATTTCAGGCGGTTGGCGGCGTTGTCGGTCTCGAAAGTGTAGGGCGCGACGGTCTCAAGCGCGACGTTGGTGTTGCCCGCCTCCTTCTCGGTGTGGAGGAGCGCGGTGACCTCGTCGGACGGGGCGACGGTGCCGAGGCGTGGCTCGGGCAGGGCGGGGCCGCGGGCGGCGAGGGGGGCGAAGATTTCCTTCACCACCTGCTCGGCGGCGGCGGGGTCGAAATCGCCGGCCAGCACGAGCACCATGCGCTCGGGACGATACCAGGCGTCGTAGAACGACGTGAACCGCTCGCGGTCGGCGGTCGAGATGACCTTCTCGGTGCCGATGGGCAGGCGCTGCGGAAAGCGGGTGTCGGGCACGAGGAACTCCAGCTCGGCCATGAAGGTGCGCAGGCCGACCGAATCGCGGGCGCGCTTCTCGCTCAGGATGATGCCGCGCTCCTTGTCGATCTCCTTGGACTCCAGGAGCAGACCGCCCGCGACGTCGGCGAAGAACATAAGCGACTCGTGCAGCGTCTCCGGCTTCGTGTCGGGCAGCTCGAGCTGGTAGATGGTGCGGTCGAAGCCGGTGGAGGCGTTGGTGTCGCCGCCGAAGTCCATGCCCAGCTTCTGGAAGAACTCGACGACGTTCGCGGCCGGGAAGTGCCGGCTGCCGTTGAAGGCCATGTGCTCCAGGAAGTGGGCGAGGCCACGCTCGTTGTCATTCTCGTAAAGGGAGCCAACGCGGATCGCGAGGCGGGCGCTGATCCGGCCGCGGGGCTCGGGGTTGTGGAGGAGGGCGTAGCGCAGGCCGTTGTCGAGCTTGCCCCAGCGCACGCGCGGGTCGACGGGCAGGTCGCTGACCTGGTGAGGGAAGTCGGCCGCGAAGGCCAGCAGGGGCGCGAGCAGCAGCGCGATCAGGAGTAAGGGGCGGCGGGCAGGGCGGGGGAGGCGCATGGCGGGGGGATTCTCCCGACCCCGGGGCCGACTGCAAGTTTCCAAGACGACCCGAACCGCCTGAATTTAGTGTGGCCAAACGTCCGGGCCGGTTCCTATCTGGTGGTGAAATGATCAAAGCAAAACGCGTCAAGCAACTGCCCGAACACATCAACGCCGCCCTGGCGAAAAAGAAGGGGCCGGTCTCCAAGTTCATCGCGCAGAACTACCGCCACTTCAACGCCGCGGCCCTGCTCGACACGGCCAAGGGTTACGAGACCCACCTGCAGGCGGGCGGCAAGATGCTCGTGACGCTCGCCGGCGCGATGTCCACCGCCGAGCTCGGCATCACGCTCGCCGAGATGATCCGCCAGGACAAGGTCCACGCCATCGTCTGCACCGGCGCCAACCTCGAGGAGGACATCTTCAACCTCGTCGCCCACGACTACTACGAGCGCGTGCCGCACTACCGCCACCTCACCGCCGACGACGAGCAGGACCTGGTGGACCGCCACATGAACCGCGTGACCGACACCTGCATTCCCGAGGGCGAGGCCATGCGCCGCATCGAGGCCGCCGTCGCCGAGGAGTGGCTGGCCGCCGACCAGGCCGGCGAACACTACTTCCCGCACGAGTTCATGTATAAGATCCTGCGGTCCGGTAAGCTCAAAAAATATTACCAGATCGACCCGAAGAACTCTTGGATGCTCGCGGCCTGCGAGAAGAACCTGCCCATCATCGTCCCCGGCTGGGAGGACGCCACGCTCGGCAACATGTATGCCGGCCGCGTCGTCACCGGCGAGATCAAGAACGTCCACACCGTCCGCACCGGCATCGAATACATGACCTGGCTGGCCGCGTGGTATACGAAGACCGCCAAGAAGCTCCGCAACGGCGAGGGCTCGATCGGGTTCTTCCAGATCGGCGGCGGCATCGCGGGCGACTTCCCGATCTGCGTCGTGCCGATGCTGCACCAGGACCTTGGCCGCACCGGCGTGCCGCTCTGGGGTTATTTCGCCCAGATCAGCGACTCGACCACGAGCTACGGCAGCTACTCCGGCGCCGTGCCGAACGAGAAGATCACCTGGGGCAAGCTCGGCGCCAAGACCCCGAAGTTCATCGTCGAGAGCGACGCGACCATCGTGGCGCCGCTGATCTTTGCCTGGGTCCTGGGCCAGTAAGGCCGGGCGCCGAAGTTAACCACTAATCCGCACTAATTTCACACTAATCATGATTAGTGCCCCATTAGTGCCCTTTAGTGGTTAAACTTCCGTGATCAGGATCTATAGAATTTTGTTTCTCCCGCTGCTGTTGCTGGCGTCGCCGTATTACCTGTGGCGGATGCGGCGGCGCGGCGGTTATGCGCAGGGTTTCTGGCACCGGTTTGGCGAGGTGCCGCCGCTGCCGGCCAAGGCGCCGGGCGCCAAGCGCGTCTGGCTGCAGGCGGTCAGCGTCGGCGAGATCCTCGCCATCGCGCCGCTGCTCGAGGCCTTCAAGCGCGAGGGGCACACCGAGGTCTACCTGACCACCACGACCAGCACCGGCTACCAGCTGGCGAAGGAGAAGTATGCCGCGCTGACCGTCGGCATCGGCTATTTTCCGCTCGACTGGTGGGCGTTCAGCGCGGGGGCCTGGCGCAAGGTGGCGCCGGATCTCGCGATCCTGATGGAAGGCGAGCGCTGGCCGGAGCACGTGTCCCAGGCGAGGGCCCGCGGCGTGCCGGTGATCAGCGTCAACGCCCGCATGTCCGACCGCAGCTTCAAGCGCTCGATGCGCTTCAAGTGGGCGCTGCGCCCGCTGGCCGCCGGCATCACCCGGGTGTTGTGCGCCGCGAAGCGCGACGAGCAGCGCTTCAAGGCGCTCGGTTTCCCGGCGGACCGGCTGCAGACCACGGGCAACCTCAAGCTGGACGTGAACATTCCGCTGCTGGCCGAGGCTGACAAGACGGTGCTGCGCCGCGGGCTCGGCCTGCCGCCAGGCGGGCTCGTCTTGCTTGGCTCATCCACTTGGCCGGGCGAGGAGACCGCGTTGCTCACGGCCCTGAAGGCGGCGCGCGAGCGGGGACTGAAGGTCTCGTTGCTGCTCGTGCCCCGGCACGCCGAACGGCGCGAGGAATTGCGCGCCCTGCTGGAGAAGTCCGGGCTCAGCTTTCATTTCCGGTCGGCGGGCACGGCACCCGGCCAGGTGGACGTCGCGGTCGGTGACACGACGGGCGAGCTGCGGAAATTCACGCAGCTGGCCGACCTGGTGTTCACGGGCAAGAGCCTCGCGCCGCACGACGGCGGGCAGACGCCGGTCGAGGCGGCGGTGCTGGGCAAGCCGGTGCTGCACGGGCCGCGCATGACGAATTTCCGCGACATCATCCGCTCGCTTACCGAGGCCGGCGCCGTCCGGAAGGTGGAGACGCACAGCGAATTGATCACGGCCGCGGTTGAACTCCTGCAGGAGACGGCCCAGCGCGAGAAGCTGGCGGCGGCGGCGCGCGAGTGGAGCGAAGCCAACCGCGGCGCGACCGAACGCACGCTGGCGGTCATCCGGGCGCAGCTGGGGTAGGGGCGCTTGCCCTCAAGCGCCCGGGCCGGTGAGGGCAACGGCCCCTACCGGATCGGAGTCACCGGCTGGCTGGCTGGGTGCGGTATCTTCCAACACGGTGGCCGCGATGTTGCGGGCGGCGGCGGGCTGGGCGAGGCGGCGCAGGTTCGCCCGCCAGTGGCGCCAGAGGGTGGCGTCGTTTGCGAAAAGACGTTCCAACGCGGCGATGATCCCGGCCGGGGTCTCGGTTAGGGCGCCGGCGTCGTTGCGGCGGATGAGCTCGTAGTTGCCCTCCTCCTGGCCGGGCACGATCTGGCTCACGAGGAGCGGGCAGAGGGCGTTGATGGATTCCTGCGTGGTGGCGCCGCCCGCCTTGCTGATGGCGACGTGGTGCGTCATGAGCAGCTCGGGGATGCGGTCCGTCCAGCCGAGGATGTCGGCCTTGGCGGGGGCGCCGTGGGCGAGGTTGATCAGTTCGCGGCGCAGGTTTTCGTCGCGACCGGCGGTGATGGTGAGATGCCAGCCGGGCAGCTGCAGCAGGGCGCGGGTGATGGCCAGGGCGGCGGCGCGGCCGGTGTTGATCATGAACAGCACGCGCCGCGGCCGGGCGGGGCTGGCTCGCCGTTGCTGGCTGCTGCCAGCCCGGTGTTTGTCCGGGCCGTCGCCCGGCAAAGGCTCGGGCGGCACAAGGCGGGCCGCGCGGTCGGCGAAGGCAAGGGCGACGGGGAAGCCGCTGACGTGGACCTTCTCCGCCGGCACGCCGCGGACGCGCAGGTAGGCCGCCGAATCGTGGTCGGTCACGAACCACCCGGCGGAGGACGTGCGATACCAGAGGGAGTTGATGGTGAGCGCATCGGTGACGACCGTGTAATGCGGGCAGAAGAAATGACCCTCGCGCCGGAGCTGGTTGAGCAGCCAGGCGTAGACCGGGTAGGTGGAGACGAGCGCGACCGGCTGCTTCTCCGCGATGATGCGGCCGAGCAGTCGGCGATGGCTGGCGAGGGTGCGGAAGAGCCACGGAGCGCGCGGCGACTCGTCGAGCCAGCGGTAGAGGCGGCTCCAGATTTTTGGCGCGGTGTTGATCAGCTTCAGGTAGCCGCGGCGGGAGACGTTGTTCAGGCGCGGGGCGCGCAGCGCAAACAGATCCACCAGCTCGGCGTCGATGCCGGGGCGCTCATTGAAGGCGGCCTGCAGGGCGCGGGCGGCGCTGTTGTGGCCTTCGCCGTAGCCGGCGGTGAGGATCAGGACCTTTGCCATGACTCAGGCGAGGACCGGCATCTGCATCGGCTCGTCGATCTCGTCGGCCGCGGCCGGCTCCGGCGCGAAGCGGGCGGCGAATTCCTTGTAGGTGATGAGCTCGAAGCGGCCGTCGTGGTGCTCGATGATGGCGGTGAGCGACTCGACCCAGTCGCCGGAGTTGAGGTAGTGGATGTCGCCGATCATCTTGTCGGCCGGGGTGTGGATATGACCGCAGATGACGCCGGTGCAGCCGCGGTCGCGGGCGAGGGCGGCGACCTGGTCCTCGAACTTGCCGATGAAGCTGACGGCCTGCTTGACGCGGGCCTTAATGGCCTGGCTGAGGGAGAAGTATTCCTTGCCGCGGAGGCGGCGGAGCCAGTTGTAGGCGCGGTTGAGCCGGAGCAGCAGCGCGTAGCCCATGTCGCCGAGGTGGGCGAGGAAGACCATGTTCTTCACGACGCCGTCGAACACATCGCCGTGCAGCACAAGGTAGCGGCCGTTGGCCGTCTCGAGGATGTGGTCCTCGACGAGGCGCAGGGTCTCGAACTGCATGGGCAGCAGCCGGCCGATGAAATCGTCGTGGTTGCCGCGCAGGTAGACGACCTCGGTGTCGCGCTTCTGGATCATGGTCAGCACGCGGCGGACAAACTTGGTGTGGGACTTCGTCCACGGATCGCCGCGGCGCAGGCGCCAGCCGTCGATGATGTCGCCGTTGAGGATGAGCCGGTCGCAGCGGGTGTGCTTGAGGAAGTGCGTGACCTCCTCGGCCTTGCTGTGCGGCGTGCCGAGGTGGATGTCGGACAGGATGACGGTGCGGACGTGGAGTTTCACGGGCGGGTTGAGAGTTGGGGGTTGAGAGTTGAGAGTTCGGCTCCACCGGTGGGGCGGGTGGCAGCCTCGGCGAGGTCGGCGGCGAACTGGGCGACGACGTTGTCCCAGGAGCGCGCCGCCACCGCGGCAGCGGCGCGGGCGCGGAGGCGGGTGACCAGCGCCGGGTCGGTGGCGAGACGGACGGCGGCGGCGATGAAGGCGGACTCGTCGCCCAGCGGGACCAGCAGGCCGGTTTCCTCCGGGCGGACCAGTTCATGGGCGGCGGCGTAATCGTAGCCGGCGAAGGCGAGGCCGCTGGCGAGGGCCTCGGCGGCGACGTTGCCGTAGGTCTCGGTCACGCTGGCGTGCAGGTAAATGTCGGCGGAGGCGTAGTGGGCGGCGAGAGTGGTGCGGTCGACGAAGCCCGTGAAGCGGGCGTAGGGAAGTCTCGCCGCAAGCTCTCCGCGCAGCGGGCCGTCGCCCACGACGACGAAGCGGCAATGGGGATTGGCCGCGCGCATGGCGTCGAAAGCCCGGATGATCAGCGCGTAGTTCTTCTCGCGGGCGAGGCGGCCGGTGTGGATGACGAGAGGGTCCTGCGCCGTGGCACCCCAGGCGAGGCGCGTCTCCGGATTGCGCCGGGCGGCGGTGAAGAGGGTCGTGTCCACGCCGCGGGAAAGCACGCGGAGATTTTGATAACCGTCAGCGGCGAGCTCATCGCAGAGTTCGCGGGTCGGGGCGAAGGTGCGGAGCGTGCGGTTGTGGAAATAGCGCAGCCACTTCGCGGTCAGGGTGAACAGCCAGCTGAAGCGGTAATCGTGCGTGTAATGGTGGAAGTTCGTGTGAAAGCTCGACGTGACCGGCAGGCCGAGGGTGCGCGCGGCGTTCAGGGCGGAGAAGCCGAGCGGCCCCTCGGTGGCGATGTGCACGAGGTCGGGCCGGGCCTGGCGCCAGAGCCGGCGCAGGCGGCCGCCGGCCGGCAGACCGAAGCGGAGCAGGGGATAGCCCGGGATGGGCAGGCCGGGCAGGAGGTGTTGCGTGACCGGACCGTTGACCTGAAGGGCGGGGGCGCCGCGTTCGGCGCGCTGGCGCGGGCGGATGATCGTGACCTGATGGCCGAGGCGCGTGAGGCCGTGCACGAGATGGCCCAGCGTCATGGCGACGCCGTTGATTTCGGGAGAGTAGGTTTCGGTTACGAGGACAAGTTTCAATCGGGTTGGCCCGGGCGGCGGCGACCTGCCAGCCGTCGAGCGCGGCCAGAGTATGCGGGAGCCGTGTGAAGAACCCGTGCCGGCCCAGTGACGATCGTGTAAAACGCTCCAGCGCAGCGCCTGGTAAAAAGGTGAAATAGGGATTGCGCGGCCCAATCCGAAGTTTCTAACGTCTGGCTTTTAGCTTGATGCAAACCCACGGGCCAAAGCGCATCTACACTCCGCAATCCCTTGAATTCTGGTTCGGCCGCCTGGAGGTCGAATGGGAGGAACAGTTTGACGCGGCCCACGTGGAACGGGGCCATGACATGTATCGCGACGGTGAAATCCGCGAGGTCGAGCTCGGGGCCAAGGACGCCATCATCCACCGCAAGGTCGAGAAGAAGGAGGAATACGCGGTGATCGAGTGGGAGGGGGACCGCATCAAGGTGCGTTCCTCCTCGACCGATGCCCTGCTCGCCAACGCCATCGCCGTGGCCGGCCTGCACGAGATCGAGGAGCTGCTCGTGGACGAGATGGCGGCGTTGCTGCCGGGCTCGTCGAGCAAGGCCAGTCCCGCCGCCAGCAACGGCCAGCAGGCAAACGGCAATGGCAACGGGACCAACGGCGCCCCCAAGTCCGACGCCCCGCCGCGCGACCTGCTCCTGAGCTTCACGACCAACGCCGACGGCCTGGTTTTCGTCGCCTATTGGAAGCAGGGCCGGAACCGCATCCCCGCCCTCGGCAACAGCGCCAACCCGCCGACCGCGACCGAGCGCGCCAAGCTCATCGCGCTGGCCACCTACGCCCGCAAGGCCCACTTCCGCTACAACCAGGCCACCCACGCCTACGCGCTCGACGCGCTCGGCGACATCCCGGGCTTCCTGCGCGACCTGCTGCCGCACTGGAAAAAACAGTTCGCCGTCGAGCTCGACGTGAAGGTGGACAACATCAAGCAGGGCGCCCGGGCCATCGAGATCGAGGCCGTGGCCGACCGCCGCGGCGACGGCGGCCTGAACCTGCGCTGGATCTTCCGCGCCGGCGAAAAACTCCTGACCGACGAGCAGGCCGCCGCGCTCCTCAAGCACGGCCGCACGCCGATGCTGCTGCCCGACCTCGGCATCGTCACGCTCACGCCCGAGAAGCTCGAGGGCTACAACCAGTGGAAGCGCAACCTGGAGGACACCTCCGCCGCCGGCGAGGTGCCGCCCTACCTGATCTTCTCCCTCTTCAACGACCACCGCATCAAGGTCACGCTCGGCTCCGAGATCGAGGCGTGGCGCCAGAAGGTCCTGACGCCGCCGGCCACGCCGCCGGAGCTGCCGGAGTATCTGCGCAATTACCAGCGCCGCGGCGTCGAGTGGATGCACCACCTCTGCGAGACCGAATGCCACGGCCTGCTGGCCGACGAGATGGGCCTCGGCAAGACCGCGCAGGTCATCGCCCTGCTGCGCACCCGCCCCATGGCGAAGATGCGCCACGTCGTCGTGTGCCCCGCCAGCGTCGTGCCGGTCTGGCGCGAGGAGATCGCCCGCTTTTACCCCGAGGCGAAGGTCGACATCCTGAAGTCGGGCAATGATTTCAAGGCCAACAAGGCGCCGTGCATCTGGCTCGCGAGCTACACCCAGCTCCGCAAGCACCGCGCGCTGCTCGACACGGTCGAGTTCGGCTACGCCATCCTCGACGAGGGTCAGTTCATCAAGAACCCCGACGCCAAGGTCACGCAGGCGTGCTTCGCCATCAAGACGCGGCACCGGCTGGTGATGACCGGCACCCCGCTGGAGAACCGGCAGCTCGATCTCTGGTCCATCTTCCGCTACCTGCTGCCCGGGCTGCTCGGCTCGCGCGCCTCGTTCGAGTCGGCGCTGGTGCAGGACCGCGAGCGCACGATGACCCGCCTGCGCCAGCAGGTCGCCCCCTTCATCCTCCGCCGCACCAAGAACGAGGTGGCCACCGAGCTGCCGCCGAAGGTCGAGATGGACCTGCTCTGCCCGCTCACCGAGGTGCAGCGCGCCGAGTATGCCCGCATCTGCACCGAGGGCCTGGCGCGCCTCGGCGAGGACATCGGCCTGGCGCTGCGCGAGAAGTCCTTCGGCTTCCTCGCTCTGCTCACCCGCCTGCGGCAGGTGTGCTGCGACCCGGACCTGCTGCCGTGGATGAATTCCCCGCTGACGGACAGCGGCAAGCTGCAGCTGCTCGTCGAGAAGCTCGGCGAGGTCGTCACCAGCGGCCACAAGGTCGTCATCTTCTCGCAGTTCGTCACGCTGCTTGACCGCGTGCGCACGGCGCTGGACCAGCATTACCCGGAGCTGCCGCGCTACGAGATCACCGGCATGACGGTGGACCGGCAGAAGCCGGTGAAGGATTTCCAGTCGGCCAGCGGCGCGGCGGCGATGCTCGTCAGCCTCAAGGCCGCCGGCACGGGCATCACGCTGCACGCGGCGGACTACGTCTTCCTGCTCGATCCGTGGTGGAACCCGGCGGTGGAGGACCAGGCCATCGACCGCGTGCACCGCATCGGCCAGACGAACACGGTCTTCGTGTATCGCATGGTGACGGCCGGCACGATCGAGGAGCGCATCCAGGCACTGAAGGGCGAGAAGAAGCAGCTCTTCAACCAGGTCGTGGGCAACCATACCGGCGACTTCGAGTGGACCAAGCATTTCAGCTCGCTCAACAGCCTCATCCAGCTCAGCGCGCTGGAGACCGGCGAGGCGGAACAGCTCAACGCCGCCGTCGAGCCGACACCCATCGGGCCGGCGCTGCCGGCCGAGGCGGCGGCTCCGGCCGCGCCGGTGACTCCCGCCGCTTCCTGATCGCGGGCCTCGCCGCGGAACAATCCTTGTCAGGCGGGTCGGGAACAGGTCATCGTCGCGGCATGGAACTGCGACGTCCCCCAGGAGCCAAGACGCCGTGAAGGAGGTCGTGCCGCACCTCTACGACCGGTTGTTGCGCCTGCTCCGCTGGCGGCTGTGGATCATCGAGAAGCTGAGTCCCTCGCCGTGGCAGGAGACGCTGTTCTGGGCGGCGGGTGCGGGCATCCTCGGGGCGCTGGCGGCGCTCCTGTTCCGCGGGGGCATCGACCTCATCCATTATTTCCTGACCGGCACGGCCGACGGCATGGTGGACTCGTTCCGGGAGCTGACCTGGTGGCAGCGCCTGGCGATCCCGGCGGTGGGCGGCCTGATGGCGGGCCTGGTGCTGCTATTCGGCAAGCGCCTGCACCGGGGGCAGAGTTCCACGGACTACATGGAGGCGATCCTGATCGGCAGCGGGCAGCTGCCGGTGCGGGCGACGATCGTGAAGAGCACGGCGGCGCTGTTCTCCATCGCCTCGGGCGGCTCGATCGGCCGCGAGGGCCCGATGGTGCAACTTTCGTCGGTGGTGGCCTCGTGGCTGGGCCGGTTCGGCCGGCTGTCAGCCCCGCAGCTGCGACTGCTGGTGGCCTGCGGCGCGGCCGCGGGCATCGCCTCGGCCTACAACGCGCCGATCGCGGGATCGTTCTTCGTGGCCGAGATCATCCTCGGCACCATCGCGATGGAAAGCCTCGGGCCGCTGGCCGTGTCCGCCGTCGCGGCCACGCTGACGATGCGGGCCTTGTCGAACGCCCACACGCTCTACGCCGTGCCGCCGTTCACGCTGCATTCGCTGTGGGAGATCGGGCCGTTCATCGTGCTCGGGCTGCTGGCCGGCACGGTGGCGCCATGGTTCCTGCGCTCGCTCCGGACCGTGGAGGGCTGGTTTGCCCGGACGAAGCTGCCGTTGCCGATCCGGCTGATGCTGGGCGGCCTGGTGGTGGGCGGCCTGGCCGTCTGGGTGCCGGAGGTCTGCGGCAACGGCTACAGCGTGGTCGTGGCGATCCTCAACGGTCACCTGTTGTGGACGACGCTCGTGCTCGTGCTCGTCTGCAAGTGGGCGGCCACGGCGGCCTCGTTCGGCTCCGGCGCCCCGGGCGGTGTGTTCACGCCGACACTGTTCATGGGCGCGAGCCTCGGGTATCTTTTCGGTTTCGGCGTCAATGCGGTCTGGCCGGCGGGGGCCGAGGACCCGCGGGCCTTCGCCCTGGTGGGCATGGGGGCGCTGCTGGCGGCGGCCAGCCACGCGCCGGTGATGGCCATAATCATGCTCTTCGAGATGACGCTGAGCTACGACATCATCATGCCGCTGATGCTGTGCAGCGTGATCGCCTACTACACGGCGCGCGGCATTGAGAACCAGTCCCTCTACAGCGAGGCGCTGAAGAAGAAGGCCGCCGAGGCGCCCGAGGCGGTGCAGTTGCCCGGCGTCGTGGCCGACCTGGCCAAGCCGCAGGCCGCGCCGGTGGTGCTGACGGCGCGCTTCGAGGAGATTGCGCGGCTGTTCCTGCACACGCGGCATGAGGAGATCTATGTGTCGACCCCGGAGGGCGGCTATGCCGGCGCGATCTCGCTGCACGACATCAAGCCCTACCTGAGCGATCCCGCGGTGGCGGCGCATGTCATCGCCGGGGACCTGCTGCGGGACGACGTCCCCCCGGTGTCGATGCTGGCGCCGCTGGCCGAGGCGCTGAGGATCTTTGCCCAGCACGCCGGCCAGACGCTGCCGGTGGTGGAACCCGGCACGGGCCGGCTGACGGGCATGTTGGTGAAGAATGATTTGCTGCTGGCGCTGCTCGAGGGCCGCGGAGCCGAGAAGCGCGGCGACACGCAGGCGCCCTGGCGCGCGAGTTGAGGGTGGGTTGGGCGGCGCTTTCGGGGTGGGAGGGGTTTTATACCCCGACTGCAGGACGCGCGCATGGTGTGTCGGGGTATAAAACCCCTCCCACCAAGGCATGGGGATACCAACGGGCCATTTGCCGTGTTTGTCACACGGGCGTCACGAAACCGTAACACGGGACCCCTATTCTGTGCCCACGTTTCGGCCCAATCACCGGGACGTTTACCACTACCAGGCACAATCCAAGTCCGTTCCACATGCTAAACTTCAAATCCAAACTGCTCGCGCTGGCCGCCGCGCTTCTTTGCGCCGGCACCGCGTTCGCCCAAGACAGCGGCCCCTTGATCGACATCCTTGTCCGCAAGGGCATCATCACCGACCAGGAGGGCGAGGACCTGCGGTCCGAGCTGACCAAGGATTTCGCGGCCAACTCCTCGGCCGGCAAGCTGAACCTCGGGTCGCACCTGACCGAGTTCAAGCTGAGCGGCGATGTGCGCCTCCGGCACCAAGTCGAGACCCAGGCGCCGCAGAACGGCACCGTCTCCAACGAGCGCACCCGTGAGCGTTTCCGGCTCCGTTTCAACGGCGACGTCCTGATGCAGAAGGGCTGGGGCGCCGGCTTCGCGCTTGAGACCGCCCCCGCGGCCGACTCGGGCAACCAGACCCTCGAGAACGGCAACAACGACTACAACATCTACCTGGCCCGCGCCTACGTGTCGTGGCGCCCGAACCTCAACTGGATGTTCGTGGGTGGCAAACAGAAGAACCCATTCTACACGACCGACATGGTCTGGGACGGCGATATCAACCCGCAGG
>Ga0208512_100086_pt1 | contig 35979 bp, 32 predicted proteins | sample LakWasMet40_LOW7_2_FD_183880 | JGI IMG/M metagenome (GOLD analysis project Ga0208512, IMG submission 183880) | Freshwater sediment methanotrophic microbial communities from Lake Washington under simulated oxygen tension - Sediment Metagenome... | ecosystem: Environmental > Aquatic > Freshwater >...
CCTCGCCGCCGGCTTCGACAAGAACGGCCGGGCGTGGCCGGCCGCCGCGGCGCTGGGCTTCGGCCACGTCGAGATCGGCACGGTCACCTTCCACGCCCAGCCCGGCAACCCGCGGCCGCGCGCCTTCCGCTATCCGGCGGAGCAGGCGGTGATCAACCGCATGGGTTTCAACAACGAAGGCGCGGCCGCGCTCGCGGCGCACCTCGCGAAATTCTCCGGCCCCCGGTCCATCCCGCTCGGCATCAACCTCGGCAAGAGCAAGGTCACGTCGCTGGACCAGGCGACCGGGGACTACCTCGGCAGCTTCCGTCTGCTGGCGGACCACGGGGACTACATCGCGGTGAACGTCTCGAGTCCGAACACGCCCGGCCTGCGCGAGCTGCAGGATGCGTCCTGGCTGAAGCCGCTGCTCGCCGCGCTCGTGGAGGAAAACAAGGTGCGGGTCGGGGCGGGCAAGCCGCGCCGGCCGCTGCTGCTGAAGATCGCGCCGGACCTTACCTTCCCGCAGATCGACGCGGCGCTGCAGGTGATCGCCGACCTGGGGCTCGACGGCATCATCGCCACCAACACGACGCTGGCGCGGCCGGGCTTCTTCGCGACGGTGAACGAGGCCGGCGGCCTGAGCGGCGCCCCGGTGCGCCGGCGCGCGACGGAGATCATCAATTACATCGCGCGGGCTACGAACGGCCGCCTGCCTATCATCGGCGTGGGCGGCATCATGGACGAGGAGGCGGCCGGCGAGAAACTCGATGCCGGCGCCACGCTCGTGCAGCTCTACACCGGCCTGATCTATCGCGGACCGTTCTTCGCCGCCGAGGTGGCGCGCGCGCTCAGTCAGCGGCAGCGGATTTGAGGCTAGTTGAGAGCTGAGAGTTGAGGGTTGAGAGCAAGCCAAACCAACTCGACCGCCGCTCCACTCTCTCTCAACTCTCAGCTCTCAACTAATAACTGCCTTAAATCACCCAGTCGGCCGACTCGGCGACGAGCAGTTCCTTCTTGTGGCGCGGACGGACGACGAGATCGTCGCCCTTGAAGTAGACGATGCTGCTGGCCGGCACGGACTCGAGCAGCCAGACGTTGCCGCCGATGACGCTGTGCTCGCCAATGTGCGTCTCGCCGCCGAGGATGGTGGCGTGGGCGTAGATGGTGACATGGTCGCCGATGTTGGGGTGGCGCTTCACGCCCTTCACCGGGTTGCCGGCGTTGTCGACCTCGAAGGATTTCGCCCCGAGCGTCACGCCCTGGTAGAGCTTCACGTGGTTGCCGATCGTGGCCGTCTCGCCGATGACGACGCCGACGCAGTGGTCGATGAAGAAGTGCGAGCCGATCTTCGCGCCGGGATGAAGGTCCACGCCGGTGCGCTCGTGGCCATATTCGGTGAGCATGCGCGGCAGCAGCGGCACGCCGAGCTGGTAAAGCTGGTGCGCGATGCGCTGGAGCGAGATGGCGAGCACGCACGGGTAGGCGAGGATGATCTCCTCGACGTTGCGCGCGGCCGGGTCGCCGGTGTAGGCGGCCTGCACGTCGGTCTGCACCACGCGGCGGATCTCCGGCAGCCGGCCGAGCAGGTCGGTGGCGATGCGTCGGGCGTTGGCGGCGGGGGCGGGGTCCTTGGCGAAAAGCAGGCTTTTCTCGATCTCGGTGAAAAGACGGTCGTCGATCTTGGCCAGCACGCGGTCGAGCCAGGCCGGGACGTCATTCTTGGCGAGGCTGGTGCTCTCGAAATAACCCGGGAAAAGCACGTGCATGAAGTCGCGGGCCAGGTCGGCCACGCGGTCCTGCGAAGGGAGGTTGACGCCGTCGAGGTGGTTGATGCCACCGTCGCGGGCATAGGACTCGAGCAGGGCCTGCTTGATGGCGTCGGGTGTCATGGCGTCGGGCAGGAAGCATCGCCAGAAACCCGCTGCGGTCAAATGCCTTGGGCGGGAAAGGGGGTCATATATGTCGGGCGTCTCAGGCGGAAGCCACCGGCTTGCGGAAGTAGTGGCGTTGAAGAAACGCCCTTCCAGAGCCGCTCTTGAGGTATCGCTCAAAAGCCACGGCAGTAGGTTCGTCTGCAAATGCCGTGTAGGCGACGAGGTTCCACGGCTTGTGCTTGCTGGTGTGGGGTGAACGTCCCGCGTTATGGTCTGCCAGCCGTTGTTTCAGGTCGGGAGTGATCCCAACATATCGTTGGCTCCTGTCATGGACACTCTCGAGGAGATAGACGTAGGTCATAGCCTGTCGCTTATGTGATGCCCGCCGTCGCCCTCCGGGCTATGGCGCGCAGCCTTCGCCCAGGTGTTCGCAGAGTCAAACCGTCTCGTTACTCCCACCGCCCGCCAAGGCTGCCTTGCCAGCCGTAGCCTTGGCGAAGGCTGGTGCTCGGGACAGGACTCGAACCTGCACGCCTTACGGCACACGCACCTCAAACGTGTGTGTCTACCAATTCCACCACCCGAGCGTTCCAACGATGAGAACGGCGACTTAGGTAAATCCGGGGAAGCTTGTAAAGCCCCGAAATGCGCTTGCGTCATCCTTTCTTCTCGGGGCAAGCTACCTCTTTACCGCGCGCCCGACCTGACGTAGCGGAACACCAAGCCCACCACCGACACTTACCGGGTAACCACGCCCGTTTTCCGCCCTTTCATGGACGACTCCAAGCCTGCCAACGAACCCAACGACCAGGGGTTGAACAAAATCGACCTCAGTCAGTTGCAGACCTTTAACTTCGGCACCCAATGGACCGAGGTGAAGCCGGTATCCCCCGGCGGCCGTCGCGAACGCGATTTCGACCGCGGCGACCGCCCCCCCCGCCGGGATGACGGCGGTGGCCACGGTGCGCCCGCGCGCGACCGTCGCGCCTTCCGCAAGCCGGCCGGTCCCGGTGGTCCGGGCGGCCCCGGTCAGGGTCAGGCTCCGGGCGCTCCCGCCCGCGAAGGCCAGCCGCCGATGGGCGACCGTCCCGATCGTGGTGGCGGCCGTTTCGATCGCGGCCCCGGTGGCCCGCGCCGCGACTTCCGCGGCGGTGGCGAGCGCCATGAGGGCGGCGGCCAGCCGTTTGACCGCGCCCCGTATGTCAGCCCGTATTTCGTCGCGACCTGCTATCCCGAGGACACTGGCTTCGCCGCGATGGTGAAGGCCGTGCGCGCCTCGTGCCGCACCTACCAGCTGTTCGAGATCACCAAGGCCGTGCTGGAGAAGAACGACCGCTTCGTAATCGTCGTCCAGCGCGCCCGGCTCCAGCAGGCCGAGGGCGCCGCCCCGGCCAAGCCGGCGCCGGTGTTCATGTCGCTGCCCGACCACCTGCCGTTCGACACCGAGGACGCCGCCATCCAGCATGTGCTGGGCAACAACCTGGGCGCCTTCTTCGAGATGCAGGAAGTCGAGGTCGAGGCCCCGAAGGGGAATTTCCCGATCATCAACAAGTGCGGCATCACGGGCGAGCTGCTCGGGCCGCCGAACCACCACCGCTACCAGCAGATCCTGCAGCAGCATCACGCCGCCAAGCTGAGCCGCATGCCGTTCGAGCGCTTCCGCGAGAGCATCATCTCCGCCCGCGAGCCCGAGGTCATCGCCGCGTGGATGGAGAAGATGAAGAAGGCCACGCGCTACACCTGGAAACCGCCGGTCGCCAAGGTGGCCACCACACCTCCGATGGAAGCGGCTGCGCCTGTTGCCGCTCCCGCCGAAGCCGCGCCCGCGGCTGAAGCGCCGGCCCCGGCCCCCGAAGCTCCGGCTGTGGAAGTCATCAGCTTCGACAACATCGAGGACGCACGCCTGCACCTGCTGGCCAACGCCCGCGACAAGGTTGTGCGCGCCGTCGACAGCGTCCGCTTCCACGGCAAGCTCATCGAGAAGCTGCCGCAGGGTGAAATCCGCCGCGCCCTCGAGGGCCACGTGGAGCGCCAGCGCCGGTTCCCGCTCGACACCGCCAACGCGCTCCGCGGCCGCCTGCGCCGCGAGGGCTTCACCATCTTCAAGAAGGGCTCGCGCGGCGTCTCGTATGTGTGCGCCGTCAAGCGCCGCTTCCGCGTCCCGGGCCAGGTGTTCTCCGAGACCATCTCGGCGCTCATCGATTTCATCGAGAAGAACCCGATGGTGCACGTGAAGGACCTGCCGAAGAACTTCCTCGGCGTGGAAATCCCCGTCGCTGCGCCTGCAGCCGCGCCCGCCGAGGGCACGACGCCGTCCGCGGCTCCGTTCGCCGCCCTGGCGCCCGAGCAGGCCGAGAAGCTCCGCAAGATGAGCAACGACCTGCGCTGGCTCGTCATGGAGGGTTACGTGACCGAGTTCTCCGACGGCAAGCTCTTCGCCCCGCCGCCGATGGCGCCGCAGCAGGCCAAGAAGGCCGAGTCCGGCGAGGAAGAACACGATCCCGTGGACTTCCCGGATGCCCCGGCGCCTGTGGTTGCCGAGGCCAAGCCCGCCGAGGCCCCTGTCGCCGAGGCCCCTGTCGCCGAGACCGCTCCTGCGGAACCGGCTGCGGCTCCCGCCGAGGAGCCGAAGCCCGAAGCCCAGGCCTGACAATCTTCAAAGCCCGCTCAGTTGAGCGGGCTTTTTTATTGATAGGGGCGGTGGGGGCACCGATCCCTACCGCAGCACCAACCGGTGCTTGTCTCCGTCCACGATCGACAGCGTCAGGTGCCAGGCGTCCTTGGGCAGCCACGCGCCGGTTTTCTCCGGCCACTCGACGGCGAGCACATAGGGGCTGACAAGAAATTCGTCGAGCAGCAGCGACTCGATCTGCGCCTCCTTCTCCAGCCGGTAGGCGTCGAGGTGGATGAGTTTATGCCTCGTGCCTTGATAAACTGAGTAGATGGCGAAAGTCGGACTGGTCACGTGCTCGTGCACGCCGAGGCCGTGGGCGAGGCCCTGCACGAAGGTCGTCTTGCCCACGCCCATGTCGCCGTGCAACGCCAGCGTGGTGTCCGGCGGCAGCGCGGCGGCCAGCTGTGCCGCGAGCGTCCGGGTCTGCTCGGCGGATTCCGTGGTGATACCCTGCCTGAGTCTAGCGGAGATGCTCATAGCCGTGATATTTCGCCAGGCGCAGGGCGCCCGCGGGTAGCTGGTTTTTCCGGACGAAGCGGCCGAGGCGGCTCAGCTTCAATTTCGAGAAGCATTTGCGCCAGTCGCGCTCGAACTTGACGGCTCCGGCCCGGACGACAATCAGCAGCTCGTAATCCTCACCGTCGCCCAGGGCGTGGGCCAGCGGGGTTTTCCTGGTGGTGCGGGCGCGACGCCGCGCCGCGGCGCTCACGGGGATAGCCTTGGCGTCGAGGGCGGGCACGAGTCCATCGGGGGTCAGGGAGTTGAGATCCTTCGCGAGGCCGTCGCTCACGTCCATCATTGCGCGCACCTCGGGCCGGTTCGCCAGCCATGCGCCCTCGGCGAGCCGCGGCGTGAACGAGTGATGATGCCCGAGCAGGCTGCCGCCAAGCGAGCCGGTGACGTAGATCGAGTCGCCGGCCCGGGCACCGGCGCGCGTGACCACGCGCCGGCCGGTGGATTCGCCGTGCAGCGTGAGGAATGCGCCGAAGAACCCGGACGGGCCCTGCGTGATGTCCCCGCCGACGATCTTGACGTCATGCTTGAGCGCGCAGGCCGCGAGGCCGCGGTAGAATTGCTCCAGCCAGCGGACGCTGGTTTGCGGGGCGAGCGCGAGGGACACGACGGCTGCCACCGGGCGTCCGCCCATCGCGGCGATATCGCTCAGGTTGCGCTTCAGCAGCTTGGCTCCGACTGCCCGGGCGGATACGGTCGCATCGAAATGCTGACCCCAGATCACCGGATCGGTGGTGACGAGCTGGTGGTGTCTGGTGGGCGGGATGACGGCGCAGTCGTCGCCGATGCCGAACGGCGACGCCGGTGACGCGCGACCCAGCCAGCGGCAGATGCCGGTGATGAGCTTGCGCTCGCCGTGGGCGGCGACCGACTGGGCGCGATTGGAGGTGAAGGGCGTCATTTCGCCAGTTCCGGCAGGCCGGACAGCAGGACAAGCACGGTGTTCAGGTTGAACAGGCCGTGGGCGATGATCGGCACGCGGATGGAGCCGGTCGCCTCGTAGGCGACGGCGAGGCCCATGCCGAGGACCGCCAGCGGCAGGAAGCCGGCCCAGTTGCCGTGGAGCGCGCCGAAGCAGACGCCGCTGATGACGAGCGCCGCTCCGCGCCCGAGCCGTTGCCGGCAGAAGCGGTAGAGCCCGGCGCGGAAAAGCAGTTCCTCGTAGACCGGCGCGAGCACGCAGGCCACCAGCAGCATCGCCAGGATGACGAGCGGCGAGCGGGTATTGGCGAAGATCGCGATGACATCCTGCGGCGTGGCCGGCAGGCCGAGTTGCTCGACGAGGAAGGTCCAGCCCAGGCTGACGAGGCTGAGCAGGGGCAGGGCGACCGCGAGCGTGCCGGCGGAATAACGCAGGGCATGCGCCCAGGGCAGGGCTACGGGTGTCACCAGAGGCGGCTTGCCAGCCGTAGGCCCGGCGGAGGCTGGGGTTTCCGGATCGACCGCCCAGCTGCGGCGCAAGGACGGGAACATCACCTTCCAGGCCACGAGGGCGCCCGTGTAATTGGCCACGCTGTAGAAGAAGAGGGCGAGGCCCTGCTGGTCGGCGGCGTTGGCGATGATGGGGCCGAGCCAGAGCTGCGCGGCGGCCTGGAAGGCGAAGCCGGTCAGGAAGATCAGCACGGCGCTGAGGGCGAAATTGGAGAGTGATGCCGGCGTGACCGGCAGCGCGTTGGTGCCGAGCCAGCGGGTGCGGGCGCCGGTATTGAAGGCCAGCCAAAGCACGAGGCCAACGCCGGACAGCAGCAGGCAGACTTCGAAGAGGACGATGGCTATCTGGGCGGGCTCGGTAGGCATGGAGTCGCGGACATCCTTGTCGGGCTCCCTCGTAAAAACCAACCTGAAAGCGGTGAGCCGAAATGCCGGGCCGCCCTGAAAGGTCCGTCGCCGAGCGGCGACCTTGCCTGAATTATTCGGGCGCCGTGCGCAGTTCGCACGGCTTGTCCCGCCGCACGCGCACAGTCGAGGGCGGGTTCTTCACCAGCTTGCCGACGGGACGGATCGGACGGAGGACGAGGTTGCCGCCGCAATTCGGGCAGACATGCCCGAGCGTGTTCCTGGTGCAGTCGGGGCAGAATGTGCACTCGAAGGTGCAGATGTAGGCCTCGGCGGCCGGCGGCAGGTCACGGTCGCAGCATTCGCAATTGGGGCGAAGCTCGAGGGCCATGACGTCAGGTGATCCTGCCGTTCTGGAAGACGACCTTGCCGGCGACGATGGTCGTCTTCACGCGGCCGGTCAGTTTCTGGCCGGACCAGGGGGAGTTGAGGGATTTGCTGAAGCCTTTCTTGGCGTCATAGAGCCAGGTCTCGTTCGGGTCGAAGATGCAGACGTCGGCCGGGGCGCCCTCGGCGAGCGTGCCGGCGGGGAGCTTGAGCAGGTTGGCGGCTTTGCGGGTCATCAGGTCGATGACGAAGGGCAGCTTGAACTTGTTCTGCTTCACGAGGACGTCGAGGCACACGGGCAGGGCGGTCTCGAGGCCGGTGATGCCGTTGGGGGCGTAGTCGAATTCCTTGTCCTTCTCGTCCGGGGCGTGCGGGGCGTGGTCGGTGCCGATGCAGTCGAGTGCGCCGTCGCGGAGGCCGGCGATGATCGCCTTCCGGTCCTGCTCGGTGCGCAGGGGCGGGTTCATCTTGAAGTTCGTGTCGTAGGTGCCGAGCGACTCCTCGGTCAGCGCGATGTGGTGCGGCGTGGCCTCGGCGGTGACGTTGATGCCGTCCTTCTTGGCCCGGCGCACGAGCTCGACCGACATGGCCGAGCTGATGTGCTGCATGTGGATGTGGGCGCCGGAGTAGGCGGAGAGGATGATGTTGCGTGCGACGATGATGTCCTCGGCGGCGTGCGGCCAGCCCTTCAGGCCGAGGCGGGTCGAGACGGTGCCCTCGTTCATGACGGCGCCCTTGGTCAGCGACTCGTCCTGGCAGTGGTCGAGCACGGGCAGGTCGAACATCTTGGCATATTCGACGGCGTTACGCATGAGCTGGTTGCTCTCGACGCAGAGGCCGTCGTCGGTGATGGCCACGACGCCGGCCTTCTTGAGCGAGCCGTGGGGGGCAAGCTGCTGGCCCTTCATGCCGACGGTGATGCAGCCCGTCGGGTAGACGTGGACGGCGGCCTTGCGGGCGGCGTTGTTGATCAGCTCGATGGTGCCCGCGTTGTCGGCGACCGGCGAGGTGTTGGGCATGCAGACGACGGTCGTGAAGCCGCCGGCGGCCGCGGCCTGCGAGCCGGTGAGAATGTTCTCCTTGTGCGTCTGGCCCGGCTCGCGGAAGTGGACGTGGATGTCGACGAGGCCCGGGCACACGACGAGACCCTTGGCGTCGATGATCTTAGCGGATTTTTTTTGCGCGCCGGTGAGACTGGCGGCGATCTTGCCACCGGCGATGAAGATGTCGCCGACCTTGTCCCGCTTGGTGGCGGGATCGATGACGCGGCCGTTTTTGATCCAGAGGGTGTCGGACATGGCGTTACTCAAGGGGGGTGGTGACGTGCTCGGGCTGGCCGCCGGCGCAGAGGTAGAGGACGGCCATGCGGACGGCGATGCCGTTGGTCACCTGCTGCAGGATGACGCTGCGCGGGGAGTCGGCGAGGTCGCTGTCGATCTCGACGCCGCGGTTGATCGGGCCCGGGTGCATGATGATGGCGTCGGGCTTGATCCACTCGGCGCGGGTCTTGTTGAGGCCGAACATGCTGGTGTATTCGCCGACGGACGGGAAGTGGCCGGCGGCCTGGCGCTCGTGCTGGATGCGAAGAAGCATGACGACATCGGCGTCGCCCAGGGCGGAGCGGAGGTTGTGCGAGACCTTCACGCCGAGCGACTCGAACCAGTGCGGCACAAGGGTGGAAGGGCCGACGATGGTGACATCGGCACCGAGCTTGGTGAGAGCGTGGATGTTGGAGCGGGCGACGCGGCTGAAGAGGATGTCGCCGAGGATGACCACCTTGCGGCCCTTCAGGCTGCCGAGCTTCTCGCGCATCGTGAAGACGTCGAGGAGGGCCTGGGTCGGGTGCTCGTGGGCGCCGTCGCCGGCGTTGACGACGGGGATGCCGAGGACGCGGCTGAGGTAGAGCGGGGAGCCGCTGGCCGAGTGGCGGAGGACGATCATGTCGGCGTTGAGCGCCTGGATGTTCTGCGCGGTGTCGCGGAGGGTCTCGCCCTTGGTCGTGCTGGAGGAGGCGGCGTCGAAGGAGATGGTGTCGGCGCTGAGGAGCTTGGCGGCCATCTCGAAGGAGATGCGGGTGCGCGTGCTCGGCTCGAGGAAGAGGTTGACGATGGTCTTGCCGCGGAGGGCGGGGACCTTCTTGACCTTGCGGTCGAGGATGCGGCGGAAGGCGCCGGCGGTGGCGAGCACCTGCTCGATCTCGGCGCGGCTGAGCTCCTCGATGGTGAGAAAATGTTTACGATGCCAGGGCACGGGAAGGGTGGGTTTTGGCGGGCAGGACCGCGACGGAGTCGGCGGCGGGAAGCTTGTCGTCGAGCGTGACCACGACCTTCTGGGCCTCGGTGGCGGCGACGGTCAGGCCGCTGTATTCGGCGGCGACCGGCAGCCGGCGGCCGCCGCGGTCGACGAGGACGGCGAGTTCGACGCGGGTGGGGCGGCCGTGGTCGAAAAGCTCGTCGAGGGCGGCCTTCACGGTGCGGCCGGAGTAGAGGACGTCGTCCACGAGGATCACGGTCGCGCCATTGACGTCGTGGGGGATGATGGTCGGCGAGAATTCCTTCGGGATCGGGTTGCGGCCGATGTCGTCGCGGTGGAACGAGATGTCGATCGTGCCGGTGCCGGGCTTGAGGCCGGCCTTTTTCAGGCGGGCGGCGAGGCGGGCGGCGAGGACGATGCCGCCGTTGGCGATGCCGAGGAGCAGGAGGCGGTCGGTCTTGGCGTGCCGGGTGGCAATGGCGGAGGCAACACGCTCGATGGCTTGGTTTATCGCTTGGGCGTCGTGCTTCAGAGGTGTGGCCACGAGCCCAAGGTTTTGAGGGCGGGCATGGGGGCCGTCGAGCGCAAAGGTTAAATAGACGCGATGCAGTCCGGCGCCTCATACCGGACATTATTAACCTTCGGGTCGACGCGGTGGCCGGTCATCCGGTCGGCCACGAAGGGACGGCAGATCTGGGCCAGCCGGGCGGGGGGCAGGGGCTCGTTGCCCAGCCAGGCCGGGCCGCTGTTGGGGCCGAGAATGACGGGCATCCGGTCGTGGATGGCGCCGAGCAGGGCGTTCGGCGCCGTGGTGACGATGGCGAAGGCGGCGGGAGTGGTCGCGGTCTCGGGTTCCCAGAGTCCGGCGAAGAAGAACGCCGGGCTGCCCGGAAGGGTGAAATAGTGCGGCAGGCGGGTGGCGCCCTGTTTCTCCCATTCGTAGAAGCCATTCGCCGGCACCAGGCAGCGCCGGTGCTGCGCTGCGTCGAGGAAGGATTGCTTGGTCAGCAGGGTCTCGGCTCGAGCGTTGGGGAGGAGCATTGGCTTCCTGGCGGGTGGACGCGCGGGCAGCAGCAGGCCGAAGCTCATGGTCTCCAGCTTTGGTTTGGCTCGTTTTGTGATGACCGGCACGCGCTGCGTCAGGGCCACGTTGTGACGAGGGGCCGCGCCGTCCAGGTTCACATCGACGCCCAGACCCGCCGCATCGACCAGCGCGGCGATGGCCTTGAGATCGGACAGGGTGTAACGGCAGCACATGGACAAAAATAAAGCCCTTCCGATGAAGGGCTTGCGCGGAAATGGTGGACCTTACTGGACTCGAACCAGTGACCTTTTCGATGTCAACGAAACGCTCTAACCAACTGAGCTAAAGGTCCGCGGGAAGCGAGGAGTGAACGATTCGCGCCGGGCGGTGCAAGGATAATTCCGACATCCTCAAAAAAGCTGTCAGGAGACTGCGACGCGGGGCGCGGCGGCGCTTGAACCCGCGCTAATTCGTGTCCATTCGTGCTTTCGAAATGCTGCAATCGCTCCGCATCCGCAACCTGGCCCTGCTCGATGAAGTCGAGCTGGACTTCGAGACTGGCTTCACGGCCGTGACGGGCGAGACCGGCGCGGGCAAGAGCATCCTGCTCGGCGCGCTCTCCCTGCTGGCCGGGGCTCGGGCGGACAAGACCATCATCCGGCAGGGCGCGCCCGCCACGGAAGTCGAGGCGGCCCTTTTCTTTGCCGACAGCCGCAAGCTCGACGAGGCCCTCGCGCGGCTCGACCTGCCGCCGTGCGACGACGGCGTGCTCATCCTCAAGCGCAGCCTGCCGCGCGACAAGGCGCCGAAGATCTCTGTCAACGGTAGCATGGCCACGCTCAACGCCCTGCAAGAACTCGGCGAACACTGGATCGACTTCCACGGCCCGGGCGAACCGCGCCGTCTGCTCAAGGAGGGCTGCCAGCGCGAGCTGCTCGACCTGTTCGCGAAGAACGAGGCGGTGCTCGGGCAATACCAGAAGACCTACCATCACTGGCGCGAGCTGGTGGACGAGCGCGAGCGCCTGCTCGGCGCGGAGAAACTGTCCGCCGACCAGATCGAGTTCCTCAGGATCCAGCTCGGCAAGATCGACGCCCTCGACCTGACCGAGGAGGCCATCGCGGAGCTCGAGCGCGACTTCCAGCGGCAGAACAGCGCGCAGGAAATCATCCAGCTCGCGTCGGGCCTCAGCCACGGGCTCAGCGGTGAGGACGGGCTGCTCGGCCGGTTGTCAGCCATTTTGCGCGAGGCCCGCCAGCTGGAGTCGCTCGATGAGGCCAGCAAGCCGCTGGCCGACCGCCTGCAATCGGCGGCAGTGGAGCTTGGCGACCTGGATGCGGAGTTCTCATCGCTGGCGTCGTCGCTGAACTTTGATCCGGAGCAGGCCGAGGCATTGCAGGGGAAGATGAATTCCTGGCTCGAGCTGAAGCGCAAGCACGGCGCCAAGGTCGAGGCCGTGATCGCCGCGCGCGACGAGATGCGCCGGAAACTCGAGCTGCAAAGCGATGTCGAGGGTTCGCTCGCGAAACTGGAAAAGCAGGTGGCCGATGCCCTGAAATCGGCGAAGAAGGCCGCGACCGAATTGCGCGCCACCCGCGAGAAGGCCGCGCTGCAACTGGCCAAGACCGCGAGCAAGGTCATCGTCCAGCTAGGGTTCAAGAAGGCGGATTTCCGCGTGTCGCTCACGCCGCTGGCGGAGCTGGGGCTCCATGGCGACTGTGGCGTCGAATTCCTGTTCTCACCGAACGTCGGCGAGGCGCCGCTGCCGCTGCACCGCATTGCCTCGAGCGGCGAGCTTGCGCGCGTGATGCTGGCGCTGAAGGCCGTGCTGGCCGAGATCGATGATGTGCCGCTGCTCGTGTTCGACGAGGTCGATGCCAATGTCGGCGGCGAGATCGGGCGGATCGTCGGCGAGAAGATGGCCGACATCGCCGAGCGGCACCAGGTGTTGTGCGTCACCCATCTGCCGCAGGTGGCGGCCCAGGCGGCGAATCATTTTGTCGTCACGAAGGACCAGAGCGGCGACCGGGCTTCGGTCGCGATCGAGCCGATCCACGGCAACCGCAAGGTGCGCGTGGGCGAGCTGGCCCGCATGCTCGGCGACCGCAACGCGAAGAGCGCCGTGGCCCACGCGGAAGAATTGCTGAAAGGGTAGGCGATCAGGCTGGGGCATCTTCGCCCGCTTGCAGCATTCCGTGCAATTTCTTGAGGAACCGCGCGGGTTCGCAGGGCTTAGGGAGGACTTCATTGATGCCCATCGCCGCCAGGCCTCGTTGGCTATCCGTCCCGGATGAACCGGTCATCACGATGAAGCGGACACTCCCATCCAGCACGCGCAGGCTGCGGATCAACTCCTCCCCGGACATGACAGGCATGTCGAGATCCGTGACTACCGCCTTGATCGAGTCGCGATGCTCGACGAAAACCCGGACCGCCTCCTCGCCGTCGCCGGCGGTTATCACCCGGTAGTTGTGCAACTCCAGCACCTGGCGCACCGCGTCACGCATGGCCGGCTCATCGTCCACCAGCAGGATCATTTCGCCGCTGCCGCGGGGCAGATTATCGTGCGCCTCCGCGTGCGGCGCGGCCGGCTGCAGTTCCGCCGCAGGGAGGTGAACCCGGAACGTGGTGCCCTCGCCGGGCTCGCTGTCGACCGTGACGAACCCGCCGTGCCCCTTCACAATGCCGAGGACGCTGGCTAGGCCGAGCCCGGTGCCCTTGCCCACGGGCTTGGTCGTGAAGAAAGGGTCAAAGATGCGGTTGATGATCTCGGGCGGGATGCCCTCGCCAGTGTCCTGCACCGTCAGGCGCACATAGCGCCCGGGTATGGCCGGGTGGTGCGGCTTGGCGTGTTCCTCGTCCAGCTCGAAGTTTTCCAGTATCAGGCGGAGCCGGCCGCCGCGTGGCATGGCGTCGCGGGCATTGACGCAGAGGTTGAGCAGCACCTGGTGCATCTGGGTGGAATCCGCGATGACTGACCAAAGATCGGTGGCTGTTTCATGCTTCAGCTCGATGTTGCGGGGGAAGGTCTCGTGGGTGATGTGGGTGATTTCCTTGAGCAGGAGGCCCAGCTGCAGATTGCCGCGCATCCCGTCCTGTCCGCGGCCGAAGGTGAGCAGCTGCCGGATGATGTCGGCGCCGCGCTGGGCGCCGCCCTCGATCATGGTGATGATGCTCCGGTCGCGTGGGGAATCGAGTTTCAGTTTGAGCAAGCCGGCAGCCATCAGCATCGGTGCGAGGATGTTGTTCAGGTCGTGAGCCAGGCCGCTCGAGAGGGCGCCGATGGCCTCCATGCGCTGAGCGCGCAGGATTTGCTCCTCCAGTTTCCGGCGCTCGGAAATGTCGACGGCGGTGGCCACGATTAGCGTTACTTGCCCCTCGAGGTTGCGGATCGGGCCGCAGCTGAAATCGACGGTGAGCAGGCGGTCGGCAATGCGCAGCTCCGTGTCGTAGCGCACCGTCTGGCCTGTGGCCACCTGCCGCAGGGTGCGCCGCAACCGGGCCTGTGCCTCGGGGGAGTGTGACCACCAGTGGGTTTCGGCCAGCTTCCGGCCGAGCACTGCCGCGCGGCTGAGCTTGGCTGCTTCCAGTGCCGCGTGGTTCACCTCGACCAGCGTGCCGTCGGGCTCCAGCACGGCCACGTGTGCGAACAGGTTGTCGAGGACCAGCCGCAGGCGCTGCTCGCTCTCGGCGAGTTGCTTCACCTGTCGGCGCCGGGTGACGATGTTGCTGGCGAGAATCGCCACGCAAAAGGTGGCCAGCAGGAGCACGATAATCACCGTCCAGCGGAGGGTCTGGATGCTGCCCTCGATCCGCTTGGCGTAGGCCAGGATGTTGGCGTGATTGTAGCTGAGCAGGGCCTCTGCGGCCTGGATCACCTCGATGTAGGCCGGCAGCACCTGGCTTTCGAAAAAGGCGCTGCGCCGGGCGCGGTCGCCGGAGCCGATCAGCTGCTCGTAGCCCGCGCGCCGTTCCTGGAACACATTCCATTTGGCCTGCAGGTCCAGCAACAAGGTCTGGTCGCGCACCGGGTCGATCCGGATCGTGCTTTGATACTGGGCGATCAGCTTGCGGAATTCGGCGTCGGCGTCGTGGGTGATTTTCAACGCGCTGGCCCGCGTGGCCGGATTGTCGGTCATCTCAGCCACCATCACGAAGCCCACGCCGCGGGAGATGGCGGCGCGTAGCGCATGCGCGTCAATCGAGCCGGGCACGGCGTCGGTGCTGATCAGCACGCTGTCCCGTTCCACTTTCCGGCCGTTGAGATAGGCGACGGCCGCAAGGAGCATGAACAGGGCAAGCAGGAGGAAGCTCGTCACGATCAGGCGCGTGTAGACTTGACGCCGATCCTTCATAGGCGTCAGCAAACGCCGCCCCGCCCAGTTAGGCAACCGATTTCAGGCCGAGGCCGGCGGGCGGAAACTGCGCCATTTCTCCAGCGGCAGCTGGGCGAGGGCGATCACGGCGACTTGGGTCAGGACGAAGAAGAGCAGCCACCAGAAGGCGGCGTCCATGAAACCGTAGCTGTGCAGGCCGACGCCGAGCATGTTGGTGCCGAACCAGCTCCAGCTCGTGATGATGTTGCCGATGACAGCGAGGCACATGAGGCCGCGCTGTTTCACGAGGCCGCCCCAGCGGGCGTGGAGGATGATGGCGTTCCAGAGGACGATCATCAGCGCGCCGTTTTCCTTCGGGTCCCAGCCCCAGAAGCGGCCCCAGGACTGGTCCGCCCAGATGCCGCCGAGGACGGTGCCGGTCAGGCTGCAGAAGGTGGCGAAGCAGACGATGCCGTAGACCATGCGGGTCAGGGCGTCGGCGGTGGCCTTGTCGAGGGACCGCGTGAGCACGCCGCGGAAGATGTAGATCAGGGCGAGGAAGCCGGCGAGGAAGGTGGCGGCGTAGCCGATGGTCACGATGACCACGTGGGTCGCGAGCCAGAGGTTGGTGTCGAGCACGGCGCGCATCATCTCCAGGGTGTCGCCGCTGAGCGACAGGTGGTGGGCGATGAGCAGCGCGACGAAACCGATCATGCCGGCGGCGACGGAGCCGATGGCATTGCGGTAGATCTTCTCGAGGATCAGGCAGAGGCCGACCGAACCCCAGCCCACGAAGAGGGCGGAGGAATAGAGGTTCGTGACCGGCGGGCGGTCCTCGAGCCACATGCGGGTGGCGATGCCGGCGGGGGTGGCGACGAAGGCGAGCAGGGTCAGGTAGAACGCGCTGCGCCCGAGCACCTCGGGCCACTTGAGCCAGGAGAGGATGGCCAGCAGGAACGCGACGGCGTAAAGCTGCATGCTCTTGTAGAACGGCTCGGCGGCGTTGAAGCGCGTCTCGATGTCGCTCTTGGCCAGCTGCGGGGCGAAGCGCTTGGTGAACTGGGCGCCGAAGAGGCGGACGATCTCGTTGAACTGGCCGGCCTTCCGCTCGCGCCAGGAGCTGCCGAGGGCGGCGTAGGCCATGACGTTGGGGTTGATGTCGCCGGTCTCGAAGGTCTCGAGCAGGGTGTGGCCGGCGGTCTGCCAGTGGGTCGGGTCGGTGTCGTTCGCGGCCGGCGGGATGGTGAGCAGGTAGCCCAGCTGGTCCATGGTGTCGTAACGCTGGGCGGCGGCCAGCATGGCCTTGAAGGCGGCCTCGTCGTGCGGCTCGCCCTTCTGGCGGGCGCGGACGGCGGCGACGCCGGTGGCGAGGTTCTTCTGGAATTGGACGATCTCGCCGAGGAAGCCCGGCGAGTCCGGCATCTGCACGCTGTGCTTCAGGCGCTGGTAGAGCATGACCCGCTCGCGCAGCTGCATGACGGCCTTCTGGAACGGCGTGCGCAGCTGGGGATCGACCGGGCTGGCGAGCTGCGCCTGGCGGTCGAGCTCGGCCAGTTTCGGGGCCAGCTGGTTGAAGGAGAAACGCGTGCGGGTGCCGGGCACGAAGTCGGCGAGGGCGAGCGTGCGCAGCACGGCACTCTCGTAGGTGATCTTGGTCTCCTTCTCCGTGATGCCCATGAGCGTGAGCAGCTCGGGCGAGTCGGTGGCGCTGAGGCGGAAGGTCGGGTAATCGTCGGCCTTGGCCGGATTGAACAGCACATCGGCCAGCCACTCGGACGGCGTGGCGACAAAGGGCTCGGAAACGGTCGGGTCGCTGACGCGCTGGCGGCCCTGCATCATCAGGAGCGAGGTGCGGGCGACGGTGTCGAGGGGCTTGATGCGGCCGTTGACGAGGACCGGCAGGCGGCCGAAGGCGACGAGGTCGAGTTCGCCGGTGTTCTTCTGCGGACGCAGCGCGGACGCCAGCCAGCCGGCGGCGAGGACGAGCACGAGAATGGGGAGCCAGCGTTTCATGTGGCGGAGCGCTTGCGGACGAAGCCGAAGAGGTGGATGCCGAACTGCACCAGGAGGCCGAGGCCCATCATCACGCAGGAAACGTAGGGCAGCACCCAGCCGGGGTTGCGCACGACCTGCAGGATGCTGACGGTGTCGCCCTTCTCAAAGCTGGCTTGGTATAACGTCAGGCCGGCGTGGCGCAGCGGGTTGTTCATGTAGATGAGCACCTCGCGGTCGCCGCGGCCGTCGTCGGTCTTGAGGCGGATGCGGCTCGAGAAGTTCTTCGGGATGTCGGTGCCGGGGTATTTGTCGTGGGAGAAATCGAGCAGCGTGATGGCGAAGGGGTGGTAGTAGCGCTTGAAGCGGAGCGTGAGTTCCCAGGTGCGGCCGGCGTAGTCGAACTTCTGCGGGGCGCTGAGCAGCGGCGAGACCAGCCAGGTGCCGAGCGTGCCCTCGGGGCCGACGAACTCGATGTGCGCGGCGGGGGCGTTGCGCTCGTCCTGCTTGTAGGTGAGGCGGAGCGGGGTGACGGCGACGCGCGGGCCGATGCCGGCGGTGGCGGGGGACGGGGCGGCGCCGGGCACCTGGTCGCGCATCTGAAGCGCGGCGTTGGGGTAATAGTCGCGGATGCGGATCTGGAACGGGAGCTTCGGGTGCTGGATGGAGCCGCCGTCGGCCAGCACGGCCTCGGGGATGGCGACGACCTCGTTGAACTCCGGGCTGGTCGTGTCGAGAATCGCGAGCTCGTTGTTCCGGTAGCTCTCGGAGTAATGCATCGTGCCGCTCTCCTCGAGGCGCATGTTGCTCTCGACCTGCAGGAGGCTCGTGATGAGCTCGCCCACCAACAGGAGGATTAGGCCGAGGTGGGTGAGCTGGATGCCGGCCTTCTTCCACTCGAGCTTGAATCGGTAGATGTGCGCGGCGACGAGGTTGAGGAGCAGCAGGCCGCCGAGGAGGTAGCCGCCGGGGAACACCGGCACGGGGATCGCCGTGCCGGGGATGATCTCAAGGACAAAGAGGGTGTGAAAGAACTTCTCCTGCACGCCCCAGATGCCGAGCTTCACCTGGGCGAGCGTCGCCCAGAAGATCAGGATGATCGAGAGCCCGAGCAGCCAGACAGTCAGCTTGAGGGAGACGAAGAAGTCGCGGAACTGGCGGACGAGGGGCGTCATGGTTCAGCGCGGGCGGACGGTGCCGAGGAAGTCGCGGAAGGCGGCCTTCTCGCGGGCGACGAGGGCGTCGGGCCCCATGAGCTTGAAAAACCAGGTCTCACCCTCGAGCGGCACGACGGCGCCGATGATGCGGGCCGGGCCGCCGTTGGCGGTGCCGGCGAAGTCCACGACATCGACGTGCAGGGCGCCGATGTCCACGTGCTCGCGGTTGGCATTGAGCTGATCCTGGGTGAGCGGGGGCAGCGAGATCTGGCCGCGCCAGCGGTTCAGATTGGCCAGCAGGCCGCCGGTGTCGCCGGGGAAGGCGGTGATGGACAGGTCGGCCTCGGTATCGCCGTCCTTGATGGCGAAGCTGCCCTTGCGCATGGCGCCGGCCGGCTTGGCGGTCCAGTGCGCGGGGGCGGTCCAGGTGAGGCTGTCGCCACCGGTGGGCACCGCGGTATTGGCCATGGTGGCGTCGCCGCCGGTCTGGTTGCCGACGGGCGGGTGGTCGGCGGGGAGCGGGCCGGAGGCGGTCGGGCCGGGCGCGGCCGCCACGGGATCCTTGGGGGCGCGGTAGGCCGTGATCTCGCGATCGCGGCAGCCGCTCGACAGGAGCAGGACCAACACGGCGCAGGCAAGGGGACGGGAAAGCATGGCTGGCCCCCACATTAGCATTCTCCCGAGAACCGCAACCCTAACCGGCAGCTATCAGCCGGACGGTGCGAAGCAATTAGTTGTGAGATTTTGGCTGCCAATCGTCCGGCAGCACTTAGGCAATTGGTCATGCAGATCACGCCGCTGGGCGACAACGCGCTGGTGCTGGAGTTGGGGACCGTCATTGACGAGTCCACGCACCGGCGCGTGCAGTCGGCGTGGCAGGCGCTGGCGGCGGCGCCGTTGCCGGCGGTCAGCGAACTGGTGCCCGCCTACACGACGGTCACGGTCTTCTATGATCCATGGGCGGCGGTGCAGGCCGGCGCGCCGGCGCTCGGCATCGCGGACTGGCTCGGCGGAGTCCTGCGCGAGCGGCTGAAGAACCCGCCGAAAATTGAAAAGGCCAAGCCGCGCGTAGTGGAGGTGCCCGTGTGCTACGGCGGCGAATTTGGTTCCGACCTTGCGCGCGTGGCGGCCCAGGCGAAACTGTCGCCGGAGGAAGTCATCAAGCGCCACACCAAGGCCGAGTATCTCGTGCATCTCATCGGATTTGCGCCGGGCTTTCCCTATCTAGGCGGACTGCCGAAGGAACTGCACACGCCGCGGCACGCGAAGCCGCGCATGGTGGTGCCGCCGGGTTCGGTCGCCATAGGCGGCGAGCAGACCGGCATCTATCCGCTCGCGACCCCCGGCGGCTGGAACCTGATCGGGCGCACGCCGCTGCGGATCTTCCGGCCCGAACAAACCCTGCCCGTGCTGCTGGCCGCCGGCGACCGGGTGAGGTTCCGCGCGATCACGCCGGAGGAATTTTCAAAGCAAGAGGAGCGCCCATGATGCGCGTGAGCAAACCCGGCCTGCTGACGACCGTGCAGGACCTCGGCCGGCCCGGCTACCAGCAATACGGCATAGTGGTCGGCGGCGCGCTCGACGGATTCGCCGCGCGGGCGGTCAACCTGTGCGTCGGCAACGACGACAACGCCGCGCTGCTCGAGATGGCGCAGACCGGCCCGGACCTGGTGTTCGAGCAGGACGTGCTGATCGCGTGGGGCGGCGCGGACTTCGCCGCCACGGTGGGCGGGCAGCCGTTGCCGCGTGACCGCGCGGTGCGCATTGCGGCGGGGGAGGTCGTGAGTTTCGGCCTGGCGCGTGCCGGCTTGCGGGCCTGGCTGGCCATCGCCGGCGGCATCGACGTGCCGCTGGTCATGGGTAGCCGCACGACCTACCGGCGCGCCGGGATCGGCGGCCACCAGGGCCGGCCGCTGGTGGCGGGTGACGTGCTCAAACTTTTTGCGCCATCGCCGTGGGCGAGGCAGATCCTGGGTTCGCTGCAGTCCGGGCAGAAGCGCGCGGTGACCTGGACCGTGCGTCCCGAGACGATGGGCCAGCCGGCGAAACCCGGCATGGTGCGGGCGTTGCGCGGTCCCGAGTGCGACTGGTTCGCCAAGGAGGCGCAGCGGGCGTTCTTCGCGGCCGAGTGGACCGCGACCAAGGAGGCCGACCGCATGGGGGTGCGCCTGAGCGGACCGGAGCTGCCGCTGCTGAAGCCGCGTGAGATGATTTCCTCCTCGGTCAACGCCGGCGTCGTGCAGGTGCCCGCGTCGGGCCAGCCGATCGTGCTGCTGCCCAGCCGGCAGTCGGTGGGCGGTTATCCGCGGCTGGCGGCGGTGGTGTCGGTGGACCTCGGGCGCTTCACGCAGATGCGGCCGGGCGATACGGTGCGCTTCGTGGAAACCACGCTCGCCGCGGCGCATGACATTTATCTGGCCCGGGAACGCGACCTGGCGCGGGTGCGCATGGGCCTGGCCCGACTGGCCGGCTGAGTCATGTGGCGCGTCGACCTCAACTGCGACCTCGGGGAAGGCGCTGGCCACGATGCGGAGCTGATGCCGTTGATCACGTCGGCCAACATCGCCTGTGGAGCGCACGCCGGCGACGAGGCCACGATGCGCGAGACGGTGGCGCTGGCGCAAAAACACGGTGTCGCCCTCGGTGCGCACCCGGGGTTTGCCGACCGGGCTAATTTTGGCCGGCGTGAGCTGCCGGTGACTCCGGACGAGGTGCACGAACTGGTCCTGAACCAGGTGCGCAAGCTGCAGAAGATGGGACCGGTGCGGCACGTGAAGCCCCATGGGGCGCTCTACAACATGGCGGCGCGGGATCTGGAGCTGGCCCGGTCGGTGGTGGACGCCATCTATGAAGCTGATCCGCGCTTGATCCTGTTCGGTCTGGCCGGGAGCCATCTGATTGCGGTGGCGGAAGCCTGCGGGCTGCCGGTCGTGAGCGAGGTTTTCGCCGACCGAACCTACCAGGAGGACGGTTCGCTGACGCCGCGCTCGCAACCCAATGCGCTGATTACGGATGAAAACGCCGCGGTGGCGCAGGTGTTGCGGATGGTGCGGGAAGGCAGGGTGCGGGCGACCGATGGCAGCGAGGTGGCCATCAAGGCCGACACCGTCTGCCTGCATGGCGACGGCGCGCATCCGGTGGAGTTTGCCCGGCGGCTGCGGCAGGCACTTACGGCGGCCGGGATCGAAATCAAGGCCAGCGGCGCATGATCAAGCTCATCGGCATCCTGCTGGTCGCAGTCGGGTTCGGCTTCCGGGTGAACGCACTGGTGGTCGTGCTGGCGGCGGGGCTGGCGACAGGACTCGCGGCCGGTTTTTCGCTGCGCGAGGTCGTGGCGATGATGGGCAGGTTTTTCGTGGAGAATCGCGGGTTGGTCCTGCCCATCGTGCTGATGCTGCCGGTGGTGGGCCTGCTTGAGAAACACGGCCTGCAGGAACGCATCGCGACGCTGATGCGCCGGGCCCGGGCGGCGACGGCGGGCAGGATCTACTGGCTTTACCAGGCGCTGCGCGGCGGCCTCAGCGTGCTGGGCATCAGCCTGGGCAGTCACGCCGGCATGGTGCGTCCGCTGATCGTCCCGATGGGTGAGGCGGCCGCGAAGGCGCGCGGCGAACTGTCGGAGGCGACGCGCGAGCGGGTGCGCGCCCACGGGGCGGCGTCGGAGAATGTGGGCAATTTCTTCTCCGATGACATTCTGGTCGCGGTAGGCGCGCTGTTGCTGGTGAAAAGCGTCTTCGACAACGCCGGTGTGCCGGTGACGCTGGAGCAGATCAAGCTGTGGAGTGTGCCGACCGCGCTGTGGGTGCTGGTCATCGGCTGGTGGCGATACCGGGCGCTGGACCGCTGGCTCGCCAAACGGAAGGACGGTGACAAATGAACCCGGGGCTGACCCTCGAGCATTTTTTCATGCTGACCGGCCTGTTCATGGCCGCGGTCGCGTTTGGCATCGCACGGAACCCGGACCATCCGCGGCGCTGGGGCTCGACGGTCTTCTGGCTGGTGCTGGCGATTGTGATCGGCGCGGGCAAAAGCCTGCCGCACGAGCTGGTGGGCTGGCTGGTGCTGGCCATGGGGACGTTGGTGGCGACCAAGCAGGTCGCGGTGCCGGAATTTTCCGCGAATGGCGCGGAGCGGGAGGCGAAGGCGGCCCGGCTCGGCAACCGCGTGCTCTGGCCGATTCTGGTCGTGCCGGTGCTGGCCATCGCGGGCAGCTTCGTCGTCGGGTCACAGGTCGCTCTCGGGATCGGCTGCCTGGCCGGCCTGGCCACCGCGCTTTGGGTGACCAAGGACACGCCGGCGGCGCCTATGAAGGAAGGCGGCCGGTTGCTCGAGCTGCTGGGGTGGACGATCATTTTGCCGCAGTCGCTCGCGGGTCTCGGCGGCATTTTTGCGAAGGCAGGGGTCGGGGAGGAAGTGGCCAAGATCGTCGCCGCCACCCTGCCGGTGTCGCACCCGCTGGTGGCGGTGATCGCCTATTGTGGCGGCATGGTGATTTTCACCGTGATGATGGGCAACGCGTTCGCGGCATTCCCGATCATGACGCTCGGCGTCGGGCTGCCGTTCATTGTCAACGCCAACGGCGGCGACGCGGCCATCATGGGCGCGCTGGGCATGCTGTCGGGTTATTGCGGGACGCTGGTCACGCCGATGGCGGCGAATTTCAACCTCGTGCCGGTGCGGTTGCTCGAGCTGAAGGACGACTGGGCGGTGATTAAGGCGCAGGCGCCGTTCGCCGCGGCCATCTGGATTTTCAATGTGGTCGTCATGTATGCGTGCGTCTATCGATTCTGACATGAAAACCGTCCTGCTCACCGGCTTCGAGCCCTTCGGTGGCGAGTCGATCAACCCGTCCGGTGAGATCGCGCGACAGTTGCACGGCACGGTCATCGGCGGCTACCGGGTCACCGGGGCGCTGCTGCCGTGCGTCTTTGGCGCGGCGATCACCGAGTTGAAAAAGCAGGTCCGCGCGACGAGGCCGGCGCTCATCATTTGCGTGGGGCAGGCGGGCGGCCGGGCGGAGATCACGCCTGAGCGCGTGGCCATCAATGTCGACGACGCGCGTATCCCGGACAACGCGGGCCGACAGCCGGTGGACCGGCCGGTCGTGCGCGGCGGACCGGCGGCCTATTGGTCCACTCTGCCCATCAAGGCGATCGTTGCGGAATTGCGGCGGCGGGAGATCCCGGCGGCGGTGTCGCAGACGGCGGGCACTTTTGTCTGCAATCATGTTTTCTACGGGCTGATGCACGAGCTGCGAAAACAGAAGAAAGTGCGCGGCGGCTTCATCCACGTGCCGTTCCTGCCCGAGCAGGCGAAGCCGGGACAACCCAGCCTGTCCTTCGAGATCATGGCCGCCGCGATCGGCGCGGCCATCGCCGCGGCGCTCAAGACCCGGCGCGACATCCGCTCAGCGGGCGGGGCGACGCACTAGCCGGCGCCAGGCAAAGAAGCCGGTGAGCGCGCCGAGCAGGATGGCGCCGTAGGTGGACGGTTCGGGGACCGGGGTGACTTCGTGGGAGCCGTAGGGCATCCATTTCGTGTCGCTGACAGTGAACCCGTCGAAGGCCACCTGGTTCATCGGAGCGGCGTTGGAGGTGTCGGGCACGGCGCCGGTCCAGTTGGTGGCGAAGAAAAAGTCCGAGGCGTTGGCCCAGTTTTGGACGGTGAGAGTGAACCCGTTGAGGTTGAGGTTGGTGACTGTCAACGTGGCCGCGGTGGCGAAGTCGATGATCGAGTTGGCCGTGAGGTTGAGGTTGGTGATCGTGGTGGTGGCGCTGTTGAGCAGCAGTTCGCCGCCGGCGAGGTCCACGGTATCGAAGCTCTGGTTGAAGTTGAGTTGGAGGATACCGGCGCTGATCGTGGTGGTGCCGGTGTAGGCCTTGTCGGTGGTGGCGAAGATCAGCGTGCCGGCGCCAAGCTTGTTCAGGCCGTTGGTGCCGGCGATGCCGCTGTTGACGGTGGCCGTGCTGCCGCCCGCCACCGTGAAGTCGGGCGAGGCATCGTTGAAGGTGATGGAGTTGCTGGTGAAGGTGGGGCTACCTTCCTCGACCGTGATGCTGGAGACGTTCTGATTCGCCGCGAGAGTGACCGTGAAGCTGCCGGTATTGTCGGTGCCGGCGCTGAAGACCGCGTCGGAGCCGCTGGTCCATTTGCCGATGGTGCCACCGCTGCCGCCGCCGGCGATGGTGTTCCAGCGATTGTTGGCCGCACCGCCGCCGGTCGACCAAGTGCCGCTGGCCGTGCCTGCGCCAGCGGTGGTGCCGTTGGTGTCCCAATAAAGGGTCACGCCAGAGACCACACCGGTTGTCAGCCAGATTGCCGAAAGCACCACCATCCGGCGCGCCATCAGCGCCAGCGAGGTGAAGCCAAAGGTAAGGGCACGGGTCCGCATCTGGGCGGATAGCCTATACTCCCAATCCCTGCCGAAATCAATGACCAACAAGGGGCGCCCGTATGGCAACTACTTGGGCTTCAATTATTAAATCGAAACAGAGCCACGTCGCCATCGTGGAAGACGTATTCCTTGCCCTCGAGGCGGTATTTGCCGGCCTCACGGGCGGCGGCGACGGACCCAAGGCGGGTGAGGTCGTCGTAGGAAACAATCTCGGCCTTGATGAAGCCCTTCTCGAAATCGGTGTGGATGACGCCGGCGGCCTGCGGGGCCTTCCAGCCCTTCTTGATCGTCCAGGCGCGCACTTCCTTTTCGCCGGCGGTGAAGTAGGTCATCAGGCCGAGCAGGCCGTAGGTGCCCTTGATGAGCGAGGACACGCCGGAGTCGTCGACGCCGAGATCCTTGAGAAACGCCTTCGCTTCCTCGGGCGGCAGGTCGATGAGCTCGGCCTCGATGCGGGCGCTGATCGGCACGTAGGCGGCGTCATGATGGGTGCGGACATATTCCGCGACTTTCATGACAAAGGGATTCTGCTCGGCGGTCGCGAGGTCGGACTCGGCGACGTTGCAGGCGAAGAGCACGGGCTTGGCGGTGAGCAGCTGGAACAGCTTCATCAGCGCGACTTCCTCGGGGGTGGCGGCGAGGGTGTTGGCCGTCTTGCCGGCGTTGAGGTGCGGCTCGAGTTTGTTCAGCAGCGCCAGTTCGATGATCGCCTCCTTGTCGCCGGCCTTGGCGGCCTTCTGCGTCTTGGTCATGCGCTTGGCGACGGCGTCGAGATCGGCGAGCACGAGCTCGGTGGTGATGACCTCGATGTCGCGAACCGGGTCGACGCTGCCCATCGTGTGGATGATGTCGCCATCCTCGAAGCAACGGACGACCTGCACGATGGCGTCGACCTCGCGAATGTTGGCCAAAAACTGGTTGCCCAGGCCTTCGCCCTTGCTGGCGCCGGCGACCAGGCCGGCGATGTCGACGAACTCGATGGCGGCGGGCACCACGACGTTGGTCTTGGCGATTTTTTGGAGGACGTAGGCGCGCTCATCCGGGACGATCACCACGCCCACGTTGGGGTCGATGGTGCAGAACGGGTAATTGGCCGCCTCGGCCTTACGGCTGCGGGTCAGGGCGTTAAAGAGGGTGGACTTGCCCACGTTGGGGAGACCGACGATACCGGCTTTGAGCATAAAATTGGGTGCGTTAAGGGTCGGATGGAGGGGTGGCACTGGGGGCTTGACAAGGGCAAAGTTGTTCCGTCCATTCTGCCCCTTTTCCAACCGCAATTCCGCTTCCCGTTAAGCAACCAGATACATCAAATGGCACTCAAAATCCGTCTTTCCCGCGTCGGCACCAAGAACGAACCGCACTACCGTGTGGTCGTCGCCGAGGAGCGCTCCCGCCGCGATGGTGACGCCGTCGAGCAGATCGGCGCCTACAATCCCCGCGCCAAGGGCAACACGCTGACCATCAAGCTCGACCGCGTCGACTACTGGGTCTCGAAGGGCGCCAAGCCCACCGCGACCATGCACTCGATGATCAAGCGCGCCAAGCGCGCCGCGGCCGCCACGGCCTGAGCCGGAGCTTCCCTCCCTCGCTCGCAACCCTCCGAGGTTCGGCTCGCGCCGAACCTTTTTTATTGGCTGACTCCTCCCCGTGCGCATCGACGTCCTGACGCTCTTTCCCGCCATGCTCGACGGCTTTTTGTCCGAGAGCATGATGGGGCGCGCGCAGGAGGCGAAGCTGCTCGATATCAAGGTCCACAACCTCCGCGACTGGGCCAAAGACAAGCACAGCACGACCGACGACCGGCCCTTCGGCGGCGGCGCCGGCATGGTCCTCAAGTGCGAGCCGGTCTTTGACGCTATCGAGCAGGTCTCAACGCCCGGCTGCCGGCGCATCTACCTGACCCCCGACGGCACCCCGCTGTCGCCGGCTCTGGCCCTGGAATTGTCCCGGCAGAAGCACCTCGTGCTTTTGAGCGGCCATTACGAGGGAATCGACCAGCGGATCCGGGAAAAAGTCATCGATCAGGAGGTCAGCATCGGGGATTATGTGCTTACCAACGGCACACTTGCGGCGGCGGTCGTGATCGACGCGCTGGCCCGTTTCATCCCCGGTGTGCTCGGGGAAGAAAAGTCGTTGACGACGGAAAGCTTCACCAGCAAGTTGCTCGACTTTCCTCAATACACGCGTCCCGCCGTTTATCGCGGCATGTCCGTGCCGGAAGTGCTCCTTTCGGGCAACCACGGCGAAATCGAGAAGTGGCGGCACGCGCAGCAGGTGGAAAAAACGCAGAAAGTCAGACCAGATTTACTCAAATAACTCCCAGCCATGAATCCCATCATCCAAGAAATCACCGCCAACCAGGTGAAACACAAAATTGCGCCGTTCAAAGTCGGCGACGGTGTCCGCGTGCACACCAAGGTCCGCGAGGGTGACAAGGAGCGCGTGCAGGTTTTCGCCGGCGTCGTCATCGCCCACAAGGGCAGCGGCATCCACGAGACCTTCACCGTCCGCCGCATCAGCTACGGCGAGGGTGTCGAGCGCGTGTTCCCGGTGAACTCCCCGAACCTCGAGAAGATCGAGGTCGAGAAGGATTCCGAGCCGGGCAAGGCCCGCCTCTACTACCTCCGCGACCGCTCCGGCAAGGCCGCCATGGCCGTCAAGGAGAAGCGTTACGACGCCGAGGCCGCCAAGGCCTGAGCTTCGGGCAAAAATGTTTTCGGAAGGGCGGGATCTCTGATCCCGCCCTTTTTATTTGGCCGCGTTCGGCGGACTCCGTTGCCGTGTGCTCACGGCCCGGAGTTCGCTGCGCGAAAACCGGGCGAATCGTTTTTTTATGCCAAAAATTGGGCTTTGCACGTCCTCGGCGGGCGGCGTAAATGAACATTCACCCGCTTCGCACCCACTTTCCTTTTCATGAAACTCCAGACAGAAATTCTCGCCCAAGCCGCCAACCAGGCTCGCGGCCTCGCCATCGACGCCGTTCACAAGTGCTCCTCCGGCCACCTCGGCCTGCCGCTCGGGGCCGCCGAGATCGGCGCCGTGCTCTACGGCCACGCGATGGTGCACAACCCCGACGAGCCGCGCTGGCTCAACCGCGACCGCTTCGTCCTCTCCGCCGGCCACGGCTCCATGTTCCTCTACAGCTGGCTCCACCTGAGCGGCTACGACCTGTCGCTCGACGAGGTGAAGAACTTCCGCGTCCTCCACAGCAAGACCCCCGGCCACCCCGAGTTCCACGAGACCCCGGGCGTCGAGTGCACGACCGGCCCGCTGGGGCAGGGCATCGGCAACTCCGTCGGCCTGGCCATGTCCGGCCAGATGGCGGCCGCGCGCTTCAACACGCCGGGCCACGAGATCTTCAACCACCACGTCATCTGCCTTGCGGGCGACGGCTGCATGCAGGAAGGCGTGGCGATGGAGGCCGTCGAGTTCGCCGGCCATCAGGGCCTCGACAACCTGATCCTCATCTACGACTCGAACGACGTCACTCTCGACGCCATGGCCGACAAGACGCAGAGCGAGAACACCGCGCTGCGTTTCAAGGCGATGAACTGGGATGTGCAGACGCTGGCCGACGGCCACGATCTCACCGCCATCCTCAAGGCCATCAACAAGGCCAAGAAGGCCAAGAGCGGCAAACCGCAGCTCATCATTGCCAAGACGATCATCGGCAAGGGCATTCCCGAGGTCGCCGGCACCTCGAAGGGTCACGGCGAGGGTGGGGCGAAGTTCGCCGACACCGCCCGCAAGGGCCTCGGTCTTCCCGCCGACCACTTCTACGTCAGTGAGCCGGTCCGCGCCTACTTCGCCGACCACAAGAAGCGCCTCAAGCGCGCCTACGGCAAATGGAAGAGGGCCTTCGCCGCCTGGCGCGAGGCCAATCCCGACAAGGCCGCGCTCCTCGACAGCGCCGGCACGCCGCCCAGCGCCGCCGCGCTCCTCGAGAAGATCCCGGCGTTCGCCGCCGATGCGAAGCTCGCGACGCGCGCCGCCGGCAAGGACGTGCTCCAGCCTGTCGCCGCCGCGCTGCCGCTGCTGATCTCCGGCTCCGCCGACCTCCACGGCTCGACGCTCAACTACATCGCCGCCGACAAGGATTTCGACAGGGCCAACCGCGCCGGCCGCAACCTGCGCTACGGCATCCGCGAGCACGCCATGGCAGCCATCAGCAACGGCGTGGCCTATGACGGCATCTTCCGCCCGTCGTGCGCGACCTTCCTCGTGTTTGCCGACTACTCGCGTCCCTCGATGCGCATTGCCGCGCTCTCGAAGCTGCCGGTAGTCTATATCTACACGCACGATTCGATCGGGGTGGGCGAGGACGGCCCGACGCACCAGCCGGTGGAAACCGTCTCCGGCCTGCGCGTGATCCCGAACCTCGACGTCATCCGCCCCGCGGACCCCGAGGAGACGGCCGGCGCCTTTGCCGCCGCGCTCGAGCGCACCGATGGCCCGACGCTGCTCGCGCTTACGCGCCAGGCCGTGCCGATGCTCAACGAGGCCTCGGTGCAGGACCGCCGCGCCGGCGTGTTGAAGGGCGGCTACGTCCTCATCAAGGAAACCGCTCCCCTCACGCACATCCTGCTCGCCAGTGGCAGCGAGGTGCAGTGGGCCGTGGCTGCGGCCAAGCAGCTGGGTGGCGGCGCCCGTGTGGTGTCGGTGCCGTCCTTCCTCCGCTTCGACGCCCAGCCGAAGGATTATCGCGAGTCCGTCCTGCCGTCGTCGTGCCGCAAGCGCGTCGCGATCGAGGCGGGTGTTACCGCCCTCTGGAGCAAGTATGTTGGTCTCGACGGCAAGATCGTCGGTATTGACCGTTTTGGCCTCAGCGCCCCCGGTAACATCGCCATGAAGGAGCTCGGTATCACCGCGGAGTCGGTGGTGGCCGCAGCTAAGTCGCTCTAAACGAGCAATTAGTAGAAATCTTTGCAGCCGGCCTTCGGGCCGGCTGCCTTGTTTTGCGCGGGATACTAGCCGTTCGGCTAATTTCACAAAACTCATCTTGCAAAAATCATTAGGAGGCTAACTTTCAGCCTCCTGATAATCTAGATTCCTTCGCAATGCCTCATCTCCTGCTCAAAGACCTGCCACGCTACGAATGCCTCCTCGAGGCGGCCAAAGAGTTTCCCGATCTCGATCCGTCGGCCGCCGAGGCGTTCCTGCACCTGCTGCATACCAGCGACGAGGTTTTCGCGATTTCCGACCGCAGCCTGGCCGGCCATAACATTTCCCACGGCCGTTTCGGCGTCCTGATGCTGCTCTGGCGCAGCGTGCAGCCGCGTGCGGCCGCCCTGATGGGCGCGGAGCCCTGTGTCGCCGGCCCCCGCACGCCCGCCGAGCTCGCGGACGCCGCCGGTGTCACCCGGGCAACCATGACCGGCCTCATCGACACCCTTGAGCGGGACGGCTACGTGAAACGCGAGCCCGACCCTGTGGACCGCCGCCAGATGTCCGTGCTCCTGACCCCGGCCGGGGAGAAGTTCCTGATGGAGTTCCTGCCCGGCCACTTCAAGGCCATCAACTTGATCATGAGCACCCTGACCGAGTCCGAACGAAAGACCCTCGTTCGCCTCCTCGTCAAGGTCCAGCAGCAGGCGGCGGCGCTCAACCCCCGGCGGGACACCGCCCCGGCTGCGTCCATCGGCTAATTTCCTTCCCTTTCAATCCAACCTATAATCCACGCTCCCATGTTTAAGAAGTTCCTCATCGCCATCGGCGGCTTCGCCGTCGTCGTTTTCACGCTCGGCGCGATCAAGGTCGCGCAGATCAAGCAGATGTCCTCCGTCAGCCACGTGCCGCCGCCGACCGCCGTCACCACGCTGGAAGCCCGCGCGGTGGACTGGCATACCTACCTGAAGGCCATCGGCACGCTCGCCCCGGTGCAGGGCGCGATGCTCAGCGCCGATGCCGACGGCATCATCGCCCGCATCGTGGCCGACAGCGGCACCGCGGTGCAGGCGGGTGACCTCCTGGTTGAGTTCGACACCAGCGTCGAGGCCTCCCAGCTGGCCTCCGCCCAGGCCCGCGCCGAGCTGGCCCGCGTGAATTTCGAGCGCGCCAAGGAGCTGTGGACCCGCCAGGCCACCTCCAAGTCCGAATACGACGTGGCCGAGGCCACGACCAAGCAGACCGTGGCCGAGGTGAACGCCCTGCAGTCCCAGATCGCCAAGAAGCAGATCCGCGCGCCCTTCGCTGGCCGCGTCGGCATCCGCCAGATCAACGTCGGCCAGTTCGTCGGCCGTGGCCAGGCGCTGCTCCCGCTGCAGAAGCTCGACCCGATCTATGTCAACTTCAGCATCCCGCAGCGCCAGCTGCCCGCGCTGACCCTCGGCCAGAAGGTCGACATCATCATCGACGCGTTCGAGACCCAGCCGTTCAAGGGCGAGATCACCGCCATCAACTCGGAGGTCGATCCCGCCACCCGCAACATCGCCGTGCAGGCGACCCTCGCCAACCCGCGGGAAATGCTCCGCGCCGGCATGTTCGCCCGCGTCGAGGTCGAGCTGACCCAGGCCGAGGCGGCCGTGGTCGTCCCGGCCACCGCCATCTCCTACGCCTCCTACGGCAATTCCGTTTTCATCGTCGAGAAGATGAAGGACCATGAGGGCAAGGAATACCTCGGCGTCCGCCAGCAGTTCGTGAAGCTCGGCGCCACCCGCGGCGACCTGGTTTCCATCACCGAGGGTGTCAAGGCCGGCGAGACCGTCGTCAGCTCCGGGGTGTTCAAGCTCCGCAACGGCGTGCCCGTGCAGGTCAACAACATCGTCCAGCCCACCAGCAGCGCCGCGCCCAAGCCGGCCAACACCTGAGCCCCGCGCCCGCCGGAGGAACCACGCCATGCTATCCAAAAGTTTCACCGACCTGTTCATCCGCAAGCCAGTCATCGCGCTGGTGGTGAACATCGTCATCCTCGTCGTGGGAGTCGTCTCCTACTTCAAGCTCAACACCCGCCAGTATCCGCGCAGTGACAGCGCCGTCGTCAACGTCTCGACGGTCTATTTCGGCGCCAGCGCCGACACGGTGCGCGGCTACATCACCACCCAGCTCGAGCGCGTCATCGCCAGCGCCGACGGCATCGACTACATCGAGTCCGAGAGCCGCGCCGGCTTCAGCTCGATCAAGGTCTTCCTGCGGCTCAACTACGACACCAACGCCGCCCTCGCGCAGATCAGCTCGAAGATCGACCAGGTCCGCGGCGAGCTGCCCCCGGAGTCCGAGGCGCCCACCATCAACATCGAGACGAGCGACAGCCAGTTCGCCTCGATGTATCTGAGCTTCTACTCCGACAAGCTCGACCAGAACCAGATCACCGACTACCTGAACCGCATGGTGCAGCCGCGCCTCTCCGCCATCAAGGGCGTGCAGAAGGCCGACGTGCTCGGCGGCCGCGTGTTCGCCATGCGCGTCTGGCTCAAGCCGGAGGAACTCGCGGCCCACAACCTCAGCCCCGCCGAGGTCCGCGCCGCGCTGGCCGCCAACAACGCCCTCGCCGCCGTAGGCTCGACCAAGGGCTCGATGCTCAGCGTCTCGCTCATCGCCAACACTGACCTGAAGAACGTCGACGAGTTCAAGCAGCTCGTCGTCGCGGAGAAGAACGGCACCATCATCCGTCTGTCCGACGTCGCCGACGTCGTCCTCGGCGCCGAGAGCTACGACGAGGAGGTCAAGTTCGGCGGCAAGACCGCCACCTTCATGGGCATCTGGGTGCTGCCGACCGAGAGCACCGTCGAGGTCATCCAGCGCGTCCGTGCCGCGATGCCCGACGTCCAGCGGTCGCTGCCCGCCGGCCTCGAGGGCCTCATCGCCTACGACGCCAGCAAATACATCGAGGACGCCCTCAGCGAGATCGTGAAGACCCTCACCGAGACGCTGCTCATCGTGATGGTCGTGATCTTCCTGTTCATGGGCTCCCTGCGCTCGGTCCTCATCCCGATCGTCGCGATGCCGCTGTCCCTCGTCGGCGCCATGGCGCTGATGCTGGCCTTCGGCTTCACCATCAACCTGCTCACCCTCCTGGCCATCGTGCTGGCCGTCGGCATCGTGGTGGACGACGCCATCGTCGTCGTCGAGAACATCGAGCGCCACATCCGCGAGGGCCAGACGCCCACCGACGCCGCCATCCTCGGCGCCCGCGAGCTGGTCGGTCCCGTCATCTCCATGACGATCACGCTGGCTGCGGTCTACGCGCCCATCGCCTTCCAGGGCGGCCTCACCGGCGCGCTCTTCCGCGAGTTCGCCATGACCCTGGCCGGCGCCGTCGCCGTGTCGGGTTTTGTCGCCCTCACGCTTTCGCCGATGATGAGCGCCCACCTGCTGAAGGACCATGCGCACGAGGATCTGGGGCTCAGCGGCACGATCAACCGCTTCTTCGACCGCGTCCGCAACCGCTACGAGCGGATCGTCGGCGCCAGCCTCGGCTGGGTGCCGGTGACCATCACCGGCGCCGTGCTCTTCACGCTGCTGCTCGTGCCGTTCTTCTTCCTGGCCCAGCGCGAGCTCGCGCCCAAGGAGGACCAGGGCGTCGTGTTCAGCCTGCTGCTGCCTTCGCCCACCTCGACCATCGACCAGAACGTCATCTACGCGAAGGAAGTGCAGAAGATGTTCGAGGCCGTGCCCGAGTATGAGAACTCCTTCCAGCTCACGAGCACCAGCTTCGGCTTCTCCGGCATCATCCTCAAGCCGTGGTCCGACCGGAAACGCTCCGCGCTCGAGATCGAGCAGTCCCTCCAGGGCCCGGCCGCCGGCATCCCCGGCATGAACGTCGTCATCACGACGCCCGACCCGCTGCCCTCCGGCGGCTCGATGCCCATCGAGTTCGTCATCCGCTCTACCGCCGACCACAAGGAGATGCTGGAATACGCCCAGCAGCTGGCGCTCTACGCCAACACCGAGGCCAACGCCGGCGGCGGCGCACCCACGTTCTACTTCGCGGACACCGACCTCAAGTTCGACGTCCCGCAGGTCGAGATCGAGATCGACAAGGACAAGGTTGCCTCGATGGGACTGAACCTCACGGACATCGCCCGCGACCTCGGCTCCATGCTGGGCGGCGGCTACGTCAACCGGTTCATCAACGACGGCCGCAGCTACCGCGTCATCCCGCAGGTTGAGCGCGGCCAGCGCCTGAACGCCGCGCAGCTGCTCGACTACCATGTGCGCGGTCCCAACGGCCGCCTCGTCCCGCTCTCCACGATCGCGACGCTCAAGGAGACGGTGCAGCCCCGCACGCTGAACCGCTTCCAGCAGCTCAACTCGGTCAAGATCACCGGCGTCGGCCCGAGCATTGACGGCGCGCTGAAGAAGCTCGAGGCCAAGGCCGCCGAGATCCTGCCCGCTGGCTACACCATCGACTACGGCGGCCAGTCCCGCCAGCTGCGCAACGAGGGCAACGCCCTCTGGTCCGCCGCCGTCCTGGCGCTGGTGCTGATCTTCTTGGTGCTCGCTGCGCAGTTCAACAGCTTCCGTGATCCCTTCATCATCCTGCTCGGCTCGGTGCCCCTGGCGCTGGTCGGCGCGATGGTGCCCATCTTCCTGTGGAAGACCTCGCTGAACATCTATTCGCAGATCGGCCTCATCACGCTGGTCGGCCTCATCGCGAAGAACGGCATCCTCATCGTCGAGTTCGCCAACACCCTGCAGGAGCAGGGCGTGGCTAAGATCGACGCCATCCGCCGCGCCGCCGCCACCCGGTTGCGCCCGGTGCTGATGACCTCCGCCGCGACCGTGTTCGGCCACGTGATGCTGATCTTCGTGACCGGCCCCGGCGCCGCGGCCCGTAACTCGATCGGCTGGGTGCTCGTCATCGGCATGGCGGTCGGCACGGTCTTCACGCTCTACGTGGTGCCTGCCTTCTACATGCTCATCGCCAAGGATCACGCCAAGACCGCACGGGCCCACGCCCCGGCCGCTGTGTCGGCCCACGCCGAGCCCGCCCTTGCCAAATAACCTTCCGTCCCTTCTCATGAAATTCCTTATGCGTCTGCCCAGCCTCTTCCTCGTGGGAGCCAGCCTCCTCGCGGCCCTGCCTGCCGTCGCCCAGATCAACGACGGCAAGCCCGATCCCGAGTTCGCCGTGCCCGAGGGCCTCGACCTGCCGTATTCCCTCGGCTTCGCCCTCGATAACAACTTCGCCATCCGCCAGGCGAAGGAGCGCATCCGCCAGCAGGAGGGCATCGTCCTCGAGGTCCGCTCCGCGCAGATCCCGAATGTCGGCGCCTCCGCCGGCTACTCCCGCAACGCCGAGGAGATCGGCGGCGGCAACGACCGTAACTGGTCCGTCAACATCACCGCCCGCCAGGTGCTCTACTCCGGCGGCGGCGTGCGCGCCGGCGTCGAGGCCCAGAAGCTCGCGCTCGACGCGGCCGTGCTCACCCTGCGCGCCGTCATCAACGACGCGCTGCTGCAGGTCCGCACCCGCTTCTACACCGTCCTCGTCAACCGCGAGCGGATCAAGGTCCAGGAGCAGAACATCGAGCTCCTCCAGCGCCAGCTGCAGGACGTGAAGAACCGCTTCGAGGCCGGCACCGTGTCGAACTTCGAGGTCCTCCGCGCCGAGGTCGCCCTGGCCAACGCCCAGCCGGCCCTCATCACCGCCCGCAACGAGCACCGCCTCGCCATCGAGGAGCTCCGCCAGTCCCTGGGCTTCGTCAACACCAGCACCGAGAACGTGGCCAAGGTCCCCGAGTTCATCGGCACCCTCGAGTTTCACCCGGTTGATTATGACCTTCGCTCCGCGCTGGTGTCAGCCCGCGAGAAGCGGCCCGACCTGCAGCGCCTCTACAAGATCCAGGCCGCCGCCGAGCAGGGCATCACCGTCCAGCGTTCCAACTACCTGCCGACGGTCTCCGCCTACGGCGCCTACGACTGGCGGATGAATTCCACCGGCTCCAGCAGCCTGTCCAATGCCCGCGATGGCTGGACGGTCGGCCTGCAGTCCTCGTGGGATATCTTCGACGGCCGCGCCACGGCCGGCCGCGTCGCCCAGGCCCGTTCGCAGCTCGAGCTGGCCAAGCTGTCGGTCGCCGAGGCCCAGCTCAGCGTCGACGTTGACGTTCGCCGCGCCATCTCCACCTACCAGCAGGCCACCGAGCTCGCCGAGGCCTCCAAGAAGGTCGTCGAGCAGGCCGAGGAGGCCGTCCGCCTCGCCAACGCTCGCTTCGGCGCCGGCACCGCGACGCAGCTCGACGTGCTGACCTCTCAGGTTGACCTGACCACGGCCCGCCTCAACCAGCTGCAGGCCTACTACAGCTACAACGTCGCGGTGGCCAATGTCCGCCGTGCGATGGGCCTGGGTGACGAACTCACCCCGGCCGGCGAGCTGCCCTGGCCGGCTAGGTAAGCGGAGCCAGCACGAGGCCGCCTGCGGGCGGCCTTTTTTGCGTCCGGCGCCCCTTTCAATGTCGCCCGGACCACGCAACCTGCGTCACCATCCTGTGTCGTAACCTCACCTGTTCATGAAGCCGGCCCGCCTGCTGCTCATCTTCCTCGGCTTGTTTCTCGCGCTCAATCTCGGGCTCGGCGTCCTCGCGCTGACGCCGGCGGTGCAGCGCTGGGCGGTGTTGCGCGCCGTGCAGGGCGAACCGGGCCTCAAGGTCGAGATGACGACCGTTGCCGCGGGCCTGTCGCGGATCCGGCTCGACG
>Ga0208512_100091_pt1 | contig 35392 bp, 33 predicted proteins | sample LakWasMet40_LOW7_2_FD_183880 | JGI IMG/M metagenome (GOLD analysis project Ga0208512, IMG submission 183880) | Freshwater sediment methanotrophic microbial communities from Lake Washington under simulated oxygen tension - Sediment Metagenome... | ecosystem: Environmental > Aquatic > Freshwater >...
ACCTTGTGCATGCAGGATCATGACATCATGCCAGTCCTAAGATACCGTCCGATCTTGATGAATGTAGGTTGGGAGAAGGCCACTAATCTTAATTACTGGCTCTAAGGCCTTGGGGCGCGCTCAGCATTCCTTCTCCCGGCTCTTCGCGTCAGAGCAATTTAACTCATTTCTGAGTTGTTGGTAAGATACAAGGGGCGCCGTTAGGCGTCCCGCTTGAATGATGGGTTAGGTTTGTAACTAGCATAATTAACTGTAAATTACCGTGAGAGCAATTAAAAAGCCAACAAATACAAAGATAAAAAACCACATACAAATGGTTTGGATTTTCTCTGACTCTAACTCAGAGTAACCCATGCTTTTGAGCGTTGAGTTTACTACTTTAGAGAGAGTATCACCTACAAAAACAGCTATAGCATCTTCTATTGCCATATAAACCTAACGTTTGACATAAGGGGCGCCGTTAGGCGTCCCGCTTGATGGATGGGTTGGGCTGCATCATAAGTATGGCGCTGAAGTAATAACAAGCTTCCCATCTGCCGCACTGCAAGTAAATGTCATTGCGGCATCATTCGTCCAGACCTTCTCGATACGAGCTGTGTTTGTACTGAGGATTGTGCTGGTAGGATATTCAGGCTTGACAGAGCTAACTATAGCAAGCATTTTTGAAACACATGCCGAATAGTTCATATACTTAGTTTCGGTTGATGCAACTCCCTGCTTCGGGTAATTACCACTTTGAGCCATGCTACGTAGTTGAGCTGGGGTGTAAATTTTGCCAGCGACAGCTTGTGAGGAAAATGCAATGCCTATGGAAATGACGAAAATCAATGTCGAGATGTGATGTTTCATAATATGCCCCTTTAATTAAGCCCAACGTAAAGTAGCCATCCTATTTGACGCAAAACTTTGCGTCAATGAATGATTTTTTCTTATGATATTGGTTTTATTATTTAATGTAATCATGGTGTTAGTATTTTTTAGTATTGCCTAAATTTAATATCAAAATACGGCGGGCTGATATTTAGGTATCCGTCCGCCGAATTTCCATTACTTAACTATTTCTTTTAGCTGATCTAATATCGCAGGGTTATCTAGTGTTGAGATGTCTGAAGTAATCTCTTCACCTTTTGCGAGTGTACGTAATAATCTGCGCATAATTTTGCCTGAACGTGTTTTAGGCAGGTTGTCGCCAAAGCGGATTTCATCTGGTTTTGCAATTGGGCCAATTTCTTTACCTACCCATTCACGTAGTTCTGCAACAATTTTCTTTGCTGCGTCGCCTTCTGGGCGTGGGCCTTTGAGCACTACGTATGCGACAACAGACTCGCCTTTTACATCATGTGGTTTGCCCACTACAGCGGCCTCAGCAACTAGGTGATTAGCAACTAGGGCAGATTCAATTTCCATCGTGCCTAAGCGGTGGCCAGATACGTTTAGTACGTCATCAATGCGGCCCATAATGGTGAAGTTGCCTGTTTTGGCATCGCGGATTGCACCGTCACCAGCTAGGTAAATCTTGCCGCCTAAATCCACAGGGTAGTAGCTGGTTTTATAGCGTTCTGGGTCGTTGTAAATAGTACGTATCATGGATGGCCATGGTTTTTTAATCACCAACAAACCACCGGTACCCCAAGGTACGTCTTTACCTGTTTCATCTACTACATCAATATCAATGCCAGGGAAGGGCAGGGTACATGAGCCCGGCACTAGGGAGGTAGCCCCTGGTAGTGGTGTAATCACATGGCCGCCTGTTTCTGTTTGCCAGAAAGTGTCGGCAATTGGGCAGCGGCTACCGCCGACTTGTTCAAAATACCACATCCATGCTTCTGGGTTGATGGGTTCACCTACTGAGCCAAGCAAGCGCAAGCTAGATAAGTTGTAATTTTTTGGGGCTACTTCTGGCGTGGTTTCAGAAGCTTTAATCAGTGAGCGGATTGCCGTTGGTGCTGTGTAAAAAATAGAGACTTTGTGTTTTTCTATCATCTGCCAGAAGCGACCAGCATTTGGGTAAGTCGGGATACCTTCAAAAATAATTTGTGTTGCACCCATGGCAAGCGGGCCATACGCCACGTAGGAGTGGCCGGTAATCCAGCCCACATCGGCCGTACACCAAAATACATCGTTTTCATGAATATCAAAGGTCCAGCGCATGGTGTTCATGGCATGTAGCAAATAGCCAGCAGAGCTGTGTTGCACGCCTTTTGGCTTGCCAGTAGAGCCTGATGTATAGAGTAAGAATAGCGGATGCTCTGCATTCACCATCACAGGTTCGCATGTGTCAGCTACGTTTGTAATCAGGTCATGCCACCAAATGTTGTTGCTGTTCCATGCAATGTCTAGACCGGTTTTTTTCAGTACGACAACTTTTTCAATCACATCACAGCCACCCATGGCAATGCCTTCATCCACAGCAGATTTCAATGGTAGTGTTTTGCCGCCACGGAACTGACCGTCTGAGGTGATGACTGCTTTTGCGCCAGCATCAATAATGCGCTCGTTTAAGCTTTTAGCTGAAAAGCCGCCAAATACCACAGAGTGAATCAGGCCGATACGCGCGCAAGCTTGCATTGCCACCACGGCTTCAATGCCCATTGGTAAATAGATAATGACGCGGTCACCCACGCTAAGGTTTAGCTTTTTTAGGCCATTCGCAAATTGGCAAACTTGATGGTATAAGTCTTTGTAGGTCACTTCTTTAGTGTTGCCATCATCACCTTCAAAAATAATGGCGACTTTGTTCGGGATAGTGTTTAAGTGCTTATCTAAGCAGTTAGCAGAAACGTTAAGTTCGCCATCTTCAAACCATTTGTAGAATGGTGCGTTTTCTTCGTTCAGTGTTTTGGTAAAGGGTTTGCTCCAGACCAGTAGCTCACGCGCTAACTTTGCCCAAAAGCCCTCATAATCAGCAGCGGCTTCTGCACAGAGTTTATTATAAGCGGCCATGCCTGAGACATTGGCTTGTTTAATAAAGTCTGCACTAGGTTCAAAAACGCGGTTTTCGTGAAGAACTGATTCGATTGACATGCTTAAAATCCCCTTAAATCTTTGTGACCCGTTTATAATTTGGTTCAAGGACATCTAACTTATAAAAGATAGATAACCATTAAAAGTAAGTTAGTTACGTATGTGTAACTATGTCATATTACATGAAAAATCTTATGCTAACACTCGATAATTTGTTATCTCTAAACCGCGCCCCTGCTAGTGATGAGGCTTATGTACTGCATGCAGTATCTTGTAGTCCGTTTGTGGAAAGATTGTTTCGAAGAGATGCGCTTTTACTGCAAGATTCGTTACAAAATCATCAGAAATCCTACCTGTTGGGAGAGATGAAAAATTTTTTGGCAACGCAGCATATCGTCGATGAAATTAGCTTAAAAAAATCCCTGCGTTTGCTGCGTAGTCGCGTCATGGCGCGGATGATAGTGAGAGATTTGAACGGTTTAGCTGATTTGCAAGAGGTGATGACCACCACATCTCAGTTAGCTGAGTGTGTGATCAATACTGCAATTAAATATCTACATGAATGGCAAGCAGCCGTTTATGGTCAGCCCGTGGATGCACAGGGTAAATTGCAGCAGCTGATTGTGATTGGCATGGGTAAGCTAGGCGGCGGTGAGCTCAATGTTTCATCTGATATTGATTTGATTTTTGCGTACGAATCTGACGGTGCAACAGTAGGCGCTAAATCAATCAGCAATCAAGATTTCTTTTCGCGCCTAGCCAAAAAACTGATTGCTGCGATTGATGAAATTACTGAAGATGGTTTTGTGTTTCGTGTCGACATGCGCTTACGACCCTTTGGCTCAGAAGGCGCGATTGTGTGTAACCTCGACGCGCTTGAAGATTACTATCAAAACAATGGGCGAGAGTGGGAGCGTTACGCATGGATTAAAGGCCGTGAGGTGACGGGCGGAGATGCAGTGTCTCGCTTATTAAAGCCATTTGTGTTCCGCAAGTATTTGGATTTTGGTGCGTTTGCCAGTATGCGCGATTTGAAAATCCAGATTCAGCGTGATGTGAACAGCAAAGGCATGCACGACAATATCAAGCTGGGGCGTGGCGGTATCCGTGAGATTGAGTTTATTGCGCAGGTGTTTCAGTTAATACGTGGCGGGCAAGATGTGAGTTTGCAAATAAAACCAACGTTATCAGTACTGCGCTTGTTAAGTAACAAAGGGTTGCTCCCTGCACAAACGGTGGCGGAGCTGAGCGAGGCTTATGTGTTTTTAAGAAACCTAGAGCATCGTTTAATGTATGTGGATGATGTGCAAACGCAAGAGCTCCCTAAGTCAGACGACGCCAAAGCGCGTATTGCCAAGGCCATGAATTATGAAAATTGGTCAGCATTTTTGCATCAATTAGACCAGTATCGTGCGCAAGTTCAGCAGCATTTTGATGCTACGTTTAATGATGCAGAAACAGTTGATGATGCACTAGAGGCAGAAAAATCTGTTTGGAACGCATCGATTAGTGAAGCTGATTCAATCAGCGCGCTAGACAACATAGGCTTTGCCGAAGCCCATGAAACATATCGCCGTTTAAATATTTTGCATCAAAGCAGCCGATACAAACAGTTGCCGGAGCTTAGCCGCCAGCGCTTTGATGCGGTGATGCCGCATGTGATTTCTCAGGCCGGAAAAGTGAACAATGCGGATGTTACCTTAACCCGTGTGACTGATTTATTGGAAAGTATCTGTAGGCGTGCGAGCTATTTGGCGCTTTTGGCTGAGCACCCTCAGGCCATGCAATTGCTAGTCAAGTTGTGCAGCAGCAGCCCGTGGCTTGCTAATTATTTAACCAGCCACCCCATCCTGTTGGATGAGCTTTTAGATGACCGTACATTGCATGCTGCGCCTGATTTTGCCGCGATGCGTACCGAGTTAGTCCAAAGGTTGGCAGAAGTGACAGGCGATGTAGAGCGGCAAATGGATGTAATGCGCCATTTCAAACATGCTTATATCTTTCGCTTTGCAGTACAGGACATTAACGGCGAGTTGCAGTTGGAAACCATTTCAGACTACTTGAGTGCGTTGGCTGATTTGATTTTGAGTGTAGCTTTAGAAATTATATGGCCCAATGTACGCGGCAGACATATAGACGTGCCTAAGTTTGCAGTGATTGGTTACGGAAAGTTGGGGGGCAAGGAGTTAGGCTACGCGTCAGATTTAGATATTATATTTTTATATGATGATGAAGCCCCCGAAGCTAGTGAGGCTTATGCACGCTTCGCACAGCGCATCAATAACTGGTTTAACAGTTTAACCTCAGCAGGGCTGTTGTATGAAACAGACTTGCAGTTACGTCCGGATGGTAATAGCGGCTTGTTAGTGAGCAGGGTAGATGCCTTTAGGGATTACCAACTGAACAAAGCCTGGATATGGGAGCATCAAGCGCTGACACGCGCCCGTTTTGTTGCCGGCGATGTTGCAATTGGTCAGGCTTTTGATGCAATCCGTGCCGAGGTCATGACGCAAGCACGCGATGCATCGGTGCTTAAAGCAGAGGTTTTGTCTATGCGAGAAAGAATGCGCAAAGCCCAACACGTGAACGAAGGCATGTTTGATTTGAAACAGGGCATTGGCGGCATAATTGATGTGGAGTTTTTAGTACAGTACCTGGTGCTATTGCATGCGCCTAGTTACCCAACTCTGACGGGGAACATTGGAAACATCGGTTTGCTAAAGCAGATGGCAACCCTAAAAATCATAGATGCAGAGTTAGCAGAAAGTGTAGCCACAGCTTACAGAGAGTACCGCCACATACAGCACAGGCTTAAATTGCAGGGCGCTACCCAGTTGAACATTAAAGCAGAAGAGATTGCTACTCAAATAGCTAATGTTACAGAGTTATGGGGTCGGGTTTTTGGGCGTTAGGTTTTGCTTAAATGGGACGGTAAGCAGTTTAGTGTTAGGCTAAAAGCTAGCTGCATCGGCTTAGAACAGCTCGATTTCACCCTCTTTTTTATTGTCTTGCAAGTTGCCATTGGCAATCAGTAACTCATAAGAATCTACACGGTTGCGGCCATGATTTTTAGCGTAATACAGTGCGGTATCCGCGCGGTCTATAATCTGGCTTGAGGTGTCAAATGGTGAAATTTCAGTAAAACCAGCGCTGACAGAAACTTTACCAACTTGCGGAAACTCAAAACTGGCGACTTTTTGTTTAAATCGCTCAAAAATATTTTGAATATCAAAAGTGCTGCTACATTCAAAGAAGCCAACAAACTCCTCTCCACCAAAGCGGAATAGTGGGTCTGCTTCCCTAAAGCTTTGACGCATGAGCTGAGAAAACATCAACAACACTTCATCCCCAATTAAGTGGCCGAATTGGTCGTTAATTTTTTTGAAGTGATCAATATCAAAAATCGCTAAAAAGTATTTCTGATCAACCTTATCTTCCTTGCGGTTAGCACCACTATGCATTTGGGCAAGAATTTTATTGATTTTAAAGTCAAAGGTTTTACGGTTGAGTAAACCAGTGAGGGTGTCGCATTCATTTTCGTTATTCAACAAAATGAAGTTTTGATAAATCTCCAATATCATACAAACTGAGTTGTATAAATGCTCATTGGTATGATCTGCATCAATCGCAATCACGCTGTCTACATGCCCCATAGTGCCTGTAATGGGGTGAAGTTTGATGGCGTGCTGTGCATCAACTTGATAACTATAAGCTGTGCCTGATTGTAAACAGTTGAGAATTGCTCGCTTAAAGTCAGCCGGCATGTCTACATTGTTTGTGTTGCTATCATCCGTTAGTGCCGTGATTAATTGTTTTTTTACATCATTCACATGATAAATGACAACAATTCTCTTTGACTCGTTATGGTTGAGGTTAATAAAGTCAGAGAGTGTTTTGATGAGCGCAACTTGCAGGGATAGGTCATCGCGCTCTTTTGTGAGTGTTACTAACTTACTCAATAACGAATTGATGCAGTATGTTTGCAAGGTTTCTATTTGATATTAGCGATTAAATGCCTAAAAACTTAATCATAATCAAGTTGCTTTATGACCGATTGATTCTCATACTATCATAACTTTTCACCTTGCTGAGCTTAAGTAAATGGTATCGTGGTGAGTATGGTGAAATAATGTTTTTACATAACCCTTTCGGGTGGTAACTTATTGTCGCAAATGGATGTTTTTGGTTTTTTTCAGAGCTTAGCGCCCCCATCTTAACGCGGCAGTATGCACTGGGCTATCCCAATGTTGTTTGATTTCATCGTCTAACATACATAGCGTAATAGATGCGCCAGCCATATCAAGTGCGGTCGTGTAATTGCCCACCAAAGAGCGCGTAATTTTAATGCCGTGCTCAGTAAATAACTTCGCTGCAGTATTGTAAATTAGGTATAGCTCCATTAATGGAGTGGCACCAAAACCGTTAACTAAAAGCAGCGCTTCGCTACTTGGCGCAGGTTTTAACGCATCCAGAATGGCGCTGACTAGGTCTTGAATAATTGCATCAGCTTCACGCATAGGTTCGCGTTTACGGCCCGGCTCGCCATGGATGCCTACACCCATTTCAAGCTCGTTATCGTTAATATCAAAAGTAGGGCGGCCAGCAGCCGGAACCGTACAGCTGGTGAGGGCAACACCCATGCTTGCGGTACGGTTGTTAACTTTATCTCCCAGTGCTTTGCATGTCTGTAAATCGGCGCCAGTTTCAGCTAAGCTACCTACACATTTTTCTACAATCACAGTGCCAGCCACGCCGCGTCGCCCAGTGGTGTAAGTGCTGTTAATCACAGCGCAATCGTCGCTGGTGAGTACCGTAGCAGATTCAAATGGCAGCATCTCTGCTGCCATTTCAAAATTCATCACATCCCCAGCATAATTCTTAACAATAAATAAAATGCCACGTTCAGCATGCACCGCTTCTGCTGCGGCTAACATTTGATCAGGAGTGGGCGAGGTAAATACATAGCCAGGGCAGGCGGCATCCAACATACCGTAACCAATATAACCCGCATGTAGTGGCTCATGCCCTGAGCCACCGCCAGAGATGATGGCTACTTTGTTGCTGGCTTTTTGCTGGCGTGTTAAAAACAGTGGGTCTGTATTTAGCTCAACTAAATCATGATGCGCTGAGGCAAAGCCAGTGAGGCTTTCAATTAATACATCGTCAACTTTGTTAATAAACTTTTTCATCACACGCCCTTTTTTAAGGTTGGCTTAGTAGCACTTGGTTACAAACTGCATTAATCATTAACTGGCAGCTTTTTGCACCAGGGTCTATATGTCCAATCGCACGTTCCCCCAAGCCGGCGGCACGTCCTTTAGTGGCAATCAATGCTTTTGTTGCGAGCATGCCTTCTTCGGCAGTGTGCATCAGCGCATGACAGATTGCTTTTATATCGGTATTGGTGGATGCAAGTGCAGAAAACTTCTGTGCTACCGGAATCAGTACATCCAGCATGGTTTTTTCACCCAAGCCGGCTTTGCCGCGCTGCTGAATCGCTTCTACGCCTGCTACAAAAGCTACGGCATAGGTGGTGGTTGTGTCATCGTTTTTTTCTTTGAGTACTTTGGCCATACTCATAAAAAAGCTTGCCAGTAATGGGCCTGAGGCGCCGCCTATGGTGCTGAGTAATTTAAGGCCAATTTTGTTGAGCGCCGCATCTGCTGTGAGCGATGTAAGCTCTGCATGCAATTCAGTAATCGCTGCTGCGCCGCGTTTCATATTGATATAGTGGTCACCATCTCCAATGGCGCGGTCTAGTGATTCTAGTTCTGATTCATGGTCAAGAATGGCGTCACGTATAGAGTCAGCCGCTGATAAGATAAATGATGTTTTCATGAATAACACTATATAGCGAATTGATTAAAGTTGTTAAACTCTACACATGTCATAAAGTGATTTCAACTCATGAGCTTACGTTTTCGTTTAAATTTACTGATTACCTTATTGTCGTTGGCATTCATCTTGGTGGTAGGGTCTATCTTGGTGACAGATACCCGAATTTCAATCCGTGAGCGCGTTGAGGCTGCCAGCCGCGTAACCGTGCAGTTGCTGGATACGGTCATTATCAGCTCGACGTTAAATCCGGAAATGGGGCCTACGCATGTTGTGCTGCAGGGGTTTTTGGCTTCTTTGGGCTATGTGCGCAGCAGCCATATTACCCTTTATGATTATCGAGGGTATGAGCTGTATCGCTCACCTGAGTCTACCTTTAAAAGCGATGTCGTCCCGCCGCAATGGTTTGTAAAGTTAGTACAGCCTAAGGTTGAAACGGTTGAGCGCAGGATTCGTTACGGTACTTTGGTGGTGCAGTCTAGTGCAGCAGGTTCCATTCGTGAAGCGTGGGCTGGCTTTAACCAGTTAATGTGGGTTGGCTTGGCATTTTTTATCATTCTGAACACCTTGGTTTACTTGCTGTTAAGTCACTCATTGAAACCGATTGGCCGAATCTTGGGTGCAATCAACCGTATTGAGCAGGGTGATCTCACAACGCGGTTGCCTACCTTCCCCTTGCCAGAGTTTGATACGATAGGCCACAGCCTTAACCGCATGGCTGAGTCGTTAACTGCTGAGCGCTTGCTAGAGGAGAATAGGCAACTTACCCATTTGATACAAAAGCATATAGAAGAAGAGCGCCGTAGCCTGGCAAGGGAGCTGCATGATGAGCTTGGTCAGTACGTAACAGCGATTAAAACGTTTGCCGTAGGCATTGCTAATAAAGCCAAGGCAAATAGCACCAGTGCGGGGATGGCAGAGATTGCATCCAGTGCGCAAGTAATCGTTTCGGCAGCCAACCAGATTTATGATGGCATGCATAATATAGTGCGCCAATTAAGGCCTGGCGCCTTGGATAATTTAGGATTGGCGGAAACGCTCAAAGACTTGGTGAGTAGCCATCAGGTGCAGTACCCTAAACTCAATATCCAGCTTTATTTGTCTGAAAACCTACAGTCGGGTAACTTGCAGAGCTTAGGTGAAACTATCAGTATTAATCTGTATCGAATAGTGCAGGAGTCGCTGAATAACGCTTTAAAATATGCCAAGGCCAGCACAATAGAAGTGCGGTTGGTTAAAATGTCTGATGGTGAGTTGCAATTAATCATTAAAGACAATGGCATTGGTATGGATATTGATGCGGTTGACCAAAGTAGGCATTTTGGCTTGCTTGGTATGCGTGAGCGTGTACAGGCATTGCATGGCACCTTTGTGATAGCGTCCGCGCCTAGTCAAGGTACCACGATCACAATTAAGGTGCCTGCAAGTGCTACGAATTAATGTAATTTATGTGCCTACGGGCAGAAAGTCAGTCAATGAGTCAGATTAATGTGATGTTAGTAGATGATCACGCAGTTGTTCGTATGGGATTCAAAATGTTGCTTGAGTCTGATGCTGATATTAAGGTGGTGGCAGAAGCTGAGAGCGGCGAGCATGCGATTCAACGTTATGTGGAACATAAACCTGATGTGGTCGTGATGGATATTACGATGCCAGGGATTGGCGGCTTGGAGGCTATAGAGCGTATTTTGGCAAAAGACAGTACGGCAAAAATACTAGTATTGTCTGCACACGAGGATTCAGTCCATCCTAAGCGTGTACTTAATGCAGGGGCAATGGGCTATCTTACTAAGCGTAGCGCGGCAGAAGAGCTGATTAAAGCCATTAGAACTGTTGCGGGCGGTAAAAAGTATCTAGAAGCCAGTGTTGCACAGCAAATGGCGATTCAGCAGCTATCAGGCGATCAAAACCCTGTAGATGTACTCTCACCTCGTGAGTTTGAAGTGTTTATGGCGCTGGCTAAAGGCAAGACAACCAATGAGATTGCTGAAACGCTATTTCTAAGCCCACGTACAGTGGGTACACATTTGTATAACATCAAGCAAAAGTTAAATGCCAACAACTCGGCAGAAATTGCTTTAATTGCGATGCGTAGCGGTTTGCTCGACGCTTAATTTAAAAACAAAGTTGTAAAGATGTGGCATGTGCTGCTAGGTATTTACGTGGTTTCAAATCCTAGCGGCTGCCACGTATGCTAATAATGCCACTGAGTACAATTAGGCCAATCGCCAGCCATGCGTCCACACTCAGATGCTCATGCCACCAAATGACGCCAAATATACTTGCTAATAAAATCGTGACATACGCGAGGCTAGCCACGACCAATGTATCGCCTGTGCGGTAAGCGCGAGTCAGTGCGAGCTGGGCGATCGTGGCTGAGACGCCTAAGCCTATCAAGATAGGTAAGTCTGGCCAAACTAACGCGTGAAAGTGATCAAACAGCATCCATGCGCCCGCACATGCGGAAGAAACCAAGGTAAAGTAAAACACAGTACGCCAATCAGGCTCGTTTGCTTGGCCTAGTTGCTTAACGTGAATATAAGCCAGCGCCGCACCTAGCCCCGACAGTAAGCCAAAGGAGCCGGCTAGCCACTGTGATTGGTTGATGGTAGGTTTTAACAATAAAGCCACCCCGGCAAAACCAATAGCAAGCGCAATGAGTAATATTTTTTTTGGTTTTTCATTGAGCAGCAATGGTGTGAATACCGCTAAAAACAGTGGTGACGTATAGTTGAGTGTAATTGCCGTTGCTAGCGGTAAATGTGAGATAGCGTAGAAAAATAAGATCAGTGCGGTGAAGCCAACCACTGCACGTGACATTTGTTTGTGCATGACGGGTGTGGCAAGTGGTAGTTTTTTGTAGGCGATGAATAAGCCTATAAATACCAAGCCAAATAAAGAGCGATAGAACACGAGTTCGGCACTGCTGAATTTTTGAGCGCCGAGCTTAACCAGCGCCCCCATGATGGCAAAGCCTAATGCGGCAACTAGCATCCATAAACTACCTAGATTAGGCAAGGTGAAGCTAGGTTTTTTCATGCATCATGCTCAAGTGGGCGCGAGGTGTTGCTGCATTTGCTGGCGATACCATTGATGAAAATGCTCCATTCCAGTTTCCATCGGGTGTTGGTATGGGCCGCGCTCATCGATGCCTTGTGCAAATAAAGCGTGGCGGCCATCGTGCATGCGTTGGCAAATGTCATTATCTTCTACCGCGGTTTCTTCGTAGGCGGCTTGTTGCGCAGCAACGTACTCGCGCTCAAATAAACCAATATCTTCTGGGTAGTAAAACTCCACCACATTGGTACATGCGTTAACGCCTCGCGGGATAATATGGGATACGACTAACACGTTTGGGTACCACTCTATCATCAGGAAAGGATAGTACACCATCCAGATCGCACCATATTTAGGTGCTTTGTCTGTGTGATACTTTGCTACTTGCTCTTGCCAAGCTTGGTAAGTTGGCGAGCCAGCTTTGTTAAGTGACTGTTTGAAGCCTACGGTTTGCACGCTGTAATTAGCTGCAAACTCCCAGTTTAGCTGTTCGCAGTTAACGAACTGATTAAGGCCAGGGTGAAATGGGCCAACATGATAGTCCTCTAAATATACTTCAATAAAGGTTTTCCAATTGAAGTTGTATTCCTCAACTGCCACACGGTCTAACATATAGCCTGTAAAATCAAAGTCTTGTTTGCAACCTAAGTTTGCAAGGTCTTTTGCAATGTCGCGCTTGGTGTCAAATAACAAACCCTGCCAGTTTTGTAAGGTTTTTTTATCAAGATTTAAGCAAGGGTTTTGCTCAAAATGCGGCGCACCTAGTAATTTGCCTTCCAGATCATAAGTCCAGCGGTGCAGGGGGCATACGATGTTCTTCGCTTGTCCGCGGCCTTTAAGCATCAATGCTTGGCGGTGCCTACACACATTGCTTAGTACATTAATACCGTCTTGTTGGCGCACCAAGCTTTTTGCTTGCCCCATCCAATCTAATACATGGTAATCACCAGCATTGGGTACCATCAGTTCATGGCCAAGATAATGAGGCGCATGGGCGAATAGATGCTGCTGCTCCATGGCATAGGTGTTTTCGTCAACATACCAAGAGACCGGTAGTTGAGATGCTGTGTCTTGTTGGGAAACCAAAGTTAAAGATGCCATAAGAAAAAATGGTTGGCAGTTAAAATTTCAGGGATGGCGATTTTTGCCTAAATTGCTATTTTTATCAAGTCATTATTATATAATTATCTATAAGTTTTGTACTGTAAAACTTGCCAATAGTGAGGTTTTCGGCTACTCTCGTGAGAGTTTCTTTACCCTTCAATTAAAATCTAACTGCCATCTTTTTAAATTAAATAAACCAAAGATGTTGTCGCGATTCTTTATTAATTTATGAATTGCGGGATTTTTATTTTTGTAGGTTTCTTACTGTGTGGTAAGAGTAGGATTTTGTATTGCCTAATAATTTGTACGTCTAAAACAACTTGCTATTTGAGTAAATAAAAAAATGTCAGACCATTTAATGAATACCTATATGCGTCAGCCTGTTACCTTTGTAAAGGGTAAGGGCGTTTGGCTATGGGATAACCATAATGAACAATATCTTGATGCACTGTCAGGTGTTGCTGTAAACGGCTTAGGTCATGCACATCCAAAATTGGTGGATACCATCGCCAAGCAAGCAGCTAATTTGATTCATGTTTCTAACATCTACCAAATCGCTGAGCAATCAGCACTGGCTGATAAGCTGTGTGAAGTGTCCGGTATGGACAAAGTGTTTTTCTGTAATTCAGGCTGTGAGGCCAATGAGGCGGCGATTAAAATTGCGCGCTTATATGGACACAATAAAGGGATTCAAAGCCCTGAAATTATTGTGATGGATCAATCTTTCCACGGACGTACCTTAGCAACGCTATCTGCAACGGGTAATCGTAAGGTGCAGGCAGGCTTTGACCCACTGGTGAGTGGCTTTATTCGTGTGCCTTATGATGATGTGGATGCAGTGAAGCAAGTGGCATTGCACCATCCCAACGTAGTTGCTGTACTGGTGGAACCAGTGCAGGGCGAAGGTGGTGTGAATATTCCTAAAGATGCCGGTGCTTATTTAGAGCAACTGCGCGAAATATGTGATGCCAATGGCTGGCTATTGATGTTAGATGAAGTGCAAACAGGGATTGCACGCACTGGCACTTGGTTTGCATTTCAGCATACCAGCATTAAACCCGATGTGATGAGCCTAGCTAAAGGCTTAGGTTCTGGCGTGCCGATTGGCGCTTGTGTTGCCAGCGGCAAAGCTGCCGAAGTGTTTACCTATGGCAAACATGGCTCTACTTTTGGCGGTAACCCACTAGCCACTGCGGCTGGCTTGGCTACGCTTAATATTATTGAAGAAGAAAAGCTGCGTGAAAATGCCGAGAAGATTGGCAATTTGATTCGCGAAGGTTTTACGGCTGAGCTTAAAGGCACCCCAGGTCTTGTAACCGTGCGTAACGCTGGCTTGCTTATCGGGATTGAATTAGACCGCCCATGTGGTGACTTGGTGAAAATGGCATTAGAAGCCAAACTGCTCATTAACGTTACTGCAGACAAGGTGGTGCGTTTGTTACCTCCGCTCGTGATGAATGAAGCTGAGGCAAAAGAGCTGGTGCAACGTTTGTCTGTTTTAATCAAAACATTCTTATCACAATAAATCATTTACAACATAACTAACTGTAGTCGGTTTTAATAAAACTTGAACTACCAAAGATGATGGCAATAAAACACTTTTTACAATTTAATGATTTAAACCGTGACGAGCTTGAGTACGTGTTCGAGCGTACTCGTTGGATCAAAAGCCAATTCAAGGATTATCAGCAATATTGGCCATTACAAGACCGTACATTGGTCATGATTTTTGAAAAAGCCAGCACACGTACACGCTTGTCATTTGAGGCAGGCATGCAGCAACTGGGCGGCTCTGCTATTTACTTAAATACCAGAGACTCGCAGTTGGGTCGTGGTGAGCCAGTGGAAGACGCAGCACAGGTCATTTCACGCATGAGTGATTTAGTGATGATTCGTACCTTTGAGCAGGAAATCATCGAGCGTTTTGCCGCTAACTCACGTGTGCCGGTAATTAACGGTTTAACCAATGAGTATCATCCGTGCCAGATTCTTGCAGATATTTTTACTTATATTGAGCATCGTGGGTCGATTAAAGGCAAAACGGTAGCTTGGATTGGTGACAGTAATAACATGTGTCATACATGGCTGCAAGCCGCTGAGTTGTTAGATTTTAATGTGCATGTGTCTACGCCACCAGGATACGAAGTTGAACCTGAGCGTGCTAATTTATATGGCACTGACCACTTTGAAGTGTTTGCTGACCCGATGGACGCCGCACGCGGTGCCGATTTGGTGACTACCGATGTGTGGACCAGCATGGGCTTTGAAGCCGAGAACGAAGAGCGCATGCGTGATTTTGCTGATTGGCAAGTAGATAGCGACATGATGCGTGTTGCGGCTAAAGATGCGTTATTTATGCATTGTTTACCTGCACACCGTGGTGAGGAAGTTTCTGCCGAAGTGATTGATGGCGTACAAAGTGTGGTGTGGGATGAAGCTGAGAACAGATTACATACCCAAAAAGCACTGATGGAATATTTGTTGTTAGGAAAAGTTTAGTTAACAATTGACATACTGTTGTGTTGAACGCCATGTATATAAACATAGGCTTTAACCCTCTGTAGTGAGTTGCGAAATATCTATAGATAGAAAGAGATTATGAGTAAAGTAAATAAAGTAGTGTTGGCCTATTCAGGCGGTTTAGATACTTCAGTTATTTTGAAATGGCTGCAAGATGAATACAAATGTGAGGTTGTGACTTACACGGCTGATTTAGGTCAGGGTGAAGAATTAGAACCTGCGCGTGCAAAAGCAAAAGCGGCTGGTGTAAAAGAGATTTTTATTGATGACGTGCGTGAAGAGTTTGTACGTGATTTTGTATTCCCAATGTTCCGCGCTAACACCGTATATGAGGGTGAGTATCTATTAGGTACGTCTATTGCTCGTCCATTAATTGCTAAGCGTTTAATTGAAGTGGCACGCGATACTCAAGCCGATGCTATTTCACATGGCGCAACTGGTAAAGGTAATGACCAAGTACGTTTTGAGCTTGGTGCTTATGCGTTAAACCCTAACATCCAAATTATTGCCCCATGGCGTGAGTGGGATTTACTGAGCCGCGAAAAACTGATGGCATACGCTGAAAAGCACGGTATCCCTGTGGATATGAAGCATAAGCAAGGTGGTAGTCCATATAGCATGGATGCAAACTTGCTACATATTTCTTATGAAGGCCGTCATTTAGAAAATCCAGCCGCAGAAGCTGAAGACTCTATGTGGCGCTGGAGTGTGAGCCCTGAGAAGGCACCAGATGCTGCTGAGTATTTAGATATTGAATACGTAAACGGTGACCCGGTAAGCTTAAATGGTGAGCCGATGAAGGCGCACGATTTGTTGGCGCATCTCAATAAAATTGGCGGTAAACACGGTGTAGGCCGTTTGGATCTGGTTGAAAACCGCTACGTAGGCATGAAGTCACGCGGATGCTACGAAACACCCGGCGGCACGATTTTGCTTAAAGCACACCGCGCGATTGAGTCTATTACTCTAGACCGCGAAGTGGCACATTTAAAAGATGATTTAATGCCACGTTACGCAAGCATGATTTACAACGGATACTGGTGGAGCCCTGAGCGTCTTGCGTTACAAACGCTGATTGATCATACACAGCAAACGGTCAACGGCTGGGTGCGTGTGAAGCTGTACAAAGGCAACGTGATTGTGACTGGCCGTGATAGTAAAACTAACTCATTATTTGATCCTAATATTGCTACTTTTGAAGATGACAAAGGTGCTTACGATCAAAAAGATGCAGGCGGTTTTATTAAGTTGAATGCCTTAAGAATGCGTATCGCAGCAAATTTAAGAGATAAAAAGTAGGCAATAAATTAAGTGCGGAAGTTTAAATAGTGGTTAATCTAGGTTAATCACTATTTAAAATAAAATGTAGGAATGCACTTAGAATTTAGTAGTAATACGTAAAACAGAAAAAGCACCTAGCTCATACTAGGTGCTTTTTTGTTTTAAGCTCGTGGCGTATTGTAAATAGCTCTGAAGTTAGCTTAATCAACAATCAAGCGACCATTTAGCGCCTGTAGCGGGCGGTTGTTTTGTTGCGTCAGCGCTGCTAATGCATCGATTTGTTCTTTACTTGCGGTCATTGGCGTTTTAATCAATATCCAGCGTACACCTTCTGTGCAAGGCGGGGAGGTGAGTGAGCCGCTAAAGCGATAGTAGTCTTGATTACTTGGCATCATTTCACTGGCAAGCAATCTTGATTTTAGCGTAACAGCTTTGTTACTCTCGTTAGGTAGTTGTTTTAATACTTTGTCCAAGGCTGGGTTAGGCCTGCCTTCTCTAAATAGAACAGCAACAATTGCAGTGTTGCCTTTAACGTCTGTATGTAAAAACTGCGCTTCCAACGGGAATGGTTTGCCTTTAATGCTATGTTCGCTAGGCGTATGAAAGTTGGCCTGTTTTAGTTTGAAGGTAATGTTGTCGATGGCGACAAGATTTCCATCTCTAAAATTTAGCTGCATGGAGTGGTTGGTTTGCAATACCTCTTTTGCCGGAAATTTCTGCAGCAGTTTTAATGGCTTTAAGTTTGCATCCAAGCTCTCATCAATATCGATCGGTGATTGGGTGCTACCAGCACTGCACATGGAAAATTCATCGCTCAATTTCCCCCAATGCTCAGGGCCTTCTTTACCCTCGTAACTCCAAGCGACAGGCTTTTTGGCTTCCTCGGCCTTCTTGTTGTTAGGTTTTGCTGGAGCTTTTTCAGCAGGTTTTGCTTCTACTGGTTTGGTTTCTGTCGCTTTGCTTTCTGCATCGGTAGGTTTGGCGCTTGTATTGGCTTCAGGTTTTGTTTCTGTAGTAGACGGTGCTTTGGCAGGTGCTGGTGTCGCAGCTTTAGGTGCCGCGTTTTTATGGCTAGCGCATACATACTGCATTGCACGATCAAAGTCTGATTCGGGGACTGGTTCAATAAATTTAGCGTTTTTTACATTATCAATACCAGCCGAGTGTACAAGCTCCGTATTTAAGTATTGAAACACCTGTGTAGCCGCAGACTTTTGTGACGGGCAGTCAAAATACCATAGTAATTTAGAAAGGTTGTATAGCGTATCTGGGGACTCTAAGTTTTTCTGGATAGTTTTGTATTCAATTTTTACCCAGGCACGTTTTAGTTTGTCTTTTTCTAAGATAGATTGCTTGTCTATCATTAATTTGGATGTGCTGTTCTCATTAATCTTCACCCAATTGGCGGCCGAGCATGTGTTGATGCTCATGAAGAAACAAACAAGAGATAAGGTGAAATAAGTTACCGCTTTTTGCATATTACGTTCCGACTTTATTATTAATGCCTATCGTTAATTGTTTTTAACTTAAATTGGGCATTTATTTAGTATTGATGAAAGTGGTATTAAATTAATATATATTCAGTTAACGGCTGAATTACGCATTTGTTTAATAAAAAATTACACATCTTTGCTATACAGATTTACGATGAAAATTTTTAGACCGAAATTTATGCTGACTATATGAATATTTAAACGCTTTAACTATGAGAGCCGCTGTGATGTTCTATAATCATCATTAATTTAGAGTAGAGTGAAATTTGATTGATGACAACAGAAGTGGCAGCTAAGCGTTCTATCGTGGAAATTTATGCAGATGGTGCATGTAAAGGTAATCCTGGTCCTGGGGGCTGGGGGGCATGGATCAGTTACGATGAGCATGAAAAAGAATTGTTTGGCGGAGAGTTAGTCACCACTAATAATCGCATGGAGCTAACTGCGGTGATTCGGGCTTTAGAAGCCTTAAAGCGCACATGTCATGCAAAAGTATTTACAGACTCTGTCTACGTGCAGAAGGGAATTTCTGAATGGATTATTGGCTGGAAAGCACGGAATTGGCGCACTGCGGATAAGAAGCCTGTCAAAAATGATGATTTATGGCGCGTGCTGGATGTGTTGGCGCAGCAGCATACGGTTGAGTGGATATGGGTCAAAGGGCATGCGGGTAATGTAGGTAACGAACGTGCGGACATGCTTGCCAATAAAGGCGTAGAGCAAGTGTTGCAAAAAGGGGCTAGTGCATCATGAGGCAAATCTTTTTAGATACGGAAACCACAGGGCTATATCATGCTCAAGGGCACCGTGTGATTGAAATCGCCGCTGTTGAAGTGGTGAACAGGCGCTTAACCAAACACCATTTTCATTATTACTTAAATCCAGATCGTGATATTGACCAAGGCGCACAAGAGGTGCATGGAATTTCTCTGGAGTTCTTGCAAGATAAACCTCGCTTCGCAGATATTGCCAATGAGTTGATAGCGTTTATTGCTGATGCTGAGCTCATTATGCACAACGCGCCATTCGACGTGGGCTTTTTAAATTGTGAACTCGGTTTAATCGGGCAAAGAAAAGTAGAAGCGATTACTGCTAAAATTACAGATACACTCAAAATTGCAAAAGAGATGCGCCCAGGACAGCGTAATAATCTGGATGCTCTATGTAGGTATTTTGGTATAGATAACTCTAAGCGTACGCTGCACGGCGCACTGCTGGATGCTGAATTGCTTGCCGATGTTTATATGGCAATGACACGAGGCCAAGAGAGCCTAATGATTGCGTTGGATCAGCCTAGCCATGAAGCGGCAGAAACGAGTGCCGTGAGTCATGCGCCCTTGCTGGTGAAGCATGCCAGCGATACTGAACTTGCAGATCATGAGGCATATTTGGCTGGTCTTGCAAAATCAGGTAACTGCGTCTGGAACGGTTAGTGTGTAGTTTATTTAGTGGCGCGAATAGTTAGTAAATTTAAGAAAGTAGCAAATTATGAATAATACAATTCTTGTGACAGGCGGCGCTGGTTTTATCGGTTCTAATTTTGTATTGGCTTGGGTGAAGCAGGGCTTAGGTACTGTGGTTAATTTAGATAAATTGACCTATGCCGGTAATTTAGACAACTTAGTGAGCTTAGAGCATAGCGCGCATCATGTGTTTGTGCATGGCGATATTGGCGATCAGCATTTAGTTGCTAAATTATTAGATGAGCATAAGCCTCGTGCGGTAATTAATTTTGCGGCAGAAAGCCATGTAGACCGATCCATCCATGGGCCTGAAGATTTTATTCAAACCAATATTGTGGGTACGTTCCATTTGTTGGAAGCGGTGCGCGCTTACTGGGGTGCTTTAAATACTGCTGATAAAGAAAGCTTCCGCTTCTTACATGTGTCTACCGATGAAGTGTATGGCTCATTAGGTAAAGATGATCCTGCATTTACAGAAACTACGCCGTATGCGCCGAATAGCCCTTACTCTGCCTCTAAAGCATCTTCAGATCACTTGGTGCGTTCTTATCACCATACGTATGGCTTACCGACCTTAACCACCAATTGCTCGAACAACTATGGGCCTTATCATTTTCCCGAGAAGTTAATCCCGTTAGTGATTCATAACGCCTTGGCTGCTAAGCCGTTACCGGTTTATGGCAATGGCTTGCAAGTGCGTGACTGGCTTTACGTGGAAGACCATTGTGCGGCAATCAGGCGCGTGCTGGAGGCTGGTAAGGTCGGCGAGGTTTATAATGTGGGCGGCTGGAACGAGAAAACCAATATTGATATTGTAAGAACGCTGTGCCGCATGCTGGATGCTAAGCAGCCACTCGCTGACGGGCAATCTTATGCTGATCTTATTACTTATGTGGCTGATCGCCCAGGGCACGATATTCGTTATGCGATTGATGCAACAAAAATCGCAACAGAGCTGGGCTGGAAACCGGCAGAGACATTTGAAACTGGCATAGAGAAAACAGTGAACTGGTATTTGGCGCATCAAGATTGGGTAAATAATATTACCAGTGGCGATTATCGCAATTGGATTCAAACACATTATTCAGAACGTGGTGAGGAAATGGCATGAAGGGAATTATTTTAGCAGGCGGCTCTGGTACGCGCTTGCACCCAGTTACACAGGTGGTGTCTAAACAGTTATTGCCTGTGTATGACAAACCGATGATTTATTATCCGTTGACTACGCTAATGCTAGCTGGGATTCGTGATATTTTAGTGATTTCAACGCCAGAAGATACACCGCGCTTTCAGCAGTTGCTGGGTGATGGTAGTCAGTGGGGGATTTCTATTCAGTTTGCGGTGCAGCCATCACCCGATGGTTTAGCGCAAGCGTTTATTATCGGTAAATCATTTATCGGTAATGATAGCTGTGCGCTGGTGCTGGGCGATAACATTTTTTACGGGCATGAGCTAGCGACTAAAACGCAGGCTGCGACAACCTTGAACAAAGGCGCTACCGTTTTTGCTTATCCTGTAAGCGATCCTGAGCGTTATGGCGTGGTTGAGTTCAATGCGCAAGGGCAAGCCGTGAGCTTGGAGGAAAAACCGGCAGTGCCTAAATCTAGGTACGCAGTTACTGGTTTGTATTTCTATGATAACGATGTGATTCGTATCGCAGAACAATTAAAACCATCGCCACGAGGTGAGCTGGAGATTACAGATGTGAACCGTGCTTATCTTGAGCGTGGTGATTTACAAGTGGAAGTCATGGGGCGTGGTATTGCATGGCTCGATACTGGAACGCACGAATCGCTGTTAGAAGCATCATTATTTATTGAAACCATAGAAAAGCGTCAGGGTCTGAAAGTAGCTAGTCCTGAAGAGGTCGCTTATCGTATGCAATACATTGACGCTACAGCGCTAGAACAGCTGGCTAATCGTTACATCAAAAACGCCTATGGCCAATATTTAAAAATGTTGCTGACAGAGCAGGTGTACTAAATGCAAGTGATTAAGACCGCAATTCCTGATGTGCTCATATTGGAGCCTCAAGTTTATGGTGATGAAAGAGGCTTTTTTTTCGAGAGCTTTAATCAGCAAAAGTTTGAGCAGTTAACCGGCGTTAAAACGCAGTTTGTACAGGATAACCATTCTAAATCTGCTGCCAATGTACTACGCGGCTTGCACTATCAAATTGCGCAGCCGCAAGGTAAGTTAGTGCGTGTAGTCGCTGGCGAGGTCTTTGACGTTGCAGTGGATTTACGTAAGCAGTCTAAAACCTTTGGTCAATGGGTTGGCGCGATTTTATCCTCAGATAACAAACGCCAGATGTGGGTGCCTGAGGGATTCGCCCACGGCTTTCTGGTATTGAAAGATAATACGGAGTTCTTATATAAAACAACGGATTACTACGCACCGCAGCATGAGCGTTGCATTCGTTGGGATGATGCTGACATTGGGATTGAATGGCCTACCGCTAGCTTACCAGGCCATGCTGCGCCGGTACTTTCTGCTAAAGATCAGCTCGGTGCTAGTTTGGCCGACGCGGATGTATTTGAATAAGGCCTCACATTAGTAATGCAATCTCCTCTATATAAAAAAATATTATTAACTGGTGTGAATGGACAGGTTGGGCATGCATTACAGCAAGCCTTGACTAACAACCCCGCCTTATATGGTGAGCTGGTTTGTTTGGATAGAAGCATGCTGGACTTATCTAATCCGCAGGCAATACGAGACGCCGTGCAGACGATACAGCCTGATTTGATTATCAACCCGGCTGCTTACACTGCGGTAGATAAAGCGGAGTCAGAGCCAGAGTTAGCTTATGCGATTAACGCTGTAGCACCCGGTGTGCTCGCGGAAGAAGCGGCTAAGCTGGGGGCTAAATTAATACATTTTTCTACAGATTATGTATATGCAGGCAATAAAGTGGGTGCCTATGTGGAGGCGGATGCCACAGCGCCATTGAGCGTGTATGGGAGGTCTAAGTTGGCCGGTGAAGAGGCGATTCGTGCGGTGGGACTACCATCCTTGATTTTTAGAACCTCTTGGGTATATGGTGCTTATGGTAAGAATTTTCTGCATACGATTTTGCGTTTAGCTAAAGAGCGCGATCAGTTACGCATTGTGGCTGATCAGGCCGGGGCGCCAACGAGCAGCTTCAGTATTGCGCAGGCAGTGTTACAGGTGCTTGTGCGATGGGATGGCGAGCGTTCTGGCGTATATCATCTGGTTAATGCCGGGCATACGACATGGCATGGTTTTGCAACAGCTATTGTGGATGCTTATACGCAGCTCCTGCCAGCACATCACTGGCAGCCACTTAAAGTCGCCAATATTGAACCCATCACAACGGCTGAGTATCCAACTCCCGCGGCGCGTCCAGCTAATTCATACTTAGATTGCAGCAAGTTAAGTACAGACTTCTCAGTACAGTTGCCAGATTGGCGTGATGCATTAATGGCAGAGCTGCAAGCGTTGCCGAGTGGCTGATTAGCCTAAGGCATCTGCCCAGCTGTTAGGCGTTTCATATAAGCGTACTTTTTCCAGCTTGAGATGGTTGCCGTAAGTGTCTTGGTAACGCACTTTTAAAATTCTGAAAGCTTCTGCCGCCATGTTTTCTGCCGTAGGCACCGTTGGGAATACAACGGTCTTGTGGTTAGGCAGGGTATTCAAGAAATTTAATACGTCTGTGTCATGCTGGTACACCAAGAACGCATGATCCCAAACATTGACGACTGCATCTTTTGCAATAGCTTTTACATCAGAAAAATCCATCACCATCCCGTTATCGGACGTATTTTCTGCAGTGATGATGTCACCAGATAGCGTGATTTCGATTGCATAGCGATGACCATGCAAATTTTTGCATTGGCTCTTATGGTTAGGAATCCGGTGGCCTGCGTCAAATTCAAGGCGGGTAGTAATGTGCATATTGATGTCATCAAAGAAGTGATTTTAATAGCACGTTCAAACATGCTGAACGTAACCAACAATCGCCATTATACCCTCACTCCGTAGAGTTGTTAGCTTAGAGATGAGGGCTTAGAGGTTCAATCGTGATTACTCATGTTTATGCGTGAGTAGCGCATGTTGATTTTGAAAGTTAGAAAGCCATACATTAAAGTCATTGAGTGACATTGATTTTGAGTAGTAATATCCTTGTATCTTGTCGCATTGCATTTCCGTGAGTATGTTGAGGCAGCTTAATTCTTCTACGCCTTCAGCCACTACGGTTTTACCCAAGCTATGCGCCAGCTGGATAATAGAGAGCACAATCTCTCTATCTTGCGGAGATTGCTCAATCTGTTTCACAAATGACTGGTCGATTTTAACTAGGCTAATCGGCATGTTGCGCAGTCTAGTCATGGATGAGTAACCGGTGCCAAAGTCATCCAGCGCAAATGAGCAACCTAGCTGCGAAATCCGGTTAATCACAGACATGGCTTTTTTCTCATCCAATAGCAAATCACTTTCAGTGATTTCAATTACCAATGATTTAGCAGGGATATCCCACAGGGCAATAGATTGTGCAATTAGCTCTGGCAAGTCTGCATCCAAGAGGTCTGGTGAGGATAGGTTCACTGTCAATGCAAAGCTATTTTGGTGGGTGGCGATAATCTCGGCAATGCGTTGGCATGCAGTGTTGATGAGCCAGCGGATAAATATTTTACCAAAGCCTTTTTTGTAGATGGTGTCGATCAGGCGCATCGGCGAGATACCAACCCACTCTGCATTGTGCCAACGTAATAGCATCTCTGCGCTTACACAAGTGGCGTAGGCTGAGTCATGCTTAGGCAGGCTTACAATCGGCTGCAAATAGACTTCCAGCTCATTGTTCTGCAAGGCCTCAATAATTGCCTCCTCTAATGAGTGCGTGCTAGAGAATACGCTGGTGATGTGTTGGTCATACATTTCAATCTGATAATGATTAATCATTGCATGGTGCAACGCCAATTTAGCGCATTCATACAGCGAGTGTGCTTTAGAAGTATGCTTAAACGTGGTAACACCACCAAAGTAAGGTTTCACGATTAGGCTGTTGTTGACCAGTGGCAATGATGACTCAAAAGCGTGAATAAGCTCTGATGCAATCAGGTTAAGCTGTGCAGGAAAGTGCAAGTCTTCAATGATAATCGCGAACTCATTGGGGCCAATATGAAATAGTCTGGTATCTGAACTTAGGTGTTGCTGTATGAGGTCAACCGCAGCCAATGCCAGTGTCGATTGGTCAGTATTTATTTTTCTTTCTTTATCTGCATTGATATTCAGATTAAGTAAAAGCAAACCCAGATTGATGTGTTCAGCCTCAGCTTTTTTAATCAGTTTAAGCATGAGTTGGTGGTTGGGTAAGCCAGTGGCTAAATCAAAACTCTTGGAGTAGTTATACCGATACTGATCAAATTCGTTAGTTGCCAGCGCTAATAAATGCGTCAGCACCAGATGAAACTGATGATTGTATCGAGACAGTGTTGTGTCTGCGCTAGGTTCTGTGTGCAACAGTATGGATTGGCAAAGGATGAGCGCATCCCCCAGCTTTGCACCTGCTTTGTAATCCTGTAACCACTGGTGTAGCATTTCATCGATGGCCTGATTGAGTTGAGACCAGTTTAATTGCGTAGGCCATTGTTGCAATACCTGTAAGAGGCCGCCGGCAGTAGCATTTAAACTGACTACCGCTGTTTGAGGGGTGTAATGGTAGGGGCCAGCAAGGTCATTAGGGCTTAATTGATAAGCCTGCATGATGTTCAATAAATCATTGGGTGATATATTCAGTGTGAACTCATGATCTATTGAGCTATAGATTTCTTCTTGTAATTTCTTCATTAGGCGGTGATCGGTTAGCTAAAATAATTGTTGATATTGAGACCATAGCTATCAGGAGGTAATCCCCTGACTATTTTGTATGGTTCACCGCTAGGTGTTAATGGTGCATTGATTAGATTAAGTGTGGGTGGGTATTCGTTTTTTGTTTTGTCTGGGTTGAGTAAAATCATGACCTTGGGCAACAGGCGGCGCACGCTATTCTGCTGAATAACAACGCCTACTTCTCCAGAGTTGAGTTCGACCAAAGAGCTTACTGGATACATGCCTAAAAACTGCACCAATTGATCAATTAAATGCCCGTCAAACTTGTTGTCGCGCAGTGCATGTATTTTTTCTAGTGCAGATTGATTATAAACGCCTTTGGCATAAGCCTTATTGCTAGTGAGTGCGCAGTATGTGTCAATCAGACCGGCCATTTGCCCAGGCAGGCTGATTTGCTTACCTTTAAGCTGAAATGGGTAGCCGCTACCATCAATGCGTTCATGGTGCTGAGATACAGCAATCATGGTGGTGCTGGAAATATTATTCGTAACTTCCAGTAATGCTAAAGCGTAGTCTACGTGTTTTTTAAATATTTCATATTCTTCTGCCGAGATTTTCTCTCTCTTTTGTAGCAGATCTTTAGGGATTTTTACTTTGCCTATATCTTGTAATAGGCCGGCAAGGCCTAGGTCTTTAATCTGCTTTTTGGGCAAGGCCATGAAGTTGGCGAGCGCCATCAGCATGATTGAAACGTTGAGTGCGTGGTTGTAAGAGTAGTCATCCGTTTGTTTTAAACGTGCTAGCCACAAAAGGGCGTCTGAATTACGCTCTATGCTATCGACCATGTCATTGAGGGTTTCATCTACTTTATTTAAGTCTACCAGCTGGCCCTCTGCCATTGCGTTAAAGAACTCTCGCGTGACTAGCTGTGTTTTCTCATAAGTCGGATAAACGGTGCTAATTTCTTGCTCTACAGGGTATTTTTCTTCAATCAATGTATGGTGCAGATGTGTGACTGTGTCTGCATCGGCAAGCGCTTTATTTTGACCGACTTGGGCAGAGTGGCTATTCATCCTTCTTTTTAAGTTTGGTCGCCAGCCTTTTAATCCCGATACAAAGCGTGATAAATCCGCCTTGATTTGTTTAGATAAAGTCAGGTCAGTGAGCGTGCTTTCAGCATCAAGTTCTGCTTCTTGGCTTAAATAGCTTAGGTTACCGTTTGTACTATTGTGGCTAGGTGTTTGAGCTGTATTCTGATTGAAACCCTGTTTGTAATCTTGAATCTCTCGAATTACTTTAAAAAAGGAAAGGTGCTCTTTGCTCTGGCTAGATTTACTGTCTTGTGGGCGAGCACTTGCTGCGGGCTGGTTCGATACAGCCGAGTGATATATGCTGCTTGAGGCGTGGTGTTGCACTGCAATGGATTTCTTTTGCGGTGCTAAATAGTGCTCACCGAGTGAAACGGTACGGTCTATATAGACAAATTCACACAAACTAGTAAGCGTAGCAATCTGTTCTGCATCTTCAATTAATAAGCCTTCTAATAAGAAGGGCGTACCAAGCCAAGGCCGGTCAAGCTCACACACAAACATACCAATTGCCAGTGCATGTACAGGAGTCTGTTCTTTGCGAATGTCAGTCAATTGATAAAATCCTGAAAGTTGGTTTATACATTAGCTGTATTGGCTTATCTTAATCTTGGTCTGAGTAGTTTTAAACCATTGCTTGTGGCGGCGCATATTCAAAATTGGATACACAGTAAGCATTATCGTTTCATTCCTCGCATCATTCAACGTCTTATTTTACGCCTGCAACAGGATGCTGACGTGCGTGCTGGCTGCCTGGGCTAATGCCGGCAAATGGTAGCCGCCCTCTAACAAAGAGATGATTCTGCTTTGCGCATGCTGCTTTGCCACTTGTTTAATAAAAGTGGTTATCCACGCATAGTCTTGATCAATTAAATGCATGCCCGCCAGCGGGTCATCAACATGCGCGTCAAATCCTGCTGATACATAAATAATATCAGGCTTGAATTGGTTGAGCGCAGGTAAAAACTCATGGTTAAACGCTTGTTGGTATTGTTTTCCATCTGCATTTGCAGCCAAAGGTACGTTAATCATGGTTGCTGTGCGCGTATCAAACCCACGGTGCGGGTAAAACGGATGCTGGAATGTTGAGCAAAGCATGATTTGCGGATTGTTTTTGAAAATATCCTCTGTGCCATCTCCATGATGCACATCAAAATCGATAATCGCAACACGCTGCACTTTGTATTGGGCTAAGGCGTGTGCAACGCCAACTGCAATATGGTTAAAAATACAGAATCCTGCGCTATTGGCACGGCCGGCATGGTGGCCAGGCGGTCTAACACAGCAGAAAGCATTATCAACTTTACCTTGCATGACTAAGTCGGTCGCTAGTACTGCTGCACCGCTGGCATGTAGCGTGGCGGATAAACTCATCGGCCCCATGGCAGTATCTGCATCCAGCCGCACTAAACCTGCTTTTGGCGACAGCGCACGAATGTGCTTAATGTAATCAGGATGGTGAACTCGCACTAATTGTGCGTCTGTTGCAGCTGGTGCTTCGTATACGGCTAGGTCCTCGTAAATGCCTTGTTTGACCAGTGCGTTCTTAATGGCTGTGATGCGCGCCGGTGATTCTGGATGGTTACCATCCATGATGTGTAATAAAGTGTCAGGGTGAGTAATGAAAGCGGTTGTCATACTATACCTGTGGGTTGCTTGACCTGTGAGTTGCTTGCTATATCTGGTGAGAAATCTCAGTACGTAACATTTTATAAATCGATAATCTTTCTGCCGATATTTTATCCTGTTGCAGCGCCTCGGTAATCGCACAATCAGGTTCTTGCAAGTGCTTGCAGTTGTTAAACCTGCATTTCCCTAAAAACGGCCTGAACTCAATAAAGGCATGTTCCAGCTCACCTGTGCTCAAATGGTGTAAGCCAAACTCTTGCAGACCAGGTGAGTCAATGAGCTGGCTGCTTGCGTCAAGGTGATATAAATGCGCTGCAGTAGTGGTGTGTTTGCCGCTATCCAGCACTTGGCTGACTTCCTGTGTGCGCACAGCCTCAGATGGTAGTAGTGCATTGATAATGGTAGATTTTCCCATGCCCGATTGCCCGACTAGAATGCTGATTTCATCTTGCAGGTATGGTCTCAGGCTAGAGATATCTTGTTTTGCTGATAACGGCAATACCTGATAGCCCAGTTTGGTATACAGCTCCAGTTTTTGCAGTGCATCATGGTTATCTGTCAGGTCGCACTTGTTGAGTATAATCAGGGCTTTAATGTCAGCCGCTTCTGCCGCAATTAAACAGCGGTTGAGCAGGGCTTCATAAAAGCTAGGTTGCGTCGCTAATACAATAATAATTTGCGTGACGTTTGCAGCCAGCATTTTGCTTTTAAAGGCGTTGCTGCGAAACAGCAGCGTTTTGCGGGGCAGGGTAGACTCAACCACACCTTCGTGTTTATCTGTGAGTTTGATTACAACAAAATCACCGCAAGCAAGGTCGGTTTTTTTTCCACGAGTAACACAACTGATACGCTGCTTGGTGTCCGTGAGTTCTACTTGGTAGCGTTTGCCGTAAGCGGCAACTACAGTGCCTTGCAAGCATGTTTCATCTTGCGTATTAATTGAGATACTCACGTGCCCGCTATTCTGTAAATTTATAGTATTGTTGGTTAAGGTATTTTGCAACATTAAGCTCTTCGTCTTCAAACCATTTCAGGCCTAACATAGTGTTGCAATTACGTACTTGTGCAGCTAATGCGTTCGAATTTTTTACTTTACGAAACTCACGTGTGTAAATACCCGAGCCATCACCACCAAAGCTAGCAGCGTGGCAGCGGATACAGTGTTGTTGAACTAACACTTTACCTGCTGCTGCATCTGATTTTTGGAAAGGCTCGGCAAACGCACTGCAACTGATGAACAGCAATACCAAATATCGCAATAATTTCATCTCACTCACCTTTTAAAGAGGATGTTAGCTAGTATACGCCGCTAATTTTGAAATTCGAATACTTGCTGGTGGATGTGAGTCATAAAAAGCCGAATGTAGCGGATCCGGCGTTAAAGTAGACGCATTGTCACGATACAGCTTCACCAATGCCTCAATCAAATATTTGGCATTAGCATGTTTAGCTGCGTAGCTGTCTGCTTCAAATTCATTTTTGCGTGAATAGCTCGCCATAATTGGCCTTAAGATGAATAAGAACACCGGTGAAACGAGCAAAAATAACACCAGCGCCATATGGTTGCTTACTTCACTTACACCAAGACCCGTATAGAACCAATCTTGATTCATCAGCCAGCCTAGCAGCGCTAAGCCGAGGAAGCTTACAAAAAACATCATGGCAATGCGTTTAATCACATGGTGGTGCTTAAAGTGGCCAAGCTCATGTGCTAGCACTGCTTCAATCTCATCAGCGTTTAATCTATCTAGTAAGGTATCAAAAAACACAACGCGTTTTGACGCACCAAAACCAGTAAAGTAAGCATTGCCATGGCTGCTGCGTGCTGAGCCATCCATTACAAACAGGCCTTGAGATTTAAAGCCGCATTTGGTTAACAGTGACTCGATTCTTTGTTTTAACGCTTGGTCTTCCAGTGGTGTGAATTTGTTGAAGAATGGGGCGATAAACGTTGGATATACCGCAAGCATAATCAAATTAAACGCGCTCCAGATTATCCAAAGATAAAGCCACCAGTATTGACCAGCACCCTGCATCAACCACAAGGCTGCAAAAAGAATTGGTGCGCCTAAAATGATGCCCACCACACTTTGTTTTACTAGGTCGCTAAAGAACATCGCAGGCGTCATTTTGTTAAAGCCAAATTTTTCATCCACGACAAATGTTTTATAGTATTCAAACGGTAAATCAATCATGCTGCTCACCAGCATTGCACTCACAATCACAAGCGCACCACGCGCAATGTCATGATTAACAATCAGGTTGCGCCATACATCATCTATCCATTGCAAGCCGCCGCCAATGGTTAATGCTGCCAATAAGACAGCTTGCACTGTGGCTTCTAGCAGTGCTAATTTGGTTTTGTCTGTAGAGTAATCCGCGGCTTTTTGATGCGCCTCTAGTGCGATATTTTCGCTAAAAGCTTGAGGAACCTGATTACGGTGAGATTGCACATGCGCAATATGGCGTTTGCCAAGCCATATACGTACAAATGTGGTTGCAATCAGCAAGCTAATGAAAGTGATGGTGAGAGTGTGAGCCATTTTATCGTTCGTTTAAGAATTGAATTAAGTTAATATACGTATTGTGAAGCATTTTATATGTGATGGTTCACCCAGTTTACTTAATAATACTCATTTTAATGGAAATCATGATGGCAGCAGCAGACAATACGACGAATCAGAATAATTTAATTTGGCTTGATATGGAAATGAGCGGTTTACTGCCAGATTCTGACCGTATTTTGGAATTGGCAGCGGTGGTGACCGATGCAGATTTAAATGTCCTAGCAGAGTCACCTGTGTTCGTTGTGCATCAATCTGATGAGGTGTTGGACGGTATGGACGCTTGGAACAAAGGCGCACATGGCCGCTCTGGCTTAATCGACAAAGTAAAAGCATCTACATTAAGCGAAGCTGAAGCTTCAGCGCAAATGATTGAATTCCTTAAAGCGCATGTGCCATCAGGAAAATCACCAATGTGCGGTAACTCAATCTGCCAAGACAGACGCTTCATGGCACGATACATGCCGGAACTTGAGAGCTTTTTCCATTATCGCAATTTAGACGTAAGCGTGTTTAAAGAGCTTGCTCGCAGGTGGAAACCTGAGATTTATTCGGGATTTAAAAAGGCAAGCCGCCATGAGGCATTGGCTGATATTTATGAGTCGATTGATGAGCTTAAATATTACCGTGAACACTTTATCGTGAAGTAATGTGTGCTTAAGTATTTAATGTCTATGAAAGTTTAGTTACTCAACGGATTAATTACTTAAAGTATAGATAAAAAAAGGCGCCAACTAAAGGCGCCTGAAGGGGAGAAATCGGCTTAGGAGATATGTAAGCTTGATTTTATATAAGCATCAAGCATGCCAACTTCCACCCCTTCTCCTTTTAAGAGTACTTAAATTAGCGTTTGGTATAAAGCCAAGTACTCTTGAGCGCTTTTATCCCAGCTTAAATCTTGAGACATCCCAGTTGTTTGTAGCTGTTTCCACACTTTTGGTGCAGTTCTGAACATATCTAAAGCGCGTTGGATGCTGGCAATTAAGCCATCACTACTTGCTTCTACCATTACAAAACCATTAGCGGTTTTATTCTGTAGGTGTGTTGCATCTGCATCAATAATGGAGTCTGCAAGCCCGCCAGTAGCGTTAACGATAGGTGGCGTACCGTAAGCTAGGCCATATAGCTGATTGAGGCCACAAGGCTCAAAGCGTGAAGGCATCACAAACATGTCGCAGCCCGCCATGATTTGGTGAGACAGTGGTTCGTTATAGCCAATCGTAACGCTTGCACGGTTAGGGTTTTGTGCTGCAATCTCTAAAAATTCTAATTCCAGCGCAGATTCACCACCACCCAATAATGCAAATTGGCAGCCTTGATTGATTAGGTTTTGCAGGTGAGGTAACAGCATATCCAAGCCTTTTTGATGGGTGAGGCGGCTTACCACGCCCAACAATGGTGCGTCTGCATCGATATCGAGCCCAAGGTGCTGTTGTAGTGCCTTTTTAACTTGCTTCTTGCCTGCTAGCTTGCTAGCACTGTAATGCTTGGTTAAATACTGATCAGTTGCTGGATTCCACTCTTCAGTTTCAATACCATTTAGTATGCCTTTGATTTCATGGCCGCGCTTGCTAAGCAAGCCTTCTAATCCAAAGCCAAAGGCCGTTGTTTGTATCTCTTGCGCGTAACGCGGGCTAACTGTAGAGATGGCATCCGCATAGAATATGCCCGCTTTTAAAAATGAGAGTTGGTTGTGATACTCAAACCCTTCTATCGTGAAGTTCGCGCTGGGTAAGCCCAAGCTAGTTACCCAGTGTGGCGGGTAGCAACCTTGAAACGCCATGTTATGCAGGCTGATGATTGATTTAGCATGAGCGTGCTCGGTGAGTTGCATGTAGGCAGGTGTTAGACCGGTTTGCCAGTCATTGCAATGGACGATATCGGGTTGCCAATCTTTAAGCGGTGAGTGGTTGCTGGCCAATATCGCTGCAACTTTTGATAACACCCCAAAGCGTATAGGATTGTCTTGCCACTCAAGCCCTTGCGGGTCAGCATACGGCCCGCCATCACGCTCATAAATGCTAGGCGCTTTGATCACCAATACTTTTACTTGTGTGCTCTCTATTGTGCCAAGCTGTAGTTCGGCTTGGTCAATATGCGGTAGATGACTTACTCGTGCAATCGTTTTTAAGTCTTTTAATGCGGCTAATACAGCAGGGTAGCCTGGCACTAGGATGCGGATATCAACACCTAGCCCTTGTAATGCAGTGGGTAGGGAGCCACTCACATCTGCTAATCCACCGGTCTTAATCAGTGGAAAGACCTCAGAGCTCACAAATAACACTTTCATTGCCATGATTTTCTCGCTAAAGTTCTTATGTTTATTTTAGTATTGGCTAAAATTGATAAAAAGATTTTACTATACGGCGCTACTAATCTGGGTTTAAGAATATGAATTCCGCGATAAATTTTACAAATACGCTAGCTGTTGGTATGGGGGCAGCATTGGGCGCCTGGAGCCGATGGGGGTTAGGGATTGCCTTTAACGCAATCATGCCAAACCTGCCGCTAGGTACGCTTATTGCTAATCTTAGTGGTGGCCTGTTGATGGGGGTGGTGATGGGCTTGATTGGCCTAGGTGAGCTAGATAACCCAAGTTTGCGCTTATTCGTCACGACTGGTTTTTTGGGTGGTTTGACTACATTCTCTGCTTTTACTGGGGAGAGTTTGTCTTTATTGCATCGGCATGATTATTATTTGGCTGCGCTCCATGCATTTACTCACATGTTTGGCGCTCTTATAATGGCGGCATTGGGTGTTGCTGCTGTGCAGTATCTTAAGCCTTAAGGAGTTGCGATGGAATTTAATATAAAAAGCCCAGTCACAGTATCATCTATATTATTGATTGTTAAGTGAGTAGAAATGTACTTTTCATCTAGTGCTTTAAAATCCGGCTTATTAGCCTTACTTTCAATAGGAATGTTATCACTGACCAATATGGCGAATGCTGCTTGCTCTGCGTTGTACAACCATCAGTTTTCTACCTTACAAGGTGGAAAAATCAACTTGTGTGATTATCAAGATAAACCTATTCTAGTGGTTAATACTGCAAGCAAGTGTGGATTTACCCCACAGTTTGAAGCGCTCGAAGGTTTGTATAGCAAATACAAAAATCAAGGTTTGTTAGTGATAGGTTTTCCATCCAATGATTTTAAGCAAGAGTTAAACGATGATAAGCAAATCGGTGATTTTTGTAAGTTAACCTATTCAGTTAAGTTCCCGATGATTAGCAAATCTTCAGTGAGTGGTAAAACGGCAAATCCATTTTATCAGCAGTTAATTGCAAAAACAGGGCAGACACCGAGTTGGAATTTCTTTAAGTATGTGATCTTGCCAGGCGGCAATGATGTGTATGCTTTTAGTAGTGATGTAAAGCCAAACGCAGCGGAAATCTTGAGTAAGATTAAACCTAGCTTAAAGTAGCCTCCGCTAGTTAAAAATAAAAAAGGTGCGATAAGCACCTTTTTTATTTTTATCGCATTAACGCTAAGTTGATTACTTACTAATTGCAGGGTGTCGCATTTTTTCTAAAATAATTGCAGAAAGCTCCTCTACCGAGCGGCTTGTAGAGTCTGCCCAGGTGATGCCCGCATTGCGCATGAGTGTCTCTGCGGTTGCAATTTCCTGACGACAATTATCCAATGAAGCATAAAAACTGCCAGCCCTACGTTCATTACGCACCGCATGCAGTCGTTCAGCTTTAATGGTTAATCCAAAAATCTTACCTAAGTGTTTATTGAGTACAGCTGGTAGTGTGCCGCGTTCAAAGTCTTCAGGGATAAGTGGATAATTTGCTGCTTTAACCCCAAACTGCATGGCAAGGTAAACGCTGGTTGGCGTTTTGCCGCAGCGTGACACACCCACTAAAATCACTTCAGCTTCTTCTAGTCCGTTGTTGGTCATGCCATCGTCATGGTTAAGCGTAAAGTTAATTGCTTCCATACGCTCATTGTAGCTGCTGCCCATGACGCTATGTGCAATACCGGCACCAGTGAGTGGTTTTTGTTCTAGCTCTAAACCTAAAGGGTCAATAAACGTATTGAATAGGTCTATAAAGTAAGCGTTACATTGCTTGAGTGAGTTACGCAACGCAATGTCACCCAGAGTCATAATCACTACCGGGCGACCGCCGTCTTCTTCCGTTGCATGGGCAATTGCCTCTTGCGCTAGCTTAATCTTCTCTAGCGTGTTGGTGAACGGTAAGCGCACTTGGGTAAAGTGAGTGCTGGGGAAATGCTCCAGCAATTTACCTAATGCGCCCGCCGTAATGCCTGTGCCGTCCGAAACGAAGAATGCGGTACGCTTGATCATGACAGTTTGCCTGTGTTTGTTGACTATTTTGTAAGGCGCTGCCAAGTTGCAACCACTGTATCAGGGTTAAGTGATACAGATTGGATGCCTTCTTCCACTAACCACTCCGCAAAGTCTGGGTGGTCTGATGGGCCTTGACCACAAATACCTACGTATTTACCTAAGCGGTTACAGGTGCTAATTGCCATTTTTAGTAATACTTTCACCGCGTCGTTACGCTCATCAAAGCCATCTGCAAGGATGCCTGAGTCACGGTCCATACCCAATGTTAGTTGTGTGAGGTCGTTTGA
>Ga0208512_100109_pt1 | contig 32966 bp, 16 predicted proteins | sample LakWasMet40_LOW7_2_FD_183880 | JGI IMG/M metagenome (GOLD analysis project Ga0208512, IMG submission 183880) | Freshwater sediment methanotrophic microbial communities from Lake Washington under simulated oxygen tension - Sediment Metagenome... | ecosystem: Environmental > Aquatic > Freshwater >...
GGAACGCGGAAAACCGGACGCACTGCATCGGGAGAGACGTAGACCGTGGCCAGCACCACAAGGCGCGCGCCGCGCGCGACCTGTCCGGCCACCGCCCCCTGCGAGCAGAAGATCCAGTCCGGGCGCCCCGAACTGTCCGCCTTGGAGACAAGCAGGCGGACGGCCTCGGCGCCGGTGTTGACCCAGACCATCTCACCGCCGTTCTGCGCCCAGCGGAGGCCGCACCAATCGTACGGCGTGTAGCCGGAACTGCCGCGCAGCGGCTTGGCGGCGGCGCCGGTGGCTTCGGTTGTGTCCGCGGATGCGGACATGACGAGCAGCGCGGCGCAGGCAGCGAGCATCGTGAATGTCTTTGCAATGGGTTTCATGGTTTAATTCTCCTTGGCCACGAGTTCATGGCCGTAACTTACGTTGCTGTAATATGTTAGCTCGAACAAATGGACCCAGGCCCACTCCGTGATCAGGGTGTTGTAGCGGTCGCGCAGCTCCGGTGGACAGATGTTCGCGCCCATGTCCTGGCCCAGCTGGACCAAAAGCGATCGGAGCAGATTGCCGCGGTTCTTTTCCGGGGGCAGGATCCTGAAGGCGGCGTTGACCAGCTCGCCGGACAGTTCCGCGACTTTCCCCGAACGCAGATCAACCGGAGTCCGGGCCACCTCCTGCACCCGCTCATGGCTGATCCCGGCCGAGCATCCCCTGACCAGGTCCCTGCACGCCTTCAGCAATCCGCCGAATTCGGTGAGGAGCGGGAGCATGCGGGCCTGCCCAGCCAGCGCCCTCCCGCTGAAGAATCCCATGCCGGGCATCACATAGTCCATTTTCTCCAGCGCCTCAGGCGGAACAACGGTGCTCGAATAAAGCCCGCGGCGGCTGAGCGGAACGGCTGCTTCACGGAGGAAGACGTCGAAGGGGAACGATCCCAGGAAGAGGCCCGCCTTCGCACGATCCACGGGACTCGCGGTCCACAGAAAATACTCCGTGCGCGGGAGGATCCTGTGGGGCACCGCCTCCATTTCCCCGCAGGCGTACTCCCCCCAGCTGCCCTTCAAGGCGGCCACCGCGTGTTCGGTGCCCGGCCCTCCGGACGAGAATACGGACCCGAACGACTGGCACGGGTCCGATGCGACCAGGTAGCGCGCGGCGTCGGCGCCATGGTCGATGTCAGCCCGGTGACAGAGCAGGATGGGCGGGCACCAATACTTGGCCTCGTCCGATTCGAAGAGCTTCTTAAGCAGCGGCGTGAACCATTCGAGCTCCCAGACGAGGAAATCCTTCTCCTCCTTCTCCTTCTTCTCTTTATCCTTCTTTTCTCTCTTCCCGTCATTCTCTTCCTTCTCGGCGAGAACCTTCGCCAATGCCTTGTCGACTGCGCCGAACGGGAATGGCAGACCCGCCAGCCTCCCGGGCCGCTGGTTGAATTCGACCAGAATCCCGCCGTCGACACTGCCACAGCGCGTGAGTTCGATCAGGTGGTCATGCTCGCCGCCGAGCTGCCGAGCCGCCCTGAGCTGCTGCACAAACGGGTTTGCCAGTTCGTCGGCCACCCCTTGGTGCTCCCAAAGCATCTTCAGCATCCACAATGGCCACGCCATCGCGACGCTTGGAACGACGATCTGCAGGTATTTGTTTTCCGCCAACGCGCGGATCCGGCGGGCAAGTGAGCCGGAGTCCGTAACAGGAACAGGCGTCCGCGGTGCCGCTATGCCGGGCCAGAAGTCGATGAGGCCCCCGTTTCTGGCGCGCCGAGAAAAAGCCGCCCAACCCCCGTTCGCCGCCACCAGATCGCGCGCATAATGCCCCCAAGCAGCCAGATTCTCCGGGTGCCCTTCTGATTCTCTGCCGGCCCGTCGCTCCTCGTCCGGCTCCCAAAGAAACCGCTCGAACCGGTCGATCATGTTGTGCGGGCTCGGATTGCCCGTGAAAGGCTGTATCTGGTGCAGCGTCGGCGGGAGCGGCACAGCCCCGGCGCGCTTTTGCGTGCCCTTGCGGTCGCGGCCCTTTTCCGCCGAGCGGCCGGTGAACCAGTCCTTCCACACGCTGACGAAGCGGTCGCGGCCGTCTGTGGCCCGCGGGAACCATTCCTGCAGCGTCTTCGTGGGCGCGATGTGTGGCGTGAGCTCGTCGAAAAGCGCCGAACCATCGATGTCCTTTTCCAGTTCCCGGAGGTCCCGGTCGAAATTTCCGTTCGCCTCTTCGTCGCGCGCGCCCAGCGCGCGGTTGAGGTAGTGCACCACCAGCGCGAAACACAGATATGACTGCAGCCGGGCGAGTGTGATTTCCTGGAAGTTGCTCATCGCTTCTTGAGTAGTGCTGATTCCCATCTCTCCCGCAATCATATGTTATAGCGATTACAAACAAAGTCGAGAATGCGGTAATCGCTTTTTTACATTAGTTTACGTTACTATTATTTTTATCATGGGCAGCGTGTTTTTTAGTCTCCATCGACTTTGGGGCGATTTTCTGCCGTTTCTATCCCTGTAACCCAACCCCACCCATGAATGATGACCATACCTACATTCGCGCGGCCGTCGTAGCCGCTGTCTGCATCGCACTCGGTGCAGCTATCTGGGCCTTCCTCACCCCGCCCCACTCGCACTACCTCATCGCCCTCGAGCAGGAGGAAGTCATCGCCGTCGGCCAGCCGGTGCTGATCGACAACGAGGCCGAGCCCATCGGCCGCGTCGTTTCGCTCGAGCAGCATGGCGGTCACCGCGCCGCGAAGATCGAACTCCGCGAACGCGGTCTTCTCCTGCCCCAAGGCGTCGAACGCGAAGCGCCCGGCACGATGAAGCTGTCGCGGAGCAACGTCGGCGCCAACGCCGCGCTGCTCGCCGCGGGCTCGCTCATTCCGACGCGCTCGCCGGCCGCCCGCGCCCTCGCTGGGCTGCGCGGCTGGCTTGGCCGGATCCGCAAGGCTACCGCTGAATACCCCGCGGTCGCCGCCGTCATCGCGCTCGCCCTCATCGCTGCGTTCGCGCGGGTGTTCTCCGCGCGCCCCGTCACCGCGCTGCTCGTCGCCGCCGGCCTTCTGGGCGCCGCCGTCACCGTCCCCGCTGCGGTGAAGCGCTCAGAGTTTGAGAACCGGCTGCAGCCCGTCGAGCGTGCCCTCGTTCTCGCCGAACAGGAGAATGCCATGGCGGCGCGCCTCGCCGCCGCCGGCCTCGTCCGCGAATCCCAGGAGGCCGGCGTGCGCGCGCTCCTTCATGCCGACAGCGTCGGCGAGGCTGAGCCCGCTCTCACCGCGCTCTTCCGCCATCTCTCCGGCCTCACGTCGGAGCAGAACCGCCGGAACTTGGAACATCGCCTCCGTCGCCTCGCGCCCGGCACGCGCGCCGTGGCGGACTCGGTCGCCAAGCTTCCCACGACGCCCGAAACCGCGGACCGCATTGTGATGGCGTACTTCCGGCAGCGTGCGCGCATCAGGGATCAGATTTCCCGCGACACCGGCCTGCCCGCCGAATTTGTCATCGCACGCCTGCGCGACCTGGCGCGTTATCCCGAACCGCTCACCGCTGAAGAGGTGGTCCATTGGGCCAACGTCTCCGACTGCAGGATGTCGGGAGCGGACGTCATCCTGCCCGACGGTTCGTTGATCTCGCGGACGCCTGCGCCCGCGCCGGCGAAGCCGGTCCCCGTCGTGCCGGCCTCGGGCTTCTTCAAGTTCACACCGGGCCAGACGGTGATTCTGCTCGGCTCGCCGGTCCCGCCGACGACCGCAAAACCGGCGCCTCCGGTCCCGGCCCCCGCGCACCAGCCCCCGCCCGCCGCGGTCGAGCCACAGTCGGCGCCCGACATCACGGTCCGGAGCGCGGACACGCAGCCGGCGCCGGCGCCGGTTGCGCCGAAGCCCGCGCCTCTCCTGCGGGACAACGTGGAGCCGCCCGTCGTCCCGCAGGCCGCACCGCGCGGCCCGATCATCGTCACGCTGAGCGCATCGGGGCTCATCGCCCTGATCGCCTTCCTCACGTGGCTGTTCAGGGCCGGCCGGATCCACGCGATCACGCTCGCCGCCACCGACGGCACCTCGATCACGCATGAGGTGGCGGCCGACGAGGCCGTCGTCCTCGACCAGCCGCCGCGCGTCGACCAGCGCGACGCCGATGAAACCCTCCCGCGGATCTCGGTCACGTGGCTCGGCGCCAGGATCATTCCGGGCACGTCGCGCCGCGTCGAGATCGGCGGCTCGCCGGTCGAAAAACCCCTCCGCATCCGCCCCGGCGACATCCTCACCATCACCGCCGACGGCGCGCCGCCGCTCCAGTTCCACTTCCTCGCCTGCGAGCCGCTCGTCCCGGCCGCCGGCGAGGCCGACACGCAGCCCCAAACCCAATAAAACACCATGATCACAAATACCACCACCACCGCGCCGGTTCCCGGCACGCTTCACAACACCACCAGCCTCAAGACCCTCGTCCCGGTCATTCACACGTGCATCGGTTCGCTCCCGGTGGACATCGGACAGCGCATCCATGCCGGACTGGCTGAACACTATCAGGCGAACATGAACGACCTCCCGGTCGCCTTCCGCCTGATCGATTCGGCGGAGGGTTCGCGCGACAAGTCCGTCGCGTCGCACGGCAGCGGCACGAACCATCCTGCCAACGTCCACATCTATGAGGGCCATTCGATTCCGGCGCTGCGCACCGCACACGCGCGCCGGAAGGAAACGGCCCACATCGCCGACAAGCTCGCCAAGGTCGTCAACATTCAGGACGGCGGCTCTGCCCACGGCTGCAACCAGCAGCCGGAGTATGGCCTCGCCCAGTATGGCGGCAACTTCCCCATGGCCGAGCGCAGCCAGCAGGAGGCCGTGCTGCGCGTGCGTAGCATCGAACTCATCAACCGCTGCGAGCTCCGCGGCATCCGCGTGCGGTCGGGCCGCAAGGTCCGTTCCATCCGCTGGATCAACGCCGCGGGTTCCACCGGCAACGGCGCCGAATGCGCCGATGCCCTGGTCGCCAAGGCCCTCGCCGCCCAGAGCGGCATCGGCTTGGAGAACCACGCCATGGTCGTCATGCCCTCGGCGAGCACGTCGGCCGACCCGATCGCCGCGCGCGAGAATGCCGGCAAGCTGATCCTCGAGATGATGCGCGCCGTGCAGGATCCGAAGAGCATCGAGTTCAACGCCCTCGACGGTCGTGTGTTCCGGTATGACCAGCCGGTTTACGACACGATCACGCTCGTCAGCATCGGCAATGACTACCGGGCGGCCGGCAGCCGCGACGACCTCGCGGCCCGCCTCGCCCTGCTCGGCGTCATGTTCAGCACGACTGCCTACCTCGAGCAGTCGGCGCAGGCGTTTGCCGACAGTATGCAGTCCATGGCGGACACCCGCTTGGGCTTTCCCTTCATCCGCAGCCTCTGGCTCGCCCGCCGGTTCAGCGACAGCCGCCGCAACGCGGCCATCGCCTCCGGCGAGGCGGCCGCCGTCCTCTCCAAAAACCTCTGATCCACCACCCCCATGAACACGTCCATCCCCCAGACCGTCATCACCCACGTCGACGCCATGCGTGCGACTTTTCCCACGCCCCCTCCCGTCCAGTCCAGGACCAACCAGTCCGTCGCGTCGCTCTCCCGCCGCGGCGGCTCCGCTCACCGGCTCGGCCTCGGCCTGATCCTGGTCGGCGTCGCCGCTGTCCTCCTCGCGAGCGGCGCCATCGCACGCCACAACGGCATCATCGGCACCGGCATCGCGTTCCTCGCGGCCGCCGGCCTGGTGCTGATGATGACGCAGCCGGCGCAGTTCGAAACCCTCGTCGCCCGCCAGGAACGTGAGCTGGATGAACAGGGCCGCACCTACGCCGGCCTCTGCGCGTCCGCCCGCGACACCTTCGTGGCGAACCAGAATGCCCGCTTCCATTCCGGCATCTCGGCGGCGATCTCCGAGAATGTCTCGCTGGGCGGGATCCGCGGGGACCTCCTCCAGCTCGCGGCGGCACTCAGGCGTTCGGCCGAGGCGTCCAAGGCATCCCTGGACGCCGCCACCGCCGAGCAGGCCCGGCAGGCGGCGCTCTTCAGGGGCGCCCGCGACCGCCTGACGGCGCTCGCCCGGCGCCCGTTCGCCGCATTCATGGGCTCAAGCCTGCGCCGCACCACCCGTGAGGCACTCCAGGCCCTCGGCCGCGCCGCCGAGGCCGGCCAGGAGGCTGCCGCGCTGGCCGCGGTCATCACCGGCAGGCTGGCGGTGGCGGATTCCGCGGCGCTGTTCGCCGAAGGCGGCGCACCGGCCAACCTCGCGCCCGAACCCGTCGAGCACATCGACTCGTGGCGCGGGGAGGCCGTTCCTCCCGCGGAAGATATCCGCAGCGCCGCGGCGGCCCGCACCCTCGAGATGCTGCCCGACCTCCGCCGGCAGGTGCTCGACGAGGTCTCCCGCAAGGTGCCGTCGGAAACAGCGGTCCGCTCGGCTGCAGCCAGCCTCATGCAGATCGAGCGCCCGTGGCCCGCGACGATCGGCAGCTATGTCGCCGGCCTGAACGGCGCGCTGACGGAGTTCACCGACCGCCTGATCAAGGACTCGCGCGAGTGGGTGTCGACCAGCGGCACTCCCGGCCAACTCAAGCACCGCAAGGTCTTCCTTTTCATGGAAGGCGGCGCGAGTTCGCCGATCCACACCCTGCTCCGTGACCGGTTCCACGACAGCGCCGGTGTGGTCACCCTCAAGCACGGCCCCGACGAGATTCTTCTCGTCACGGAGCAGCGCAACCTGCGGCTCTGTGAGATCCCCGAGGCCGCCGCGTGCATCGAGGCGTTCCGCAGCGCCCCGCAGTCACGCAAGGAAGCCATCATCACGGCGGTGCGCGACGTCCGGGACATCATCGACTACAGCCCTGATGCAGGCCACGGCGAGGACCGCGCCATGCAGATCCTGGCCGTCGCGCTCGCGCTGCGGCTGGTCGTCCGCACCGGTGCGCAGACCTATGCCTTCGAGGACAAGCCCATCGCCAAGGGCTACCTAGGAACCGTGGAGGCCCTACGCCTGGACCAGCGGCTGTCCGAGCACGTGGCCGCCGCGATCGCGTCCCAGGTCAAGGGGCTCGGCACCGACCAGACGGTTGACGCGCTCGTTGCGGCGGCCGCCGATGCCCAAAACCATGTGCCGCGGGATGCCGCGAAGGCCTTCCGCACCGGCCTCGCCGATGCGGTCGATGAGCTCCGCCGCCGTGACGTCGCCGTGGCCTGAGACCCGCCCAACCCCACCAGCCCCGCCCTTCAATGGGCGGGACTGTTTTTTGCCGTGGGTTGCAAAGGCGTGCTGAGGTGGTCGAATTTCGTGAGGAAATACTTTTGCGCGTCGTTCTCGTTCCGCAGCAGTCTGCCCCGGTAGTCCTTGAAATATCTCTTCAGCGCCGGGACCAGTTCGTTGCGGTAAAGGACGATTTCCCGGGCGGTCGGACTGTTCTGGATCAGCCGCCCTTGGACGGCCTGGTGCGCCAGATAAGCTTGGGTGACCTCAACCGAGCTTTGGTTAAGTGCGGCACGCAAGGTCATCAAACAGTTGCCGAATTCTTATACACGTGCTTCGCCCAGGTCTTGCGCAGCGCGTGAATCCCCAGGTGTCCATCATCGACAATACCTGCGGCGGCGAACGCACGGTTGATGATGAGCCGTGCCCGCTCACGGCCGATCGCCTTTGGCGATCCATCGTTGTGCGACGCTCGCGAGTCAAAAACCGGCAGATCGGGGTGCAGGATGATTGTGGCGTATTTCCGCCACCCAGAGATTTGCACGCCGCCATTTTGATGCGGGAAAGCCGATCCATCTCCACTGGGTTGCCAGCACGCTAGCGAACGAGGCATGAGCGCCCTGTCCGCCACCCCGTCGCAACGCCAAGCGGGGATTAGCAGACGGCGCTTGAGGTCCCGTCGCCTCGGGCGAAGTGGGCATATTCAGGGTAACGCACAGCCCGGTTTGAGACGCAGGCGGGCATGCAACTTAAGGAGACAGCGCTATGCCCCCAATCGCGATCACAGAAGTTCACTCCAGCGTGATACAGTCCATAGGGCGTGCGCATCAGGCGCCCAAGCACTCTTTTGGTATGAGCATGACTCCGGGCCAGTCTCCTGCCATAGGATGCCTCATGCTCCGCGAGCAGATTGCTTCCTCATGCTTCTGGATGCGCCGCCAATGGTGGCGTTCCGGGATTCCGAAACGGCATTTCAGCCCAAAGGAACAGCGCAAACTGCTCGCATTTTACGCTACAAAGGGACCGGCTCATGTGCCGACCATCATCAAACCGCTCGGCGATCGCGTGCTGGCAGCGGTGCCCCTCACGATCTATGAACGGGTCCACGATTATCGAAAGCTTTTGCGGCGTCATGACATCAAGATCACCCTGAACTACGAGGATGGCGTGGGCTTCTCTGCGCTTCGCAATGAAGTCACCATCGGCGTAGACGGACTGGAGAAAGCGTGGGCTTATGCGTATGTGTGCACCGGTCTCATTGCGCAGGCCCAAGCCGGGACCCCTTACGCGATCACTGGCCCGGAGCCCGCGACGCTGGAGGCCGGCATCGAAGGCTGCTTGGCGTGGGCGAAGCTGACCCGCATCCGGTTTGTCTATTCGCCCGAATTGCCGCAACCGCGCGCTGACTATCTGATGGGAACTCCTTTTGACATCTATCTGGGCAACTCATTCGTGGCAGCCATGGCCTGGGTGACCCTCCATGAAATTGCCCATGTTGTGCTCGGCCATTCGTTCAGAAACGCTATTAACGCCCGTCATACCTTGGCGGATGAACTGGCGGCAGACCGGTGGGCGACAGAGTGGTTGCTCGCTATCACGCCTTCCGACCACGATCTCGTTTGCCGGCTCAATGGCATCGCACTGGGCGTCACAATTGCGGGCTATTTCGAAATCGGCCGAACACTTGAAGGCGAGCGAGATCACCCTCATTTGCCCGAACGCCTGCGAGTCATGCTCGACCGTGTCGCCAGGCGCTGCCCCGATCCGCGCCAGCAACGTGGCCTTTGGCTTATGGCCGCTCATTTTATCCGGCGCCGAGCAAGGATCGGAGGCTTTGACCACCTTGTTGACGACCGGAATCTGGAGGCCAACCCCCGAGACTATGTCACCCAGTTTGAAGCGGCCTACCCCGATGTTTAGCCGCGAAGAATACCTGGGCGGGCGGGGCTTGCCAAGAATCACGGCGGGTAATACTAACGTATTTTCCCGGTGAGCATCCCCACCCTAAGCCCCACCAATCGGAAAGCGGCGGACAAGCTCACCGAATTCCTGGCTGCCAGGCCGGTCGCTTTCATCGGGGCGGGCATGACGCAGCCGTTTTACCCGGGTTGGGATAAGCTACTGGAGGGGTTGGCCACCCATCTGGGCGTCGCATACGATCCCGAGATGGATCCGCTGGCCCAGGCGGAAAAATTCTTCACCGGCTCCAAGGACGCCTATAAGGACAAGCTCGTGGAGATATTTGGCACCGTGCCGGGAGACTGCCGATTGGGCCTGAAGGAAATGGTCAAGCTGACGTTCCGCTCCTTCATCACGACAAACTACGACTACTCGATCTATCGCGCTTACCAGGAACTGGGCCCGCCCGACCCCATCTGCCACCTTTATCCTGACATCGAACCGGCGGACTGCGATATTGACCGGCGGATTTTTTTCCTGCATGGCGCGGTGAAGGACAACCAGATCGCGGACCTGAATAATTTCGTGCTTCACCGCACCGCCTACAACCGCGCCTATTTCCGGGAGGTAGGTGCCGGCCCCGGGCTGTTAAGCAGCTTTTTCTACAATGTCTTCCGTTGGTATGATGTCTTGTTCGCCGGTTTCGGCCTGCGCAAGGACGAGCCATTGCGCGAAGCCCTGGGAATCGCCCACCAAGTCGCAAGCAACGCAAACTTGCCGGCTCGACGCCGATTGATGCTGCGACCCACCCCGATCCCGGAGGACTCGATCACATCCTTCCGCCTGCAATACGGAATCGAGGTGATCGGATACGATCCACTCGACGACCGGCACACCGGACTGGATCACATCTTCGCCAAGATAACCGAGGAGCGCAGGTTCGCCCCGCCGGTCTTCACTTCCACGCTGGGCTCGATCATGCCGCCCGTCAAAAGCCTCGAATGAACACCAAAGACATTCTCCTGCGCCTTGACGCCACAGCGACCATGGCCCATCCATCGAGCGAGGACATTGCTTTCGTGCACGAGAGCACCGGCCGCAGCCTGTTCGCCCGCTTTTTCTTCGCGCGTATCAAGGACAGAAGTTGGATGCCGGTGGCGATCGAGGGCATGCAGTCGGGTTGCGTGGACGAGGAAGGTGTCTGGGTGCGACTGCGTTTCCTCCTCCGGATCCTTGAATCTGAGCCGAGGGACTTGGTCGATGCCCTCAACCAGGTGAGGTGCGTCCTCGCACGGTGGATGTCCCGCGAAATTGTCGCAACCGCGCTCAAATTGCCTCCGGAGGTCGCGTGGGAACTGCGGAGCTTTGTCAGCGACGGCGTGCTGGACCCCGCCGAAACCCTGGCACCCGACGTTGGCGCTTACCTGGCTCACGTCGCAAATGCCCCCTCTGCGGACGTTCAGGAGCTGTTGATTCTCGTCGAAATGATCGTCAGCTTCGCGCCGCGGCCGGTGAAGGCCGGCGAGCCGGAATTGAAGACCCAGCGGGATCCGACGCCCCGGGTGGAAGCGTGGTCCTACCAGCAAATCCTGGAGGCGGGCGTGCGCCCGCTGACGAAGCGTTTCCCGATCGGCGTGGCCAAGGTGTTGGCTGACGCCGTTGCAGACCTGATGGAGATGAAGAACCAGGGACGGCAGAGCGTGGAATCCTACGACACATCCAGGGGTTGGTGCGCGAAAGTCAATGTGCCGACGTCCGCCTACCTCGATCCCGACGAGGCGCTGGTGCACACGTTGACGTTCGCTTGCGAACAGGTGTTCAAGCAGTCGCCACAGGTTAGTGAGCAATTGCGGTCCTTGGACACGATGTTGCGTTCGAAGCGGTGGCGGCTTTTCACGCGGATCCGGCACCACTGCTATGCGGAGTTCCCGCTGGCCTCGGCCGATTGGATCCGGGCGGAAGTGCTCGACTATCCCGACTACGAAGCCGGCGTGTATCCGTTCGAATTCGCCGCGATGCTCAAGTCCGCGAGTTCTGCCTTGGGCGACGGGTTCCTGTCGCGGGACCAGCGCACGAAGCTGTTCGAGCAGATTTATCAGGCGCCGACCCTCGAGGCATTTGGCAAGGTTCGTGAAGTCAAACCCACGGCAGAACAGCTTGGTATCCTGCAGCGGCGCTTCTGGTATCGCGCCTATTGGCCGTTCGAGGCGGTGCTGATCGAACCCTATCTGAAGGCATTTCGGGATTCGGCGGAAAAAGCCAGCGAACCACTCACTGTTGAAAACTATGATCCCCATTCGCAGGCGGGCATTCATCAGATTGAATCCCGGAGCCCGAAATCCGACACCGAACTGGCGGCGTTGACCGACCGGCAATTGATTGAATTCCTCAATACGTGGAAGCCGACCGGCCGAGATCCTAAGGAATGGTGGGTCGAGGTGAATTCTGAAGGACTCGCGGCGGCTTTCAAACGACTGCTGGCGGCCAACCCGGCTCGATTTGGCAAGTGGTCAGACCAATGGAAGGAATTTCGGCGGCCGATCTTGGTGCAGTATGCTCTGGATGCCGCTGCGGCCGAGATCAAGAATGGCGAGCTAGCCCGCCTTAAAGGATGGCTGGGGTTGGCCGAATGGGTCGTATCCCTCCCGCCGGTAGCGGTATCCGCTGCTGAGGCAACGGAGGGCACCCCTGACTGGGAGCCGGCTCGCCGGGCGGTGGTCGAGTTTGCTTTCTCCTGCGTCGAACCAAAGGCCATGGTCGGCCGGGAATGGCGCAAGCCTCTGGAATACCTTCTTCAGAACCTGTGCACTGGATACGACACCCGGCTCGAATCGGGGGCATCCGTCATGAATCCTTCGGATCCGTTGACCGATGCGATTAACACTACGCGTGGAAGGGCATTCGAGGCACTGGTGCAGTTTGGCTTCTGGCTGCGAGAACCGGCCAAAACTGCGGATGAAGACCAGGCTTTGCTGAAAGCGGTGCTGGCTGCTCGCTTCGCAGGAAAACCGCCTTTGGCCGTGGCAGAATATGCCCAGCTGGGCCGCCTCTATCCATTTGTGCTCACCCTAGCCCGCGAATGGACAACCAGCCACCAACGGGAATTTTTCGGCGAACAGGGCAGCGTTCAGTGGCAGGCGGCCTTCACAACCCTGGTGCAATACACAGAGGCACACCAGAGCGTCTTCGAAACAACCAAGCCGCACTACTCTTTCGCGATCGGATACCTTGATAATATGGCCGGCGACAGCCGGGGCAGCCGCGAATTTATCCCGCGCCTCGGCCAGCACCTTTTCCTCTATTACGTCTGGGGTCTGACGACCTATGAAGAACAGCTGGCGAAATACTACAGCGCCACCAAGGAGGATCATTGGAAGAACCTGTTCCACTATGCGGGCCAGCTCCTTGGTAATAGTCCGAAGCTTTCGGCGCCGATCCGCCAGCGATGCGAAGAGTTTATGGCACTGCGGTTGGAAAACGGGACCGCCCGTGAACTGGGCGAAATTTCGGCTTGGCTGGGCGCCACCGCCTTCAGCGCCGAGTGGCGCCTCCAAAGGCTCATCCGGACGCTGGATAAGTCGCGCGAGCGCGAGCGGGTTTCTTCGCTGGAGATCAAAAAGCTGGTCGCGCTGCTGGAGGAGTGTCCAGGCCTCGTGGTAGAGGCGTTTGCCCGTATGACCGTGGCGGGTGGCACCAAGCCGGGGTATTACTTTGAGGAGAAGGACGTTTGGCCGATCCTGTCGGCCGGTCTGGCCAGCAAGGATGCGGAGGTCAGGCGGTGGGGTGAGCTCGCGCAAAACAATCTCCTCGAGGCCGGCTTGTTTGAATATCTGAGGCCGGTGACCGGAAAATGATATCGCTTGCGCCGCTGAACGTTGCACTTGAGGGCTGGGGGGCTAGGCCAAGATCGAGCCATGCAAACAACCTCCGCCGGCAAAGGTGACCCCTATTGGTATGAGTGGGCCGTGGGACTGAAACAAATCGTCGAAATGCTCGACGAAAAATCGGGCATTGCGTCGGTGTCGCTGCAGGTCGCGGGCATCAAGGGCTGGGATGATGTGGTTGTGAAATACGCGGACGGGTCCCTCCGCCTGATCCAGGTGAAGCACACGCGCGTAATGGATACGCTGACTTTCGGTGACCTAGTCGGCGATGGCTTGATCGGGGAATTGGCGGAAGCTTGGACACAAACCGACGCCCCGCGGGGATCCAGTTGCATCCTTTTCACCAACCGGGCGACAGGGGAACGAGCGAGTAAGACGGAGTCAGGAACGTTGCGCCCGGCGCTGGAAAAGTTCTGGGCGTGGTTGAAGGCCGAAGTGGCGGCTGGAAAATCCGTCGACCAATGCGTGCCTGTTCCCGAATGGAATGATGCCTGGCAGGAATGGAGAAAGGCGTTCGGCAAGGTGGCCGTGAACAAACAGACGGAATTCATCCGGGCCTTGACCATCGAATCAGACCAAGCCGGCTTGGAGGAAACGATCGCGGTGATCCGGAGCAGGCTCGCGGTCCTTTTCGGGATCAGCGAACCCAAGGCCCAACACCTCCTTCCCGCATTGCACGAGGCGCTGCGGACTTGGAGCACCACGAAGGAGTCGGTGAAGTTGGAAGACCTGCTGCAGGCACTGTCTTTGGATGAACCTGAGGAAGCGGAGCGACACTCTCCCCCGCCACCCAGCCCATTCTTTAAAAGTAGGAAATCCGCCTTAGCCGATATGGAAAAAATCCTGCAGGCCGATGCGCCGGCCGTTGTTTTCCTCTCGGCCCCCCCGGGCGCCGGCAAGACGAGCTTGATCAGCGAACTCGCCAACCGGCGGTCGCCCGCGGCCCTGGGGGGCATCATCGGCCTGCGGTATTACGCTTTCCGGCCAATCACCCCGGATACACCGCTGGTGCCGCCCGATTCCGACCAGCGGGTCAGAGCCGACCGGCTGTGGTTCGACCTTCTCAGCCAGTTGCGCCGCGGCTTACAGGGGCGGTTGGCTAACTTTGCCGTGCCGGTTCGAAATGAATTCCTGAACTGGGAGCAGGCCCGCGGGCATGTGTTCCGGATCGCGGATCGCATCGGCCGGGAAATCGGGCGCCCATTTGTGATCGCAATCGATGGGATCGACCATGCAGCGAGGGCACAGCGCTACGAACCCGCAGCTGCCCGAGAATTCTTCCAGTCGCTACCCTCGCCTGAGGGGCTACGGGGTCTCCGGATAAAATTGCTGGTCGCCGGACAGCCTGCGGAGCACTTCCCGGAATATCCGGGTTGGCTGGCGACCAACTCCACCGAGGTTGAACGGATGACGGTAGGCCGCTTGGAAGTTTCGGACATCGCCATGCTGCTGGCACGAGAGGCTCCCGCGATGGCCGCGGACGCGGGCGCACGGGTTATCGAGGAAGCGACGCAAGGAAACACGCTGTCCGTGGTATTCGCGGTGCAAGAGGCGAAGCGATACGCGGATGTGGCGGAACTCAAACAAAGGCTGGCAGAACAAAAGCTCGGCGCACAACTGGACGACTATTATCGGGGCGTGTGGCAACATGCCTTGCATAATGCGGACCGCGACGGCAACACCTTGGAGGGAATGCTGGCCGGCGCGCTCTGCGTCATGCAGGAGCGGATCACGGGCGGTTTGCTAGCCGAGCTGTTTCCCGGATTGGGCAAGAGCGCCGTGCAATGGGAACTGATCCTGGCTAGGCTCGGACCGCTGGTCATCGCCGAGACTGGCGGATTTCGGGTGATGCACAACGACGTGCGAATCTTCCTGCACGGCTTGCTCGGCGCTAAGACCCCCGCGGAACGCCGTCTCGTCGCGTCGAGCATGGCCGATCACTACCTTAAGCCGAACTGCAATCGCGTGGTCGCTCATGCATTGCTCGGGCGGCTGCTAAGGGAGGCCGGGCGGGAGGAGGAATGGGCCCGCACGTTCGACATGAGATTCGTGCTGGAGGCCGCAGCTTTGGACGTAGAATTTCGCGTGGTCGATGAAAATGCCGTGACCGCGATCCGGGCGGTCATCGCCGCGCGTAATTGGGAATTAGCCGGAGAACTCGCCTGTGCCCTCGAGTGCTTGGGCCGATGGGAGGACAAACTGGAGACACGCGACACACGACGTGGCGGCCATCAACCGACCATCGCCCCGCTGTTTCTGCTTTCCGAGTCCCGAGTGCAGCCGCGGGATCAATGGACTCGCGAAATCGTCTCGCAGGTGCTGAGCGATACCATCCGGTTGCTGAGGGCAAATGAACTGAACCGCGCGACCGGTCTTGCCCAGCGATGGTTTGGCGGGCTCACGCTGGAGGAAGTCGCTGCGACCGTCGTCACGGAAGACCGGACGCTGGACGGACGGGACCATGGGCCCGGCTACGAGCTCGGCTTGGTGTGCGCGGAAACCGGACTCAAACTCGTGGAGGGCGGCGACGATTCGGAGACGACACACGCCTTCATCGCTGACTTCGAACAAGGGTGGATCGCAGGATGCACGGTCGGGTCCAAGGCAATTACGTTGGAACAATTCCTGAGGAGTCGGGAACTTGTTTTTATTGGCGGATGGCAAGCGGCGGCGAGCAGCCTCGCCGAGGCGGGCGCAGAAGGCGCGCTCCGCGAAGCCCTCGAAGGCTTGGCTGACTGCTACGACAAACTTTCCACGGATTTTAAGATCGAGGCCGCCGGTTGGGTGGTTCGAATGGGATGGAAGGACAGCGTTTGGACCAGGCTGCTGGGCGACACCGGAATGTTGGACGGAACCTACGAAACCGCGATTGTGTTCGGCCTGAAACTGTCACGGACCATTGGGTGGCTGGACGCCACGTCCGAGTTTGGCACCATTGTCGCCAAGCTACTGGTGCGAATGCCCAGTCTCTCGGCGGGAAGGAGTGAACCCCATGCGCGCGGTTTGTTAGTCGCGTCGGCGTGTATAGGACGGATCGAAGGGCTGATGCAACGACGGGGAGTGGATGTCGCCCGCGATATCGTGCCGGCCGCGGAGATTCAACGCATCGCCTCGACGCTGTGGAGCGACACAATCTGGCGGGAATTTGAATTCAGGCACCGCGTGCCGAGCGGGCACTTGTGCGAGCAGTTCGTGGCGGCAGTGTGGCCGCTCGGGGGCGAACATCGGGCGGCGCTGGTCCGTGCGGCCACGCCGGCAATCAATGCCCATGTGGTGGACCAGCGATTCGCCTCGCTTTGGGATTTGGTGAGACGCGAGGGCAACCGCACCCAGATGCGGGCATGGCTCGAGTATTGGATCGGGCCGCAGGGCGCGGTTTGGTCAGGACCGAACGATGACGCCGAAAGCATCTATGATACCCTCAAGCCGATGGGCGTGGAACTCGGCGAAACCGCCTTGCTGGAGGAGGCGAAGTCACGGATTGCGTGGATGCTGATTACCTACCGCGGACACAAGGACTATGCCTTCGTGACCCCAAGCAATTGGTTCGAGCAACTGGTCGTGCGGTCGTCGGAGGACTGGCGGGGGCTCGGCACTGAATTGTGGAGCTTGAGCGACGCGGCGTCTGAGGCCGGATGTGATAATCGGATGTCGTGGGATTTTAACAGCTTGTTGGGCGCCGGAGCCTTCAACAGCGGACCCGATGATGTCAGGAGACTCATCCATGCGGAACAACCTTACTTCCGCGACAGCTCGTGGATGCATGTCACCTATCACCGGTTGGTGGGCGGGGCCGAAACGTGGTTGAAAACGGGAAACCGGACCATGGCCGACAAGCTCGCGGTGTGGTCCCTGCTGGTGGGTTATAGCCGATGGTTCAATCATACCGATGGGAAATCGTTCCAACGGTTGCGGGCGGTGTTTCTCGAAACGGCGGGAGCGGAGGAAACGGAATTCAGGGCGGAAATCCGCCGGTTGACCCCGGCGGAAGCTGACCGGACGGTCCCGGAGGAGCCGGATGGCCGGTCGGCGTCGGATGCAAAACCTGAACCCGAAGTGGATGATTTGCGGAAGAAATTCCGGGACGGCACGGAGCTGATGCCCAAGGAGGCGGCCCGTCTCGTGGCGGCGCTGCGCCAAGGCTCCGGCGACGAACCCGTGATGGAAGTGCTGCGGTCCATCGGGACCGGTTCGGATTGGGGTGGAACGTGGAAGTGGTATGACTGGGCGACGAGAAAGTCCTTGGTGGAAATGGCTGCCGGCAGCAATGACACCGAGATGTGGGCAATGATGGAGTCCGCCTCCAAACACATGAGCGGCACGCGATGGCCGGAAAGCGTGGCGGAGAACATGCAGCAGGTCCTGCTGGCGCGGGCCGACGCGCTTGGCGTCGATGAATTGCGGAAAGGATTGGCGAGGATCCTGGGGATGCACGAACTGTGGCTGCGCGGTGGCCAGAAATGGCTTCCGTTCGAGGCGGTAAAGCTACCGGCGGCGGGGAGGCCGCTGACGTGGGGCGAACTGGCCGCGGGCGAACTGCGCTACCTCCTTGAATCGCGGTCCGCTGAAGTCCTGCATGGCGCCCTGCATGGCATTCAGGTGCTTGTGTCGCACCAACCGCAAGCGATCGGCTGGTTGCTGAACGACCTGCCAGCGGACCCTTGGGTGCTAAAATGGCTCCTGCTGGCGGCTGAAGTGTGGGCTTCGAAGTTTCCGGAGGAATTCGGGCGAGCGGCGGGAAACGTGCGACCGTTGCTGGCCGCCGGTGAACTTGCCCTGCGTGCCCAAGCTTGGGTCGTGCTGGCTTTGCATGCCAAGGCCACCGGACAGACGCTGCCGACGTTTCCCCAACGGAAAGAAGCGAGGGAGGAGCAAACACAATTGGTTCAGCCGGAAAAGCAACTCCTGGAAACGCCGCAGCGGCAGATCGGCGGTATGCGATTCGCCGGGCCGGAACATGCGGTGCTGGGTGTGCTCAACCGGATCGCCGCCACCACGGGGGCGGAATTGGAGGAAGTTCTATCCAACGTTGCCATCGAACTGGCCGGCCTGCCCGTGCGGAACCGGGGGACCCGCGAAGGCCCCAAGCATCTCCACCACGACGGCGGCATGTATTGCGGCAGCACGGAGGCAGAGACGGCGTTGGGCCATGCGCTCGACCGGTTCATGGCGGAAAATCCCCTGCCGGAACAATTGGCGGGTGCATTCGCGCAGGCTTACCTGCCGGGCGACGACCCGTGGATCCTGAGGCAGACACCCGTGCCCGACCCGGAACCGAACAAGTGGCCGACAGAGGCGAAGCTGGGCCATGATGAGGAAACCGCTCCGAAGTCGGCGCAGATGAAACGGGAAATGCTGGATTTCGCGCTCAACCACGCAGTCGGCGAACACGAGCAGGTGCTGGGTGCACACTATGAACTGTCGTCGTCCCATGAGGACATGAGCCTGTGGCTATGGTGGGAGGAAGGCGACCCTGGCAGCCTGCGGCCGGGCAAATTGCCCACAACCGTGAGCGCCCGGGTCTTTCCGTGGCTGCTGGATCGCTGGTGGGAACCGGCCATCAAGCGGGGCAAACGGCCTTTTGTTTTTCGGACGGGCTCGCTGCTCAGGCTGAGGCACGCGATTGTGGAACTCTATCCGGCTTGGTTCTGGCGGGCGGAACTTAAATGGGCCCCACGGCCCTCCGACCCTTTGGTTTGGGAGAAGAATGGAAAGGTGGTCGCACGTTTCGAGCGGCGGCATGGACCGCTCAGATGGATCCATGGCAACGGGCTGCAGCGGCAGCCATTATTGTCCCGCTGGCTGGTGACAAAGGAAGCTTGGGAGGAAGCGAAGGGAATCCTGGAACCGGTGCGCTTGAACGACGAGTTCGAACGCCACGACTGGCGGAGGGGTTAGCCTTCGGTCGAGGGCAGGGTTTTGAGGCCCTTCTTCAGGGATTCGAGGCGGGTTGCGATTGCCTTGATTCTGGCTTCCAAGGCATCGGCAGATTGGGCGACGTCGTCGGGGATGCCGCCGGTCATCTTGCAGGTCATCAGCCGAATCTGGAGGCCGGTCCAGCTGGAGTCAGCGGTATCAAACAGGTTTTGGATTTGCTCCGCCTTATCCCGCGCTTCGGCGAAATGCTGCGGCCGGTTGACTCCATCGGTGGCCTTCAGGAAGGCGGATTCCGCTTCGTCCGGCAGCGACCCGATCTCCTGCAGTTTCTTTTCCAATTCATCGAAGCGGGGCCGCAGGAGGACGGAAAGCTCCGATCCGTAGATGAGTTCGAACAGCTTCTGGCGGGCCTGGACCGCGTCGACATCACCGAAGCCGATCAGACGGCGCAAATGAACCAACTCCCGGCGCAGCGGCTCGTTGACGGCGAAGGCGAGGAGGAGGCCCACCAAGTGCACCACACCAAAGGCGAGCAGCGCGATCTTGGCGTCGGCGACATTGTAAGTGTCCACGAGCCGCCGCCATGGGCCCCGGACCGCGATGATCACGAGGCCAAGATACAGGATCCAGAAAATCGCGCCGGTGATCCACGAGGATTTTCCCTTGGACTCGATGGTGCCAACCGGGTGCGGGATGTCGGTCCAACTGCCCGCGACGTGGCCAAAGATCATGTAGACGAAAAAGCCGTAGACCACCAGCCAGGCAAACTTCACGGGGCCCGACATGGGCGTGAGCCAGCAAATGAGGGCGGCGGCAGCCCCAATTTTCAGGGCCATGAACAGCCGGGCGGAGCGACTGCCCGCATAGAGGTTGGAAGGAAAGTAGCGGACGCCGGGCCGGCGTGGCCCATCGCGGGAATTGAGCGAACTCACGACCACTTCCACGGCCAACCCGACGACCACCAGGAGCCCCCAGTAGAGCCCCACCCTTTCCCAGTCGTGCAGCATCCCGAGGTAGTCGGCGAGCTGCCAGCAAAGCCCAGCGACGGTCGCGAGCAAAAGCCAAGGGGTCCAGCCCTGCTCGCGCCGCGCGTCTTCGAGCCGTTTGAGCTCCATGTCCACCATGACGGTGGCTTCCTTCAGGTCGGGAGTATGGTCGGTCATGTGGATTCGTCCCAGGCGCGACGGATTTCCGGGAGTCGATTTTCGAGGGCGAGCGTGCGCCATTTTTCCAGCACGGGGTCCGGGGTTTCCCCGCGCTGCACGGCGGCGCGGTGCAGCGCACTGGCCACGCCGGTGACTTTGGTCCGCAAGGTCATCAGCCGATGGGCTTCCTTGCGTGCGGAAACCTTGCCGGAGCTCTGGCGCCACCATTGCTCGAAGTCGGTCGTCGCCAGGAGGACTTCGAGGGATTGCAGGAGAAGTGCGCGAGCACCGGGAGAGACTTGCTCGCCGTGTTCGCGCACAAGGTTTGCCAGCCAACTACAGGAAAGGTCCAGCGAAGGTTCCGCCCGCCAGCTGACGCGGTTGGCCAATACGTCGAGCAGCCACTGCGGCGGGGCGGCGGAAATGATCCCCCTTTTCTGGGCGCGATACCACGAGGCCACGAGCCAGGAGCCGTCGTTGATTTCGCGGCGGGACTGCGCGAGGAGAAGCCGCGACATGCTCGTGGCGGTCGATTCCGGGTCAGCCTTTCCGATGGCCAGGAGACCCGTGAGCGCGAGGTGCCTGCTGAACCCGGCTTTTTCCACGGAGGAGAGCCACGCTATCGCGATGGCATGGGAAGATGAGTCTTCCTTGAGCACAGGCAGGACGCATTCGCCAATCATCGAGGTGAAACGGTGGGCTACCGCGTGGGCCGAATCCGCCGTGATGACCGGCCGGCCACGTTTGCCGGTAGCGATTTCATGCAGCGTGGCCACATTGGTTTCCCACCAGCGGATCGTGCCAGCCAGCAGGCGCCGGGCGGATTCCGGCTCGAGGATGAAACGGGGAGCCGGCCGGTAGAATATCCCGAAATGCCGCCTCACGTCGTTCACCCAGTCCGCAATTTCACGGAGAATGGTCGTCTGCATGGACTTTCCATCCGGCATGAGAATCGATGGAAAATCGCCGCTTTCTAGTTGCTGCCGGAACTTGGCGACCTGGCCGTGCTCTTCCGCTCCCGGCAGTAGCGCTTGGCCGGCCGGGGTAAGCCGAACGTGGAAAGGACGGCCGTTCCCGGCATCGAGCCGGGACCAAATGGCGACGGCACTGGCCGCGCGTTCCGATTCCGAGAGCCACTTTTGTTCACTAAGAAACAGAATGCGGTAGACCGCCCGATGGCGGCCTTCGGAATCGTCGCTGCGGGCATGGTGCAGCAGCCGGTCCATGAGGCCGGCGGGCAACGCGGGGGTGGTCGACGGCCAGTCCTCGCGCTTAAAGAGCAGGTCGGCGATCTCGGGCCAGCGGCCACGGCTGATCTCCCCATCGCCCTTGTCCTCGAAGACCCCGGAAGCGAGGAACCGGATGGCAACCGCGGGCAGCTGGTCGGCGGGGATGACGAAGATCACCCGCTCAATCAAGACCGACATCGCCTTGTCGAAAACCCAGACCCTGGGCGCCCGGGGGGAATGCAGCCAGCGGGAAACCAGGTCCACCAGTTGCGCGAGTTGGGGCGGTTGGAGCCGGAAGGCCAGGCGAGATAATAGCTGCAGGGTCATGGCCCCCATCTGGCAATTTGTGTCGGAGCTCGCCGTGCGGAAACTGTCGGGAATCCGCATCAGCACCTGCGTCGAGAGGCGGTGCAGGATCGTCCACATCCGGTCGACCTGGTCGAGGGGCAGCATCGCCACCGAGGCGCGGTCCATGAAATGCGAGAGCGCCTTCTCGTCGTGGGTCCGGACAATCACGCTGAGCGCCCGGAACGGGGATATGGTCTGCAACCAGATCGCGGCGGCGGCGGCCTCCCGGGAAAGATAGGCAAAATGCGGGGTATGCCAGGCGCAGGGCGCGACTTCCACCAGCCGGAGCACCCGGAATGCCGGGAGGATGTCGTCAAGCTCGCGACGAACCGGTTTCTCGTCGTCCTCGGAATAACCCAGGTCGAAATCCGGGCCCTCGCTGCGATCGTGCAAAGGCAGCTCGAAATCCTTCAGGTCCGACTTCAGTTCGTTGACGATTTCGTCCGGGTCGCATTCCGCCCGGCGAAGCTCGGCGAGGCGCTCGCGGATTTCGGGCGGACGCCACCAGGGCTTTTCCTTCACCATTTCGATCAGGTCGATCAACCATGATTCGAGCGAGAGCAGGACCAGCGGATAGTGCAGTGCGCCGAGCTTGCTGCGGAGTTCCTGCAGAACGACGGTGGCCTGCGTGTAAGCTTCGTCGGAACGGCCGAGTTCGGCTTTGACGGCCACCATTCGCGCCCGACCGGGCAGGGAGCGGTCGTTGGTTTCCCACCGCACGAGCTTCTTGTCGATTTCGTCGAGGTCCAGTTGGGCCTGCGCCCAATAAACCTGTTCGGCGAACAGCTTCGCGCCCAGTTGGGGCCAGACGGGAAGCAGGGCCTCGAGCCGCGCCGACCAGCGTCGATGAATTTCCACCTCCAAGTCCTCGCGAGCCACCCGCAATATGGTCAGGACGAGGTCGATCCAGCCCTCGGCAAAATCCGTGTCGGTCACGCCAGGCAGATGGCTCTCGGCGTTTGGCAAGTCCAGCACGCCGGGGAACGGGTTACACCGCTCCAGGACCTTCGCGATTCGTTCCATCTCGTTCGTCCAAACCGAGGCGAGGCACAACTCAATCCGCCAGCAAAGTTCGCACAACAGGCGAAACTGGTCCGGCAGAGGCAGGGAATCAAGAACGTCGAACAGCGGTTGCCGCCAGCGCTCCGTGTAGTTCCAAATCCGCCACCGAGGTGGATTTGGGACGACAATCCAACCCGGATACTGCAGGCGCTGTTCTTTCCACACGTTGATGACCGAACGGATCTTTTCCGGGGTCATCAGGTCGTCGGACGCAGGGACTGATTCAGAAAACGGTGTGAAATGCCCGGGCGGGGGCCCCGGAGGCTTTAGTGCCTTGAGGACCGCCTTCGAGGTGGGCGCCCACTCCCCCGCCCGCGCGGGCTTGCCGTCGGCCATGACCTTGAGGAACCACCCCGTCGCGGCGGCGTGGCGCTCGTCCCTCTGCGGGTAATCCTGCTTGGTGAAGAGTTCGCCGAGGTTGAGCGCGACAATGTTGCGTTCCGCGAGGGCGGCCACCTCCGCGGGGGCGAGTTCGAGAACCCCGCACAGGTATATGGGCAGCGCTTGCTTCCCCAGCTTCTTCCGCACCCAATCCATCCATTCTTCGAAGTTCGGGTCCCGGCCGGAAAAGCCAAGGAGAACGAGGACCGTTTCCATCGCCGCCTGGCGGACGAGGTTGACGAAGGGGGCCTGATCCTCCGGGTAGCGGTGGTAGTCGTCGCTCGAAATCACAAACGGGCGGTGACTCGGCAGGCTTCCGTGGAGTTTGACGATGCGAGGGGAGGCCCGTTGCGGAAGATCGCCGGCGACCAGGATCGTCTCGTAGCGCCTTTCGATGATGTTAACCGCGGCGCGTTCGAGCAGGGTGTCGTAGTTCGTCGTAAACACATCCGCCCAAGGAAGGGCGAGCAGGCGGCGGTGGGCTTCACCCGGGCCAAACGCGGCGTCGGGGATGAGATCGCTGATGGCGTTGTCGAGCGCGGGCCGGCCAAAGCGTTCCTGAAATTGCTGCGCGACTTCTAGGACCGGCGCCGCATTGTCAGACGGTAAATTGAGGGTCGCGGCGAGGCTGCGGCGGAGTTCGGACCAGAGCGGCAGGCGGGCGTTTGGAATCCCAAGCGACTCGGCTTGTCTACTGAACCCGGCGCCGACCATGACCGAAGCGCGTCCGGCGCTGGAATTGCGCCAAAGCGCCTTCCGAATCTGTTCCAAGTGAGAAAAGAGAACACATTCGGAGGGCGCCGCGGGGACCTTGGTTGATTCTGCCATGAGTTGGCCCGGAGAAGTTAGTAGCAGGATCGCGGCTTCAGACCAGCGGAATCAAATCCTTCCGCCCTGATTGCTTAAAGTTGGGGCCAAGTGCCAGGGGGATCACCAAATAGTAACGGATGGTCGTAATCGAAATCATAAAAAGCCAGCCGGTCGCGGAGAAACACCTGGACTTTCGTCGGGTCGAAGTATCGGGAGCGTGGCCTAAACCCATTGCTCTCCAATGCCGTGAGTTCGAACATGGTAATCATTCGGGCGAATTCTTCGCCGAGAAAGTGGGTCGTGGGCAAGACTCGGCCCTTAGTCGCCTCCAGCATGAAATTCGCCGGCACGGGCTTCGGACGTTCTCCGGGCTTGGGCATGAGTCCGCGCTCCCGCACAACGGCGTTTCCGACCACGTTCACAATCGCGCTCACCAGAATCCAATCCTTGTATCCGCGGGCATACCACTGCCGGGCCTCTACCAGGAACGCGGGTTCCCGCTGAAGGGCTTCGACCTGCGCGGCCACCGCGTCGCGGCCCTTCTTATAGCGGTTGCGCACCGCGGCGCGGTGCTCCGCGCTGTGGGCGCGATGATGTAGTGGGAGCTTACTTTCCGGAAAGGCCATAACGGTCGGCACCCAGCAGGTTGCGGATGGTGGTTCGGATGAAGTTGAGACGGAAAGCGAGCTGTGTCGCGTCCGCCTTGTAGAGGTGTTCCCACTCGGCGAGTATATCGTCAGGCGGGTCCATAGTGGTCCCGAGGATCGCGCGCATCACGAAATCGCGCACCGGTGAATCGGGAGAGCCTTGGTTGGCGTTCAGCCATTCGCCCAAATCCGGTCCACACATAAGCCTCGGGCGAGGATCAAAATCGTCGGTATCCCACTCGGGGGCGCCCCGATGGGAATCCTGGCGCACGAGGGTGCATTCGAAATCCGGGCCGATGAAAGCGAGTCTCTCAGGGCGGAAGAACGCCGCCATGCACTCTAAGGCGGAGAGCATTTCCTCGGCAAGCCAGACGAGGTCCGCGAGATTCTGGCACTTGATCGAAAACCGGGTTCCGAAAAGCTCGGTGCTCATCGTCCAGAAGCTCCCGGTCTCGCCCGTGAGGCGCGTAGGGAGTGCGCGAGCGCCAGGGTCTTTGCGGAAGCTCTCAACCACCTTCAGCATCGGATGCCCGAGGGCGGCAACCATGTCCCGGATGAGTTCGGATGTTTCAGCGGTCTCCCCGCGACGCGAAGCGAGCACTGCCGCAGGCAATTGCAACCCCTCAGACACCATCCGAACTTGGGTTTCGGCCAGCTGCTCGACGCTTTCTTCGTCTAGGACCGCCATCCATGCCGCAAGGTTCACGGCGAGGCCGTCGACATCGTCGCTTTCCTCGGCCAAGGCAGGCTCGATTCGCAAAGCCGGCAGCGAGGCCATCCCGAACCAAGCGAGAAACGGTCCCAAACGACCGAGCAGGAGCTCGATGGAGGCCAGTTGGTAGAACATTTGGCAAGCGAAGGAACGTTGCCGGGCGAGGTCAGCCGGTTCACGCACCGCGAAGTGAAGCACGGTCAGAATACAGCCGCGTGCCGCCCACAGTAGTCCTAGGCCACGGTAGCACATGGAAGCTCCGCCGATGGCACGAACCAGGTGGTCTTTGGTTTCTTCCTTTACGCAGCGCACGGCGGCACGGCAAAAGCGGGCGAGCGCTTCGCTGTAGCGCTCCTTTTCTAGAAGCTTGAAGCCGAGATCAACGGAAGCCTTGGCGGCATCCGTTTCGCCGATGCGTGCGGCGATGACAGGCTCGAGATCGTCCATCAGCTTGAGATAAGCCGGATTCTCGCAACAGTATTCGGCCATCTTCCGCAGGTTGTCCACGAAAGCCATGAACGGATACTGACCGAGGCCGGTTCCCTGAAGAAGGCATTCACCGAGCTCGGAGAACAAGCGATCTGCCTCGGCCTTGTCGCCGAAGGCAAAAGCCAGGCGGCGGAACGCCAGCGAGGTCCGCGCATGGAGCGCGTTGTTGGGGCGCGAGGAATCGGCGGCGATCGCTTCGAGCTTCGCACGGACGGCGGCATCCCACGCGGCGGATTTGCCCTCTGGGAGGTCTAGTTGGTGAGTGAGTTCTCCTGTTCGGAGACAGTTGTAGAGATTGGCGTAAAGGGTGGCGGTTTCGGCGTCGGTAACTGATGGGAGATGGACCAGCAGTTCGTCGAACATCAGGGCCGCGCCGACGAAATCGTCATACCACCAATAGGCCGTCCACGCCTTACGATAGAGCGCTTCCACCATCATGGTGACATGGTTTATCTCGCGGGCAACACGGGCGGCCTGGTCGAAGTAAGACTCGACCTCGGTCCGTGGCTTCTCGAGGCGAGCCGCCAGCTTGCCCGCCCGGAAATAATCGGACGCGAGTTCGTAGCGGGTGACGTAGACTTCCATCGGTTTCGCGAACTTCGCCAGCAGCTTGTCCAGTTTCTGCTGGTTGGCGGTATCGCGCGGGCCGGCGCGCTTGGTCGTGGTTTCCGGAAGCTCAAGCCGCAGGGCTTGGCGGAGAAGGTCGATGTGGTCGTTTTGAAGGACTTTTTCGACGATCCAAGTGCGGTCGAGGATGCGGACCTCCTTGAAGCCATGTTTATGCTTCAGCTCGTCTTCGAGCTCGCGCCGGCGCCTGTCGGGCACCGGTTGGTTCGTGATGAAGAAAACCTGGTCGAACTTGCGCGACAGGGCCGCGATCTTGGCGAGGTCTTCCCGGATCTTGACGGCAAAGTCCTTTTTGGCGCTAAAGGCAAAGGCCCAATTCTCGCCGTTGACGGCGGCGGCGTTGCCCCAGTAGCGGCACAAGGCAAGTTCGGGGCTGACGGGCACCGTCTCGGAATCGGTGTGGCTGTCGCCGCCGCCGACCGGGCCGGTTTGGGGCAGAAGGTTCGAACATACCTCACGCTGGGCCAGTTGCCGGGCGAACTCCTCGAATTCAGTCTCCTTGCGGTTTGTGGTGATTTCGGCGAGTTGGAGATCGAGGATGGGCTTGGTAATGACCGGTGCGCCTTCCATCACCGAGTCCGAGAAGTTGTAAGGATGCCATTGCCGAGCCATTTCACTCGGTTTCGGCATCCGTGACTCTTTTTTGCCCCGATTGTTCGCCGACAAGAAGGAAAGGCGAGCTACCTCACGTTGCATCGTGATTGGAAATCCGGTGATGAGTGGGGCAGCTCAAAAGGAACATCAGTAACAAAGTTAAGCCGTCAAGAAGATGGGGCGCTGCTCGTTACAGTTTCGACCATCTCCAGTGGCAGAACCTTCATTTTCTCAAAGGGGAAAACAAAATCCGATTCGTGGCTGAAATATCCGCCGTCAAGAAAGTGATGCCCACAGGGCAACATGAGTTCCATAAGGACCAAAGGGCCAAAGCCTGAAGGAATCGTCTCTGGGCTGGTCCACGGTTAGAAACATACCATTCCCGAATAGCATCTCAGCCCACATGCGCCGCCCTATAGCCCGCCTTTCCACCATCGAGCGTCTACAGGTTGCGCGGACCGGGCCTACTTTGGGGGCTGATTATCAGTGAACGCAATTGCCGTCGCGGTGACGTTGTAGATAAAGGTTTCGTTCAGACGGGATTTCTTCTCCGTAACCTGGATAATAGCGTCGGCCCCGTGCTGGCGGGCTAAGTCCATGAGTTTGGGCCGGGCCTCATCGAATGCCGACGGGATGAGGAAGGTTTTCTCTATGTGGACGTTGAGCCGCGCCACCGGCTCGTAGGGTCGCGCGGGCAGGGCTTCCAAGATCACCACCGTGGCGGCGGAAGGCTTTGGGCGGTGCGGTGGGCCGATCGGAAATGCGATCGGCTGCACACTCACGCACGCGGCCAGCGAGAGGCAGAGGAGCGCGAGGAGACTGCGGGCCCTTTTACTTGACGATTTCGACGATTTTGGCGGCAACTTCATCGTTCCAGCGTTTTTGCCCCGCAATCCCGAGGAGGGTTTTCTTGGTCGTGACCTTGAACTCGGTCCTGCCGTTGCCGGCGTCCTTGATGGTGACAAACAGTTTTTCCCCTCCTGAGCCAACGGCGAGGCCTATCTTGTTCGGGCGCTTGCCTTCAATGAGGTCGGCAGTGTCTTTCTTGATCTCGCATCCAACCCCCGCGAGGGCCTGCAGGGCGGCGTCGTGCACCGCTATCGGCGTAGCAGTGACCATGGCGGTGGTGATGTTCTTTTTGCTGTCTTTGTCCTCGGCAGTATCGCCGCCCTTGTCAGCGGCTAGTGTGGCCAGCGGCAGGCCGAAGGCGACCAACAATATCAAGAGGAAAAACCAAGAGGTGCGAAGCTTCATGCCGCAACTTTTCACCAAATGCGTGGCAGTCTGACAATACCAGACACGACGGTCAGTGCCCCAAATATCACCTGAAAAAAGGTGTTGTATGCGACTCGACCGACCCAGAGGGGCCGTGGCTCCCGTGCGCTCAGCTAATTAACGGATGATCAGGAACCAGAACGGGTGCTGACGATAACTGGGCGAGCTCCGCGCGTCGAATGCCAGACGAGTAGAAAACCTCCAGGATGGCCCGGTCGCGCAGCCCGTTCCTCCGGCCGATGCGTGGAATACGCATCACCCGCTCGGTTTCGGCATGGGTCATGATATTCTTCGGCAAAGATTGCATCAGTCGGGGCGATTCCAATCCAGCGGTCGGATCGTGTTGCAGCAGGCCTTGCTTGGCCAGCCAACGGCCGAAAGTCTTGGGCGGGACCAATCGAATCCGCTGGGTGTGACCGGAAAGTGGTCCGCCATTGGCTTTGCGGTGATCGGCCCAATGTTTCACGTAGTCCTCGAGGACCGACCGGGTAAATCCTTCCGGATAAACCATCCCTCTTTCCGTCAGCCAATCGGTGAAATGCCGCAGCCAGTGGGCGCGGTCCTCGATGGTGCGGGATGAGTAGTTGCTAGCACGAAGCCAATCCAGGTGCTGGAGGCGCAAGGCGGAGTAATCGATGGTGGTGGACATAGTCCTCCACCGTGAATCTCAGTCACCGGATACCCCAAGCTTCTCTCGCCCCAATTGCGGGTGATCTGCCAGCCTGCAATAAAGGTATACTCTATCAGCGCAGCAGCCTAGAGAGACGATTCCATCAATCTCTGCCACGCTGGCCTTCCCCGTGCCGGTTGGCTTGCGGGGTTCACTTATCGTTATTTTCTTATTTCAACAGGATTGTTAAAGAAATCTATGCTGTAGCGATCAGCCATTTTCAAAGGGACCTCCATCCTCAGTCGCATCGTTTCTGGCGGTGGCCAGCCAAGCGGATATGACATAAATATCAAAGTTGTCTCACCCTTGCGCAACTCGACGAAACCAAAATCTTGTTCTGGGACAATAAGGTGCTTGCCAATTTCCCCACCAGCATAGCTCCAATCTAAGCAAAAAACGTTCTGGGGATTTTCATCACGTCGAACCGTAAATCCGCGGGTTGGAATTCGCAAAGTCTTGTCCCGCAGATTTGTGATATACAATGCGACGTGAATAGGCGATCGCCTACTGGCTCCTTCATCAACTTTCCCGTCACGAATGACTACTCTATCAACGCCGTAAACCACCGATGCCTCGATCTTAATCACCTGGTCGACCGTGCCGGCGAAACAAAATTGGACTAACGCCAATAGAATGATCGAGTATCTCATGGCTTTGAGAATCTGAAATATTGGCTAGGTTTCAAGTCCTCATCTACCAGTATCCGCTGGATGCTTTTCTGAGGTTCCGCGGCAAACTGAACTTTGCCAACAGGTGAGTATACGACCCACCCGTATTTCAGAGCTAGCTCCCCGCTCAGTGCCCGGCCGCAATTGCAGGCGATAAAGGAAACTGGTGAACCAGGCTTCCACTTCGCGGCCAATGCCGCGAACGCGGATGAGTCCACATCGATTCCTCCGCCACCAAACTGCACAGCAATTCCAAAACTCATCTTAGTTCCGAACCAAATAGCTGTGCTGTTTGATTCGGCGTATATGACCACACGGTCAAACTGCGAAAAATCATGCTTTGCTACTTTCTCAATGAAATCAGCGGCATTCACCACCGGCACAACTTTTGAGTCCGGATGATGGATTGAAAAATACTCCTGTGCGTCGGCCAATCCTTCCATACCGGCGAAAACCAACATCTTTCCAGTGAATGCCTCCTCTTGTGATACCTTCACACGTGGCTGAGAAAGTTGATTAAACAAGTAGGAGAAAGCGCCGCTAACGGCACCATTGGCAAACTTTCCCCCGCCTAACTCAGAGGCGGTGCCGCCAACAACGGCCGCAGCTGTAAGACCTAGAGAACGCGAATCACCCACGAGTGTTGCGATTCCGCTCTCTGAACTGCCGACAGCGAATCCTGCGTAGAAGCCATGCCTGAATTCTCCTCCGGTAGCTTCAGCTGCACCGCCCTGAACTAGTCCGTGTGCAATTCCGCGCCGGAACCAGTCGAGCTTTGCGGCCCCTACTTTACTGAGTAGGCCGGCCGTAACCGCCCCAACGGCTCCGCCGGTCAGCCCCGATCTGAAAGCATCACCGATGCTTCCGCCATTCAGCAACGAACCCGAAAACCCTGATCCGAAACCGGCAGCAAATCCGCCCGCGAGCGTTGAAATCGCTGCTATTTGTCCAGCCGTGAGTGCCGTGTTTGTGGCTAGCAGTGCATAGCTTGCTCCATAACCAACTCCAAAGCCGACAACAGAAACCACAATGACGGCTGCGATCTTCAGCACATCCTTAAGTTTGAAGTAGCCACTTGGATCAGTGGCGTTCATCGGGTTATTCCCAACGTAGGAGTATCGATTGAAACCCTGAGCATCGGACGCGCCGTCCACGTTCGGGTCCGCCGACAGAAACCTGCCCAACGTAGGGTCATAGACCCGGCCGTTCATGTGAACGAGGCCAAGATCGTCCATCTGCTCGTGGTCGGTGTAGCCGCGGCGGAAACTGGCAGCGGTGACGCCTGTGATAGTAGCGCCGCTGCTCGGATCGAGGCGCTTGCCCCAGGCGTCGAAGGCGAATCGCTTTACGATAGCGCCCTTATCGTCGGAGACGGCGGTGATCGAACCGAGCCCGTCGGTGTGGAAGAAGCGTGTGTCCCGAGTGAGGTTGGTGCGGTCGGTGTAGACGGCCACGCGGCCGGTGGGGGCCACGATGTAGTGCTTGAACTCGGTGACCGCGCCACCGCCGACCGGGGTCACCTTTTCAAATAATCCGCCGACGTAGATCGTCGTCTCGAGGTGGCTGACCTGCTTCACACGCTCGTGGCTGGCGCCGAAACTGAACGTGCTCGAATAACTCCCCTTCGCAATACTCGCGGCCTGATTGAACGAGGTCCACGTCATTGTGCGCCCGCCGCCGCTCTGCATGTTGCCATTGGCGTCGTAGCTGTAGCTCTGCGTGCCAAGCGGCCCGCCAGTGACACCGATCAGGGCATGCTTTTTCGTCGTATCGTAACCATAGGTGCCGACATCAGACTTGGTCTGGATGTTGCCCTTCTGGTCGTAAGTCACGCTGACCGCGCCGCCGATGCCCGTGACGACGTTGTGCGTAAGCAGCCGGTCGAGCCCGTCGTAGGCAAAGCTCTCGCCGCGGCCGACAGCCTGGTCGGCGCGGGTTAGCACGTTGCCCACCTGATCATAAGTGTAGACCATCTGCTGGATGGCGTATGGCGCATTGGTGACGCGACCCTTGTCGACGCTGGCTGCAAGCAGCCGGCCGGTGGCGGCACTGTAAACGCGGTCATTGACCAAGCCGTTGCCAAGCACTTCGCCGTCGATCCGGCCGGACTGGTCATAGTGATCGGCCTCCCAAAAGACCCGGCCTTCGAGCTGACTGTTCGGCCTGCCGTCGTCGGAGCCGAGGTGGCTGCGGATTTCCTTCAGGTAGCCGAAGCCATTGTAGACTTGACGCGTGGCGAAGCGCCCGCCGTTGACCGTGGGATAGGTGGTCTTCAGGGGGCGGCCTAGCGAGTCGTAGGCCGTGTCGAAGTCATACGTGCCGCTGTCAATCGTGCGGGTGAGCTTGGAAGGACGGCCGAGTGAATCATAAAGGTAGGTCTCGGCATAGCCGCCGGGAGAAGCGACGGTGTGCAGCTTGCCCTTCCAGGTGGTGCCGCCATTGGGGGCACTGTCGTAAGCCCACGTGGTCGTGCCTTCTGCCTCGACGCGGCTGGTGAGCCGACCCAGGGCGTCGTAAGCCAGGGTCGTGATCTGGTCCTTGGCGTCCTTCTGCCAGATGAGCTCGCCGAAGATATTATAGCGATAGAGCCAGGCTCCCATATCCGGGTCCGTCATCGCGGTCTTCCGGCCGCGAAGATCGTAGGCTAGCGAAGTCACGACGCCGGCGGCGTCGGTCGCGGTGAGGTTACCGAGGGCGTCGTAAGTGTAAGCCACGCGACTGTAGTCAGCGGCGGAGGGGTTGCCGTCGTTGCGGATGTTTTCGAGTGTCCAACCCTGGGAGTTCTTGACTGTCTTGCTGACGCGGCCCTTGGCGTCGGTGACGGTGACGGTCAGACCGGCGTAATTGGTGGAGGTCGTCTGCGTGCCGTTCTGGTCGTCGGGGGTCTGGATCTGGGTCGGGCGATCAAGAGCGTCGATGCCGGTGTTGACGGTCCAGTAGACGGTGGCCCCAGCGAAGTGCGGGTTCGAGGTGGCCGTGGCGCGCCCTTGGTTGTCGAACTGGGTTTCCTGCCAGACCAAGGCACCATCGCCGGTGATGGCCGGCGTGGCGAAGACGCGGCCGAACTTGTCGTGGAAGGCGAGCGTGGGCGGAACACCAGAGGCTTCAGATTCGACGAAGTATTTGGCACCAGCAGGGGCGGCGGCCGAGGCCCACTTGTAGCGGATGTAGGTGACGGTGCCATCGGCGCGGTTCTCCTGGGTCTTGCGGCCGAATCCATCATAGCCCCAGGAAGTCGGCAGACCGTTGGCGCCGGTCATACCGGTCAGCAGGCCACGCACCTGGTCATAGCCGGTATAATTCTCGCGGTGGCCGGCGGCGTTTTCGGTCCAGATCGGAAACCGACCCTGGGTGTCGTATTGGGTGGTGGTGGTGCGGGTGACAGTAGCGCCAGCGCTAAGCGTTCCGCTGGCGTTCGTCACGGTGACGCTCGCGCCGGAGACGGCCACGGAGGTCTTGTTAC
>Ga0208512_100110_pt1 | contig 32929 bp, 41 predicted proteins | sample LakWasMet40_LOW7_2_FD_183880 | JGI IMG/M metagenome (GOLD analysis project Ga0208512, IMG submission 183880) | Freshwater sediment methanotrophic microbial communities from Lake Washington under simulated oxygen tension - Sediment Metagenome... | ecosystem: Environmental > Aquatic > Freshwater >...
GTGGGATGGTTGCTCATAGTCGTTTGTCCTTTCCGTAGGTTGGTGTTTTTGTCGTAGCATTGCCGCGTCATTATCGCCAAGAACGCAGACGGGTTAGCCCGTTTGCGCCGCCGTTTTCCCCCTCATTGCGATTTGCGCCGAAGCCGAAACAGCGGTAATATGGCAACCACTGGTAGCGGATAGCAAGATGTGGTTTTGTACGGACAAAAACGCGCTTTCGCGGTTTTCGCCCTCCCAAAACCCATCTTGCAAGGGGGGCTTCGCCCCCCGTTGACCCCCCAAATGACCCGTTTTTGCGGACGGCAAAAACGGGTCGATGATCCGCCAAGCCCCTCGCCCTCGTGCTTGCACGCATGGCGCAAAGAGGCAGCGCTTGGCGGATCATCGAAACGGCAGCCGTCGTCACGGCTAATTTGAATTGACATTGAGCGCGGAGGAGGGCGGAGATGGCACGACCGAAGAAAGAAAACGGCGGTTTAATTCGCCGTGTTGAAATCCGGCTTGCTCCCGATGACGAGAAAACGATCAAAACGCGAGCCGAGAGCGCCGGTCTGTCTTTGTCTGATTTTTTGCGCCGCATGGCGCTAGACGGTCAAATCACCATCGCCATGTCTCGCGCCGACGTCGATTTGACCCGCGAATTAAACCGCATCGGCGTCAATCTTAATCAGGGCATCAAAAAACTCAACGAAACCGGACGGCGCAGCGACGACCTGATGGAGAGCCTCACCCGCGTGAATGCGATTCTCGATCAACTGGAAGCGCAGCTATGATTCCGGTTATTGCACGGAATGGCACGAGTTTTAAAGGCGCTTTTGCTTATTACGGACACGACAAGAATGCCAGCACGCACGAGCGCGTGGCGTTTACCGAGTCCGTCAATCTGCGCACGGACGATCTTGATAAAGCATGGCGGATCATGATGCACACGGCGCTTGCGCAAGACCGCCTGAAAGCCGCCGCCGGAATCAAGGCGACGGGGCGCAAGCTGGAAACAGCGGTCATGGCGTATAGCCTGTCATGGACAATCGGCGAAAATCCCAGCAAAGAAAACATGCTTGAAGCGGCGCATGACAGCTTAAAAGCGATCAACGCGGACGGTTATCAGGCGTTCATATTCGCGCACAACGACGAGCCGCAGCCGCATTTGCACATCGTCATCAACCGCGTTCACCCTGAAACCGGCATTGCGTTCGATCCCGAATTTCCAAAAATGCAGCTTTCCAGATGGGCGGAAAAATACGAACGCGAACACGGGCAAATCTTTTGTCAGCGTCGCGTCGAGAACAACCAAAAACGCGCCCAAGGCGAGTACGTCAAGTATTGCGAGCCGGTCATCGAAACCGCGTGGAAACAATCGGACAACGGCAAGAGTTTTGCCGCTGCCTTGGAGCGCGGCGGTCACATTCTGGCACGCGGCGACCGGCGCGGCTTCGTTGTCGTCGATCCCTACGGCAAAGTCATCAATCCGGCGCGGCATATTCGGGATGCGAAAGCGAAAGACATTGCCGCCCGTCTTGCCGATCTCGATCCGGCACGATTGCCGAGCGTCGAGCAAGCCAAAGCGCGGCAAGCGGAGCAGGCGAAAATCCGCGACGCGCAGCAAGAGCGCGAAGAGCAACAACGCACCGAAGACTTCAAACGCCACGCCGAACGCGAGGCGAGCAAAGCGCTTCACGACAAGCTGTATGCTGCCGCCGACGCGGAAGCGCGGCGCATCGAGCGCGAGCGTCGTGAATTGACGGCGCGGCACATCGAGCAGCAGCGCATTCACCAAAATGCCGCTACAAGGCAGCGCAACGACGCCGAGCAAGCAATCAAAGACACCTACCGGATCGAAGAAGCCACGCAGCAGATCAAGTCGGCGCAAGCCGCGTTGAAAGCGAAAGGCTCGCTGTGGGATAAAATCACCGGAAAACACGAGCGCGAACAAAAAGCGATTCAACAAGAGATCAAAGACTTGCGCCGAACAATCGCTGACGCCGAGCGCCGTGCCGCCGAGTATCGGCAACATATCGACAATTTGATCCGGCAAGACGCGGACAAATTAGCGCAGCAGCAAAAGCAGGAGCGGGAATCCTTGCCGCCAGAACCGGAGCGCGATCACAGCCGCCAAGCTGAGCGAGAACAAGGCAACTCGTTCGAGCGCAGCCGCGAAAGAGGACGGTCACGGGGCAACGATCCGCCGTGAGGCAAAGCTAGACCTGCCGCGTGATGAGCGCTAAAAACAGCAAGGAGTGAAGGAGCAAGGACGATGTGGCTTGTACGGTGTATCAAAGGGATTTTTCAAAGGAACGTCAATGAATCCAAAGACTGCGAACGGATTCGAGAAAAACTCCCGTCTTTTGAAGAATTCCAGCAAAAAATTTTCGCCAAAAATCAGCAAGCCGCCATCAATGGGGATGTCGGGGCGCAATTTGATCTTGCTCGTCAATACGAATTAATGGACAAGGATTATTTTAGGGCTATGGGCTGGTACACCAAAGCCGCTGAACAGGGCTATGCGGAGGCACAATATTGTCTTGGTTTGATGCATAAAAACGGATGCGGCGTGCCGCAAGATCACAGTAAAGCGGCGTATTGGTTTCGCAAAGCCGCCGAGCAGGAACACAGCAGCTCCAAGTTTTGGCTATATGTCATGTACCGCGACGGTCTGGGCGTTTCGCAGAATGATGATATGGCGAATTATTGGGCTGACAAGTTTGGCGATCCAAGACCGTCTATACATTAACTGCATGATCTTGTAGACGCGCCTCGCCATAAAGCCCGAACATAGTCGCCCGCCCGTGAACAGTCCCGCGAGAAAGAACAATCCATGCCGACCGGACGAGAACGCAGCCGCGACCGTGGCTTAGAGTTTTGATCTTGCGCGGTTTTGCTTCCTTTCCCCGATTTTCCCTGATCTTTCGATCCCCCTTGCCAAGGCGGGGACGGCGCACCTTCGACAGCGCCGCTTGTCTGTCAATGACGCTTTTCGGTTCCCCCAAAGGTTTCCCCCAAAAAGCTATGACAGCCGCGCTCTAAACGCTGTCCGTCGTGTATCCTTCGCCCCCGCTTGGAGGGGTGACAACAAACGAAGGAAAAAGACCATGACACAAGAAAACAACGACACTCGAATCCCTTATAAGCCGCCGTTCCCGCTTGGCGAGATCGTCGTAACGACTGGCTTGCTTGAGGTTTGCGATACGGGGCGTTTGATGCTTTGCTTGATGCAGCACGCTTCCGGCAATTGGGGGAACGTCTGCGACGAGGACAAGGCAACGAACGATCAAGCCTTGATCCACGGCGACCGCATTCTTTCCGCCTATGCGATTGATCCATCAAAACCCGCCAAAGGTTACGGCGAAAACTGCCTATGGATTATCACCGAAGCTGACCGCAGCGTGACGACATTCTTGCTACCGGATGAATACTAACCCGACCGCTTCGCGCCCTGTCCGCACTGGACGGGGCGCAATTCTTCCGTTAAAAATCGAACAGAAAGGACAATCTGCTATGACGGTCAAAAAAGCCCAAAAACGAGATGAAGCCGGTGACTACCGATACCAAGGCATCGCGTGTGCTTTGGGGGAACTTGCCGCCGTCCACGGCGAACCCGATTTAGCGGGTATGGTTTTAGAAAGCCTTGGCTTGACGATTGCCGATCTAAAAGCCGCCGGAGCCGCTGAATACGACCTCAACAATCTCAAAGGGGGCAAACCATGAAAGCCATTATCGAGCAGATCAACGATATTTTGAGTAAGCGCGGCGTCCGGCTTGTCGCTTGCAACGAGGCGGCAGCGGACATCATGGAAGCCCCCGAGAAAAAACCATGACCCGCCGCAACGAAGCCGAGGAAATCGGCGCATTTATTAACATTTTAACCGCCGAATTGCAGGAGCAGAGCGAAAAAGCCGGAGGTTTTCCCGTTCCGCTCATTCTGCCGGAACCGATCAACGCAGCGGAAACCGAAGGCTTGAAGCTCTTTCTTGAACAACAAAAAGAGCAAACCGGCGCAGAAATAAAATTCGTCTATCGGCAGGGATAAATAACCCTCAAGGCGACGAATGCGCCGCCTTGAGTAATACCAATTTTTTCTTTTCCCATTGACCGAATAGCTTTAATCTTCACGCCATGGCTTCCCGAAATTACGAACTCGACGACTTCAAACTCAAGATCAATTTGAGCGAATTCGCCGCGTCTTGGGGTTATGTTCTCGACCGCAAACATTCCAGTCCGAACAGCGCGACGATGAGAAAAGCGGAGGGCGACAAAATTATTGTCGCCCGTGATGAAATCTCGCATCACTGGATTTATTTTGCCGTCCATGACGAAGCCGACAATGGCACGATCATCGACTTTCTCAATCACCGCACCCGTTGGAGCCTTGGCGATATTCGCAAAGAATTGCGCGGTTGGTTAGGGACAGCACCGAGCCAGATTGTCCGACCGCAAGCGGATTTATTCCAGAAGGACGTCAAACCGATCAAGCGCGATCGCGCCGGCGTCGTCGCACAATTCGCCAGCAAAACGCCGCTTGCCGGAGGGCATAAATATCTTGAGGAGGAGCGCGGCATTCCGGCGGACGTTCTGGACAGCGCGAGATTTGCCGGACGGATTTATACCGACCGCTATAACAATGCGATCTTTCCGCACCATGACCGCCACGGCGTTTGCGGTTTTGAAATCAGGAATTTTGAATTTCAGGGCTTCGCCAAAGGCGGCGAAAAAGGTTTATGGTTCTCGAATAGCCAGCCGGACGACATCGCGCTGATCATCGCCGAAAGCGGCATCGACGCGCTGTCTTATCACACGCTGCATCGACCGGAGCGCACGCGCTATTTTTCGATTGGCGGCGAAATGAATCCGATGCAGCGCGAACTTCTTGCCAGTGCCATGAAAAAATTGCCTCAAGGCGGCACGGTCGTCATTGCGACCGATAACGACCCCGCCGGAAGCAAGTATGTCGAGACGATCCACGGCATCGCCGAAATCGCGCAGCGCGACGATCTCGGTATCATCGACCATCGCCCCGACAAAGACGGGCAGGACTGGAACGACGTTTTGAAAGCGGCGACAGCAGAGCCGACTCCGACTGCGACGCGCTACGATCCGCCTGCAACCCCGCGATTAAAACCGTAAACCGCAGTTGAAATAGGAAAAGGTCATGGAACGACCGGACGACAAAAAAGGCGCTTTGGTCATTCGCACGAAGTTTGGCGAAGTGTCCGCCGAATATGGCGTGAATTTCAACAAAACCATGCAGGACATGACCGATGACGAGGCTTGGCGGCAAGCAGTCGGAGCCGAGAGCGGCGTTTTTTGCTATACCGATCTTGTCCGAACCATTCCGTTTTAAGCGCCTCTGACGATCCCTTCCCCGATCCCGCGCCGCTCTTACCTATTAATAGGTAATCCTTCGTTCCTTTGGATTTTTTCCCCGTTATCAATCAAAAAAGTCGGGGCGTGCCGCCCCATGCCGTCAATGACTGGACGCGAAGCGCGGAAAATCCGGTGTCCCCTGCCTTCCTTCGTGCAGGCAGGGCGATCCCCCTCCGGTTTTTCCGGTCATGACGGCTTTCCCCCGCTCATTGGCGCTTGCCTAGCAAGGTTGCAGTCGCAACCTGCATAGGAAACAGAAGAAAGGAAGCTTTACGATGAAAACAACAACGGACGTTTACAGCCGGATCACCGATAAAATCATTGCCGATTTGGAGCAAGGCGAACGCCCATGGATGAAGCCATGGAACGCCGACCATGCCGCCGGAAAAATCACCCGCCCGTTACGCTTTAACGGTCTGCCCTATTCCGGCATCAACGTCATGATGCTATGGTCGGACGCCATGGACAAAGGTTTTAGCGCCCCGATCTGGATGACGTTTAAGCAAGCCCAAGAACTCGGCGGACACGTCAGAAAAGGCGAGCATGGCAGCCTTGTCGTTTACGCCAACACCATCACCAAGACCGAGCATGACGACGACAGCGGCGAGGACGTGGAGCATACGATTCCATTCATGAAGGGCTACACGGTTTTTAACGTCGAACAGATTGAGGATTTGCCGCCGCACTACTACGCCATGGCGCAAGCGCCGACGCTCACGACCGAACAGCGCGACGAGAAACTGGAAGCGTTTTTCGCCGCGACCGGAGCCGACATTAGACACGGCGGCAACCGTGCCTATTATTCGATGCAAACGAACCACATTCAAATGCCGCCGTTCGAGTTTTTCAAAGACAAGGAAAGCTATTACGCGACCTTGAGCCACGAGACGACGCACTGGACGCGGCACCCGTCCCGTCTTGATCGTGATTTTGGGAGGAAATCATGGGGTGATGAAGGCTACGCGATGGAAGAGCTTGTTGCCGAGCTTGGCAGCGCTTATCTTTGCGCCGATCTTGGCATCACGCCGGAAGTGCGCGAGGATCACAGCGCTTATATCGGGTCATGGCTGAAAGTGTTGAAGCAGGACAAGAGGGCAATCTTTAGCGCCGCCGCCCACGCGCAAAGAGCCGTCGATTTTCTGCACACGCTGCAACCAGCACCGGAGCCAGAAACCCAGCCGGAAGAAAACCAACAACCGATAACAAAGGAACATCATGCAACCGTGGAACATAGAATTTGACGCGGCGGGACGCGGCAAGGTGAAACACCGCGCCGCGCCCCGTTTTATCGCGGAATGGACGACCGGCGACGACAACATGCCGAGCATCGACGGGCTTCACTGGACAGATGAAGGCAGTGGCGGCAGAGAAGACCGTCTTCATATCTATGGTTTCGCGTGGCACGATGCGCCGCCCGATCAATCGACATTCGATAGATTGATGAAACAAGCAGCGCTTTTCATTGATGACTGGATTGCCAGCCGGTTTTAAGTCTGCATTTTAAATTGACCCCGCTTCGCGGGGGCAGGGAATGCTTCAATGATTGAATGACTCACCACTCCGGACGCATCGGACGTAGATTCCAATGTACTTAAAGTTGAAGCCCTGAGCGCCGGTATTGAAACTCTGATACCAAGCACCGCTGGTGCTGGTATAGGGCTCAGAGGACGACCAGTAGGCTGAAGTTTTAAATGTATCCTTCAGGGCGCCCTTGTTCCGATTCTCGTAGAGAACGTCAAGTTCATCAATCGTCGGCACGCGGTAGTCCCCATGTCCGTGGGCATTAAGAGTTTTTGCATACCGCTCCGCTTCCCAAAAATCAATACGTCTAAAATGACCTTGCGCCGTTGCAAACATCGGCAGCCCTTCATCGGGCGAAACCCCCGCGTAAATCGTCCCATCCGGCATTTTTTGTCCGACTTCGAGTTTTGCAGGACTGACACTGACAGCCTGACGATAGGCGCTGTGGACATAGCCGCTGGCGATGAATGCCGTTTGATCTTGCTCCATGATAATTCCCTTTCTTAAAATCATTATGGTTTATCCAGAACCACCTATAAATCAACTCTTACGACAATTGCAAGAAAATTCATAACCCCGCTCTTGCTTTTTTGATAAAGTAAGATAAGATAATATGTAATTATCTTATCAAATGATTTTTTCAAGTCATTCATTCCCGAATCCATTAGGAGGCGCACCATGGGGCGTAAAGCATTGCACACCCAAGACGAAGTTTTTGCCGCAGCAAACCGCATGGCAGCCGCAGGCGAGGACGTGACGGCAAGCGCGTTGCTGGCAACATTAGGCGGCGGCAGCCTCACCACCATCTATAAGCATCTGGAGGCATGGGAAGCCGCGCACAAGGACAAGCCCCGCCCTGTCATGATCGACATGCCGGAGGCGGTCAGAGCCGCGTTCGCGCAGGCATGGCAGGCGGCGGCGCTCGAAGCCGGTAAGGAAGTCGCGGCGACCCGCGAGAAAGCGGATGCCGAAGTCAAGGCGATGACCAAGCGCTTTGATGAAGCCCTTGCCAATATCGAGCGGCTGGAAGCCGAAGCCAACGACGAAGCCGCCAAGAGCGAAGCGATGAGCGACAAAATCGCCGCCCAAGACAAAGCCTTGCAGGAGATGCAGACCAAGGAAGCGGCATTGAGCGCCACGGTCGAGCAGATGCGGCAGCAGATCGAAGCGCAGCAAGAGGAATTGGAGCGGGTACATAAAGAAGCCGCCGCCGAACGGCAGGCTCGGCAGCAGGACATCGAGCGCCTTACCGCCGAAATCGAGCGCGAGCGCGAAGCGGCGCAAGCCCTCCGGCAGCAAGCCGCCGAGGATACCAAACGGCAACGGCAGGAGAGCGAACGCCAAGGCGCAGAGATTGCCAAGCTGACGGCATTGCTGGAAACCGAACGGGAAAAACAGACGGCGCAGCAGCGCCGCATGGAGGAAGCCGAAGCCGCGCTACGCGAAGCCCGTCAAGAAACCAATGCCGCCAAGGAAGCCGCCGCCCGTTGGCAAGGTCAGGTCGAAGTGTTGCAAGCCCAGCACGCCGACTTGCTCAAGACCTTGGGAGCCGGAGACACCAAAGCGGCGAAGCGTTCGCTGGACAAAGAAAAGGGCGGATAAACCGCCCTTTTCTGTCCAGTGCGACCGGATTTAAGTCATGAGACAGATCGTATCGAAATGTCTCTAATGCTTAGATTTTTTCACTGAAACCAAAATTTTCAAGTTCTGGAAATTTTTGCTTAATTTGTTCAACAACTGATAGAAGGCTAATAATAGTGCAGTCTTCCGGACATTCCTTGTTTGGCTCATTGTCTCCATTCTTGTATTGTTTGTATTCACAGCTATAGCATTTCGACATTTCAACCCCTAACTATCAATTTTTGTATATTCCGCAAATGGTCATTATCAGCAGTATGCTAAATACGACAATATCCGCAATGATGATATATTTCTTACGATGCCCGATTTTATCAAGTTTGCTTCCTAAATTCTCTATACCCCTTTCATTTCTGTCGCCTTGAGTATATGTTTCGATAAGCAAGATAACAATAATGTTTGCTAAGGCATAGAGAGCTGCAATAAGCGAAGCTAGGTCAAGAATACCCATAGTGATTTTCCTAAAACATGTAAGATTCGTACATTATGGAGTAACTGTATAGCGCCCGCCAGTTTGTAATTTCAACACTAGACAAAATGAATTATTTTGTCGAATGACCCGAAAACTCGCCTCCCACCTCCAGAAAAGCCCAAAACAATAAAAAGACGGTTCTATGTCGATTTTGTTTGCAAGTTGTACGCCGTTACCGTACACTGAAAGAAAGAGCGAGGGAAAATGCGGCTAGGAAAAATTCGGCATAAGGGGTTGCGGCGCTTTTACGAAGACGACGATCCCAGCGGATTGCCTGCCGCTTCCGTCCCGCGTATCCGGAACATGATAGCGGCTTTGGTTTTCGCCGACGACTTAGCAAGCCTGAAGGCGTTTCCCGGATGGCGCTTGCATCAATTGACCGGAGATCGAAAAGGGCAATGGAGCCTAAGCGTTACAGGGAATTGGCGTATCGTGTTTCGGATCGAAGGCGATGAAATCCGCGATCTTGACCTTGAAGATTACCACTGAACGAAAGGAGATTTGAAAATGGCAACAGCTATGAACATGACCCCGCCGCACCCTGGGGACTTTTTACGGATGGAAGTTGTAGAGCCGTTACAGCTTGACGTGACGCGCACCGCTGAAATTCTTGGCGTCCGCAGGGCGACGGTCTCCGATCTTTTGAACGGTAAAGCCGGACTATCGCCGGAAATGGCGCTTCGTTGGGAAAAAGCGTTCGATGTAAGCATGGAAATGATGTTGCGTATGCAAGCGGCTTATGACGCTGCGCAGATGCGCAATCTTGCCGAGAGCGTTCACGTTAAACGCTATGAGTCAGTGTGACCAATGCAGAATGTCGAAAGGGTAAAAGTCATGGCACGACCAGCCATTCATGCGGGGGAAATTCTAGCCGGAGAACTCGAAGAGATTGGGGTGTTGCCGACAGAATTGGCACGTCAGATCGACGTGCCGCCAAGCCGCATCAGCCAGATCATCAACGGCAAGCGCTCGATCACGGGCGATACCGCTTTGCGCCTTGCCCATTGGTTCGGCATCAGTCCCGAATTCTGGCTCAATTTGCAAGTGGCTTATGATTTGCGCATCGCCGAACAAGAAGCCGGAGACACCAAAGCGGAGAAGAAACAGGCGACCAAAAAAGAGGGCGAATAACTCGCCCTCCCTGAAAAACAAGCAATTTGGTTTAAATCGTTTGCTATGCATTGTCACATGCTGCTTTAATCCCGCTGCCTAACTTCTCAAGGGAAGATATTAGTGCATCAATATTTTTCTCAGATACGACGATGCGCTGTCCTTCTTTATAGGAAATATCCCCCGATTTTGTTATGTATTGGTTATCAACGATTCCTTCGTTATGAGCCAGAATGTGTCTTTTCTGAAAAAGAATCTTGAGTTCTGCCAACTCGTCATTTGTTAGCCAATCACTATAGCTTTTTTGAAGAGCTTCAAACCAAATATTGTTTCCCTGCTCTAATCGTTGAAAAGCATTAAATGGTGCTGTACCGAATCTGGCATACATGCCCTCACAATACTTTTGAAATGCGACAACCCCATCTGATATGCAGGTTTCTAGAAGTGATCTGCAAGTTAACTCTGCCTCATCCTTGCTCATTGATTCTGTCAACGCACTCCTGACAATTTCAATGCTATCTTTCTTAGCTTTAATTTTTCGTAGTGAGTCTGCGAATGTTTGAGTTACTGAGTTATGCCCACAAGCGGGACAGAAGTAGGCACTGCCAATGACGGCAAAACGGGCGTGACACTCTTCACATTGGATTTCAAGCTGCATTAACTCAGCAGCTTTAGCCGGAATAGCAAAAGTTCGGTTTATGCCGCCTTTAACCGTCATGCTCATAGAAATAAAACTATTTCTTGGCTGTCTCTGATTAAATTTTTGTGCATCAGACCTTATAGCATTGTTAATTTTCCCTTTTACTATGGCAAGCGCTTCTGCTTTGGCATGTTCAACTTGTTCGATAGTGAACCACTGATCCGCAGGCGCTTCATGGCGGCAAAGTGGACACCAGACTGCTTCGTCTTTGAAGATATTCGTCCAATCTTCTTCGTGGACTTTGAAGATGAATTCGCAGTCCTCTGATGGACACTGCTTATCAATATATCCCTTTTCGTCTGTTTCAATTGGGACAGAAACAGATTGCCCATTCAGACGGTTCATTTCTTTAATTAGGTCTTCAAACATTCTCCATCCTTATAAATGAGGCATACAGGTTATTATCTAGGTTTGACTAAGCTATTTCTGCCAACTCATTGGCGATCATTTCCGCCTGTTTTAGCACGGTTTCCGTGGCGAGCAATTGCATATCTGGCGGATAGCCAAATTGCCGCAACGTCCTCTTCACGATGACTTTCAGCTTGGCTTTGACGCTTTCTTTAATCGTCCAGTCAATCGAAGCGTTTTCCCTGACCCGTTGCGTTAAGATCACCGCCAATTCCCGCAATTGATCGTGCTGCATCAACTCTTTTGCACTGTCATTGTTGGCGACCGCCGTGTAAAAGGCGTACTCGAAATCAGTGAGTCCGAGCGTCTTTGCCTCATTGTCGGAAGCGACAATTTCCTTGCTAATTTTGATGAGTTCATCCATGACCTCGGCGGCGGTCAGGATTTTGTTGTGGTATTTTTTAATCGCCGTTTCCAGCATTTCCATCAGGGATTTGCTTTGCACCAGATTCTTTTTAGCGCGGACTTTCAGTTCATCATTGAGCAGTTTTTTCAGCACTTCGAGCGCGACATTCTTATGCTCCATCCCTTTCAATTCGAGCAAAAATTCCTCTGAAAGAATGGAAATATCCGGCTTTTTAATGCCCGCCGCATCGAATACGTCGATCACTTTTTCGGACACGAGGGCTTTATCAATCACCTGCCGGATCGTGGTTTCGATTTCCTCATTGGTTTTACCGGAGCCGGTGCTATCAAACTTGGCTAATCGTGCCTTGACCGCCTGAAAGAAGGCGACTTCATCCTTGGCATCCATGGCTTGTTCATGGGGAATCGCAATCGCAAAGGCTTGGGATAGAGCCGTGACTTCGTTGATATAACGCTTTTTACCATCCTCCAGACCTAAAATATGTTCTTCAGCGGCGAGGATCAGCGATAATTTTTGCGCTGTTTCAGCTTCAAAATAATTCTCGTAAGGAAAGCCGTGATACATCGCGGAGATGACCTCGATTTTCTCCAGCATCAAATTGACCGCTTGTTCTTGAGGCAGAGTCGGATCACCTCTACCGCCAGAATCAGAATAGAAGGACAGCGCCTCTTTAAGATCGGCGGCGATGCCGAGATAATCGACGACCAAGCCCCCGGGTTTGTCCAGATAAACCCGATTGACCCGCGCAATCGCTTGCATCAGGTTATGCCCTTTCATCGGCTTGTCGATATAGAGCGTGTGCATGCTCGGCGCATCAAAGCCGGTCAGCCACATATCGCGCACGATCACGAGTTTCAGTTCGTCATCGTTGTCTTTCATGCGCTCCGCCAAGGCTTTGCGTTGCTGCTTGGTGGTGTGGTGTTTGGCGATCTTTGCGCCGTCTGATGAGGCGGAAGTCATGACGACTTTAATCACGCCTTTATTCGGATCATCCGAATGCCATTCCGGTTTGAGTTTGATGATTTCCTCATACAGATTGGCAGCAATACGGCGGGACATCGCCACGATCATGCCTTTGCCGGAAAAGACTTCTTGCCGAGCTTCAAAGTGGCTGACAATATCCTTGGCGATATTCTGGATGCGTTTTTCACTGCCGACCAAGGCTTCGACTTGCGTCCATTTGGCTTTGGCTTTTTGGGTTTCGGTGAGTTCTTCTTGATCGAGTTCTTGATCGAGTTCGGCAATGAGTTTTTTGCCTTCATCGCTCAAGCCCACTTTCGCCAAGCGGCTTTCGTAGAAAATCCGCACCGTTGCGCCGTCTTCAACCGCTTGGGCAATGTCGTAAATATCGACGTAATTGCCAAAGACCGCTGGAGTATTCACATCGGTTTTCTCAATCGGCGTGCCGGTAAAGCCTAGATACGTGGCATTCGGCAAAGCATCGCGCAGATATTTGGCAAAGCCATAGACCACCTTTTGACCGATGACGTTGCCCTGATCGTCTTTTTCATCGACAGTCTTTGCTTGAAAGCCGTATTGGGTGCGGTGCGCTTCATCGACAACGACGATGATATTCCGGCGGTCGGAGAGTTGTTCGTAAACATTGCCTTCCTCCGGCTGAAACTTCTGGATCGTGGAAAACACTACGCCGCCAGAGCCGACTTTTAACAGGTCTTTGAGTTGTTGCCGGTCGTCCGCTTGTTTGGGTTCTTGACGGAGCAATTGCGCGGTCGCGGCAAAGGTATCAAACAATTGATCGTCGAGATCGTTGCGGTCGGTAATCACCAAGACGGTCGGGTTATCCAACGCCAGCACGATCTTGCCGGTATAAAACACCATCGACAGCGATTTACCGCTGCCTTGGGTATGCCAAACGACACCGGCTTTTTGATCCCCGCCGCTGCTAGCTGCTCGCAGCGTTGAGGCGATAGCGGCATTCACGGCGTAATACTGATGATAAGCCGCAAGCTTTTTAACCGTGCTGATGCTGATGACACCGGTCTTGGGGTCTTCTTTTTTGGCTTTTTCAAACACCACGAAATGCCGGATCAAATCGAGCAACGTGGTTTTGTTCAACATGCCGTTAATCAGGGTTTCAAGCTGGCTGACCAGATGCGAAGCTTCGGTTTTGCCATCCGCCGACTTCCACGTCATAAAGCGGCTAAACCCCGCCGACAAAGAACCTGCCTTGGCTTCCAGCCCATCCGAAATCACCAGAATCGCGTTCGTGGTAAACAGACTCGGAATCGTATGCTTGTAGGTATCTATCTGCTTGTAGGCGGATTTGATCGTGGCGTTTTCATCGGCGGCATTTTTAAGCTCGATGACCACCAATGGCAGACCATTGATGAACAGGATAATATCGGGGCGCTTGTTCTGGTTGTTCTCAATCACCGTGAACTGGTTCGCCACGACAAATTCGTTATTTTCCGGCTTGGCAAAATCAATCAGCCAAACCAGATCACCGCGATCTTGCCCATCCTTTTGATAAGTGACCTTCACGCCTTCGGTCATCATGCGGTGAAAGGTTTCATTGTTGGCGAGCAATTCCGGCGAATGAATGCGTTCAACGTCTTTCACCGCTTCTTGCAGGGCATGGCGTGGCACAGAAGGATTGATGCGCTGCACGGCTGCCCAGAGGCGGTCTTTCAGGATCACTTCATCATAATGGGCACGCTCTGGATTGTCGCCATCAGGCGCAATGTCAGGGGCGTAAACGTAGCTATAGCCAAGCCGTTCAAATAGCTTGATAGCGAAGTCCTCAATGGCAGATTCTGTTAGATAATTCATCAATCGCCCTCAATGGCATTGTCTTCAGGTTCGAGTTTCATAAACGCTTTATATTCGGTTCTATAAGCCTGAATATCAACGTTATACAAAATTTCACTAGCAGTATAGGAATAATTGCCCATATCAAAGTCACCGAATGAGTCATCCCAAAAAGTATTGAAGTCTTCGGAGTCGTCATAATTGAGCGGGTCTTCATCAATGGTAATTTGATTTGCTGCAAAAGAGATGTTTTGTCGTTCTTCAAAAGCGCGGATCAGAAAAACGGCAACAATTAAGGTGCTATCAATCAAGAACTCTCTAGTTAGAAGATCAACCTTATTGTTGCGGTCTCGTAGCTCATCTAATGATTTTCCATGCGAAGTTGGGCTAATCTCATTTCTGAGATTACCGATCTCTTGCCCTATATTTGCCAAAGAGCCAGAAACCTTGTTAACCAAGTCATCATTTGAAAAACCGAGAGCCAAAAAGGCTTTTTTGAGGATGGCATTGATGCTCGGCGCACTTCCAAGCGGTATTCCTTTTACGCAGCAAATTTCTTTGCCGATGCTTTCCAAAAGCGCTTTAGCATTTTCAATTGAGATACTGAAGTCGGTGTCAAGATGACCTTCCATGCGATCAATGTAAATGGAAAGCTCTTGCCAGCGGCTATATTGAGCAACTGTGTCCCTGAGCCTGTCCATCAGTATGCCACCCTCACTTCACCGCTCATGAGTTTGGGTAACAAGGTATCGCGGAGTTTTCCGAGGATGCGGATTTGAGAGCTATTCAAATAAATCTTGGAAAAATAATCTGAAGTAAATTTATTAAATTCAGATAGTATTTTCATCGGCGGTTTTTGAAAGATTATGCTTCGCAAACTTCCTAGTGCCACGTATTCCTGTGTACTCCCGCTTTTATGTTCGTCGATGAACTGTCTGCCTATCGGAGACTTTAACCATAAATATGTATAAATTTCCCAATCTGGATTCTGGGATGTCTTAAAAAGACCAATATTCTTAATCGCGTAATCAATGGTCTCAGATTTTTCTAAGTAAATTAGCCCGATTGTCCCTATCATTGAAAAAAGAATGTCTCCTTTATCAACCTTGCTGCGCTGATTTACTTTATTGAAGTCATTTTCTGAAATTAAATACGCATTACCAATATCAAGCCTACCATCAAGAATGTGCTTTGATGTTATTAAAGGTTTGCCAATTGTAGTTTGTTTTGGCGAATCGTGAGTCCCATCACGTACTTCGAATAAATCCGTAATTGGAATTTCCTCCCAATCCTCCCGAGCCTCTTCAACAAACCACTGCCGGAACAGTGTTTCAGCCATAGCTTCGAGGGTTTTGTTCTGGCGGTGCAGCAGGTCGATTTTATCGTCAAGACTGGACAGGACGGCGGCGATGATTTTTTGTTCAATTTCTGCTTTTGGAAGAAAGAATGGTATTGAGACAAGACTTGCTTTGTTTAATTTTGGTTGAACAGCGCCGCTAATGAATTCGTTCAAATCCAAGTTCTGAAAGTAATAAACAACAAGGCTGCTAAGATAATCCTTTTTACACTTTAGAATATGTGCATGGTTATTTACCCAAAACTTACCGTTCGCTTTAAATGCTACTGGAGTTTTTCTTGTCCTTAAATTTTCTCCATCTTCAGAAACCAGCACATATTCACCATCGAAAATATAATCGTCGATATAATCAACAATTCCTGATGCTCCGTAGTATGGGAAAGTCCCTTGCCTTTTAGACCTCTCCATCGAACTAAGTGGTATGCGTTTTTGATTTTGGATTTCCGCAAAATCTTCTATCCTAAATTCCTTCCACTCACTCATATCTTTACCTTCGCCAGATTTTCAGCAATGGCTTGATTGAGCGTGGTTTCTTCCAGTAATTGCGCCTCAAACTCGGCTTTCAGCGCGGCAAAGCGTTCCTTGAAATCGAAATCATCTTCTTCATCTGGCAGACCGACATACCGACCGGGGGTCAGGACGTAATCCAGTTCTTTGACGCGCTCGATAGGCGTGGACGCACAAAATCCCTTAATGTCTTCATAGCTGCCTTCGCCGGTGCGCCAAGCGTGGTAGGTATCGGCTATTTTCTGAATGTCCTCATTCGAGAGTTCACGGGTGCGGCGGTTAATCAGATGACCCAGATTGCGGGCATCAATGAACAAAATTTCAGTTTTGCGCGGGTGTCCGTTACTGCGGGCACGGTTCATGAACCACAGCGCCGCCGGAATTTGAGTGTTCAAAAACAGCTTGGCGGGGAGGTTGACGATGCAATCAATCAGATTACCGTCGGCGACCAAAGCCTTGCGAATGTCCCCTTCCCCACTGGTTTTACTGGTGAGAGCGCCTTTCGCCAAGACGATTCCGGCTTTACCGGTCGGAGACAGGTGATAGATGAAATGCTGCAACCATGCAAAATTGGCACTGCCAGAAGGTGGCGTACCGTATTGCCAACGCCCATCACTCCGCAGAAGCTCCCCGCTCCAATCGCTATCATTAAACGGCGGATTGGCAATAACGAAATCAGCTTTCAGGTCTTTATGGGCATCATTCAGGAATGAACCTTCGTTGTTCCATTTGACTTGCGAGCTATCAATGCCGCGAATGGCAAGGTTCATTTTCGCCAGCCGCCAAGTGGTCTGATTGCTTTCCTGTCCGTAAATGGAAATATCGTCGATCCGACCTTGGTGATTTTTTACAAAGTCTTCCGATTGCACGAACATGCCGCCCGATCCACAACAGGGATCAAGCACACGACCTTTATAGGGTTCGAGCATCGTCACCAATAATTCAACGATACTGCGCGGCGTGTAGAACTGCCCGCCCTGCTTGCCTTCGGCAAGCGCGAATTCGCCAAGGAAATATTCGAACACATGACCGAGGACATCGGCGCTACGGGCTTTGGCATCGCCGAGCGCGATATTGCCGACCAGATCAATCAGTCCCCCCAAACTGGTGGGATCGAGGTTTTGCCGTGCAAAGACTTTGGGCAACACACCTTTGAGCGAAGGGTTCTCTTTCTCGATGGCATCCATCGCGGCATCAATAAACTTGCCAATATCCGGTTGTTTGGCTTTGGCGAGCAAGAACGACCAACGGGCATCAGACGGGACAAAGAAGACGTTTTCGGCTTTGTATTCGTCCTTGTCTTCAGGATCAGACCCCGCATAGTCGCCCTGCCCCGCTTGCAATTTGGCGAAGAGTTCTTCAAAGGAATCAGAAATGTATTTAAGGAAGATCAGCCCCAAAACGACATGCTTGTATTCGGCGGCATCTATGTTTTTGCGTAACTTGTCGGCGGCTTTCCAAAGCTGCTTTTCTAACGGTTCGTTGTTGGCGGTTTCAGCCTTTGCCATGATGTTTCCTTATTAATAGTGCTTATTTGTATTACAGAAAGCCAATTGGTAAGTCTAACAGATAATTTAGGCATCACCATTCATGGTGATGCCTGTGCGGCTTTCATATTAGAATTTGATCGCGTTGCTGTAGGGGTTTTGTTTCAGCAGAAAATCAACCCGACTATGATGCTTGATCCAATCAGCCGTTTTCGGGCAAATCCATTCCGTGACCTCAATAACAGACTGATAGTCTTTTTGAAGGTGACGGTTGAAAATAGGCTCGTGATGCGCAATTCGGTTTCGCAAAGTCCTCAGATAGTCCAAGGGCAAATGGGTATCGGAGCGCTTCCGCTTGCTGTGCGGAAAGGCTTTGAATAACGCCGGTCGCCATAAAGTCATGTCATAGTTTCTTTTCAGCGTTTCAGGCGGGCGGGGATGTCCTCCTTTTCCAAGGAGGGATACCCAAAATCCGAAAGGCAGTTCGGCTACGATATGGGGCGGATCAATTGGATACCGCCCTTTTCTAAGTTTGGTCTTGGCTTCATCTATTCTATAAAGCGCACCTGCATCCAAGCCACAGCTTGGATTATCGTACCAATTCGAGCCGTAAACAGCCTCAAGCTGCCGATGCATGGAATTGCGAAGGGCGACTTCAAGTCCCTGTAACGGCGCATAAAAAGCCGCGCTGATGGCTGTATTCCATGTATAAAGGCACAAAGCCTTTTCTCTGTCCCCATTTGTGGACTGAGCATAGGTTGCAATTCGTTCAGGAGACAAAGAGGTTTCCAGTGCGTCCAGAATTTCGTCATTAAAATGAAAGGGATTGACATTTATCATAGCTATATATATCCTTATTCTGTAAGCCTCGGATACGCCTCTGCTTTTGCATGCGCCCGAGGTTCAGCTTTTTTAAGGGGTTACCTCTTTTTTCTTTCCTATTACCCCACCACGCCTAGACACTTGTCTTTGCAGGGTTTTTGTCTCTTCCTTCACTTCTCGAAATTCCGGTTCTAGCTTTTTAAGCCGTTCTACAAGACCGGTCAAATCATATGTATTGCTCAATTTTCCCTGATGGGCAGCTCTACGCTCGATCCGCTCAACCAAACCAGCTTTTTCCATTTCGGCAATGTGCCGTTGAATTTGTCTTGGGCTAATCCCAAGCCGCTCGCTAAGCGCTTGTTTGCTGGGGTATGGTTTCCGTGCTTCATCCCACCAATAATCAGCCAATTGCATTAAGATCGCAAGCTGGGTTGGGTTCAATCCAAGCCGTTGTTGCGCCCGTAAGAGCAAAGACGGGATGATACTGAAACCAATCTTCATAACATCTTTGCCCCATTTTTGTTCGGAGGCTTGTTTAACTTCGGCGGGTCGAAGCTGGATCACATTGTCTGATTTGTCTTTCATGGCAGTCTAATATAAAATGTTGTTTGCGTTGGTGGTGATAATATAAGCAAAAACAGCATTTTACAATGTTTTGCATAGGTCATTTGCACCTAGTAGTAGAGGTCTTTTATGCCTTGTCGCTGCGGTCACGAGCGACCGATAAATAAGTACTATACCGAATACAGTACTCAGTTGAACGCTAAGGACAAACAAGAACCCTTTAGCACCAGTAGCAAATGACTGGTAGGCTGCCAAGAAATTTACCTTCCCTGCCTCATTTTTCCTGCAAACTTAGATAAAGCGTTGACCGTGCCACGTTGAGCAGCTTCGCCACAATTGCGGGGCTTTCCCCCTCCTCTATCAGCTTGCGGGCGTGTTTGATTTGTTGCGGTGTCAATTTTGGTTTCCGTCCCATTTTTACCCCCCGCGCTTGCGCCGCCGCCCTCCCCGCCTTGGTGCGTTCCTGAATTAAAGAGCGTTCCAGTTCGGCGAGAATCCCGATCATCTGCCACATCGCCCGACCGGTCGGGGTTTTGGTGTCGATGGATTCGGTCAGAGATTGAAATTGAATCTTGCGCTCTTTCAGATCGTCAAGGAAGCCAATGAGATCATGTAGCGACCGCCCGAGCCGGTCGAGCTTCCACACGATCAAGACATCATCGGCATCGAGCGCGGCAAGGCATTTGTTGAGTTCTGGGCGTTGCCGCTTTGCGCCGCTCGCTTTATCGACATAGATTTTATTGCACCCTGCTTTTTTCAAAGCGTCGAGTTGCAAATCGGGATTCTGGTCATCGGTCGAGACACGCGCATAGCCTATTTTCATGCGCTCATTTTCGGACAGAATTACCGGACACGCAAGCCATTGTTTTTATAGAGGCAAATGATTGTCCGAAAAATCCAGATTTTCCGGACAAATTAAAAATCTCAATTTTACTTTTTAACGTTAGTGCCTTCCCAGAATTGCTCGATTTCAATAAGCGGGCAATTCAACTGTTTGCTTGCTTCTCGGAAACCCCTAATTATCTGTAAATAGGTATCGTGCGTTTTAATTTTTGAAATTGTAGTAACGGCATGGCTGTCCTTCAGGATTTCGCGTTGGTTTGGAAACTTGCGTTTCACGCCTTTCCACAGACCCGAGTCAATCGGCGGATGGAGGCAATCACGTATGCCTTCGCGTCCGCCATCACCGACATAGCAGTATGTTTTTAGGTAAATGTTGACGATCTTTGCCGCCCAGCCGTATTGACCTTTCATTGCCGAATTTGCGCCCATTGCTGTTTCGAGCGCGGTCTTGTGCCAAGCCTCGAACTGTTCATGGGTTATGCGCCCTTTTGAACGATCCAGAATCTCATCAAAGTTAATTTCTTCAATGAGAGGGTATATGGTTTTCTTGTCGCTGATCGGCGCTCCTCTCCTTAAAGCCGATAGAACCGTCCATTCTGAATAGGTTTTCAATATCTGTTTACGACCCAAATCTAATTCTTGTCTGGTGACAGCTTCCATTGTTTTGTCTTTCACTCATCGCACCTCAATCTAACGCCAAGACCACTTTATATTACGAAAACATGATATAATAGCGCTGCGCTAATCAAAGCGTGTGCTTTTTATAAAGCAAAAACTTAACCCGTCGTTATGACGCGTACCATTCCTTAATACAGGAGACAGTAAAATGTCCTATTTCAACACCGGCGTTCACGCCATCAAAAAAATCACCGACCTTGGCAAAAATATCGTTCTTGACGATAACTCTCGTTGGGAGGTTGCCGCGCTCGACAAACTTAAATCAATGTTCTTGCTTCCCGCTGAGCGCGTTACCGTTAAACCCTATATCGGCTCGAAGTATAAATTCGAGCATAAGACCTTGCGCGGCAAGATCGAAGTGATCGAAGCGACGTATTTGGGTTCATAACCTCAGACCCCAAGAAAAAGGCTGCATCTGCAGCCTTTTTTATTCTAACACTCCCCTTTTCCCATCCTCTACGTTACGCAAAAAACTTCATGACGCCCCCCACATCATAGGGAACCAAAATAAGGGGTAGGGTGTTGGCTTCATCCGAACAATCTTAAACGAACGGAATTGCCATGGCGATAGATCAAACGGACGATTTGAAACGGACATTTAACCAAAAAGCCGAGCATGGACTGAAAATCAAGGAAACCAACGGACGCTACCGCCTAGCCACGGAAGCGGAAATCATCAAAACCGCCCATGCCATCATCAATGCCCGTTTCCAAAAAGGCACGGCAATCAACAGTCCTCAAGCCGCCCATGAATTTTTAAGGCTGGAACTAGCCCCTATCGAGCATGAATTATTCGCCGTGCTATGGCTCGATAACCAGCATCGCCTCATAGCCTTCGAGACATTGTTTCGAGGCACGATTGACGGCGCAAGCGTCTATCCCCGAGAGGTCGTGAAACACGCCCTCGCCCATAACGCGGCGGCGTGCATCCTGTGCCACAATCACCCGTCCGGCGTAGCGGAGCCTAGCCAAGCCGACCGGCACATTACCGATAAGCTCAAGGCGGCGCTTGGTCTGATCGACATTCGGATCATAGATCATGTTGTGGTCGCGGAAAGAAACTATTCCTTTGCCGAGCATGGGCTGATTTGACCGCCCCGAATCCAGATTTTTTCTGGACAATCCCTGCCCACACCCCTCTAAAAACATCCCCCTGCCACAATTTTTCTTTTTTCCCACCGACTATTTTCCAATTCATTAACAGGGCATTAGCAATTATCCCCTGATAATGGTAAGAATCAGAAGGGGCATCAAGTATGAAACGGCGGACGGGAGTGCGCTCTTTGCCAGCCTGCAAGGAGCAACTACACGAGAAGGGTTATTCCCTGATCGGCGTGGCGCTGATGCTGGTTGTTCTTGGTACGTTCATAGTCGCTGGCAATAGAATACATGAACAGTGGCATGCATTAGACGTTCGAACGACGACAGAAGACCGTCTGCAACAAATTGATCAGGCTTTACAAGCATATTTTACCGAGCATGGACGCTACCCTTGCGTTGCACCACTCGATGCGCCGTTGGATAGCGCCGGATTCGGCTTTGAAGTTTCAAACGATTGCACCTTGGCAGACAATTCCGGCACATTCAGAGCGGCGGGGCGCGGCGGACGTACGGTCAGAACGGGAGCCGTCCCCGTGCGCACTTTGGGATTGCCGGATGAATATATTGCCGACGGGTGGGGACACCGCTACACCTACGCCATCACCGAAGTCTACGCAAAAGAAGGATCGCCAGTCACAAACAGCGATATGGGCGCGATTACCATCAACGACGCAGGCGGCAATAACGCATCTTCGGAAGTCGGAAATCTAGCCTATCTTCTTTTGACAAAAGGCATGGATGATCGTGGTGCCTATGATTTGAATGGATCGCTTTTGCTCGCTTGCGATACCGCCTCCAAAGCTGGCGTGAATTGCTCGGGCGGAAGTTCTTTCAAAAACACGGTTGCCCGTTCTTATACGAACGACCAGAATCAATTTACGCACAAGGCGCTCTACCGGTCGGTCAGTTTACCAAACCCATGCCAAGAAAAAATCACTACATCAGGAGCGCGTCCGAAGGATGTCGCCTACTTGGTCGATACGAGCGGCAGTATGGCGGAAGATGGAGGGTGTCCACCAAGCCTCGGAGCTGCCTGTTCGCGTATTGATGTCGCCCGTTGGGCGATGCGCAAAGTGATCCCTTCCCGCTTAGAACAAAACAAGCAAGAGAAAGATGAAGATCATGGCGATACTTTATTGACGGGCTTCGTTTTGCACGGAGCTGCTCCAACAGTCGAAAACACATACTTAGCTCTTGGAAATCCAAAGATTGAAAACCTTAACGATGCCGAAACTGTCATTGACCAGATGTGTCCCAACGGTAATACGCCTCTTGGCGTTCATCTTGAAGCCTTGGCTGACAAACTCGGCGACGGCACGGAGAAACGTCCGAACGCCATCATGGTTGTCTCTGATGGACTGAGCAATGCGGGAAAAGACCCAGTTCAAGCGGCTAAAGACATCCATGCGAAATACCCCCATCTTCAAATCACCATTCTTGATGTTGTTGGCAACCCTTCTTTATCGAGTGTTGCCGAAATCACCGGAGGGAAGTATTACTTATCCACCAATGGCGACAAACTTTTAGACGATCTCTTTAAGGCTGTTGGCTTGTGTAACGAAATCCCGCCTCCTGCACAGCTTCCTGACAAGCAAGGCTGCGGCAGCAGCGGGGATTGGTGGAAGAAGTAATGAAAACATTTTTACAAAAAATATTTCATAAAGAAGCCACTCTTTACGCTATTAAAAATGAGAGCGGGTTTTCTCTAGTGGAGATCGCCATTGTCATGTTGATCGGCGGGATATTGCTGACGACAGCGGCGCAAATGCTCATGATCTATGTGAAAAAAAACCAGATTAACGTCACCAAGACACGTTTGAATACTATTGACGAAGCGCTGCAAGATTATCTAAACCTCAACGGTCGCTTACCCTGCCCTGCCGCTCTGGATGCCGCCGTTGACAGCGCTCAATTTGGAATCGAAGTTGCGGCAAACTGCTCTGCCGGAGCCAATGCAGGCACATTCCGCGCCGCAGGGCGCAATGGCTGGATGGTCAGGATCGGAGCGGTGCCAGTGCGAACGCTCAATATACCTGATGATTTTTCAGGCGATGCATGGGCAAATCGCATCACCTATGCCGTTACGGAGTCAATGGCGACAGACGGTCTTTACGACCGCACACAAGGGGCGATTAGCGTCATCGACAGCGCAGGAAATTCCGTCATAAACCCCGTCGATAGCGCCCACTATGTCCTTGTTAGTCATGGATTTGACGGGGCTGGAGCCTATGTCATGGAAGGCGTTGTCGGTAGCGCATGCGATGCAGCAACCCTCGACGGCGAAAATTGCAATCAGGACAGCGTGTTTCGCAGAACGATGCTTATGGGTACAGGAGTGGCTGCCAGCCATTACGATGATTTTGTCACGATCCGCGCACTGTCTGCCTTCGGAGGGAGTGTACCAGCCGGTTCGGTTATGGCTTTCAATCTCGCCGCTTGCCCTTCTGGATGGGTGGGATTCAACGAATCCAGAGGTCGCGTCATCATCGGAACGGGCGACTACTCGGAAACATACAATCCAGCGGGTCATACATCTTGGAATTACGCCCACACTTATGGGCTAGGAGAAACCGGCGGCAACGCGACATGGAAGGTCAATTTGCAGGATATTGGGCTTCAAGTGATTCCAAGTACCCCACCAGCAGCCGGTCTTACAAATCTTGCTTACCAGCCAGTAGGGGCAATTCCTGACAGCCAAGAAAACCGCCCCCCCTATCTAGCACTTCTTTACTGTCAGAAAACATGACGATTGAGACTATGAGAAGAAAAAACCTTTGAAACGCAGCAAATAAGCCCGTCAGCAACATCCCGCCCATAAAAAAGGGCGCAAGTTGCGCCCTTTTTACTGGCATGATTTTTCGCCCTACGGTGCGGGATATGCCGCAGGCAAAGCATTGATGAAATTGACAATCTGATTGGGAAACTCAGCCTCTTTTTTGACTTTCTCTTGTTCCAATAACTTGACCATCCCACTATGACCTACCTCTTTCGCCAAAGATAGCGCGGTAGCGCCGCCGTTATTTTGTTTATCAAGATCAGCACCCTTGTCGATCAGCGCCTTGGCAATTTCTTCCCCTCCCCCCCAAGCCACCACATGCAGCGCGGTATTGCCGCATTCGTCTTGCTTATCGAGGTTAGCGCCTTTGTCGATTGCAAGAAAATTCATAATCCCTGCAATACCCCTAACTGGATCGTCCCAGACGAGCCGAAAACTTCACCTTCCTTCGCCCTTCTTTCCCATCGACAAATTCAAGGTTAAGTTCATTGTGACCTGTGCGACGACCAATAAAACGAGGAAACCGACCGTCCATTGCAGCAAAACGATTTGCAGTTGCTGGGTTTTGATCGCCTCGATCATGGGAGCAATCAGCCCGATATAGTTCATCGACTTCATGCCGTTAGCATCGGTCTGGACAAGGACGGGGAAAATCGGCTCGACATCTTGCGCGATCACGCCCAGTTCGATTTCTTGCTTGGGGTCGTCTTTCATCGTGAAGGACACGCCTTGCAGCGCCGTGATTTTTTCAAGCGAGGCGTTGAGGGGCTTGATATTGTCTTTCTTGCGGCGGTCGGACACGTCGATAATCTGTCCGGTGTAATGGATACTTCCGGTCACATCGAGTTCGGCGGCGGGGGTTGCGTTCATGATACCGACGAAGCCGCTGGTGAGATTGCCATAAATTAAATTACCGATATTCAAGAAACTGTTCGTTCCGGCGGCAGGCGTATCGACCGCGCTGCTGGTGCCGATCAAAATATTATTCGCCCCTGTTGTTAAGGTTGTGCTGGCAACCGCAGAGCCAATGATTGTATTGGATGACCCAGTTGTTACAACGCTTCCCGCGCTTTTTCCGACCGCTGTGTTGCTTGCCCCTGTACTCGCTGCCAGCGCCGCATAACCAACTGCCGTGCTATTGTTTGTCACAAAACTTGCCGTGAGCGCGTTTGTCCCGACCGCCGTGTTGTTCCCGCCCGACACATTGGAATCCAAAGCCGTGCTTCCGACCGCCGTGTTATTGTCGCCTGTATTCGCTGCCAGCGCGTTGTAACCCAACGCCGTGCTGTCATTTCCGATTCCGTTCGCCGTGAGCGCATTCGTGCCTAAAGCCGTATTTTGCAATCCCCCCGTGTTGGAATCCAAAGCCGTGCTTCCGACCGCCGTGTTATTGTCTGCTCCATTCGCTGCCAGTGCGTTGTAACCCAACGCCGTGATGTTATTTCCGTTTGTGTTCGCTGTGAGCGCGTTTGTGCCGACCGCTGTGTTTTGCGTGCCGGTATTGTTGGAATCCAGCGCCGTGCTTCCCACCGCCGTGTTGTTTGACCCCGTGCTTACTGCCAGCGCGTTGTAACCCAACGCCGTGCTGTTACCCGCCGTGGTGTTTGCCGTCAGGGCGTTCGTGCCTAAAGCCGTATTTTGCGCTCCCGTTGTATTGGAATCCAGCGCCAAGCTTCCCACAGCCGTGTTGCTTGACCCCGTGCTTAGTGCCAGCGCGTTAAAACCCAACGCCGTGCTGTTACCCGCCGTGGTGTTTGCCGTCAGGGCGTTCGTGCCTAAAGCCGTATTTTGCGTTCCCGTCGTGTTGGCATCCAAAGCCGCGTATCCGACCGCGACGTTGCCCGTTCCCGTCGTGTTTACCCCCAGCGCGTTGTAACCCACCGCCGTGCTGTTACTCGCCGTGGTGTTCGCTGACAGCGCCAAGCTTCCCACCGCCGTGTTGCCGGTGCCGGTGGTACTCTGAAGCGCCAAGCTACCAATGGCGGTGTTGTCGGTACCTGTTGTGAGGGCTTTGAGAGCTATGACTCCGACCGCGGTGTTGCTATAGCCAGAGGTAAGCGATTTGAGCGCCTGAAACCCAACAGCGGTGTTTCCACTCGTTGTCGCAGTGCTGGCGGCGGATGTCGCCCCTGCGCCTTCACCGATAAACAGGTTTTTAATTGCCCCCGCTGTCAACGCCGCCGCACCAGCGCGACCCATGATGAAGTTGCTGGTCGTCCCCGCGTCGTAAATCGTGTAGGCATCCGTCAGATCGTCGATGGCGTAAGTGCCGCCAGCGGTCAAGCTTGTCCATGCCGTGCCGTTGCAATATGACCATGTTGCCGTGCCGTCGTATTTCAAGCGCCCTAATTTCGCGGCGTTACAGGCTCCGGCATCGTCGGCGATTTGAAGACGCTGGCGCACCCCGCTGCCCGATGCGTCCAATTCGGTCAGATTCTTCCATGTGGTGCCGTCGCAATAATTTTGCGTTGACGTTGGATTATCCCAATCATACGAGCCAAGAACGCCAACAGGCGCGGCGCAGTCCGCAAACGCATGATTTGCGGTGAAGAAAAGAAAAACAACGGATAGCGCAACCACACGAAGACTTAGTGAAAGCATGAAGCTCCCTCCCGTTAGAAAAATCCCTTTTCCCCGTCATACCATTATCAGGGGGTAATTGCTAACGCCTTGTTAATGAATTGGAAAAATACCCAAAGAAAAAACCGCTCGCCCATAAAAAAGGGCGCAACTTGCGCCCTTTTTACTAGCATGATTTTTCGCCCTACGGCGCAGGGTTTGGTGTTGGCAACTTTTGAATGACCGCGAGCATCTCATCGAGAAAAGCCGCGTCTTTTTTGACCGCCGCTTGCTCTAAAAGCTTGGTGATGCCATTCTGCCGTTTGAAAGCCTCCGAACTCAGCACGGTGACGCCGCTGTTGTTTTGCTTGTCGAGAGCGGCGCCTTTATCGAGTAGTGCCTTAACGATGCCTTCCTTTCCGTAGCGCTGCGCCACGTGCAGCGCAGTATCGCCGGTTTTGTTTTGCTTATCGAGATCAGCGCCCTTGTCGATCAGCGCTTTGGCAATGCCTTCCCGCCCGTGGCTAACCGCCATAATCAGTGCGGTGTTGCCGCCGTTGTTTTGCTTATCGAGATCAGCGCCCTTGTCGATGAGCGCTTTGGCGATGCCTTCCCGCCCGTGGCTAACCGCCATAATCAGTGCGGTGTTGCCGCCGTTGTTTTGCTTATCGAGATCAGCGCCCTTGTCGATGAGCGCCTTGGCAATTCCCTCATGCCCGTTGTAAGCCGCTAAGCTCAATGGGGTATCGCCGCTGTTGTTTTGCTTGTCGAGATCAGCGCCCTTGTCGATCAGCGCCTTGGCGATGCCTTTTTGCTCTCGGTAAGCCGCCACAATCAGCGCGGTATCACCGTATCTGTTTTGCTTGTCGAGATCAGCGCCCTTGTCGATCAGCGCTTTGGCGATGCCTTCTTGCCCTCTGTAAGCCGCCAAGCTCAGCTTGGTGTAGCCGTCTTCATCGACCGCATTGATATCTTGGTTGAAAAACGAAAAAATCGCGGTCAGGATATGATTGTTTGCCATGGGAATTCCCTTTCCTTTAACTTGTTGTTTCACGTCCATAAATATCTATAAACCAATTATTACGACAATTGCAAGAAAATTCATAATCCCTGCTGAACCACAATTCCCAAGCCAATTTCATTTCATGCCGAAGCCGTAACACAAAGGGCTTATCGCCGCGCTTTAGACTTTCTTAATTATAAAATTGTAGACTTGAAAGGGTATAGGGGGGCTTGCATCAAAAAGCAAGCAAAATCAGGCGGCTATGGTGATACAGACCAGAATCAGTAACGGCATTTCAGGAAAAGGAACAAGGCATGGCTAACGAAAACGACGCTCCAGACTTAGTAAAAGATGGCGGCATTCAGTGCAAAAATGGCTTATGGAGCGCTTTGAATCCATTTAACAAAGCCTGTACGGGCAAGGAGTTCATGAAGGAGATGGCGGCTGAAACGACAGCAGGTCAGAACATGAAAGCCAATTACATGAACGGACTTACTGAAAGCCAGCAAGAGCCGCCACCACCCAAGCCATAAGTTTCACCTTTATAAACCCGATGCAAGCACGAACCGCCCGTTCGCGCAGCTCGTGCTTTATGCGCTGGCGATGACGCAGCTTGCCGGTCTTCGGCTTTTCGACATCAAATGCGCATGGTTCAACGACGAGCAGTATTGCGAATTCTTCCCACGGACGGTTCTCGCTCATTCTCCGACCGGAGAGTAACCCGCGCCCCCTGCCCTTCGCTCATGCAGCCGCTTCACCTTAAAAGCCTTGCTTGTTCGCTTGCCCCGATGCGGTGAAAATAACTCTCAGCCATAGCGACGGATGCGCGGTGTTCAGATTGTTGTTTGGTATCGGCGGTTTTTTGTGATCGTTCGCTCCCCCTGCCAAGGCGGGGACGGCGCACCTTCGACAGCGCCGCTTGTCTGTCAATGACGCTTTTCGGTTCCCCCTGAAGGTCGCCCCCAAAAAGCTATGACAGCCGCGCTCGGAGCGCTGTCGGTCGTGCATCCTTCGCCCCCGCTTGGAGGGGTCACAACAAACGAAGGAAAAAACCATGACTGATACCAAACAACCCCAGCTCCACGCCTTCACCGTCACCAAGAGCGGCGAGAAAAGCTTTTTTCACCGCATCGGGGCGGCTTGGGCGAACAGCAAAGGCGGCTTTTTGTTGAAGCTGCATGCGCTGCCGGTCAACGGCGAGCTGGTCTTGTTGCCGCCGAAAGAAAACGTCAGCGACACCGACGAATAACTGATACGCGACATAGCCCGCTCGCAAGAGCGGGCTATCTTGCTTTCTTCTTTTCTTGCTTTCTTTCTGCACCGTTTGCGCTCGAACCTTGGGAGGAATCGACATGGGCAAAACCGAATGGGATCAATTTATCCGCGATCTTTTGCACCGGCATTACGGCGACTATGCCTATTACCGTGATATGGAGTGGTCGAACTCCCCTGCCCCGCTTATCAAAGCGGCGATCCATGCGATTCAATACACCGTGGACGGCTTGCCTCTGGACGGCACCCGCGAGGCGGTTCTTGCAAGAGCCATTGAGAAAATCCGCCATGCAGCGGAGCAATTCCGCCGGCACGAGAAAGATGATGACGGATGGGGTGTTTGTGTTTTTAGGAGCGTGATTGAAGATTTAGAACAGCACAAGGCAATAGCATCAGGGCAAACCCGTCATCCCTGACGGGACAGGCTGTCACCGCGCTCTATCGCCATCCATGGCGATGCGCGGCGCTATCATTCCATGATACGCGCCATTCGGTTTCCATCCTTTTTGCAAAACCGAGAAAACGAACATCTGAACGCGGATCATTTCAGTTATCCCCAACGAATTACGCCGGTTCGTGAACCGGCTTTTGAAGAGGAACGAAATCTTGTTATATATTTTTCGTTCCTTGTAGTATTCTTTAGGAAGAAAAAAAGAAAACGGTTTTTCTTCCTACCAATAAAGAAAGATAACTATAAAACAAGAAAGCACGAAAACAAGAAAGAACGAAAAATGAAAATAATCGTATTCGCCAGCCAAAAAGGCGGCGCAGGAAAAACAACACTGGCGGCGCATTTAGCCGTTGCAGCCGAGATGGCGGGTGATGGTTCATGCGTTTTAATTGATACCGATCCACAAGCCTCACTAACAGCATGGTGGAATGGACGGGAAGCAGACACCCCTGCCCTTGCCCCTGTGACACTCAAAGAGTTGCCCGTCAAATTAGAAGCTTTAAAAAAAGCGGGGTACGCCTATGCTTTTATCGACACGCCGCCAGCGATAACCGAATCCATCCGCACCGTTGTTGCTCAAGCTGATTTTGTTTTGATCCCGACCCGTCCAAGTCCTCATGATCTAAGAGCCGTTGGGAGAACAGTCGAATTAGCCGAAGCCGAAGGTCGTCCTTTCGTTTTCGCGGTCATGCAAGCCAAACCCAACACACGCTTGACGGTACAGGCTGTAGCCGCGCTATCAGAACACGGCATCGTATCGCAGACCATTATTCATGACCGTGTAGATTACGCCGCTTCAATGATCGACGGTCGTACAGTTCTTGAAATCGACCCAAAAGGCAAAAGCGCGGCGGAAGTAGGGGCGTTGTGGGAATTCGTTAAAGCACGAATAAACGAAAAGAAGAAAGCACGAAAAGTAGAAGGAAAGAAATATGGCTAGCAAGAAAACGGCTAATTTGTCATCGTCTCTGGTTGCTATCAAAGGCAAGGCAACCCCGACAGCCGATGCACCAAGCAGAGAACCTGAACCAGCACCAGCAACAGCAAACGACCAATCACTATCATCAACACCGCTCAATTTCAAAGTGGATGCGATTTTTCGCCGCCGCTTCCGGCAACGTGCCGCCGAGCATGACCTTAAATTAAATGAACTTTTGCGTCAGGCTTTAGATGCTTGGGAAGAACGGCAAGGCGTTAAATAAAGCCGATGCTGAATAGAGGGGAAAGGATTTAAGGGCATGGCTAAAAAACCCAGCATAGAACGTGAAAAACCCGTTCTTCCGCCCAAAGAGTCGGATTTTGAAGGGCAGCAACTCGACTTGTTCCGGTCTTTTCTTTGCAACACAGATACCGAGCGCACCCGCCTATCAAACACATTCGATCTTTGGGACAGCATTCCCCGATATTCGGTTTCAAGGCAGCAAATGGACAAAGAGCGCAAAGCACGCGGCTTTTTGGACTTGATGGAAATTGACTTCCAATATCGCGGCACACCTTTACAAGTCGTGATTCAACCGGCTCGCGTTCGTGAAAAAAAAGAAAGCACGACGAAGGACTACTATCCGTCAGCCAATGAAGAATTGATCGAAGACGCGCTTCGCAAAATTGCAACGGAGCAATATAGCGGCTTTTTCGACAAGCCGAATTACCGAAGCGGCGTTATATTCACGCTGTATATGTTACGAGAGGAATTGAGGAAGCGCGGTCATTCCAGATCGTACCAACAAATCGTTTTAAGCCTTCAAATTCTTGCCAGAAGTACAATCGAAATTAGAACATCGAACGGCGCAGACGGGGAGGGGTTTACCGTTAATTCTTATTTTTCGGGACTCTCTGCCGTATCAAAAAACAAATTATCCGAAGACCCTAATGCTAAATGGATTGTGCAATTTCACCCCTTGGTGACGCAAGCGATAGATGCGCTGACATATCGGCAATTCAATTACGGGCAGATGATGAGCCACAGCACCCAGCTTGCCCGTTGGCTTCACAAGCAACTGTCTTTGAAATTCACTTTTGCGAGTATCGCCACGCCCTTTGAAATGCGTTACAGCACAATCAAGCGCGATAGCGCCTTACTGGAAGGCTACACACGGGATAGGGCGGCGGTTTCCGCCCTTGATGCGGCTATGGAAGAATTAAAAACATCCGGCGTCCTAATGTCGTACAAGAAAGAAACCATTCTAGCCGCACGCAACAAGATCAAAGACGTGGTTTATATCCTGTACCCTTCAGTCGATTTCAGCCAAGAAATGAAGGCAGCAAACAAACGAAAGCTGATAGCGGAAGAACAACAAGGCAGCACCAAAAAATCACCCACAGGGTCAAAAAATCGGTAGTTATAGGTGGCGGGTCAGCCCCAATATCGGTAGTTATAGGTGGCGGGAGTCGGTAGTTATAGGTGGCGGATGGTGTTTTTGTGGCATTTTCCCGCCTCTCAAAGAGCAAGAATCGGTAGTTATAGGTGGCGGGTTCGGTAGCTATAGCTGGCGGGTTGCTGTTTTTTCGGTAGTTATAGGTGGCGGGTCGTCAAAAAATCGGTAGTTATAGGTGGCGGGTCGTCGGTGTTGTGCCTCAAAAAACAATGAATCGGTAGTTATAGGTGGCGGGTCGTTTTTTTATCACATTGTTTTAAATGAATAAAAACGCACTTTTTAAAGCCTTATCCTTTTATCCTTTTATATATACTTTCTCTTAACCTTGACGCTGCATGTGAATAACTCAATTGCAAAAGAGGTAGTTTTAGATCGCGGATGATAAAAAAACACCCTTCTTACATTGAAGATAGTAAGAAAGCACGAAAACACGAAAATAAAGCTGTCTATTTAGCAAGATAGTAGGTTTACCCCGCAACTGAACGCCGAATATCGGTAGTTATAGGTGGCGGGTCAAGCAGCACAGCTTTATAAGGTTGGCACTTCAGCCCACACTTAAAGCGGACAAAAACCACAATGCATTGATATGACATGGTTTTTGTCCATGGGAAAAAGAAAGGGCGAAGCGGGCAGGGGGCTTATTGCGTCATCGTTAGTTTCCAATAGTGACGAACCCATACACTCGTTGAGCCACCAAAGTTATTAACGCAGTCATTGTGTGTGACTGGCGGAAACTGCACGGCTTCTTTTGAAAGATTGGGCGTATAGTAACGATTTGGCGCAGATAT
>Ga0208512_100112_pt1 | contig 32867 bp, 21 predicted proteins | sample LakWasMet40_LOW7_2_FD_183880 | JGI IMG/M metagenome (GOLD analysis project Ga0208512, IMG submission 183880) | Freshwater sediment methanotrophic microbial communities from Lake Washington under simulated oxygen tension - Sediment Metagenome... | ecosystem: Environmental > Aquatic > Freshwater >...
TTCGTCTCCAGTCGGTGGTCGGCCTTGGGTTTCATTTGCTTTCCCTCAATGAGTCCGGTCAAGAACGGTCCTATCGGATGACAGGGTCAATCCTTCCTTCGTTTCTGGCAAGGACGAAGCCAACTCGGTTGTGGGCAAGAATCGTCATGCCTAGGTCAAGCCCAGCCATGGGTCCGGGTCCGATTATCTGCTAGGCTAACCGGACAGAGCCCGCTTCTTCCGACGCCTCCTAGCCCTTCAGGTCATGTCTTTACCTCATCTTTCCCTCGTACCTCCTGCCCTGGTGTCGGGTTCCCACTTAATCTAATGTCAGCGCCCGTCCCCTTTCATCGTCCACTGGGCAAGACCGGTCTGCAGGTTCCGCCGGTCGTCTTTGGCACAAGTTGTCTGGGCAATCTCTACCAGGTTGTGCCCGAGGCCACGAAACAGGCCATCGTGGACGAGATGGTCCGTCACTGCCCGTCCCCGGTCTGGCTGGACACGGCCGGAAAGTATGGCGCCGGCCTTGCCTTGGAAACGATCGGACGCTGCCTGCGGACTCGCGAGGTCGCGGCCAGCAACGTCGCCGTCAGCAACAAACTCGGTTGGTACCGGGTGCCGTTGCGTGGGCCGGAGCCCACCTTTGAACGGGGCGTGTGGGCCGGGATCCAGCATGATGCCGAGTCGCGCATCAGTTATGCCGGCATTCTCGAGTGCTACGCGCAGGGACGGGATCTGCTCGGGACCAGCTATACGACCCAGGTCGTCTCGGTCCATGATCCCGATGAATATTTGGCGGCGGCCCGCACGCCGGCGGAGCGCGGCCGGCGCTTTGCTGACGTGCTAGGCGCCTACCGCGCCCTTTTCGAGCTGAAAGCCCGGGGCGAAGTCTCCGCCGTCGGCATCGGCGCCAAGGACTGGCGCAGCATCCGGGAAATCGCCGCACAGGTGGATCTGGACTGGGTGATGTTCGCATGCAGCCTCACGGTCTACTCGCATCCGCCGGAACTGCTGGATTTCATCTCCCACCTCCACTCCCGCCAGGTGGGCATGATCAATTCGGCGGTGTTCAACGCCGGTTTCCTCACGGGCGGCAAATGGTTCGACTATCGCCAGCCCGACCCGGTCGCCGACGCCGCCCTCTTTCAATGGCGCGAAAAGTTCTTTGCGGTCTGCCGGCGCTTCGCCATCCGGCCCGCGGATGTCTGCGTGCAATTCGGCCTGGCGGTGCCCGGCATCGTCGCCGTCGCGCTGAACACCGAGAAACCCGAACGGATCAGAGAAAACCTGGCGAGTGCTTCCGCCGTGATTCCATCCGGGCTATGGCGCGCCCTGAAAGACGAGGGACTGATCAGCCGGGACCACCCCGTGGATTGCTGACCGCACTCATGCCAACCGCATGAAAAAACCTTCCTGGAACAATCTCCCCACTCAAGGAACAAACGCGCCGGACCGATCCGGCCCACAAAATCTATGAAAGCATTGGTCATCACGGAAGCGGGCCAGACCGCCATTGTTGAACGTCCCCACCCGGTTCCCCAGCCGGGCGAGGTGCTGCTGCAGGTTAAGCGCGTGGGTTATTGCGGCAGCGACCTGAACACATTTCGTGGCTTCAATCCCCTCGTCAGCTACCCGCGGGTGCCCGGCCATGAAATCGGCGCGATCATCGCCGGCGTCACTCCCGGGGTGCCATCGCAGTTCCGGAAAGGGATGACGACCACCGTCCTGCCCTACACCACCTGCGGAACCTGTCCTTCCTGCCGAAGCGGACGCGTCAACGCCTGCCGCAGCAACCAGACGCTCGGCGTGCAGCGCGACGGCGCCCTGACCGAGAATATCGCCGTGCCGTGGCAAAAACTGATCCGGTCCGACCGGCTTTCCCTGACCGAGCACACGCTGGTCGAACCCCTGAGCGTGGGCTTCCACGCCGTGGAACGCGGTCAGGTGACCAGCGCCGACACAGTGCTGGTCTTTGGCTGCGGCATGATCGGTCTCGGTGCGATCAGCGGCGCCGCGCTGCTGCGCGGGGCGCGCGTCATCGCCGTCGATGTCGACGACACCAAGCTGGAACTGGCTAGAAAGGCCGGCGCAAAGGAGACCATCAACTCGAAGGCCGAAAACCTCCACGACCGGCTGCAGGCCCTGACCAACGGGGACGGCCCGGGTGTCGTGATCGAGGCGGTCGGCCTCCCCGCCACCTTCCGGGCCGCGGTGGACGAGGTGTCGTTCGCCGGCCGCGTGGTCTATATCGGTTACGCCAAGGAGCCCGTCAGCTACGAAACCAAATACTTTGTGATGAAGGAACTCGATATCCGCGGTTCGCGCAACGCAACCGCGGACAATTTCACCGACGTGATCGGTGTCCTCGAAACCGGACGCTATCCCGTCCACGAGACCATCACGCGCACCCTGCCATTCGCGGCCGCCGGCGAAGAGCTGGCAGGTTGGGCGGCCGATCCCGCGCGTATAACCAAGATCCACATCGAGCTCTGAAGCCCTGGCTCGAGCCGACCAGTCCAATCCCGCCATCCTGAACCCTCCACCTGACGCGTTGCCCAGCCACGTGCGGCCCACCCCCCCTATGGTCTTTGCTGGGCGTCGCCCACCCATCCGTTCGGTCCATCCCGGACGCCGCGTCACGGAAATTGAAATGTTTAACCTGGAGTAACCTTGTTGGCGTCCGCGCCGCCGCTCTTAGTCGGACGGACGTGTGTTGGCTCAAGTATGGCCTCGTATCGATCAACGTCTCCTGCCTCCGCCCCCGCGCCCCAAAATCCTCTACAATGAACCATCGCAATCCCGCACCGACCACAGTGCCCACCGAATTCAAGAACGCCTTCATTCTCGTCACCACCCTGTTTGCCCTCTGGGGGTTTGCCAATGACGTCACCAACCCGCTGGTCCGGGTCTTCAAGGAGGTTTTCGTCATCAGCAACGCACAGAGCAGCCTGGTGCAATGGGCCTTCTACGGTGGCTATGCCACCATGGCCATCCCGGCGGCACTAATCATCAGAAAACTTTCCTACAAATCAGGTATCGTTATTGGCCTGGCCCTCTATGCCTTGGGCGCTTTGTTGATGATCCCCGCGAGCCGGATGATGAGCTTCAATTATTTCCTGCTGGGGTTTTATGTGCTGACCTTTGGCCTGGCGTTTCTGGAAACCAGCGCCAATCCCTACATTCTGTCCATGGGACCGCCTGAGACCGCCACCCGGCGGCTTAACCTAGCCCAAGCCTTCAATCCCATCGGCTCGCTCACGGGGATGGCCGTGGCCAGCTTTTTCTTACTGCCCAATTTGCAGGTTACCGAATTCCGGGCCAAGGAAATCGCCTCGCATCCCGAATACGCCACCATGCTGCCGAGCGCGGTCGACGGGGCCATTGGCAACTCGTTGGACAATTTCGCCAAGACCCAACCTGCGGCACATCATGCCATCCAGGCCCACGACCTCAACCTGGTTATGATTCCGTATGCTTCCGTCGCCCTGGTCGTGCTCGCCGTATTGGTGTGCTTCCTCATATCCAAACTCCCTGACACCGGCCACGAGGAGGAGAAGATCGAGCTCGGACAACTTTTCCGTCGGCTGTTGACCTTTCGCTACCTGGGCGGGGTGGTCGCCCAAGCCTTCTACGTCGGCGCTCAGATCATGTGTTGGACCTTCATCATCCATTACGGAATGACCCTGGTCGGGCTGACCTCTGCCCAGGCCCAGAACTACAATATCGTGGCGATGGGCCTTTTCCTGGCCAGCCGGTTTATCTGCACGATTTTCCTCCGTTACCTTCGCCCGGGACTCCTGCTGGGCCTGCTGTCGGTGGGCGGTCTGATGCTGACCCTCGGCGCGGTGTTTTTGCAGGGCATGCCCGGTCTCTACTGTCTCGTCGGTGTGTCTGGTTGCATGTCGCTCATGTTCCCCACCATCTATGGCATCGCCCTGGAAGGCCTCACGCCGAACGACGCGAAGCTGGGATCCGCCGGTCTTATCTTCGCGATTGTTGGTGGAGCGGTCATGCCGCGATTCCAAGGCGGCATGATTGACGGTGCAGGCTTGCACATCGCGGGAGTTGCCCTCGAGTCGATCCGCATATCCTTCTTTCTTCCGGCACTTTGCTTTGTGGTGATCGCTCTTTACGGCTTTGCTATCAATCGCTCGAATACGGCCCGGTCTTGAGTGAGAACCTGTTAGTATTTGAGTCGCCCTCATGCGCTTTGCCTTTCAAGGGCAAGCACCCGAATCGGCAGCATTCCGGTCGGCCTTGGCATAAGGGGTGCGACCGAAGGGGAGTTGAAATGAGCCCAGTTGGTGGGATCGGAGGGACGGTAAACCAAGTAATTACATTTGATGATCCGACCAGCGGAATGGTTCACGGACTCCGATGTGGTGGCGCTGTTCACTCTTCAGGAATGTCGATTCCGTCCTAATAGAAGGCTGACTGGATATCGGCCACAGCCGTCTTTGCGCTCTTGTCTTCAAGCTCCCGACGATCTCAGCCCTCGGCATTCAAGGGCTGGGCAGCAGGCCCCGAGCCCGCCGGCCGATGGATGATCCGGGGCCGCCAATCTGCCTCTTTCCGGACATTTCAGCGACGGAATGTGCGGTAGATCTTCGACACCCCCCGAAAATCAAAAGATAATTTTGTGTTTTGTATTCAATTTTCAAGTCTACCAAAGTAATCTCAAAATCATGGATCCCATCCCAGTCCTCCCCACACATGCCCAAGATTTCACCAAGCGGGCCTTGTCAGGCTTTCATCGCGCTTTTGGGCACTCGGCACTCCTTACAGTCAGTGCTCCAGGTCGTGTCAATGTCATCGGGGAGCATGTAGATTATAATGGCGGCTGGGTGCTGCCCGCTGCTATCGAACGTTACCTGATCATTGCCGTGAGACCGCGTAAAGATGGGATCGTGCGCCTTGGCTCCCAGACCCAATCCGGACTGATCGAGTTTCCTCTTTCCGCTATTGGCAAACGCGACAGTCGCAACTGGGATCGCTATGTGCGTGGGGTCATGGTTGGCCTCGAACGGGCTGGTCAACCGCTGCTAGGCTATGATGCTTTCGTAGTATCCTCCATTCCCGTCGGGGGTGGATTAAGCAGCAGCGCAGCACTCGAAGCTGCCACCGGATTGGCGGTTCTCACCCTCGGTGCAGGGAAAATGGACCGACTGCTGCTCGCCAAATTGTGCCAACGAGCTGAGCACGACTATGCGGGGGTACCTTGCGGTCTCATGGACCAAGCTGCGGTACTCTGCTGCGAGGAAGATCATTTGCTGTATCTTGATTGTGCGACCGAAACCTATATCCAGACGCCGTTTCGTCTGTCCGGTTGGAACTTGATGATCATCAATTCCGGAGTGGCCCACGAACTCGCCAGTGGGGAATATGCCCAGCGCCGAGCCGCCTGCGAAGCGGCGGCAAAGTTTTTCCGAGTAAAGTCTCTGCGTGATTTGCAGTCGCGGGACATTGACTATTCCTCCCTGGATGAGGTTTCCCGCCGCTGCGTACACCATGTGGTGACTGAGAACGAACGCACGCGTGGCGTAGTGCAGGCCCTGTCCAACGGTGACGTGACGACGGCCGGTCGGCTGTTGAATGAAAGCCACGTCTCCTTGCGCGACGACTACCGGGTCAGCTGCCCCGAGCTCGATCTGATTGCCGCCACCGCCCAACGTCAGGAAGGTGTCGCCGGCTGCCGCATGACCGGCGGAGGGTTTGGCGGTTCAGCCGTAGCCCTGGTCCATGACGATGCCATCAAATCCGTGAGCACCGCCATCAGTCGGGAATTCGTCACGCATTTCGGTCGCCCCCCGGCCATGTTTGTCACCCGGCCAGCCGCCGGGGCTTCTGTTCGTTCCATGGCAGCGGAGGGCACGAAATGAGCTCCGCTGCCCTGCCCCATCGCCGTCGTAATCCCCTGACCGGGCAATGGGTGCTCTGCTCGCCTCATCGCGCGACCCGTCCTTGGAACGGCCAGCAGGAAACCGCGACCGTAGCGCAACGCCCGGCCCACGATCCGCACTGCCATCTCTGCGCCGGCAACACTCGGGCCAGTGGCAAAACCAACCCCAAGTATCCGGCAACCCATGTCTTTGATAACGATTTTCGCGCCCTACTCGACGACTCGGCGACCCCGGCTTCTGCGTCGCACCCCTTGCTGGAGTCAGCCCCCGTCCGCGGCACCAACCGGGTGATTTGCTTCTCTCCTCGGCATGACCTGTCACTGGCTCAGATGCCGGAGATTGACATCGCAGGCGTGATCGAGACCTGGGTCCACGAGTCGATTGAACTGGGGGCGAAATACCGTTGGGTTCAAATCTTTGAGAACAAGGGCGCGGTGATGGGTTGCTCCAACCCCCATCCCCACGGCCAAATCTGGGCCAGTGATGTCATTCCCACTTTGCCCGCCCTGGAAGATCAAAATCAACGCGCCTATTTTTCCGCCCACCGTTGTCCCCTGCTGGCTGATTATGCAGAACTGGAAATCAAACAGGCCGACCGGGTGGTCTGCCTGAACGAGGACTGGCTGGTGGTTGTGCCCTTCTGGGCCACCTGGCCGTTTGAAACCCTGCTGTTGCCGCGTTTTCCCCTCAGCCGACTCTCCGACCTGTCTCCCGGGCGCCATCTCGCCTTGGCCGCCTTGCTGCGCCAGTTGCTGGTGCTCTACGACAACCTGTTCAAGACAGATTTTCCCTATTCCATGGGTTGGCATGGCGCGCCGTTCGACGGCACGGATCCCACGCCCTGGCAACTACACGCTCATTTTTATCCGCCGCTGTTGCGCTCGGCTACTGTCAAGAAATTCATGGTGGGCTACGAAATGCTGTCCGAATCGCAACGCGACATCACCCCCGAATCTGCCGCCGCCAGTCTCCGCGACCAACCAACCGTTCGCTTCGCCTGACTTTAACCCATGAAACTACTCGTTACCGGCGGTGCCGGCTATATCGGCAGCGTGGCCACGGAAATTCTTGTGACCAGTGGCCATGACGTCGTCGTCTTCGACAACCTGCAGCAAGGTCACCGCGAAGCGGTCCACCCCGGGGCCCGCCTGGTGGTCGGCGATCTCGCCGATCCGGCCGGCATCGCCGCGACCTTGAGGGAATTCAAGCCCGAGGCGGTCATGCATTTCGCCGCCAATTCGCTGGTGGGGCAGTCGATGCAGGAACCGTTTCTCTACCTCGGGGACAATGTCGTGAACGCCTTGAACCTCCTGCGCGCGATGGACCGACACGGCGTGCGCAAGATCATCCTCTCCTCGACGGCCAATCTGTTTGCCGATCCGCTCAAGATACCGATCACGGAAGAGGAAAGGATCATTCCGGGCAGCCCCTACGGTGAATCCAAGGGCATCATCGAACGATTCCTGCACTGGCTGAGTATCACCCGTGGGTTGCGTTACGCCTGCCTGCGCTACTTCAATGCGGCTGGAGCCACGCCGGAACGCGGCGAACATCACACGCCGGAACTGCACCTCATCCCCCTGGTATTGCAGGTAGCGCTGGGCCAGCGCCCTGAAATCACCGTATTCGGCGATGATTATTCCACCCCGGACGGCACCTGTGTCCGTGATTATGTCCATGTCACCGACTTGGTTGACGCCCATGTTCGCGCCTTGGGTGCCTTGGCACAGGGCAATTGCACCTACAACCTGGGTAACGGCCGGGGATTCTCCGTCAACGAAGTCATCACCGCAGCCCGCCGTGTAACCGGACACGCAATTTCCACGCGTGTCGCGCCGCGTCGCGCCGGCGATCCCGCAATTCTCGTTGCCGGCAGTGAACTCATCCGTCGCGAACTTGGCTGGAAACCAAAATTTGCAGACATCGACTCCATTCTTGAAACCGCTTGGGCCTGGCATCGCAAGTATCCCCGCGGATATCTAAAAGCCCACAAAGACTGCTGATACCCCGCCCCCAACATCGACCGGGCGAACAATGAAGCCAGGAGTTTCCGCGAAACGTTCATTTATCCTATGTGTCTTTGGTTGCTGATCCTCCACAGAGTCAAAGGAAAGCTTGGCTTCGTGCTTCGGCCTCTAAAAATATCTGCGAACCTGAGCACACAACCTCTACTCCGACGCAATTACCGCTACTGGCGTCTTGTCAGCTACTGCGGCCTCCCATTGATCGCCGGACTAGTTGGCTGCGGTCGCCCCGCGAGAGGTCCCGAAACCGGGCGCACCGTGGCGGCCGCAGTCGGGCAGACCTCGGCCACTTGCCGCGAGTGCCATGCTACGGAGTTTGCCGCTTGGTCTGGCACCGACCATGCCTTGGCCAACCGGCTGATCTCGCCAGTCGCGGACGCCGCCGCACTCGCGAAATTCTCGCCTCCACCGAGCATCGGCCCGGGCACAGCGCCGGATTTCATGCTCGGGCACAAGCCCTTGGGCCAGCCGGTGCTCCCGGCGGCCGGCCGACGCTGGCAGGTTCACGAACTGGCATTCGATCCCGCAAAACAGGAGTGGTTCAACGTCTTTGGCCAGGAGAATCGCCAACCGGGCGAATGGGGCCACTGGACCGGTCGTGGCATGAACTGGAACTCGATGTGCGCCCATTGCCACATGACCGGCTACCGGAAGAACTACGATGACGCCACCGACTCCTATTACTCGACGTGGGTCGAACACGGCGTGGGTTGCATCCAGTGCCACGGACCCACGCGACCGGGCCATGGCGCGAAGAACGCGCCTCCTGATCCCTCACCCCCGCCCTTCCACGGCAACCGGCAGAAAATGATGCAGACCTGCGCGCCCTGCCACGCCCGCAACGAACAGCTGACCCTGGATTTTCAACCCGGTGACAACTACGCCGACCATTACCGCATCACCCTGCCCGTTGATGCCGGAACCTACTATCCCGACGGCCAGCAGCGCGATGAGGACTTCAACTGGACCTCGGCTCTGCTGAGTCGCATGGGACACGCCGAGGTTACCTGTCTCGACTGCCACGATCCGCACTCCACGAAAACGATTCTGCCGACGGCCAACAACCAGCTCTGTCTCCAGTGTCACGCCGCCCCGGGGCGGGTCCAGCACAACGGCACCCGCGCCGTGCCGATCGACCCCGTCGCCCACTCCCACCACGCCGAGGGGAGCACGGGCAATTCCTGCGTCGCCTGCCACATGCCCACGACGAACTACATGCAACGGGCCCCGCGGCATGACCACGGCTGGCTCAGGCCGGATCCCCTGTTGACGAAGGAACTCGCCATTCCCAACGCGTGCAGCCGGTGCCATGCGGACAAGCCGGTGGAATGGGTCATCGCAAGTGCCGAAGAGTGGTATGGCGCCAAAATGGATTCGCGCCAACGGGCCCGGGCGCGCGCGATCGCCGCCGCCCAAACCGGGCGGGGCGAATTCGTCGAAGCACTGCTGATGCTGTTGAAACAGGAGGACATACCCGCATGGAAGGCCACTTATCTCTTGTTGCTCGTGCCAGAGGCGCAAAATCCAGTGGTGGCTGCCACAGCCCAAACTGGTCTCGCGGATCCGGATCCACTCGTGCGGTCCGCTGCCGTTCGCGTGCTGACCGGCACACCGCAAGCGGAGCATCTTCTCCCGTCGTTGCTCCGCGACCCTGTGCGTTTGGTGCGACTCGATGCCGAATGGGCACTCTCCACCAGCTTGACTGCCGGCTCGCCTGAAAGAAAGGAACTGGACGCCTATCTGGCCTTGTCGCTCGACCAGCCATCCGGCCGGCTTCGGTTCGGTCAGGACCTGGCGAATCGCGGCCAGCTGAATGTGGCCGAGAAGGAAATAGCGCAGGCCGCTGCGTGGGATCCGTATGCACCGGGAATCTTCGAGGCGCAGGCCATCGTGCTGGCCGCACTGGGCCGCACTGCCGAAGCCGGCAGCAAGTTCAGTCGGGCGGCCGAATTGGCCCCGGCTGACCCAACCTTGCCGTTCCGCGCGGGACTGACTTTTGCGGAGGCCAGCCGGATGACAGACGCGGAGAAATCCTTCCGGCTTGCCGTGGCCCGTGATCCGAAGTTCGATCGCGCCTGGTATAATCTCGGACTTCTACTGGCCCAGACCAATCGATTAAGCGAATCAGCCGAAGCTCTGAGTCACGCCGAGAACATCGCGCCCAATGTCGCCAACTATCCTTACGCCCTATCCACCTTGCTCCTACGGACAGGCGACCGGGCCGGTGCGCGTGATGCCGCCCTCCGAACATTGCGAATCGATCCGGCCCACCCGGGAGCCCGACAAATCATGCGAGGCTTGCCATGAACCAGGTTAACCTTGGTTTTCCCGAAAAACTTCCCTCTGGGATTAAGGTTTTAAAGCCTGACTACTTGCCCCAAGTGCAGACCGCCAGATTTGTTTACTAAATGCCCCCGAGTCTGTCCATGCGTCCTCCCTCGCTCCCGGCCCGCGCACCTTTTCACCTGCTGACCAAGCCCATCGGGTCGCGCTGCAATTTGCACTGCAGCTACTGTTTCTATCTCGAAAAGGAGAAACTCTACACCGATGTCGGTGACATGCGGATGACGCCCGAGGTGCTCGAAACCTACGTGCGCGACTATATCGCCGCCCAGCCGGGGCAGATCGTCAATTTCGCCTGGCAGGGAGGCGAGCCCACGCTGCTCGGCGTCCAGTTCTTCCGCGATGCCCTCGCCCTGCAGGCGAAATATGCGCGGGGCAAGACCATCGAGAACGCATTTCAGACCAACGGCACCCTGCTTGATGACGAATGGGGTGAGTTCTTGGCTGCGAACCGTTTCCTAGTCGGGATCAGTGTCGACGGGCCGGCGCGGCTGCACGACACCTACCGCCTAGACAAAGGAGGCAAACCAACCTTCGTGCGGGTCATGGAAGGCTTGCAAACACTGCGGAGGCACCGCGTGGAGTTCAACACGCTCACCACGGTGCACCGGGCGAATTCCCGTCATGCGCTCGAGGTCTACCGGTTCCTCCGCAATGCCGGCTCGGGCTACATTCAATTCATCCCGATCGTGGAGCGCGACGCCGCCCATCAGGAAAACGGCTTGTGGCTGGCGCCACCTCCCGACCATGAGGACGCTGTCGCGCTCGACTGCCAAGTCACACCGTGGAGCGTTCGCCCGGGCGAATACGGCGAGTTCCTTTGCCGGATCTTCGACGAATGGGTCCGGCACGACGTGGGCCGAGTGTTTGTGCAGCAATTCGATGCCGCTCTGGCCAACTGGGTTGGTGCGCCGGCCGGCGTCTGCATCTTCACGGAAAATTGCGGCCGCGCACTGGCCATCGAACACAACGGCGACATCTACAGTTGCGACCACTACGTCTACCCCCGCTACAAACTGGGCAATCTAATGAATTCCTCGCTGGCTACGCTGGTGGACTCGCCGCAACAGCAGTCCTTCGGTCAGGCCAAATCGGCCACCCTGCCCCGCTACTGCCGCGAATGCCCAGTGCGCTTCGCCTGTCATGGCGAATGTCCGAAACACCGGTTTCTCCAGACACCGCACGGGGAGCCGGGCCTCAACTACCTGTGCGCCGGCAACAAGAGGTTCTTGACCCACATCGGCCCGGCGATGTCCACCATGGCCGCCCTCCTGGGCGACCGCCGCGCACCCGCCGAGATCATGCAACTTCCCCGCAGCAAGTGGTTGCCCAGTTCACTGAAGAAATAGGAACCCAATTGCGGGGGTCCATAAATTCTATGTCCCGCTGGATTACCGGTTGTGCCTTCATTCGCTCCTGAGGGTCATTTACCGCTTTAACCTCACAGTAGAGTGAGTTTGCTTCGACATGATTCGGTCGCCTATTGATACTAACTGAGTTAATGCTCTTGATCATTGTCCCAATGAGCACGTCTGCAATTTACTTTACTTAAATCTTCTAAGCCTCGAATCGCCGCACATCACCCGATTTTCGCGCTCCAGCTAGCACCTCGATTTAAGCCGAGCTTTCACTGCTCACACAACATGCATCGCTTCAGTGGGATGCGAAAGTGCTTAAAATAATCGGGCTGCGTTCTATTCGAGGGAAATTGGCGGAGAGGGAGGGATTCGAACCTCTCAGGCCTTACAGCACGATTCGCTCTGCCGAACGTGTTTTTGAATTGTTACGAGTGAGTTAGAACAAGAAACACGCTGCATCCAGCGGTAGCAATGTGAAGCCAAAAACAGGCTGGCTGGCAAATCCGTGGCAAATCTTTCTGAGTAACCCGACCAAGAATTTGAGCGCACTTGAGTCCATGCGCATTAGGACTGGGCGAGGCAAACTACCGCGAGATTGTGAAAAAGATCAAGAAGAGCGCCGGCAAGCACGCGAAGACTTTCGTCAAACCTACTGATTAGATCCTCGGCAATTATCCCAAGCGCTTCTTGGAAGTTCACGAGCCACTGCTACACCGTTTCCTTGGGGTGCAGGCCCTACAAAGCCACCGACTCGTTGAGCGGCTGTAATAGGAAGGCCGCGAAGTGAGAACCACACGAGTAGCCGCCCCGACGCACTTCCTCAACCGCCACCCCGACGTGGGCGATTTATCTATTCTGACCCCTTTCGCCGGGCAGCAGGGCGGGTTGGTTGTTATCGCGAGACTCGGACGGCACCACTGCTCCACGGGCCTCGCGGATCGTGATGCTACAATGCGGCATGCATAGCCCAGCCTTCAACGATCGCCCCTATCTAACTGCAGACGAACTCCGAGTCATCCTCGCGGAAGTCCTGCTTGCTCGGGACGAACTGTTCGTGATGGCCGAAACCAACGGCCCAATTAACGCCATGTGGAAAAACCGAGGAGGTATTTTGTGCCCGAGTCAGGCACCAACCTCCCATTCACGAACGAATGCCTCAACAATCTCCTCAGTCCGATTTACCAGATGGAGCGCGACGACGATTCAGAACGGTCGGGACTCGCCCACGATATATTGCTCTACGACCAATTCTTCGAGTTGGTCAGACGCGAGATCATTCCTGAGCGGTTCGCCGGCGGGTAACATTACGGCACATTCGGTCGCTTGGCCCAAACGGGTTCATTCTGGGCAGACAGACGCCTCGCGGCTAGGCTTCCGCCAAGAATAGACCAGATGGTTTAGATTCGCGGCGAAATCATCGGGAACCTGATCACTCAGGATGCCCCACAACAACGCACTGGTTCACGCCTTCAATGCGGACTTTCTCCGTCTCTCCATTGCTCCACCTCACCTCGGCTTCGTCCACCGTGGTGATCTTGCCCAAGCCGACGTGCAGGTGGTTATCGAGGCCCTGGGAAAACGCCGCGGAAGTCGCACCGACCACTCGCCGGTAGGTATGGCCGCCGGCCTTGAGGGTGAGGACAGCTCCCTGCGCCGTGGCCTTCCGCGACGGGGAGGAGCCGACTTTGACGACGACGTAGTTGTTTCCCGTCGATGCGATCCCATTGTTGGTGTATAGATGCCAGCGGCCACGCTCATTTGCGTAGATCAGGTCAAGGTTGCCGTCCTCGTTGTAGTCAAATGCCTCCGCCCCACCTCCGGTGGCACCCAGTTCCGGCGAGACAATCCCGTGGTTCGGAGCTGCGAAAAAGCGCTTGCCACCCTGATTCAGCAGCAGCTGCTGCTCGTTCGCGGCGGCGGGATTCCCCTGACGCACGACGAACAGATCAGTCCAACCATCATTGTTGAAGTCTCCTGCCGCGGCACTGGCCGTCTGCTCGGGCACGGCGATCCCCAGCTTGTCAGTGGCATCGACGAAGGCGCCACCCCGATTCTCGAACAGTCTGGCGGGAAGCGCCTTCTTCGGCGTGACCGCCGGATGCGCCTTCACGTTCAGCACCACCCCTGATGTGGCTGATTTGGTTTTACCACCGACCCGCCACAAGCCGTCGCCGAGATACCCGATATAAAGGCCATTGTTCGTCAATTTGGCCGGCCACCCCTCCGCTTCTTTCGCCGTCAAGGTGAAGTCCTTGCCCCCATGGCGATCCACCGAGAAATCAAGTTTATGGGCCACACGTCCGACGTAGACATCGTGGTCAGGAAAGGCGGTCTGCAGGTTTTCCATCCGGAAATCGCCGTCAATCTTGAGATCATATTGATAGGGAACGTCCGTGGTGAACGAGGCGAAGACGTAATACGAAAAACGTGCATGCTCGGGATCGAAGTCGATCTCTTCGTCGAAAGGGAATTCCGCCCGGGTGACAAAGAGATCGAAGTCCCCGTCGTTGTCGTAGTCGATCTCGGCAATGCTGCTGACGAAATCAGTGGCAGCCAGGTCCCCAAACACCTCCCGGGTCACATCGGTGAATCCACCATTTTTCTCCCCGCGCACGGCCACCAGATTGGCACCGCCGTAAAAGATAATATCGGCGACCCCATCCTGATTGAAATCGGTGATCAGCGTGCGGAATCCCATCCACTTCGCTTGGGGCAGCCGGATGGCCGGATCGAAAGCCCCCTTCCCGCCGTTGTGTAAGTATTGATTGCAGCCGTCCGGCTGCGTGTTGAGCGGGAACGACGACAACACCAGGTCCAGGGCGCCATCCCCGTCATGGTCGATGAACTTGGCGGCCCGCCCACGACTGCGCTCGAAATCTGCAAACTCCTCGCCACCCACGATCGAACGGTCCCGGTTGACGTGAAACGCGATAGGATTCCGCGGCTTTTTCCCCCCGCCCCCACCGTGGTATATAATCAGGTCCACCCGGCCGTCCTCGTCATAGTCCCCGACCGCCACTCCATGCGTGTCTCCCTGGATCACTTCAACTGGTTCGGAAAACTTGCCGCTGTTGTTCCAGAAGATAATTGCCCGGAGGCTATGCTCGGTGAGCAGCAGGTCCGGATGCCCATCTTGGTCCAGGTCGGCCACGACGGCGTTGTCCCACTTCCGGCGGGAGCGGTTTTCCAGCGGAATAACGTCGGGGCCCGCCTCACTGAACATCATCTTCCCGGGAGCGGTCAAACCTGGCGGCGGTCCGACGCCGACCGGTGGTGCTTCGGCGGCACGACCTGGCAAGGCCAACACCGTCAGTAGCGTGAAATTGAGAACGTGGAGGCCGGCACGGCAGCGGTAGTTCATAAGATGGCGGTTGAGATCGAAGGCGGATTACTTGAGCAAATCAGGCGGGATATCCTTGAGGTGTCCCGCCGCGAAGCTCCGGTTGAGGGCGTCGATGTGGACGACTTCGGACTCACCGTTCGTCCAGCGGACAATGGCCTCATCCACCCGGTCGCATTTGCCCAGACCGACATGCAGGTGGTTGTTTTGCCCCATGGAATACGCGGCCGAGGTCGCACCGACGACGCGCCGGTAGATCTGACCGCCCGCCTTGAGAGTCAGGACCGCCCCTTGGGCCGTGGCCTTCCGCGAGGGCGAAAAGCCCACCTTGACGACGACGTAATTGTTGCCCGCCGCCGCAACACCGTTGTTGGTGAAGAGATGCCACCGACCGCGCTCGTTGGCGTAGATCAGATCCAGCTTACCGTCTTCGTTGTAATCAAACGCCTCGGCGCCACCTCCGACTGCACCCAGCTCCTTGGAAACCACTCCGGCATTCGCCGCCACGGCAAACGATTTCCCCTGTTGGTTGAGCAAAACAATCTGCTCTGTTGGCATGGCCGGATTTCCCGCACGCACCAAAAACAGGTCCGACCAGCCGTCATTGTCAAAGTCACCGACCGCCACACTGGCCGTTTGATCCGAGACCGTGATTCCCAACTGCGCCGTTGCATCGACAAACCTCCCCCCACGGTTCTCCAGCAGGAGCAGCGGCATCGGCGTCTCCCGTGGAACCGAAGGGATGGACTGCACATTGTGCAGCACGCCGCAGGTCCGTTGGTCCGTATGCCCTCCGACACGCCACAGGCCATTCCCGAGATAACCGATATAGAGGCCATTGGCTGAACGATCTTCCGGCCAGCCCTCGGCTTCCTCCGGTTTCAGGACAAAGTCCTTGCTGCCCCAGCGGTCGACCTTGAACCCGAGCGTGCGCTTCTGCGCCCCGACCAGCACCGCAAAATCCGGCCAAGCCATCTGGAGATTCTCCAGCTTGAAATCCCCTTCAATTTTCAAGTCCTCGAATTGGAAGGGCTTCCTGAAGGCCACAAAGGCAAAGGTCCCGGTCTTTGGGTCAAAGTAGGTTTGGTTCTCGATCTTGGACTCGGGCTCCGCCCGCGTCAGCACGAGGTCGAAATCGCCGTCATTGTCGTAATCAATTTCGGCAATGCTGGTGACATCGCCGGTGTTGGCCAGGTCACCGAGCACCTCTTTGCTGACGTCTGTAAATCTCCCGCCCTTTTCGCCCCGCAAAGCCACGAGGATCGCGTCGCCATAGAGGATCACGTCCGGCACACCGTCATTGTTGAAATCGGTGATCAAGGCGCGATCTCCCAGGCGTCTCGACGAAGGCAGTTTGGCCACGAAATCAAAGCCCCGCCGGCCGTTGTTGCGGTAGAGCCGGTTGGCTCCTTCCGGCTGCGTCGGCAGCGGAAACCCGGTGGTGAGAAGATCCAGCCCGCCATCGCCGTCGAGGTCGATCAGCTTGACCGCCCGGCCGCGGCAGCGCTCGAAATTGGGAAACTCCTCCCCGCCTTCGATCGAGCGGTCACGACCGATGTTGAACGCACTCGGATTACGGGGCAGGTTCCCGCCGCCGCCGCCGGGATAAATGATCACGCTTTCCCGGCCGTCCCCGTTGCTTTCCCCGATGGCGATCCCGTGCATGTCGCCTTGCACAATGTCATACGGCTGAGCGAAGGTGCCGCCGTTGTTCCAAAACAACCGGACCCTCTGGCCATGTTCGGTCAGCAGGAGATCTAGGTGTCCGTCATGGTCAAGATCGGCCACGATCGCATTGTCCCACTTCCGCCGGGAGCGAGCCTCCAAGGGAATGACGTCTGGGCCCGCCTCGCTGAAGAGGGGGGACGACGACACCTTGACGCCTGCTGGTTGAGCCTTGCTGTCCAAGGCGGCGTGCGCACCGGCGGAGTACAACACCAGGCCGAGGACGAAGGTAAGCGAAAGGGGTATTCTGGTGACAGGCATGATGAGCTTCGGTTGATCGTTCTCGTTAAAGCGGGTTTCGCCGGTTAGCCGGTTCAAGCGGCAAGATGTTGTAAGGAGCCATTACCTGGCCCCGGCTTCTATTGCCAGTATGGGTGGGCGGATTTTACGCTCACTTAATTGATTTCGAGCAACAGGACCCCGGCAGGTCGCAATTCAAACTGAGAGCCCAGTTTCTGCCGCGTCATCATGTCCATCGCAGTGGCAGGGCCGCCCGTCGTCATCGCAATCTTGAGTTGCGCAGTGCTTTTCCCGAGGTTGAGGATGTTCATCACGAATCCACCGTCGGGTTTCTTCACGACCCTCCACGTGCAGCCTTTTTGCCCGGTGCCGTTGGCTTCGGTAAGCACCATCCCGGGCGTGCTCCCCGCAACCAGTGTGAGGGCGGCATCCTTGAACTGCGAAAGCGTGCTTCCATCCTTCAGTTTCACCAGCCGGCCCCTACCTTCGACCAGGACCTTTGGTCGGAGCTGGCCGTATTCGTTCTTGGCCAGGCTCTGGTCGCCGTCCAGCAACACGGTTCCACCGGCAGCCAAGTAGCTTTGCAGCGCGTCAAACTCCGCATCAGTCACAAATTCGGTCTTGTAGACCAGAATGGCGTCCCAGTTGCTGTGATCTTGCTTCCTGATGATCTTCTCCGTCGCAAAGCCCAGCGGGAAACCCTCGAAATACAGGGACTCGAACAGCTCGGACTGGTCCGTCATGTGATACGGCTTGTTGATCGCAGAGGTTTCGCTGTGGAAAATCCTGAGTGGTCTTCTCTGGTGGCGAAGGGCCATGATTTCCTCCGAGAAGCTGTTCATGTCCATATACACCTGGGTGACCTCGTTGGCGGTCTGTGGCTGCATGTTGACGGAGCCGGCATACGCGGGGGCCAAGCCAGGGTCGAAAAAATCGAGGGCACCTTCCAACCGGTCTTCGGGTGACCCATCAGGATCCCTGGCCCAAAACCAGGAAATCCCGGCATCCATCCCATGCAGTGTCGCCAGCCAATAAACACTTCTGATGTAATCAGGAGAAGTGTTCAGATCCCTCCAATTCCCGGACGAGATGAAATGCGTTTCTGAGTTTACATGAATCTTGCCGGGCGACACCGACTCCATGAAATCGTAGGAATGCGCGATCTCGTCCCAATGATACGCGTATCTTGTTTCCCACTTTTCCGGTGTCGCGGGAGTCATCAAGCTTCTGCCGCCATCTGCCTTGGCGTCATCACCGATCATGGTTGTAAGCTCTGTCAAGGCCTCCAGATCGATGCCCTGTGACCGGTAGTTTTCTGTAAACATCCGGGGCATGATCTTGAGCTGCGTATCCGCACCAGGATTCGTGGCATGCAGCTCTTTTTGCAGAAAGGTGAACCAATCCAAACTTCGCTCCATGTTAAACCGACACCAGTCATACCAGACGGGCTGTCCGCGGATGGCCTTGGGCATTGGAATGACGATTTTCACCTCACTGAACGCGCTGAACGCACTGCGCCAGTTGCTGTTCAGGGCGGCAATGTTGCCATCGTATTTCCGGTCCAGCCAGCGCCTGAACTTGTCGAGCGTGTAGGAGGAGATCGAGGTCATCTCCAAATACTTCTGGTTCCACATGCCCTCTTCGGAATACCAATGAGGCTCATTGGAGAGGATGTAACCCAGCTGGGTGACTTTCTTCCCCTTGGTAAGCTCACCGGCCTTCCGGATAATTCGGCTCCATACGTCGCGAACCAACGGGTTGTCTATGTCGAAACCGGTGAAGAGGGAGCGCCCGGCGGTGGCTTCGGGCTCCCGTTTGATCACCCAATCAGGGATGCCCATATTCCACAAGATCAGGAAGCCGACGGAGGTATCCGGGATTTCGGTGATGTAGCCCAGACGCCTCTCATCAAAAGTGCCGTCCTCGTTCAACAGATACGAGTTCACCGCGCGGTCCTTGTTGACCTCGTAGAGCCTGCTACCGCCATGATAAATGCTGCCCAGGTGGTCGTTGTAGACATTCGTGTCTGTCAGGGGGCGGCCAACCGATTTGGAGAAATAATCATATAGGAACACAGGCTTCCCATTGCTGAGCAGTTTGTCCTTCCCCACGGCGATGTTTTGCCAATCCACCTTGGACACGGGCCGTCTTTGGATTTTGCCCTTGATGACCTGCTCCAAGACCGCGATTCCCCGCTCCAGCATCTCCACGACCTTTGTTCGCTCGAAATCCGGCAGTTCGTCCGCGTAACGGGCCTTGTCCTTCCGATAGGGAACATACTGCTCGAAAAAGCGCTCGTTGACCTCCTTGTGCGCAGCATCCCAATCTGCGAATTTCAGAAATTCCTTGGCAAACCAGAGCAAGGACTCCTCCCGGGTAACGTCGAGTGACTGGGAGCGGGCCTCATTCATCAATCGCTCAAGCGCGCCAATCCCGGCCAAGGCGCGCGCCTTCACTGGTTCTCTCGCATCGGAGCTGGCACAAAGGCCAACGGTGCCGGCCCAGAATAGTGCCAGCAGACCCAAACATACTCTGACACCCCCGATGCTGTTCTTCTTGTTGCTCATGTTTCTTGTGAATTAAGGAACCGTTCCGTCTTCAGCTCCAACTAACCGGCACGAACACGGTCATTTCGCTATCCCCCCGATTGCTCCACGAGTAGTAGGGGACAAATTGAACGTCACACGCCTTGCACACCGGCTTTTTCACCGCCCGATACATCCGGTCCTCCACGCGGTCGCAACGGAGCTGTGCCTGGGTCTTGATGACGGAGACGCCACCGAGAAAGTCCGGGAGATGTTCCACCTGCAAGCGAGCGCTCCCAGGAAGGCTGACATCCACGATGCGGGCGTCCTTCGGCAGGTCCGGCGTCTCGATGCAATACACCAGCGGACCGCGCTTGAGGGCAACTTGATTGCGGACTTCCTCAATGCGCGAATGGCCCTCTACAAAGGTCGCCTCCATCGGTAGATCTAAGGTGACGATATCGCCCGGCTTCCACACGCGCGTGATGCCCGCGAAGGCCCCGGGCTTCGCTTCCACCCCGGCGTCCCGGCCGTTCAACAGGATTTTGCTGCCCTCGGCCCAGTCGGGGATGCGCAGCATGATTTCAACGGGTGTTTCCCTGCAGGCCTCGACGATCAGCCGGACCGCGCCATCCCAGGGGTAGTTGGTCTCCTGCTTGAGCTTCAACTCCGAGCCGTCGAGCAAATGCGTCTGCAGTTGGTTGCCGCCATACAGGTTCACGGACACGCCATTGTCTGACAGGCTGTAGGCCCAGCCGGACAATTGCGCCACCGTCCGCACCAGGTTGGGCGGGCAGCAGAAGCACTCGAGATACGGCAGGCGGTCCGGCGACTCGGTGTTCATCTTCGAATAATCGCGCGCCCCATGGATTTTCCGCAGCGGGTTGGCATAGTAGTAATGCTTCCCATCGATGCTGATGCCCGAAAGCGCGCTGTTGAACATGACGAGCTCCATGACGTCCGCGTATTTCGACTCTCCCTTCACGCCCAGCATCCGGTGGCTGAACATCGCATTGCAGATGTTGGCGCAGGTCTCGTTGTAGGCGGTCAAGTTGGGCATCATATACTCATCGATAAAGCCCTCCTCGATCTTGTCCCGGCGGCTGGAGGCGCCGTAGTGCGTCTGGCCCACCGCTCCGGTGACATACATCTTGCGGTTCACCACGTTGTCCCAGAGCCGGTCCAGCGCATCGATCAAAGCCTGCTCGCCGGTTTCAGCATAGACGTCCGCCGCGCCGGCATAGTAGTAGAGCGCCAGCACGGCGTGGCCGACGGCCTCCGTCTCTTCGCGCAGCGGCACCCGCTCCTGGACCATGTCGCCGATCGGATAGCCTTCCGTGGAGGCGTCCTCCACGACCGGCGACCTGCCGCGGTTGTTGATGAAGATCTCGGCCAGTTCCAGGTAGCGCCGGTCCCCGGTGGCGCGGCAGAGCTCCACCAATCCCATGATCTGGGTCTGGTTGAATCCAAAGCGCGCCAATTCCCTGGGCTGCGGCTGAAACAATTTGTAGAGCAGATCCGCGCTCTTGATCGCGATGCCCAGCAGGTTCGATTGTCCGGTCAGACGATGATGGATGCACGCCGCCGTGAACAGGTGGCCGTAGTTATACATCTCATGATACTTCCGGTTGGAGAAATGCCCGATACCCTTGATCTGGATCTCGGTGTGCAGATAACCGTCAGGCTCCTGGGCCTGGCCGATGATCCCGATGATCGCGTCGAGGTCCTTCAGGATTTTCCCGTCCTGATTGAAACCATAGATGTAGCTGGCCGCCTCGACCCATTTGTAGAAATCGCCGTCGTGCCAGGAGAAGCCGTGGTGCTCCCCCTGCTTCAGGCCCGCCGCGATCTTGAAATTGTTGTAACCGTGCCCCACGTCGCCCTTCAAGATCGTGCCCATGTGGGGCACCATCACCTCCGTGCACAGTCTGAACTTGTCCGCCCAAAATCCCTTGGTCCAGCGGCAGTCGCCGAGGTTGATTGCGCGAAGCTTGACGTGCGGGCTCGAGGAATTGCTCGTGATGGCTTTGGTATGCGTAAAGGCCGGTTTCATCAGGGCGAAGAGGTTGCGAGGTTCGTCGGGGCAGACGCCCGGTATCAGGATTTGGGCGCAAGGGCCGTCTGGATGGCCTCAATGGACATGTTTTTTGTCTCGACCAGGTAGCGGACGAGGATGGTCAAGCCAATCGCCACAGTGATGGCGTAGAACAGAAAAGTGTTGCTCGCACCCGTGGTGGCCAGCTGCCAGGGAAAGAACTGCTGCACGAGCCACGAGGTGAAGCTCGTGACCAGGGTGAAGAAGGGAATGGCAATGCCGCGCACCGAGATCGGGAAGATCTCCGAGAACAGCACCCACATCACGGGGCCCACCGAGAAATGGAACGCCGCGATGAAGCTGAGAATGCCCACGAAGATCAGGACGGCCTTCATCCTGGCCGCCTTTTGCAACAGCAGGCTCGAATACTCGCGCGCATCCTTCTCACCGATCACTTCCTTGACCGCATTCTTGAAGGCGATGTCGGTATTGTATTCCGTCCCCACCAGCGGCTTGAGCCGGGCGGCCTCGGGGATCTTGACCATTTCGGTGATAGCCTGCTCCGTCAGCACATAGCGTGCGGACTTGAAGCCATACCAGCAGGCCAGCAAACTGACGACGATCCAGACCATGCCCCAGACGATGAGCGGTCGACGGCCCAAACGATCCACCAGCAGCAGGCCCGCAATCGTGAAGACCACACTCGTCAGTCCGACCCAAACCGACTGCATGAAGGCCGCATCCCGCCCGATGCCCAATTGCTCAATGACCGTGGGAGCGTAGAAGAGGATGGCGTTGATGCCGGTGGACTGCTGCGCGATGGCGATGGTGAGCGCGATGATGAAGATGGTCCGCATCCTGGAGCTGAAGAGCTGCTTCAGCTGTGACAGCGCAGCATGATCCTGTCCGCCCTGCTTGAGGCTGGCCTGCATCTCCTCAATGTGATGCACGATTTGCTCGGCCGGCATCACCCGCAGCAGGCTTTTCTTCGCCTCCTCGATCCGGTTGGCGTAGACCAGCCAGTAAGGGCTTTCCGGAACGAACAGTAGCAGGCCAAACCAAAGCAACGCCGGGAGTATTTCCGAGCCGAGCATCCAGCGCCACGTGTAGCGGTCGATCGCCAGCGTGTGCACCCAGCTGGCGCCGGAATTGGTGGCTTGCAGGATGAGGTAGTTGATAAAGTAGGCGGCGGATAGGCCGATGACGATGTTGATCTGCGTCATCGAGACCATTTTCCCCCGCCAGCGCGGGGGAGCGATTTCGCCAATATACATCGAGGCCAGAGCAATGGACGTGAAGGCCAGCCCGCCCAGGAAGCGCGCCGCCACCAGATGCCAGTATCCCGGCGCCAACGCCGACCAGATCGCCGACGCCAGATAGAGTGCGGCGATCATCAAAAGCGCCTTTTTTCGTCCGAGGCCATTGCAGATCCATCCCATGAACGGCAACGCCACCAGCACGCCAAAACCAGGCGCGCTGACCGCCATGCCGAGCTGGAGATCGGTCAGACCGAATTCTGTCGTAATGAAATTTACCGTGCCGGAGATAAGGGCGGCATCTAGGCCGAAAACGAAGCCGCCCATAGCGACAATGGTGGCGAAGGCAAAGGCGGAACTTTCGGTGCGAGTCATGGAAGGGTTTCAGTTTGTTGAGCCGACGGGGCGGGAACCAAATTTCGAAGGTGCCGGTGCTTCAATTGATCCTAAAGGTGGCCGCGTAATTGGGCATGCCATTTTTGTCCCAGTCCTCCTCCGCCTTCTCGTTATCAAACCAACGCGGACGGACATGGCTCTGGCTCCATATTTCCACCTCCCCAACCATCTGTTTGAGTCGGTCGGGAAATTGGGCGCTCAAGTCGTGGGATTCGCCAATATCCTTCCCCACGTCGAAAAGTTTCCAAGGGGCGTTGTTCATCTTGGTCACCTTCCACTGACCGCTCCGGCCGGCCACATCGCAATGGGCACCGCGATAACGCAAGGCGTAGACCATGCCTCCTTGGTGCGGGTCGCGGCCACCCATGAAATCACCCCAGATATCCTTACCATCCAGTTTCTTGCCGGCGGGGATCGCCGCCCCGGCCAATCGTGCAAAGGTCGGATAGAAATCCAGCGCCGATACCGGGTAGTCGAAGCGCTGGCCGGCGGGAACCTGGTTGGGCCAGTGAAAGAACATCGGCACCCGAAATCCTCCTTCCCACGTATCTCCCTTTACCCCGCGTAGTGGAAAATTGCTTGCTCCCTCGTCTGTTCTGCCCCCGTTGTCGCTAAGGAATACGATCAGTGTGTTTTCATAAACACCGGTGGCCTTCAGCGCCTTGACCAGCTCTCCGACTCCCAGGTCCACCCCGTAGACCATGGCGGCATAGGTTTGGCGCTGCTTGTCCTTGATGTCCGGGAACTGCGCCAGGTCTTCCGGCTTTGCCTGCAGGGGAGGGTGGGGAGCATTGTAGGCGAGATAGAGAAAGAAGGGGGACTTTTTCTCCGCGGCCTCGTGCACAAACCGCACGGCCTCCCGGGAGAAGGCATCGGTCAGATATTCCGTCTCGGCGACCTCTTTCCGGTTATGGATGAGCGGGGTGACATACTCGTTGAAGATCTTCTTTCCTGCCTGGACCTGCCGGGCATAGGCCGGCGCAAATTTTGCGGGAAAGTATTCGTGGCCACCGCCCAGGAATCCGTAGAAATCATCAAAGCCCCGCGAGTTGGGTTGATAGGGCTCGGTAATGCCCAGATGCCATTTGCCGATTCCTCCGGTGAAATATCCCGCATCGTGTAGCACCGCACTGACAAACGGCTCATGCACGTCGACCCCCTGCTGATTGTATCTTTCAATCCCGTCACCGCTATTGGGCAGGTTGAAGGGCGCGCCGATCTCATGCGGATAGCGACCGGTCATGAGGGCGGTGCGGCTGGGCCCGCAGAAAGGATGAGCCACGTAAGCGGACGTAAAGATCGTCCCGCCCCGTGCCAGTTTATCCAACTCGGGTGTGCGGATGTCCTTGGCCCCATTGAACCCGACGTCGGCATAACCGAGATCGTCGCACAGGATGACCACGATATTCGGCCTGGCGGCCTGCATGGACACCGTCATTGCCGTGAATAGGATGATACTCTGGGTTTTCATGATGAAATCTGATTGCGGCCGAGTTTAGGAATTCACGGGCACGAGGGCGATATCGTCGATCAACAGCTTGGCCGCGCGGTGCTCCGGCAGGTCTTTCCGCCGGAGTTCAATCCGGAGCTGGTCCTTCGGGCTCGATGCGTTTGGCCGGGAGATCCTCTGCTCGATCGTCACCCATTCGCGTCTTTTCAGTTTTCCCAGGTCGGCGAAAGTCACCTCCAGTTTCGGATCCTCAAAGCTCACGTGAAGCTTGTCTGCAACATAGCCCTGGTCCAGCCAGACCTTCAGCGAGAGGACAAAGTCGCCAGCCGGGATGTTCAAGGCCCCCTCGGGTGACAGCGCGGAGATCTTTTCCGCCTCCAGCTTCTCGGCTTTGCCATAACCCGAGAATTTGAGGCTGTTCACCCCGCGGGCGTAGTCGCCCTTCACAATGGTCAGGTATTTGGCCGAAGCCTCATCGAACAGCCAGAACTTCTGATAGTCGTTGGGGACGGAGCTTTCCGGCACCATCTTCAGTGGCCGCGGATTGTGCTCAAATAGGATGGGCCCTTCGAAACCGAAGAACGCGCGGTCGAGCAGGCTCGGGTCGGGCTTCTGCCAAACCCGCACGTATTCAACCTCGAAATCGACCGGCAGTTCCTCCTTGTGCGGCAGGCCGAGCCATTGGAAAATTTCCGAGTCGAGCCACACCTCCATCGGGTTGTTCAACACCCAGTCCACTCCCACTTGATCTTGTGTGAAGGAATGCACCAGCCGGCCATCGATATACAACTTGAGGTAATCGACGCCCCACTCGGCTCCGTAGACGTGAAAGCCATCCGCGGTGCGATAGGGCAGGCTCTCATTGTGATTAAAAACCTGTGTCGGCCGGACCGCAGGGGGACTCCAATCATGCGCCGTGGCCAAGCTGGAATCAGCGCGTATATTGCCTTTGATTTTCGGGTTTCCCATCTGCTCGTAGACGTCCAGCTCCTGCTCGTAGCCGATGGCCCAGAACGCCGCCGTGATCGCCGCGTTGCCGCACTTGGATTTGACCTCCATGTAACCATTCAGAAACCGCTTCTTTCCGACCACCCCGGCTGTCGTGATCGGCATAGGCTTGCCTTCAAACTTTCCATAGGCCGCGGCCACGCTCCCGTCCTTGTATTCCTCCTGGGCAAACTTGAAATCAGGTTCCCATTGGGTCCTGAGCTTCAGCTTGCCGTCCTCGACGATGACATTGTGCGGGGCAAACTGGGACGGGGCCCGACCCTTCCAGATGTAGAAATCTCCATTCTGGCCTTCCACGAACCACTTCGACTCATCGATCTTGGTGCCCTCGAACTCGTCGCTGACCGCCTGGTTCAGCACCCAGCCGCCTGAATTGTTCGGATCTGAAAACGGGTAGACCGGCTTCGACTGGGCAAACGTGGCCGGCAAGCTGGAGCTGGCCAACAGAGCGAGACCGATGGCGCGAGCCAGGACAAATGGGGTGCGGTTTGTTTTCATAGTTAGTTGCCGCCGGAGCGTTGCCAGACGCGGATGTAGTCGATTTCGAAGTCAGCCGGCAGATCCTCTTTCTTGGGCAGGCCGTCCCACGGAAAGGTCTCGGAGTCCACCCAGAGCGCCAGCGGTTGTGTCAGCACCCAGCCTTCACCCAGTTCCTGCCGTGTGATTGCCTGGATCTGTTTTCCGTCCGCGAAAAACTTGATTTCATTTTCATTCCACTCGCAGCCATAGACGTGGAAGGCATCCGCCGGACGCCAATCGAAGAAGTGTTTGCCACGCCATTTCCGACGCTCGCCCTTCTCCTTCTGGCTCCAGTCGATGATGTTGGATTGGAAGCGCCACTCGACATTCTTCTCCTCCGGCTTGCTCGGGGCTCCGACAAATTCGAACACGTCCAGCTCCGAGCCCTTGCCCGTGCCCCAGAACGAACTGGTGATCGAGGCGTTCGCCGCCTTGCACCTGATTTCCATGTAACCATAGCGGAACTCGTTCTTCGCAATGACCGCCGCGGTGGTGATGTTCTCGTAGGCGCGACCCTTGCCGTCTTTCCCGGGGAACGACATGTCGAGCTTCGTGGCGAACGGAAAGTCGGGCTCCCACCGGGTTTGCAGCTTGAGCAGCCCATCCTCGACGCGGACATTCTTCGTCGAAAACTGGGAAGGAGCCCGCCCGATCCATTTGGATTTGAAAATCCCATCCTTCCCTTGGATCAGCCATTTGCTCTCGTCCAAGGCCGGACCGTTGAACTCATCGCTCACGGCGGGATTCAAAACCCATCCACGTGCGTTGGTCGGGTCGGAGAACGGAAGCATCGGCGGGGTCTTGGCCGGGGGGGCGGGCAATACCCCCCGGGGAGCGGCGGCGAGTTGCTCCAACAACTTTGCCACCAGCGTCGGCTCACGTTTGGCCAGATTGATCGTCTCGTTTGGATCGGCCCGGTGATCGTAGAGCTCCACGGCCAGCGGCGGGGCGGTGACGTCCCGGTCGTCCAGCCAGGCCGTCAACCGGTAGCGATCCGTGCGCATGCTGTAACCGGTCAGGTGATTCGAGAACAGGTCGGCGTTGTAACGGTCGCCGTGCTCCGCCTGCAGCTTCGCCTCCACGTCCTTGATCACGGGCCCGAAAAAGGTCTGCCGCATCGCCACCGACAGCGGACGGGCCGCCCATTCGCGGAGGGCGGGCGACGGAAACTGGCTGAACGCCGCCGGTTTGCCCGGGTCGGTCGGATCCCGGAGCTGAGGCGCAAAGCTCCGGCCTTCCAGCTCCGCCGGCACGGGCAGCCCGGCGAGTTCGCAGAGTGTCGGGTAAACGTCGACGAATTCAACGAGACCGGCCGTCTTGATTCCCCGTTTCGCCATGTCCGGAGTCCACACGATCAGCGGCACGCGGGTCGCCACCTCGTAATCGGTCGCCTTGCCCCAGATGCCGTATTCACCGAGATGCCAGCCGTGATCGCCCCACACGACGATGATCGTGTTTTCGCGGAGGCCCAGCGCATCCAGTTCCGCGATCACCCGCCCGATCTGGGCGTCAATGAAGCTCGTGCAGGCATAGTAGGCCCGGAGCAGCTCCCGCGAGGTCGCATCGTCGATCGGCCCGCTGAGCGGCACGAGCGTGCGCGAGCGCAATTCAAACGAGCTGTGCAGGGCGATGGTCGGCCCGTCCTGCGGTGGCTGGCGGATGGCAGTCAGCTCCAGTTTAGCCGGATCGTAGAGGTCGAAATACTTCTTCGGCGCCACGAACGGCAGGTGCGGCTTGTGGAAGCCGACGCCGAGGAAGAACGGTTTGCCGTCACCCTTGAGTTCCCGGAGCGTGGCGATGGCACCGTCGGCGATGCGGCCATCGAGGTATTCGCCGTCGGGCACGTCAGCCGCCTCCCAAGCCGGACCGCCGCCCAGGCCTTCGCGCAGCGATTCCTCCCCATACTTCGCCAGCGCCTCGGCGCGGCGTTGCTTCACGATGGCGTTGCTCGCGGGCAGTTTGTATTCACCGGCATTGTAGCCGCCTTTGCCTGGCAAAGTGACCGGACGGCTCCAGGAATTGGCGTCATCGGTCTGGCCGGGATGAAACACCTTGCCCACATACAGCGACTCGTAGCCGTTGGCCTTGAAATACTGGGGTAGGGTCACCGCGTCAGGCACGGTGTTGCGAAAAAAGGTATCGATCTGCTCGATCTTCAGCGTGGTGGGCCGAAGACCGGTCATGATGCTGGCCCGCGACGGACCGCAGATCGCGTATTGGCAATAGGCCCGGTCGAAGACACGCCCCTCGGCGGCGAGCCGATCGAGATTCGGGCTCTTCACGGCAGGCACGCCATAGCAGCCCAAAGCAGGCCGCAAATCGTCGACAGCAATGAACAGAATGTTTGGCCGGGTGGCGGCCTGACCGCCGCTCCAAGCCGCCGCGAGGCACACCGCCGGGAGCAGGAATTGTTGTTGGGGCTTCATGGGGTTAGCGGCCTGCCTGGTCAGAAATCCTTGTCCGGTGGCTTCCGGAACTGGTCTTCGCGCCTGGCGGACAACCCTTCCTCCGCGCGGCGCAGCATGAACAGGGGCCGCTCCAGCTCCAGTTCCCAGGCGAATTGTTTCCGGAACAATTCCTTCATGAGTTCCGGATGGACGGCGGCGAGATCGTTTTGCTCGGCCGGGTCCAGGGCGATGTTGAAGAGCTCGGCGGGGCGGTCCGGGTAACGGAGCAGTTTCCAGTCCCCGTCGCGGATGGCGCCGCGAGTTTCCATTTTCCAATGCAAGGTCGCATGCGGACGCGCCCGGTTTTCCCCGCGCAGATAGGGCAACATATCCACCCCGTCGAGCACGGCGATCTTGGCGGGGTCCCCGCCGCCCAACCGGACGAAGGTGGGGAGCAGGTCGAGCGTACTCAACGGCAGGTCATAGTCGGTCCCGGCCGGTAGGTGTCCTGGCCAGGAAACCAGGGCCGGCACACGGATACCGCCCTCGAGCTGCGTGCCCTTGACCCCGCTCAGGGGATAGTTGCCCGACGCGTTTTCATCCGTGGGGCCGCCATTGTCGTTGGTGAAGATGACCAGGGTGTTCTCTTCCAGCCCGAGTTCCTTCAGCTTTTGCATGATCTGTCCGCAAGCCCGATCCATGGACAGGGTCATCTGGGCCGCAATCCGTCGATTCCCTTTCAGCTGGGGAAATTCAGCCGCATCGCGCGGATCGGCTTCCATCGGATTGTGCACGGCATTGAACGACAGGTAGAGGAAGAACGGTCCGGACTTGGAGCGCTCGATGAAGGCGCAGGCCTCGTTCGCCAGCGCGTCGGTCAGGTAGCCCTCGTGCTCCCGGTAACCGCCGAAATTCCGTTCGAGCAGGTTTTCTGGGCGGGTCGACTTCGGGTTGCGGTAGGCGAAGAAGCTGCGGGCGCCGCCGCGAAAGCCGTAGAATTCATCAAAGCCTCGCTTGAGCGGATGATAACGGTCGGCGACCCCCTGGTGCCATTTGCCGATGATGGCGGTGCGGTAGCCGAGCTCGTGCAGCCGATCCCCCATTGTCAGCTGATCGGTCGGCAGGCCCATCTCGTCGCCCAGCAGCTTGCTGCTGTTGCTCATGATGCCGGGCACGTTGATCTCCTCATACCCGAAGCGCTGCTGGTATCGGCCTGTCAGCAGACCTGCGCGTGAGGGAGCACAGGTGGCGCCGGTCACATAGAAGCTGGTCAGCCGGACGCCCGACCGGGCCAGTTGGTCCAGATGCGGGGTCTTGAAATGGGTGCTGCCCTGAAAACCAAAATCACCGTAACCGGCATCATCCGCGAACAGCAGCACGATGTTCGGCCGGGGCCTGGCTTCCGCACGCAGCGCCACCGCACACAGCAGCGTGCTGGCGACCGTGAGCAGGGTTTGCGGGCTGGCTTTCATCTTCAGGTTCAGCGGACGACCCGTCCGGAGGCGGATCCGCCCATGAGGGCCTCGACCTCGGCGCGGTTGGAGTAGTTGAAATCGCCCTTGATCGAGTGCTTCAGGCAGGAGGCGGCCACGGCGAACTTTACCGCGGTCTGTGAGGCGCTCAGTTCCGGGGTCGTCAGCGCAAAGACCAGGCCACCGGCAAACGCATCGCCGCCGCCCACCCGGTCGACGATGTTCCTGATCTCGTAGGAGCGGTAGTTTCCGTCTGCGTCGAGCGGCGCGAACACCGCCTGGTCCGAGGCCGCATCGTGGAGCATCGCGCCCCAGTTGTTGTGCGTGGCGGAAAAACTCTCCCGCAGGGTGATAGCCACCTTGCTGATATTGGGGTATTGCTTCACGATCTGACGGGCGACGTCGGGGTAGCGGGCGGTGTCGAGCACGCCGGCGTGAACGTCGCTCGCGCCAGCCTGGATGCCCAGAACATCGTGGCAATCCTCCTCGTTGGCGATGACCACGTCGACGTGGGGCAAGATCGTCCGCATTGTCGCCTGCGCCAGCTCCCGCGCGCTTTTGCCGGCCTCCCATTGCCACAGCTTTCCGCGAAAATTGAGGTCGATGGAGACCGCCGCCCCGGCCGCCTTCGCCTTCTGCGCCGCCACGCGCGTCGCCTCGGCCGCGGTCTTGGAGAGAGCCGGGGTGATTCCGCTCAAGTGCAGCCAGCGTGCGTCCTGAAAAATGCCGTCCCAGTCATACTGGTCGGCGGGGGTGATCGCGATCGCCGAGTCCGCACGGTCATAGATGACATTGCTCGGACGCTGGTTCGCGCCGGTCTCAAGGAAATAGAGCCCCAACCGGCCCTTGGCGGTGCGCAACACGAAACGCGTGTCGATGCCGACGGCGCGGACCGAATCCATCGTGGCCTCCGCCAGGGCATGCTTGGGCAAGGCCGTGACGTAACGCGCCGTGCCGCCGAAATTGCAGATCGAGGCGGCGACGCTGGCCTCCGCGCCGGCATAGGTCACCTCCAGCTCCCGGGCCTGGCGGAGACGGAGGTTATCCGGCGCGGCCAGGCGGCCCATGATTTCCCCGAAGGTCACGATCACGTTTTTCATGGTTTAGCGTTGCTTGAGCATGGCGGTGACGGCGGCAGCCCGGGCCGTGAGGCCGGCCCAGTCCGCCCGGTTGACGAGTTCCTGCTGCACGATCCAGGAGCCGCCAATGGCCGGCACGCTGGGTTCCTTGAGATACTCGAGCATGTTCTTCTCGTTCAGTCCACCGAGCGGAAAATACTGGAGGCCGAGGTGCCTGTAAGGCGCGGACATGCTGCGCAGGAACGTGACGCCGCCCGTCGGTTCGGCGGGAAAGAACTTCACGAAGCGGCAGCCCAGCTCGATCGCCGCTTCCAAGTCGGAAGGCGTGCAGACGCCCGGCGCGAACGGCAGCCCGACCTCCTGCGCGGCGCGCACCACGCGAGGATTCATGCCTGGCGCGACACCGAACGCCGCCCCGGCGGCCTTGACCTCGAATGCCTGTTCCGGGGTCAGAATCGTGCCGACCCCCAATATCATCTCCGGCACTTCGGCGCTGATGGCGCGGACCGCTTCCATCCCGGCAACGGAGCGAAGCGTGAGTTCGATAATGTCGATGCCGCCGGCCAGCAGGGCCCGGCAAAGCGGCACCGCGTCCCCCGCTTTTTCGACGGAGAATCCGGCGACCACGCCGGTCTGGCGCAGGCGCTGCAGCAGGGCTTCAGGGAAAGGGTTCATGGGTCAGCGCGCCGGGTCGATCTGCACCGTAATGCGCTTGAGGGTGAGGTATTCTGCGAGGCTGTAGCGGGAGCAGTCCTTCCCCACCCCGCTCTGCTTGAGTCCGCCATGCGGCAGCTGCACGGAATAGTGCACCTCGTTCACGCAGACGCTGCCCGACTTGATGTCGCGGGCGGCGCGCAGGCCCTTTGCCAGGTTGGTGGTGAAGACATAGGCGGCCAGACCGTATTCCGTGTCATTGGCCAGCGCGATCTCGTCGTCCGTATCGGTGAATTTGATGATCGGCAGCACCGGCCCGAAGATCTCCTCGCAGGACACCTTCATCCTGGTGGTCACGTCGCGGAGGATGGTCGGCTCCATGAAATGGCCCGGGCCCTTGACGGCCTTGCCGCCGCACACGAGTTTGGCGCCGGCCTCCACGGCGGAGGCGACGAAGCCCAGCACGTTTTGACGGGCCCGGGCGGTGATGAGCGGTCCCATTTTCACGCCCGCGGCCCTCTTCCGGGCGGCGGCCACGAACTCCTCGTAGACCGACTCGTGCACAAAGCACCGGTTGGGCGATACGCACACCTGGCCGCTGTTGGAAAATTTAAGATCCACTACCTTGTGAGCCGCGTCCTGCACGTTAGCGTCGGGATAAACGAGCACCGGGGCGTTGCCGCCGAGTTCGAGCGAGAGGTGCTTCACGCTGCTGCTGGACGATTTGATCACCTCGCGTCCGGCCCGCGTGGAACCAATCATCGTCACCATGGCCGGAATATCGCTCTGCAACACGGCTTTGAACGCCTCATGGTCGGAGCTGGTGATCACATTGATCACCCCATCCGGTATTCCAGCCTCCTTGGCGAGATAGGCCGCTTCCAGAGTCGCCAAAGGAGTCAGGGGAGAAGGCTTGATGATGACGCTGCAGCCGGCGGCCAAGGCGGGACCAAGCTTGTATCCGACGTTTAGCAGCGGAAAGTTCCAGGCCAGCATGCCGACAACGACCCCCAACGGCTGACGCTGGATGTAGTGCAGAAAGCGTCCCTCGGGATCATGGAGCACGGGCTGGTCGAGCCGCTCGTATTCTTCGACAAAGAAGCGCAAACAGGTGGTGAGCATGCCGAAATCGTATCCGGCGTTGTCAGCCGGCTTGCCGGATTCGGCCATCAACAGG
>Ga0208512_100125_pt1 | contig 30394 bp, 22 predicted proteins | sample LakWasMet40_LOW7_2_FD_183880 | JGI IMG/M metagenome (GOLD analysis project Ga0208512, IMG submission 183880) | Freshwater sediment methanotrophic microbial communities from Lake Washington under simulated oxygen tension - Sediment Metagenome... | ecosystem: Environmental > Aquatic > Freshwater >...
CCGGCCGCGAATTCAACGCCGCCGAGGCCGCCCAGCCCGGTGCCCCGCGCGTCGCCATCATCGACGAGACCCTCGCCCGCCAGCTCTGGCCCGAGGGCGATGCCGTCGGGCAGTTCATCCGCTATGGCGACCGCCAGGCCGCCGAGCGGGGCGACGAGCGCGCCATGCAAGTCGTCGGCGTGGTCGGCGCGAGCCGCGTGGACTACTTCGACGAATCGCCCGGTGGCGCGATCTACGTGCCTTTCGCCCAGGGCTTCTTCGCCAACGCCCATTTCCACGTCCGCCCTGTCCGCCAGACCCCTGAGGCCGCCGCCGCCCTGGTTCCCGTGGTGCGCGATGCCCTCCGTGGCGTCGCCCCGGGCGTGCCGGTCTTCAAGGTCCGCACTTTCCGGCAGCACGCCGAGTCCTCGATGGAGGTCTGGGTCATGAACATCGGCTCCACGCTGCTCGGCGTGTTCTCCGCCTTCGCCATGTTTGTCGCCGTGGTCGGCATCTATTCCGTCAAGGCCTACCAGGTCTCGCGCCGCACCCGCGAGATCGGCATCCGCATGGCGCTCGGTGCCCTGCCCGCCGCCGTGCAATCCCTCATCCTCCGCGAGGGCCTGACCACCGCTGCCGTCGGCATCGCCGCGGGCCTGGTCATCGGCCTCGGCCTCAACCGCCTGCTCAGCTCCGTCCTCCACGGCGTCAAACCCTTCGACCCGGCGGTGCTGCTCACCGCCGCCGGGCTTTTCCTCGCCGCCGCCGCCCTGGCGTCCTGGCTGCCGGCCCGCCGCGCCACCAAGGTCGACCCGATGGTGGCGCTGCGGTCGGAGTGATCCTTTTGGAGGCGGGGCCATCAGCCCCGCGGGTTATCGGTGACATGCGCCATGCCTCGCGGGGCTGATGGCCCCGCCTCCACATATTCCTGCAACTGGCCGCCCAGCCGCCGTGTTTACCGGGGAAGCACCACTGTCTTACCCTATGAACACCCTTCTGCAGGACCTGAAATTCTCGCTCCGCCTCCTCGCCAAGACCCCCGGCTTCACCCTCACCGCCATCGCCGTCCTCGCCCTCGGCATCGGCGTGAACACCGGCATCTTCAGCGTCGTCCACGCCCTGGCGTTCAGCGCCCGGCCCTTCCCCAAGTCGGCCGAGATCGTCCAGCTCTACACGCAGGACACCAGGAACCCGAAGGACTACCGGCTTTTCTCCTACCCCACCTATCGCGACCTTCGCGAGCAGACGGGCACCTTCAGCGGGATCCTCGCGCACAACCTGGCCATGGTCGGCATCGGCGAGGGCGCCGGTTCCCGGCGCTCGTTTGTCAGCATCGTCTCGTCCAATTATTTCGATGTCCTCGGGGTGAAGCTGGTCCGCGGCCGCGCCTTCACCATGGCCGAGGAGGCACCGGGCAGCGCCGCCTCCGTCGTCATCGCCAGCCACCTCTACTGGAAGAAGACCGGCTTCGATCCGAATTTCCTCGGCTCGACCATCCGCGTCAACGAGCGCCCCTACACCGTCATCGGCATCGCCCCCGAGGGCTTCACCGGCACGATGATGCTCTTCGGGCCGGAGCTCTATTTCCCGCTCAGCCTGCTCGACCTGCTGAGCAATGACTTCCAGACCGAGGTCAAGCGCACCCTCGATAAGCGCGACGCCTACAGCATCTTTGTCGTCGGCCGCCTCGCGCCGGGCGTGACGCTCGCCGCGGCCAACGCCACGCTCAAGGGGACCGCCGCCAACCTCGAGCAGGCCTGGCCGGTCGAGCAGAAGGACAAGACCTTCCTCGCCGGCCCGCTGCCGCGCCTCAGCACGAGCGATGGTCCCGCCAGCGAGGGCGAGCTGACCATCGTCGGTTTCCTGCTGCTGGGCATGTCCGGCATCGTCCTGCTCATCGCCAGCCTCAACCTCGCCAACATGCTCCTCGCCCGCGGCGCCGCCCGCCGCAAGGAGTTCGCCATCCGCCTCGCCCTCGGCGGCGGCCGCGCCCGCATCATCCGCCAGCTGCTGACCGAGGGACTCGTGCTCGCCCTCGCCGGCGGCAGCATCGGCCTGGCCCTGGCCCTCTGGTCCTCCGACCTGCTCATGGGCTCCCTGGGCGTCCTCATGCCGGTGACAATCTTCTATTCCAGCGCCCCCTCCGCCGCGATCGTCGGCGCGACCCTCGGCTTCTCCCTGCTCGCGACCTTCTTCTTTGCCCTCGGGCCCTCGATGAAGCTTTCCCGCGCCGATGTGCTCACCGACCTGAAGGAACAGGCCGGGGAGGACGCCGTGCCGCACCGCCGCCGCTGGCTGCCGCGGAATCCGCTGGTCGTCGCCCAGATCGCCCTGTCACTCGGGCTGCTCACCTGCGCCGGGCTCTTCATCCGCGGCGCCCTCAAGGCCGGCGGCGCCGACCTCGGCTTCAACGCCGAGAACACCGTGATCGTCGAGGCCGACGCCTCGCTGGGCGGCTACGACGAGACCCGCGGCCTGCAGCTTTACCGCAACACCGTCGAGAAACTCGCCGCCATCCCCGGCGTGCGGTCCACCAGCATCGCCTCCACCGTCCCGTTCGGCTTCATCAGCCTCGGCCGCCCGGTGCAGCGCGCCGGCCTCCGTCCGGCCAAGGACGCCAAGCCGAGCACCGCCGCCGAGGGCCTGGCCTTCGATGCGCGCTACAATTCCATCGGCGCCGATTATTTCCCGGCGCTCGGCCTGCGCGTCCTGCGCGGCCGCGCCTTCACCGCCGCCGAGTGCGAGCAGCCGGGTGCGCCCAAGGTCGCGATCATCGACGAGGCCCTGGCCAAGCTGCTCTGGCCCGAGGGCGACGCGCTCGGCCAGCGCATCCAATACGCCAACGCCGACGCGGCCCGCGCCCCGGGTGGCGCCGCGGGTGGCGGCGCCGTCACCGCCAGCGAGAGCATCGCCGCCAAGCCGGGCGATACCGAGACGATCGAGATCGTCGGCATCGTGCCCACCATCCGCACTTCCCTCTTCTCGAAGAACAAGGGCAAGGCCATCTACGTGCCCTTCGCCCAGGGTTACCAGAGCACGGTCCAGTTCCACGTGCGCCCCGCCAACGCCGCGCCCGGCTCCGCCGCCGCGCTGCTCGACGCCGTGCGCCGCGAGATCCGCGAGGCCGCCCCCGGCCTGCCGGTGTTCAAGGTCCGCACCTTCCGCCAGCACCTGGACTCCTCCGCCGACCTCTGGATCACGCGGATCGGCGCCCTGCTCTTCGCCCTCTTCGGCGGCCTCGCCCTGCTGCTCGCCGTCGTCGGCCTCTACGGCGTCAAGGCCTACTCCGTCACGCGCCGCACCCGCGAGATCGGCATCCGCATGGCCCTCGGCGCCGAGCCGGGCAACGTGCAGCGCATGATCCTGCGCGAGGGTCTTGTCATGACCCTCACCGGCGCCGCCCTCGGCCTCCTGCTCGCCTTCGGCCTCGGCCGGCTGTGTGCCGGGATGCTCTACGACGTCAGCCCGATGGATCCGCTGACCTTCACCCTCGCCCCCGCCGTGCTGTTCGTGACCGCCATGGCCGCGTGCTATCTGCCGGCGAGAAAAGCCACCCGCGTCAGCCCGCTCAAGGCCCTGCGCAGCGAGTAACCTTTCGGCTTCGCTGCGGTTACATCTCTCAACTCTCATCTCTCAACGCTCAACTGTTTCCCTTCCCATGACCCTTAAGGAACTCCGCCTCCCCGCCCTCGTCCTCACCAGCCTGGTCCTCGTGGCCGCCGCCCGCGCGTCCGTCACCGAGTCTTTCAAGCAGACCTACCCGCTGAACGCGGACGGCACGATCCACCTGGAAAACGTCAACGGGGACATCGACATCGTCGCCTGGGACAAGCCCGAGGTCTCGCTCGACGCCGAGAAGAAGGGCAAGACCAGCGAGGACCTGGCCAAGGTCACGCTTGAGATCGACTCCACGCCCGCCAAGCTCCGCATCAAGACCAAGTATGCGAAGACCGGCCTGTTCGGGAACGTGAACGCCTCGGTCCGCTACAAACTCATGGTGCCGGCCGGCGTCCGCCTGGAGAAGATCGATACCGTCAACTCCGACATCACCGTCACCGGCGTGCACGGATCCGTGGACCTCGACATCGTCAATGGCAGCATCACCGCCACCGGCCTCACCGCGAACGCGCGCCTCGATTCCGTCAACGGCAGCCTGCGGGCCGAGTTTGCTTCGCTGGCCGGCGTGACCGAGGTGAAGCTGGATTCCGTCAACGGCAGCGCCTCTGTCACCCTGCCCAAGGATGCCGGCGCCCGCATCGATGCCGACACGGTCAACGGCCGCATCAGCGTCGACCAGTCTGTTAAGCTCGGCAAGGTCGGCCGCCGCACCTTCACCGGCCAGATCGGCACCGGCGGCCCCACGATCGAACTCGAGACCGTCAACGGCAGCATCTCGATCAAGGAAAAGTGAGCCGCGTTTGACCGGGAACCTGCAGGGCGGGATCGCTGATCCCGCCTTTTTTGCGTCACTCGCGCAGGATCACGATCCCGTCCTACACAAAGCCATCCCACTATCGGGACACCCCCATCCCGCCTTCGCACCGCGGGTCGTTTTCCAGCAAGTCGATTTATGGCGCTTTCCATTTACGCGCAATGATTTGTATCTATTCACAAGCTTGGCATCGCGCGTGCAATCAGGGGGCAATCCCCACATGCTCGGCACCGAATATAACTGGCTGATTTCCACCTCCTCACTGGCCGATGGCACCCCGCGCGTGCGGTTCGCGAGCACCGGCCTGCTGACCATGGCGGTGGCCGTGTTTTGTTTTCTGTGCGTCTCGCTGCGGGCCGAGCCCGCGCACCGGCAGCTGATGCAAGAGGCGACCGTGGCGGCCAAGGCCGGCGACATCCCGACCGTCCTCACCAAGCTGGAGGCCGCCCGCGCGCTGCGCCCCGACTATCCGCGCGTCCGGGTCAACCTCGCCCGCTTTTATGTCCAGGCCGGCCGCCCCGATGATGCGATGCAGCAGCTCCGCGACCTCGCCGCGATGGGCCTGCGGATGAACATCGAACAAGACGACGCCTACGCGCCGCTCCGCGACCGCCCCGGTTTTGCGGAGCTAACCGCGGCCTTCGCCGCCAACCTCGCCGCCGCCGGCCGCGACGAGACCGCGTGGGCCATCACCGGCATGGACGGCATCATCGAGGGCCTTGCCGTGCATCCCGCCACCCTCGAGTCCTTCTTCAGCGACGTGCACAACCGGTGCATCTGGTATCGCGACGTGAGCGGCGCCAGCGCCGTCATGAAAAAATTCTCCACCGACGCCGACAGCCTGCTCGGCGTCTTCGCGCTGAAGATCGACGCCGGCCGGAACACGCTCTGGGCCAGCTCGTCCGCCACGCCCGAGATGAAGGGCTACACCGGCGCCGACAAGGGCTGCGCCTTCCTCGCCGCCTACGACCTCGCCACCCGCCGCCTGGTCCGCACCTACCCTGTCACCCCCGACGGCCGCGAGCACGTGCTCGGTGATTTCGTCGTGGGTTCGGACGGCACCCTCTATGTGAGCGACTCCACGGCACCCGTCATCTGGCGGCTGTCGCCCGGCGCCACGTCTCTGGAAAAATGGCTCGAGTCAGGTGAGTTCGTCTCGCTGCAGGGCGTGGCCCTCGGCGCCGACGGACGGCAGCTCTACGTTGCCGACTACGCCAACGGCCTCTGGCGGGTCGACCTCGCCACCCGCGCCCCGTCCCTGCTCGCGGCTCCCGCCCACAGCACCCTCTTCGGCATCGACGGCCTCTACGCCGTGCCGGGCGGCCTGATCGCCGTGCAGAACGGCATCAATCCCCAGCGTATCATCCGGATCGACCTCGCCGCCGACGGCATTCCGTCCGGCGTCCGCGTGCTCGGCGCCGGCCACGCGTCCATGAGCGATCTCGCGCTCGGCCAGGTGGTCGCCGGCCATTTCGACTTTATCGGCAACTCCGGCTGGGAACTCCACGCCAGGCCGGACGCCAGGCCCGCGCCGCGCAACGTGGTCATCCTGCGCACTCCACTGGAGTGATCCCTCTCCATTCACCCTCCCTCTCACTTCCGTCCATCCCCACCTCCCCATGATCATTGAAACCTTTCTCCAGGACCTCCGCATCGGCCTCCGTGTGCTCATCAAGGAAAAGAGCTTCTGCGCCCTCGCCGTCTTCGTGCTCTCCATCGGCATCTGCGCCGTCACCACGCAATTCAGCGTCGTCAACGGCGTCATGCTCCGCGGCTTCTCCTTCCCGAACGCGGACCGCCTCGTGAGCGTCCGGCTCGTCGATCCCACCTCGCGGAATTTCTTCGGCGTCAACAACCAGATCTTTCCCCAGGACTTCCTCGACATCCAGGCCGAGCAGAAATCCCTCGAGCACCTGGGGGCCTACATCAACGGCTCGACCGTCAACATGACGATCGGCAGCGACGCCCAGCGCTTCACCGGCGCCTACATCAGCGACGGTTTCCTGAAGGCCCTCGGCGTCGCCCCGATCATGGGCCGCGATTTCACCCCCGAGGACAACAAGCCCGGCGCGCCGAAGGTCACGATCATCGGCTACAACCTCTGGCAGCGGAATTTCGCCGGGGCCGCCGACATCCTCGGCCGCAGCGTCCGGCTCAACGGCAAGCCGGCCACCGTGATCGGCGTCATGGGCGCGGGTTTTGCCTTCCCCCAGAACGAGGAACTGTGGATCCCCGTCTTCAACGAGTTTCCCCCGCCGGCCCGCAACTCGACCAACGCCGCCGGCAACGGCGTGCAACTCCTCGCCTCCCTCAAGCCCGGCGTCCCGCTCGACCAGGCCCAGCTCGAGTTCGGCGCGTTCGCCCGGCGCTTCGCGGAGGCCTACCCCGACACCAACAAGGTCTTCAACGCGGCCGAGGTCCAGCCGCTGATCAAGGCCTTCACGCCCGCCGCCCTCAGCGGGCAGCTCCTGGTGATGCTCGGTTTCTGCGTCGGCGTGCTCCTGCTCGCCTGCGTCAACGTGATGAACATGCAGTTCGCCCGCGCCACCCTGCGGGCCAAGGAGCTCGCCATCCGCTCCTCGCTCGGCGCCACGCGCATCCGGCTGGTCCGCCAGATGCTGACCGAGAGCCTGCTCGTCGCCACGATCGGCGCACTCCTTGGCGTCGGCCTCTCGTATTGGGCGGTCGACCTGCTTTCCAGCACCGTCCGGAACCTCGCCAACCCCATCCCGGCCTACATCACCTTCGACATCGACGGCCGCGTGCTCGCCTTCACGGTCGTCGCGACCCTGCTGGCCGCCCTCGTCTCGGGCCTGATCCCGGCCTGGATGTCCTCCCGCGCCAGCGCCGCCGATGCGCTGAAGGACAGCGGCCGTGGCAACACCGGCCGCGCCGTCAACCTCATCACCCGCGGCCTGGTGGTCTGCCAGCTGCTCGTGACCTGCATCCTGCTCATCGGGTCGCTGCTCCAGGTGCGCTCGATCCTCAACCAGCAGGCGATCGACTACGGCTACGACACCGCCGGCATCCTCGGCGCCCGCATGGGCCTCATGGACGGCGACTACCCGAACAGTGGCGCCCGCAAGCTCTTCTACGACCGCCTGCTCGCCCAGGTGCGCTCGAACCCCGCCATCGAGGCCGCCGCCCTCACCAACCGCTTCCGCATGGTCTTCTCCGGCAACTCCCCCATCGAGATCGAGGGCAAGGATTACAAGGAGGACAAGGACCGCCCGAACACCAGCTTCGAGCAGGTCAGCGACGGCTACTTTGGCGTCACCGCCCAGCGGCTCCTCGAGGGGCGTGATTTCAACGCCGACGACACGGACGCCAAGCTGCCGGTCGCGATCGTCAATGCCTTCTTCGCCAAGAAACACTTCGGCACCGAGAGCGCCGTGGGCCGCCGCTTCCGCATGAGCCTGAACAACGGCGCGAGCTTCACCCCCTGGCGCACGATCATCGGCGTGGTGTCCGACGTCCGCATGCTCGGCCCTTTCCCCAACGGCAACGTCGACGCGGCCGGCTTCTACGTGCCGTTCTTCGCCACGCTCTTCAGCCCGACTGCCGCCGCCAGCCCGGCGGCCCCGCAGTTCGCCACCATTGCCCTGCGCCCGCGCGGCGGCCAGCGGGGCGAGTCCCTCCTCAACGAGCTCCGCTCCGAGGTGCGCAAGGCCGACCCCAACCTGCCGCTCTACTTCATCGGCACCCCCAAGGAGAGCTTCGAGGTCTTCACCGGCGCCAACAAGATCATCGCCACGATGTTCTCGATCTTCGGCGCGGTCGCCATGCTGCTCGCCGCCGTGGGCCTCTACGGCGTCACCTCCTTCTCCGTCAACCAGCGCACCCAGGAGTTCGGCGTGCGCATGGCGCTCGGCGCCGACCAGAATCGCATCCTCGGCATGGTGCTGCGGCAGAGCTTCTGGCAGCTCGGGCTCGGGCTCGGCATCGGCCTCGCGCTGTCCGGCCTGATCGCCCTGCTCTTCGGCAACCAGATCCAGAACTTCCTCATCGGCATCACGGCGCACGATCCGCTCACCTACTCCCTTGTGGCCGTCGTCCTGGCTGGCGTCTCCCTCGTCGCCACCCTCATCCCCGCCCGTCGCGCCACCCGCGTCGACCCCATGATCGCGCTGCGCGCGGAATAGGCTGAAAGCAATAAGCGCTAAGCTTTAAGCCCCCAGCCGCCCAACCTCGCATTCAATCACTGCCAGCCGCTTACAGCTTATCACTTAAAGCTTATGGCTATTTTCCCATGACCGACCTCCGCTTCGCCCTTCGCTCCCTGCTCAAGACCCCCGGCTTCACCGTCGTGGCCATCATGACCATGGCCGTCGCCATCGGCGCCTGCACCGCGCTCTTCAGCGTGCTGCAGGCCGTCGTGCTCCGCCCGCTGCCGTATCCGGAGCCCGACTCGCTCGTCAGCATCTGGGCCGTCAACAAGGAGCGCAACCTCGAGGCCCCCGCCCTCTCGTGGGCGAAGTTCGAGGCCTACCGCGAGCGCAAGGATGTCTTCAGCGAGTTCAGCATGTCCGCCGGCAACGGCTTCACCCTGACCGAGGGCACCGGCGAACCCGAGCAGGTCGCCGGCCTCCATGCCTCCGCCAACTTCCTGCCCGTGCTCGGCCTCAACCCGGCGCGCGGCCGCTCCTTCACCACCGACGAGGACAAGGAGGGCGGGCCGCCCGTCGTGATGCTCGGCCATCAGCTCTGGCAGACCCGCTTCAACGGCGACCAGAACATCATCGGCCGCGTCGTCCAGATCGACGGCGTCGCGCGCACCGTCGTCGGCATCCTCCCGCAGCGGATGCCCGTCCCCTTCAACACCACCGCCATCCTGGTGCCGCGCCCGCTCGAGCTGCCCTACCTCAACCCGCAGCAGCGCAACAATGCCATCGTGCACCAGGCCATCGCCCGCCTCGCCCCGGGCGTGACCGTCGAGCAGGCCAACCTCCGCGTCGCGGAGATGAACGCGCTGTTCAAGACGGCCAACCCCTCCCACATCGACGCCCAGAACGCCAACGAGGTCCGCACGCTGACCCAGCAGGTGCTCGGCAACCTTGGCCGCACGTTCTGGACGCTCGCCGGCGCTGTCGCCGCCGTGCTGCTCATCGCCTGCGCCAACATCGCCAACCTCTTCCTCGCCCGCGTCAGCGCCCGCCAGAAGGAGATCGCCGTGCGCCTGTCCCTCGGCGCGAGCCGCGGCGAGGTCATCCGCCAGTTCATCGCCGAGAGCACCGTGTTCAGCGTCGCCGCCGGCGCCGTCGGCGTGCTGCTGGCCTGGTGGAGCCTGCGCGGCATCCAGGTGCTCGCCGGCAACCAGATCCCGCGCGCCGACGAGATCGCGCTCGACCCGGGCGTGCTCGCGTTCTCCCTCGCCGTCTCCCTCGTCGCCGGCCTCCTCATCGGCCTCTATCCCGCGCTGCAGGCCTCGCGCACCGACGTGCAGATGGTGCTCAAGGACACCTCGCGCGGCTCCGGCGGCGGCGTGGCGGCCAAGGCCTTCCGCCACCTCCTCGTCGTCGCGCAGGTCGCGATGTCGCTGACGCTGCTCATCTGTGCCGGCCTCCTCGTGCTCAGCTTCTACAAGCTGCAGAAGGCCGAGCTCGGCTTCGACGCCGCCGGCCGCGCCTACGGCCTCGTCAATCTGCCGTCCTCCAAATACAATAAGCCCGAGCTCACGCGGGACTTCTACCGCCGGCTCGACGAGCGCCTCAACGAGGCGCCCGAACTGGCCCGCGGCGGCGCCATCGCCGGCCTGCCGCTCAGTGGCTCGGGTTTCTTCTCGCCCTACGGCGTCAAGGGCCGCGCACTCCCGGCCGTGCAGGAACGCGCCATCGCCGGCATCCGCACCGTCACCCCGGGTTATTTCAACGCCCTGGGCATCCGCCTCAAGGCCGGCCGCTTCTTCACCAGCCAGGACCGCTTCGGCGGCGAGCAGGTCGCCGTCATCAACGAGACCTTCGCGAAGAAACTCTTCCCGAACGAGAATCCGCTCGAACAGGCCTTCCTCGTCGGCCCGGCCGGCGACACCGTCGTCCGCATCGTCGGCGTCATCCAGGACGTGAAGGCCGCCGGCCTCGCCGCCCCGCCGCCGGACGAGATCTATTATCCGCGCGACCAGCGCGGCGGCGCCTTCATGCAGGTCGTCGGCCAGGCCCGCCCGGGCCTGTCGTCCGCCGCCGTCATCCCCGTGCTGCGCCGCATCCTCGCCGAGCTCGACCCCAACGTCGCCCTCGCCGCGCCGCAGACCATGGAGGACCTCGTCAGCCAGTCCGTCGGCGTGCAGCGCGTGACCATGGCCCTGCTCATCTGCTTCGCCGGCATCGCCGCCCTGCTCGCCGCCGTCGGCGTCTACTCCGTGATGGCCTACTCCGTCACCCAGCGCACCGGCGAGATCGGCGTCCGCATGGCGCTCGGCGCCAGTGCCGGCAACATCCTCCAGCTCGTGCTCCGCGCCGGCGCCATCCAGGTCGGCACCGGCCTCGCGCTCGGCTTCGTCGGCGCCTTTGCCGCCAGCAAGCTCCTGCAGCAGGCCCTCTACGACGTGCAGCCCTTCGACCCCGCGGTCTTCGCCGCGGTCGGCGGTCTCTTCGCCCTCGTCGCCGCCCTCGCGTGCCTCATCCCGGCCCGCCGCGCCTCGAAGGTGGATCCGATGGTCGCGTTGCGCACGGAATAAATCCCGCCCCCATGTTCTCCGATTTCCGTCACGCCCTCCGCCAGCTCCGCAAAGCCCCCGCCTTCACCCTCACCGTCACGCTCGTGCTGGGTCTGGGCATCGGCGCCACCACCGCCATCTTCAGCGTCGTCCACGCCGTGCTGCTGCACCCGTTCCCTTACAAGGACGGCGACCAGATCCTGTTTGTCGGCTCCAACCGCCTCGACCAGCCCGGCAGTCAGATGCCGGTCGCCTACCCCGACTACCTCGAGTGGCGGAAACAGATCAAGAGTGCCGATCACCTGGCCTTTGCCAGCGGATCCTTCGTCACTCTCACCGGCGTGAACGAGCCCGCCGTGCTGCGCAACGCCGCCGTCTCCGCGCCCGTCTGGCCCCTGCTCGGCATCGCCCCGGTGCTCGGCCGCGTCTTCACCGACGCCGAGGACCAGCCCGCGGCGCCACCCGTGGCCGTGCTCAGCCACGCCACCTGGCAGCAGCGCTTCGGCGGCGACCCGGGCATCCTCGGCCGCGCCCTCACCCTCGACGGCAGATCCTACACAGTCATCGGCGTGATGCCCGCCCGCTTCAAGTTCTGGGCCGGTGATGTCTGGACCCCGGTCGGCCTCCAGGCCGACACGGACATCATGCGCAGCCGGCTCATGCGGATGGACTCCTGGGTCGTCACCCGCGCCGCCCCCGGTCGGACCGCCACCGAGGTGATTGCCGAGCTCGAGGTTTTTGCGCGGCAGCTCGCGCGGCAATTTCCCGAGACGAACAAGGACGTCGGCATCATGACCCGCTTCCTCGCCGAGTCGGTCTCCGGCCCCTTCCGGAATCCACTGCTCCTGCTGCTCTCCGCCGTCGGCTTCGTGCTGCTGATCGCCTGCGCCAACGTCGCCAACCTCCTGCTCGCCCGCACGAGCGCGCGTGTCCGCGAATTCGCCGTGCGCGCCGCCCTCGGCGCCAGCCGCGGCCAGCTCATCCGGCAGACCCTCGCCGAGTGCGTGCCGCTAGCCGTGCTCGGCGGCCTGACCGGCCTCTTCCTCGCCGTGTGGGGCCTCGATGCCCTGCTGGCCATCCTGCCGCGCGAGGCCGTCCCGGCGGAGGCGCTGATCACCGTCAACGGTTCCGTCATGCTGTTCTCGGCGGCCCTGACCCTCGGCACCATGCTGCTCTTCGCCCTTTTCCCGGCGCTCGAGGGCTCGCAGGCGGCCGTCGCGCCATCGCTGCAGGAGGGCGGCCGGGGCACGGCCAGCCGCCGCACCGGCCGCGTGCGCGCCGGCCTCATCATCGCCGAGGTCAGCCTCACGCTCATCCTCCTCGTCGGCGCCGGGCTGCTGATTCGCAGCCTCGGCCGTCTCGAGGCCGAGGACGTGGGCTTCCCCCGGGACAAACTCCTGGTCATTCCGATCCAGCTGCCGGAGACCCGCTACCGGACCAGCGAGCAGGCCACCACCTTCTTTGAGACCGCCGTCGAGCGCCTCCGCGCCCTGCAGGCCGTAGCCGACGTCGCCGCCAGCACCAACGTCCCGTATGCCGGCGGCTCGGGCATGCCGCTCGTCGTCGAAGGCCGGACCTACACTGACCTCAACCAGCTCGACGGCGTCCAGTTCGCGCTCATCGGCGTCGATTACTTCCGGACCCAGGGCCTGCGGCTGCTTTCCGGCCGCCTGTTCTCGGCCACCGACCGGGCCGGTTCCGATCCCGTGATCATCCTAAACGAGGCCGCCGTGAAACGGTTCCTGCCCGGGGGCAACCCGCTCGGCAAGCGCGTCATGCTGGGTGCACCCGAGCATCTCCTCACCCCCGGCATGCTCCCGGCCGGCTTCGACAAGTTTCAGTGGGCGACGGTCGTCGGCGTCGTGAACAGCGCCCGGCACTTCGGCCAGGCGAGCGAGCCGCCGCCCGCCGCCTACATCCCCGTCCGCCAGGGCTGGGACTACCCGAGCCTGCGCCGCTTCATGACCATCCTCGTGCGCACCCGCGGCGAGCCGCTCGCCGCCGTGCCCGACCTCCGCTCCCTGCTCAAGCAGCAGGACCCGAACCTGCCGGTCGAGCGCATCTCGACCATGGACATGATCATCGGCGATACGCTGCAGGGCACGCGCTTCAACACCGTCCTGCTCGGCCTGTTCGCGGGCGTCGCCCTCCTGCTGTCGGCCGTCGGCATCTATGGCGTGGTGGTCTGGAACGTCGCCCAGCGCACCCGCGAGATCGGCGTGCGCCTGGCCCTCGGGGCCGACCGGCCGGGGGTGCTGTGGCTGGTCGTCAGCCAGTCCATGCGGGTGGTCCTGCTGGGCGTCGCCCTCGGCGTGGCCGGCTCGGCCGCCCTCGTGCATCTGATGCAAAACCTGCTTTTTGGCATCGGCCCTTTCGATCCCGTGACCTTCGCCGCCGTCGTCGGCCTGCTTACAACCACCGCCCTGCTGGCCTGCTGGCTCCCCGCTCGCCGCGCGGCCAGGGTGGACCCGATGGTGGCGCTGCGGGCGGAATAATCGACCGGCGCATGATCCCCGCCCTGTCCCCCCTGTTTTCGACCATGCACCTCGTCAGCCGTAGCCTTGCGCGAAGGCTGATGGTGGCGCTGCGGGCGGATTGACGCCCGCCATGCCGCGCCACACTTTTCCCGCTTACATGAACCGATCCCGCGCCTTCCTCGCGTTTCTCTGTCTCACTGCCCTTGTTCACGCCGCGACCGATCCGGCCGCCCTCGCCGCGGCCAAGGATCTCTACGCCCAGCGCAAGCCCCTCGAGGCGCAAAAGGCCTTCGAGGCCCTGGCCGCAGCCGATGCCGGGAACGCCGAAGTTCAGTTCTACCTTGGCCGGATCTCCCTCCAGCGCGACGACCATGAGAAGGCCGTCGCCTATCTCGAGAAGGCCGTCGCCCTCTCGCCCGGCGACGCCCGTTACCATCTCCGGCTCGGCGACGCCTACGGCCGCTCGGCCCAGAAGGCCGGCATGTTTTCCAAAATGGGCCTGGCCGGCAAATGCCGGGCGTCCTACGAAAAGGCCGTCGAACTCGACCCCAGAAACATCGACGCCCGCTTCAGCCTGCTCGGCTTCTACCAGCAGGCCCCGGGCATTGTCGGCGGCGGCATGGACAAGGCCCTCAACCAGGCGCAGGAAATCAAGCGCCTCGACGCCAGCCGCGGCCGGATGGCCATCGCCGGCGTCTATGTCATCGAGAAGAAATACGCCCAGGCCTTCGCCGAGTTTGACGAGGCGCTGAAGGAGAAGCCCGGCGACTACGCCGCGCTCTTCCAGACGGGACGGCTCACGGCCATCACGGGCGAACGTCTCGCCGAAGGTCTCGCCGCGCTCCGGCAGTGCCTGGCGCAGACACCGCCCGAAAACCAGCCCGGCCATGCCGCCGCCCACTGGCGCATCGGCAACATCCTGGAGAAGCAAAACGACCGGCCCGGCGCCCGCGCCGCCTACGAGGCCGCGCTCAAGGTCGACCCGAAGTTCCCCCAGGCCATCGAGTCGCTCAAGAAACTCTGAACCCCGCCCGGCTTCGCGGCTCGCAATCGCCCGGGTTTCGCTATGCTCGTGCCGATGACTGACACCCCGCCCCGCGAGGATTTCCTGGCCCAGCTCGGCACCAGCGTGCGCGACGGCAGCTTCGTGAAGCTGACCCTCGGCAAACCGCGCGGCGCCGACCCCACCCTGCGCAGCCTGCATGTCCGGCCCGTCACGCTGCGCGGCGCGCCGCATGTTTCCTTTGTCAGGCGGCACGACCGGCAGGACATCACCAAGAACCACGCGCCGGAAGACGCCATCACCGAGCTCGCCGCGCTCATCGGCGGCGATTTCCACAGCGCGCATCTTTTCACCACGGCGCGCCTGGCCCAGCTTGAGTTCAACAAGAAAGGCGAGCCGCGCCTCACCTACGGCCCCGCCGCGGTGGAAAAGGCGGACGGCGGGCACGACCGCGCCAAGCAGCGCCTGCTCACCGACCAGAGCCAGGCGTGGCTGGAGAAACTCGGCGTGACCAACGCCACCGGCTCCGTCCGCGAGGGCCTCGCCGACAAGCACCGCCAGATCCACAAGTTCACCGAGATCCTCAGCCACCTCGCCGCCGGCGCCGCCCTGCCGACCCACCGGCCGCTCGAGATCGCCGACATGGGCTGCGGCAAGGGTTACCTCACCTTCGCCACCCACGACTACTTTAACCTCGTCGCGCAGCGCGCCGCCCACGTCCGCGGCATCGAGGCCCGCGAGGAACTCGTGACGCTGTGCAACCGCATCGCCCGCGAGACGGGGCGGGAGAACCTCAACTTTGTCCAGGGCACCATCGAGTCCGCCAAGCTGCCCGCGCTCGACGTGCTCATCGCGCTGCACGCCTGTGACACCGCCACCGACGACGCGCTCGCCAAGGGCGTGCAGGCCGGCGCCGCGCTGCTGGTCGTCTCCCCGTGCTGCCAGAAGGAACTGCGCCCGCAGCTGGCCGCCGCCCCGGTGCTGGCACCGGCGCTGCGCCACGGGATTTTCCAGGAACGCCACGCCGAGTTCGCCACCGACGCCCTGCGCGCCCTCCTGCTCGAGTGGGCCGGCTACGACACCAAGGTCTTCGAGTTCATCTCCACCGAGCACACCGCGAAAAACCTGATGATCGCCGCCACCAAACGCGAGGGCCCGGCCCGCACCGAGGCCGCCGCGCTCAAGGTCCGCGAGCTGGCCGCGTTCTACGGCATCAAGTCCCAGGCGCTGGCCCGCCAGTTCTACTTCGATCTCGGCGCATGAACTGGGAGACACTCGACTGGGAAATCCTCGACCGGCTGCGCGAGACGTTTCTCTCGGACGCGAAATCCACCGGACCTTACTGGCACACGATCACCGACCTCGAGTGCTACAACCTGACCTACGGCGAGCGCATCGGCTGGAAGTGGGACGCCGTGCTCGCGGAAACAAAGCAGCGAGGCTGGGCCCCGCCCGCCGGCGCGACCGTGCTCGACTGGGGCTGCGGCAGCGGCGTGGCCGGGCGGCGTGTCATTGATTTCTTCGGCCCGGCAAATTTTGGCGCCCTGCGCGTGCACGATCACTCGGAGCTCGCCATGGATTTCGCCGAGCACCACGGCCGGAAGTTTTACCCGGGGCTCGACGTCGGCCGGGCCGACACGCGCTTCCTCCGCTCGAACGAGCCCATCGGCGTGCTGGTGCTCAGCCACGTGCTCAACGAGCTCGACGAAATCGCCCGGGCCGAACTCGCCGAACTCTGCGCCCGCGCCCAGGCGATTCTTTGGGTCGAACCGGGCACCCACGAGGTCAGTCGCGCGCTCGGCGGCTGGCGCGAGAAACTGCGCGCCGCCGGCCTGCGGGCGGTTGCACCCTGCCCGCATGATGCCGCGTGCGGCGTGCTGGCCGCCGGCAACGAGCGGCATTGGTGCCACTTCTTCGCCTCCCCGCCCGCCAGTCTCTACGCCGACTCCGACTGGGTGAAGTTCGGCCAGCGCGCCGGCATCGACCTGCGCTCGCTGCCATACTCGTTCCTCGTGCTGGACCGGCGCCCCGTCACCCCCGCTTCGGGCTTCTCCCGCCTCCTTGGCGAACCCCGCCATTACAAGGGCTACGCGAAGGTCTTCGCCTGCGACGCCGCCGGCGTGGCCGAGCTGATGCTCCAGAAGCGCGACGCCCCGGAATTGTTCAAGGCCCTGAAGCAGGGCACCGCGCCGACGCTCCACCGCTGGACACACGCCAACGGTCGCATCACCCCTCTCGCGCCCGCCCCGGGCTCATCCCCTGTAACTTCAGCCGAAGTTTAGTGTTCATTAGTTTCCGCCAGTGGTGCAAAAATCCTCCCTTCCTCCCCCATGATCACGCTCCGTTCCGTCGAAAAAGTCTACCCGCTCAAGGGCGGGGTCTTCTATGCCCTGCGCAACATCAGCCTCACGATCAACGAGGGTGAGTTCGTCTCCATCATGGGCAATTCCGGCTCAGGCAAGTCCACCCTGCTCCACATCCTCGGCCTCCATGACAGCGCCTGGGGCGGCGAATACACGCTCAAGGGCGAGGCCGTCCACCAGCTCGACAAGAAGAAGCGCTTCGAGCTGCAGAAAAAACACGTCGGCTTCGTCTTCCAGAGCTACCACCTGCTCGACGACCTCACCGTCTACGAGAACCTTGAGATTCCGCTTTCCTACCGCGACATGCCGAAGAAGGAGCGCGAGTCCGTCGTCTGCGACGTCCTGGACAAGTTCGGCATCGTCGGGAAAAAGGACCTCTACCCCAGCCAGCTCTCCGGCGGCCAGCAGCAGCTCGTCGGCGTGGCCCGCGCACTCATCGCCAAGCCCTCGCTCATCCTCGCCGACGAGCCCACCGGCAACCTGCATTCCGACCAGGGCCGTGAGATCATGAAGCTCTTCAAGCAGCTCAACGCGGAAGGCACGACCATCATCCAGGTCACGCACTCCGCCGAAAACGCCACCTACGGCAGCCGCGTCATCCGGTTGGCGGACGGATTGCTGGTGAGCTGAGTCCGCCGTCTGCCCGGCCGGCTCAGCGCGACAGCACGAGCCCGTGCATCTCCAGCTTCGGCCAGCTCTTCCAGGACCACGGGCTCTCGCTCGCCGTGCCGTCCTGGAAGGGATTCCAGACCTTGAAGAATTTCTCGTCGAAGCCGGTCGCGAGCACGCAGTGCTCCACGTGATCCAGCCGCCGCGGGTCGTCCGCCCCCGGCCAGCGCTCGAGGAAGAGCAGCGCCCCCGCGTAACCCGGTTGCTTGGACTCGCGGATGATCTCGTCGGGATCGATGGAAGTCCGGGCCGTGGCCGCCAGCCCGAGTTCCCGGATGAGCTCGCACGTCACCAGCAGGTCCGCGCTGCCCGGTGCTTCCGCCCAGTGCGGGTATTTCGCCAGGTGGCCGGCCACAAACTGCGCGGGCTCGAGGCGGCGTTGCTGCGTGCGGTGCACAAGTTCCAACAGGCAGCGGCTGGCCGCCGCGCACTCGTTCCATTTGGAGATGTCGAAGGCCATGGCGTTGACGGCAGTGTGCCCGGCACCGGGGCCCGGTCAATCCCCGCCCAGCACGCGGCCTTGCATGGGCGGCGGACCGGCGTTAAGCCAGCGGTCATGAGTCCCACGCTCGGCTACGCGCTCCTCGGGCTTCTGGCCGGTTTCGCCAGCGGCTGCTTCGGCATCGGCGGCGGCATCATCATCGTCCCGGTCCTCGTGCTGCTGTTCAAGATCGACTACCACATCGCCGTCGGCACGTCGCTCGCGCTCATCATCCCCATCTCGCTGGCCGGCAGCGCCACCAATTTCAGCCTCGGCAAGATCAACTGGCCGGTGTTCTGGGCCTGCGCCCTCGCCGGCGCCATCGGCGCCGTGCTCGGCTCGCTCTTCATCCAGAAAATCCCGGCGCTCTACGCCAAGCGCACCTTCGCCGTCTTCCTCGTCTACGCCGCCGCACGCCTGTGGGTGAAGTGACGGCATCCGACCAAGAGGCCGTCATAGTGCTCAACGTGCTTTGATAATAGAGCCATTTAGGCCTATTAGGCTAAGGCCTTTAGGGTCTCTCCCCCTGAATACAGTTGCCGGGGTTATTTACCTGTCGTGCAGTCGCCAACCGACTGCATGAGCATCAAAGTCCGAATGACCCTATTGTTGGGAGTGCTGCTGGTGGCATTTCTCGGCGTGATGCAGCTCCTGCGGCAGGGGGAAAAATCTCGCGCGGTCGAACTGCGGCGCGAAACGGTGCAGGTGAGCCTCCAGTCGCTCCAGCAGTGGATCAACCTGAGCAACCAGCCGCTGCAGCGTTTCGTCCGGGATTTCAGCGAGTGGCCGGAAATGCGCACGTTTCTCGAGAGCCGCGACCCGGCCTGGGCCGAGACCAACCTCAGGCAGAACCTCGGCACCTACGAGGCCCACGCGCTGTGGGTGCTGACGGAAACGGGCGGGCTGCTCTATTCGGCCCAGCAGCTTCCCGGGCCGCCGCTGCCGCCGCCGGCCACGCCCGCCAGCCTGACCGCGCCGGGGACGGGGCCGCATCTTTTTGCCGAGAGCCGTGACGGCCTGCTGCAGGTCTGGGGCGAACCCATCGGGCTCGACGTGCAGGGGAAAAATCCGCGCGGCTGGCTGCTCGTCGCCCGCTGGTGGGGACCGCGCTTCCTGTCGACGCTGAGCCGCCTCTCCGAAATGCACGTGCAACTCGTGCCGGCCGACAGCCCGGCCGGTCCCACCCAGCTGCACCTGCCGCTGCGCGACCTGTCGGGCACGACGCTGCGCCAGCTGCAGACCAACCTGCCCCAGCTGGATTATGCGGAGACCCTCGCGGCCGACACGCTCGCGGTCCGCATGCTGCTGCTCTTCGGCCTGCTCGTGATCGCGACCGTCTGGCTGGGTGTGCGCCAGTGGGTTCTGCGTCCCCTCCGGCAGATCAGCCGCACGCTCGAGCAGGGCGACGTCTCCCACCTCTCCGCCCTGCAGCTGGAAAAAAACGAGCTGGGCGCCGTGGCCGGCCTGATCGCCACCTCCTTTGAACAGAAGCGCGCGCTCCAGCACGAGAACGAGGAACGCAAGCGCGCGGAGCAGGCGCTGCGCAAGAGCGAGGAGCTTGTCCGCCGCTCCCTTGAGCTGCGCGCGCGGCTCGCCCGCGACCTGCATGACGGCGTAATCCAGTCGATCTACGCCGCCGGCCTCGGCCTCGAAAGCGCCATGTCCGAGCTCGAGCGCGACCAGCCCGCCGCCCGCACCCGGCTGGCCCACTGCCGGCAGAGCCTCAACGGCGTCATCCGCGAGGTGCGCGGTTTCATCAGCGGCCTCGAGCCCGAGCAGATGCAGCGTCACGGCTTCGCCCAGGAACTCTCCGCCCTCGCCCGCACCATGCAGGACCTGTGGCCCGTCCGCATCGTCCACAAGGTGGACCCTCAGATCGCCGGCCGGCTCAGCATCGGCCAGGAGGTGCACGCCCTCCAGATCGCCCGCGAGTGCATCAGCAACGCGCTGCGCCACGGCGAGGCCGGGAAGGTCCTCATCACGCTCACGCAGGCCGCCGGGCGCGGCGTCCTGACGGTGAAGGACGACGGCCGCGGTTTCGATCCCGCCGCCGTCACCGGCCACGGCAGCGGGTTGCACAACCTCGCCTCGCGGGCGCGCGAGATGGGCGGCACGCTGCGCCTCGACTCCTCGCCCGGCCGCGGTTCCGCGGTCAGCATCACCTTCCCGCTGCTGGAGGTGCCCGCATGAAGCCCGCCCGCCGCGCCGCCTTCACGCTCGTGGAAGTCATGGTGGCGTCCACCGTGCTCGTGTTCGGCATCGTCACCGCCGTCACCACCAGCCAGCGCGGGCTGCAGGCGCTCGACACGGCGCGCAACCTCACGGCGGCCTCGCAGATCATGCAGTCCGAGATGGAGCGCGTCCGCCTGCTGAGCTGGACCCAGCTCGGCGCCCTGCAGCAGTCGGGCGACACCAACGTGGCCGTGGAGCACACGGCCGGCCTCGCCCGCTTCACCTGCACCCGGGCGATCACCGATCTCAAGACCGACATGAAACAGATCACGCTGACAGCGGTGTGGCGCGGCTACGACGGCCAGGAGCACACCGCGCGTCTCATCACCCGCTACGGCAAGAGCGGCCTCAATGACTACTTCTACACCACGCACTAAATCCCGCATCCGCGGCGCCGACGGATTCACCCTCGTCGAGGTGCTGATCGCGGCCACCCTCAGCACCTTCGTGCTGGCGGGGGTGCTGAGCGCGTTCCTGTTCCTCGCCCGCACCAGCTTCCGCTCGAGCGGCTACAGCGAGATGGAGGCGGAGATGCGCCGCGGCCTGGACACCTTTGCCCGCGACACCCGCAATGCCACCGACGTGCGCTGGAACAGCGCCCAGAGCATCACGCTGACCGTGAACGGCCGCCCCGTGACCTACGCCTACGACAGCGATGCCGCCAGCGCCACCCACCGGAGCTTCTACCGCCTCGAGGGCGCCGCCGCCTCCGGCCTGCCCCGCACCGTGCTCGTGCGCGGCGTGACCCCGGAATTCGCCTTCCAGCGCTTCAAGCTCGTCCAACCCGGCGTGGCGGACAACGCCGCGACCAACGACCGCGAGACGAAGCTCCTGTCGCTCACCCTGCGCGCCGCGCGCACCAGCGTGGCGACCGTGGGCGCCAGCAACTCCGCCGTCTCCGCCCGCTACGTGCTCCGCAACAAGCGGGTCGCCAACTGATGCGCCGCCGCCCTCCAGTCCCGCTCCCCCGGACCGCGCGCGGCGCGGTCCTGATCGTGGCGTTGCTCATCACGGCCCTCATCGCGCTCGCGCTCGGCAGCTACCTCACGCTCAACCTCGGCACCGCCCGTCTCGCCCGCCAGAGCTACCAGCAGGGCACCTCCTTCCACCTCGCCGAGGCCGGCGCCGAGGAGGCCGTGTGGTCCTTCAACCAGGCCAACGCCCGCAACGCCGCCGCGTGGGCCGGCTGGTCGACCGAGAACGCCACCGCCTGGCGCAAGTTCGCCGGCTTTGACTTCGGCGGCAACACCACGGGCTCGATCAAGGTCTACGTGAGCAACACCAGCCCCGCCGGCACCGAGAAGCCCACCGTCGTGGCCATGGCCGTCGTCGAGTCCCCCGGCACGCCGCCGACCACCCGCATGGTCTCGGTCACGCTGTCCCGCCGCTCCTATTTCGCCAACGGCATCGTGGCGAAGAACTCCCTCCGCTTCTCTGGCCTCAACACCTCGGTGGACAGCTGGAACTCCGACCCCGACAACGACGCCGCCACCGCGCCCGTGCCCTACAGCGAGGGTGTCCGCCGCGACAACGGCGGCATCGCCACCCTCGCGATCGAGAGCAGCTCGATGCTCGTCAACCAGGCCCACATCTGGGGCTATGTCGCCACCGGCGGCCCCGAGCCCGAGGTGGGCGTGCAGGGTTCCATCCGCGGCGCCGACACCGCCGAGGGCGTGCGCATCGACCCGGCGCGGGTTTCAACCGACTTTGTCGCGGACCTGCCCGCCGTCACCGCCCCGCTGGACGGCACCCTGCTGGACCGGGTGGGCGAGACACTCGGCACCGAGCGCACCGCGACCAAGTGGCGCGTGCCGAGCATCACCCTGAACGGCAGCAAGACCCTCACCATTCTCGGCGATGTCACCCTGATCCTCACCGCCAGCACCGGCAGCGCGCTGGACGTCACCGGCAACGCCTCGGTCATCATCCCCGACGGCTCCAGCCTGGTGGTTTATGTCGAGGGCAACGCCAAGATCGCCGGCAACGGTCTCGCCAACGCCAACCGCCGGCCCGTCAGCTGCCAGATCTGGGGCACCAGCACGAGTCCCGCCGGCCAGAGCATCCAGATCGCCGGCAACGGGGCGCTGAAGTCCGTCATCTACGCGCCCAACGCCGCCACCACGATCAACGGCAACGGCGACATCATGGGCGCCGTGGTCGCCCGCGACATCACCTTCACCGGCAACGCCGCGTTCCACTACGACGAATCCCTCGCGAACTTCGGCGACAACACCCCCTTCGGCATCAGCCGCTGGCGCGAACTCACCACGGCGGAGGAGCGGGCCCGCTGGTCAGGCGTCTTCTCCGGCTGGTGAGCGTCCGCCGCTTGCCTTTGGCGCCGCACTGCGGAAAGCTGCGGCCCCTCACCACCGCCCGCGCATGAAAATCCGCCTCCGGCTCCTCCTCCTGCTTGGCTGCCTGCTCGTCCTCTTTGCCGCGGCCACCTGGATCCTGCAGGACGCCCACCGGCGCGAGGCGGAGACAATCCGGGCCAACGCCGAGAAGCAGCGCGGCGGCCTGCTCAACCGGGTGATCGCGCTGAACGGCCAGTCGCTGCGCAGCTTCGCCAATGACTACTCGCTCTGGGACGACATGGTGGCGTTCGTCGACACCGGCGACCGCAACTGGGCGAAGATCAACATCGACGCGAGCCTGGCCAACTTTGGCGCCCACGCCGCCTGGGTCCTGCGCCCGGACGGCCGCGAAGTCTCCCGGGCCGGTGACCTGGATGCGGCCACCCTCTTGCTCATGCCTTTGGGCCAGCCGGCCTTTCTCGAGGTGCTGCGGCGCGAGAAAAACATGCATTTTTTCCTCGAGTCGCCCGCGGGGTTGATGGAAGTGCGCACCGCACCCATCCAGCCCTCGGACGACATCGCCCGGACCAGCCCCGCGCGCGGCTGGCTTGTGGTGGCCCGTCTCTGGAACGACACGCATGTGCGAACCCTGGCCGAGACCCTCCAGAGCGAGGTGGACTTTGCCCCGCGCCCGGAGCAACCGGACAACCGCGCGGCCATCCACCTGCAGCGCGACCTGACCGACTGGACCGGGCGCCGGGTGCGCACCCTCCACGTGCAATACCAATCGCTCGCACTCGAACGCCTGCTGGAGGGCAACGTGGACGAGACCGCCGTGCTCTTCCTCTTCGGGCTCGTCATGCTCACGGTCACCGGCCTGGGGTTGTCCCGCTGGGTGCTCACGCCGCTGCACCAGCTCGGGCAGAGCCTGGAAAGCGGCCGGCCGGAGCCGTTGCAGCCCCTCCATCGCGAGCCAAACGAGTTCGGCCACCTCGCGCGCCTCGTGGAGCTTTCGTTCACCCAGCGCGCGGCGCTCGAGCACGAGGTGCGGGAGCGCAGCCGCATGGCTGCGGCGTTGCAGGAGGCCGGCACGCGCCTGCGCGAGTCGATCGAGCTGCGCAGCCGGCTCGCCCGCGACCTCCACGACGGCGTCATCCAGTCGATCTACGCCGCCGGGCTCGGCCTCGAGGGCGTGCGCAGCGTCCTGTCGTCGGACCCCGCCGCCGCCGACCGCCGGCTGGCCGCCAGCCAGGCCGCGCTTAACGACACCATCCGCGACGTCCGCACGTTCATCAACGGCCTCGAGTCCGAGACCGCGCCCACGCGGCCCTTCCGCCACACGCTCGACACGCTGATCGCGACCATGCAGTCGATCCAGCCGGGCAACATCACCCTGGCCGTGGATGAGAACCTCGCCCGCCGCATCAGCCCCGCGCAGGAGATGCAGGTCCTCCAGATCCTCCGCGAGTCCATCAGCAACGCCCTGCGGCATGCCGCGCCGTCCTCCATCCATCTTTCCCTGCAGGCCGATGCCGCGGAGCAGGCCGTGCTTTCGATCGCCGACGACGGCTGCGGCTTCGACCCCGCCGCCCAGACCGGCCGCGGCCACGGCCTGGTCAACCTCGGGATCCGCGCCCGCGAGATGGGCGGCTCCTTGCAAATTGACTCCGCCCCCGGAAAAGGAACTCGTATCACCCTGACCTTCCACCCAACCTACCCGCCATGACCACGACGGCCCAGAAATCCATCGACATTCTCATCGTTGACGACAGCGAGCTGGTCCGCACCGGCCTGAAGACGCTCCTCGATGCCCATGCCCGGACCGCCGGCACCCACCTCCGCATGGTGGGCGAGGCCAGCACGGCCAACTCGGCGGTCGCCGAAACCGTCCGCCTCAAGCCCGACGTGGTCCTGATGGACATCCGCCTCCCCGACGGCTCCGGCCTCGAGGCCTGCCGCAAGATTCTCGCCAGCGACCCGGACACCAAGGTCCTCATCCTCACTTCCGTGATCGACGACAATCTCGTCTACGACGCGATGAGCAGCGGTGCCCACGGCTACCTGCTCAAGGAGATCAACGCCCAGGGCCTCTGCCAGGCCATCATCGACGTCGCTGCCGGCAAGTTCATCCTCGATCCCACCGTCACCACCCACGTGCTCAACCTCGTGCGCAGCGGCAGCAACCCGCCGAACGAGCAGGACAAGCTCGCGACCCTCTCGGCCCAGGAGCGGCGCGTCCTCGCACTCGTGGCTGAGGGCAAGACCAACAAGGAGATCGCCGAGTCCATGGGCCTGAGTGACAAGACCGTGAAAAATTACCTCAGCAATATCTTCGAGAAGCTGAAGATCAGCCGGCGCTCACAGGCGGCAGTGCTCTACACCTCGAGCCGCGGCCCGGCACGGTGACATTTGGCCCTATTGATTAGGGCCGTTAATCGGGGTCCATCGCCTGTTACGGGCCAAGCCGCGTTCCGCTACAGTGGCGGCATGCAACCCGCACCCCTTTCCCGCTCAGGCCGCACCCGCCGGCGCGCTGCTGCGGCGTTCACCATCCTGGAGGTGGCCATGTCCGCCTTCGTCATGGCCTTTGGCATCGCGACCTCGATCATCGCCATGCAGACCGGCTTCAAGTCGATCGACCTCGCGCGCGGCACCACCCTCGCCTCGCAGATCATCCAAAGCGAGATGGAGCGCCTCCGCATGATGAGCTGGACCGCGATGACAAATCTCAGCACGGCCACCGACTCCACGGCTCCCGTTCCTCCGAGCAGTCCCGCCGGGGTCGAAGTGTTCGACGGCGCCACCTACTTCAGCTCCAACCCGGACGTCGCCGGCAAATATATGGTCACCCGGACCATCCGGGCGGATGGCTCCCGCCCTTCCGATGTTTATTTCATCACCGTTTCCGTGACGTGGCGGGGTTACGACAACCGGTCACACACGCGCTCCTTCCGTTCGATGTATGCCAAAAATGGACTTTATGACTACTATTACACTAACGCCCGCCCGTAACGGTCGCCGCGGACTCACCTCGTTCAAGCCTTCCGGCGCAAACGGGTTTACGCTGGTGGAACTGATGATCGGCGCCTCACTGGGTGCCTTCATCCTGGCTGGTGTCCTGTCCACCTTCCTGTTCATGGGCCGCAGCGGCGCCAACGTGCAAAATTACAACGACATGGAGTCGCAGGCCCGCAATGCACTGGAGATTTTCGCCCAGGACGTCCGGCAAGCCAGCGGCGTCGTTTGGTCTGACGCCAACACGGTGGCTCTCACCGTTGCCAACCTGACGGTTACCTATCAATACAACCCGACCGCGCGGCGCTTCGCCCGCCAGGAAGTGGTCACCGCCACCAGTGTGGTCAATTCCACCCGCGTGCTGGTCACCGGCATCACCAGTTTCGCCTTCAGCGCATATAAGATCACCATTGATCCGCTCACGGGCACGGCGGCCTCGGTGCCGCTGAGCACGGCCGCCGAGCGCACCGCGGCCAACGGCACCACGAAGCAGCTGCAGATCTCCCTCGAAGCGGCTCGCGCCAATACCACCGTGGTGGCCGCCACCAACACCGTGCTCTCCGCCCGTTTCGTCCTGCGCAACAAGCGCGTCACCGTCTGATCCCCCTCCGCCCATGCCCGCCCATCCCTCCCGTCTCCAGTCCCAGCGCGGTTCCCTGCTGATCGTCTCCATGATCATGTGCGCCGTGATCGGCATTTCCATCGCGAGCTACATCAAGCTGGGCCAGACCAGCCAGGCCATCTCCAACCGGGCGCTCTACAACAACGGCGCCATGAACCTCGCCGAGAACGGCATGGAGGAGGCCATGTATTCCATCAACCAGTTGGTGGCCAACTCCGCCTACAGTTGGTCCGGGGATAGCTGGACGCCGGCCAACAGTGGCGTCGACGCCTATCGCAAGTGGACCGGCTACACCTTTGACCAGAATGCCCGGGGCACGGTCCGGGTTTACGTCAAGAATGCGGACGGGGTGATGGCGCCCATCATTCTCGCCCGCTCGACCGTCACCTTGGGTGGCGTCGCGAGCGCCCCGATCGAGAAATGGATCAAGGTCCAGCTCGCCATGACATCCAAGTTCGCCAACGGCCTCGTCGCCAAACGGACCATCACCTTCTCCGGCACCAACGCCAGCGTGAACAGCTGGAACTCCGACCCCGATGGCCCCGGGGGCGCCGCCCCGATCGCCTACAGCACCGCCGTTGACAACGACAACGGCAGCGTGGGCAGCATCTCCGTGACCGCCGCGGTGTCAGTGAACAACGCCGACATCTTCGGTTACGTCGCCACCGGCGGCACTCCCGCCACCGTGGGCCCGAACGGTCTGGTGGGACCCTTTGGCACCGCCGCCGGCACCATCGCCCCCGGCCACTCCTCCACCGACTTCAGCGCCAGCTTCGACAGTGTCGCGGCCCCCGCCACCTACAGCTACACCCCCATTGCCTCCATTGGCAGCAGCTCCCCCGGCACCACCACTCTGCCTGGCTCGGTCACCGCCTCAGCCGACGGCAAATACTACATCGAAGTCGCTGACATCGGTGGCAGCAACAAGGTCCTCGCCATCGAGGCGAACAAGGAAGTTGTCCTGAAAATCACCACGGGTGGCCTCAGCACCGGCGGTGGCAGTGGTGCCATCAACATCGCGCCGGGCGGAAAGCTCATCGTTTATACGGCCGGCGACATCAGCATCGGTGGTAATGGTGTAATGAACGGCGGCTCGACCACGGCCACCGCCAACCAGCCCCAGAATTTTCAAATCTGGGGAACCAAGACCTCGGGCACCCAATCCATCAGCATCGCCGGCAACGGTGTGCTCAGCGCCATCGTTTACGCGCCCCAAGGCGATACCACCATCGTCGGCAACGGCGATGTCATGGGCTCGATCGTGGCCGACGTGATCAAAGTCACCGGCAACGCCGCGTTCCACTACGACGAATCCCTGGGCAGCTTCGGCGGCAATCCCTACCGCGTGGCGGCTTGGGAGGAGTTGACCACCGCGACCGAGCGCGCCGACGGCTGCACGGCCGTGGGTTCTCCGATGACTTTCTGAGACATCCACCGTCCCGCTTCCGGGACGGGAAAATTTCAAGAGCGGACAATTCGTTTTTCCATAACCCGCAGTCGCCGCGTAACCCGCTGGCCGGCTGCGGGTTATTTTTTGTCCCGCTGCTGGCATGTCCAATGCAGAATTCCGCGGGCCTACGGGTCAACACACGCTCCACAACCGGGTTGCTACGAACAACACAACCCATGCTCTCCGACCTCCGTCTCGCTCTTCGCTTACTCCTCAAGTCGCCCGGCTTCACGCTGATCGCGGTCCTCACCCTGGGCCTCGGCATTGGCGCCAACACGGCGATCTTTTCCTTCATCAACACCTTCTTCTTCAAGTCGCTCCCCTTCGAGCGGCCCGAGGAACTGGTGAGCGCCTACACCAGCGACGAGCGCAACCCGGGCTTCCTGCCCGTCTCGCCGCTCAACTACGTCGACTTCCGCGACCACAACCAGGTGTTCACCGCCATGGGCAGCTATGGCTTCGTGCCCGTGAGCATGATGATCGGCTCCGAGCCGAATTCCGTCCAGGGCGAGCTCGTCTCCGGCAATTACTTCGACCTGCTGGGGATGAAACCTGCGCTGGGCCGCACCTTCCGCCCCGATGAATACCAGGCAAGCGGCTCCGGCCCCGTCATCGTCCTCAACCACAGCTTCTGGACCACGCGCCTCAACGCCGACCCGGAGATCCTCGGCCGCACCTACACCATCAACGGCACGGGCTTCACGGTGATCGGCGTGATGCCGCCCGGCTTCCGCGGACTGAACACCTTCAACAACCCGGCGTTCTGGGTGCCGAGCACGATGCACGACCAGGTCTACACGGGCCTGCTGAAGGGTTTCTACGCCGAGCGCCGCGCCCTTATCTGGAACGTCTTCGCCCGCCTCAAGCCGGGCGTCTCCCTCGCCTCCGCCGAGGCCGGCCTCAAGCCCATCGCCGCGAAACTCGCCTCGGACCACCCCGCCGCCAACACCGGCCGCTCCATCCGCCTAGTCGGCCTGGCCGAGTCGATGATCGGGCCGAACTTCCGCGACAATGTCGTCCAGGCCGGCGCCCTGCTGCTCTCGCTCTCCGGCCTCGTCCTGCTTATCGCCTGCGCCAACGTCGCCAACCTTCTCCTGGCGCGCGCGTCCGCGCGCCAGCGCGAGATCGCCGTGCGCATCGCCATCGGCGCCGGCCGCAGCCGGCTCATCCGCCAGTTCGTCACCGAGAGCGTGTTGCTCTCCCTGCTCGGTGGCCTCGCCGGCCTCGCCATCGCCTACTGGACGAAGGACCTCCTCTGGTCGCTCCGTCCGCCCTTCCTGCCGGACGGCCTCACCGTCTCCCTCGACGGCCGCGTGCTGGGCTTCGGCCTCGTCATCTCCCTCGTCACGGGCGTGCTCTTCGGCCTCGCCCCGGCTTGGATCACCACCAAGCCCGAGCTCACGACCATGCTCAAGGAGGAGAGCAAGGGTTCGTCGCCCACGCCGCTTTACAGTTTCCGCAATTTCCTCGTCGCCGCCCAGATCGCGCTCTCGGTCATCGCCCTTGTCATCGCGGGCCTCTTCATCCGCAGCCTGCGCCACGCGCAGCAGGTCAACCCGGGCTGGAACACGCAGAACGTCGCCCTCTTCGGGGCCAACCTCGCCGCCCAGGGTTACACCCCCGAGCGCTCGCTCGCCTACTACCGCCGGGCCGTCGAGCTCGTCCGCGGCATCCCGGGCGTGACCGACGCCACCGTCGCCACCACCGTCCTGCTCAACGGCGGCGGCGCCCTCCGCACCATCCGCCCGCAGGGGCCCGACGACAAGCTGCGCACCACCGGCCAGCTCATGAGCTACGGCCACGTGCTGCCGGGTTACTTCAAGACCATGGGCATCCCCTTTGTGGCGGGCCGCGACTTCACCGAGACCGACGACGAGCGCCACCCGCTGGTGGTCGTCATCAACGAGAATTTCGCCAAGCTGTGCTGGCCGGGCGAGAATCCCCTCGGCAAGACCGTGAAGGCCTTCGGCGCCGAGACCCTGATCGAGGTGGTTGGCGTCGTGCGCGACGTCACCTTCGACAACATCGGTGAGAATCCCAAGCCCTACATCTTCTTCTCCATCGCCCAGGAAGGCAGCCGCGGCAGCGGCTTCGCCAGCATCCACGTCCGCACGCAGACCGACGCCGCCGCGCTGACGCCCCTGCTGCGCAAGCAGCTGCAGACCATCGACACCGCCCTGCCGTTCGTGAACGTCACGACTATCGAGGAAAACATCTCGCAGGGCCTCTGGGCCCCGCGCACCGGCGCCGCCCTGCTCGGCGCGTTCGGCCTGCTCGCCGTGCTCCTCGCCTCGCTCGGCGTCTACGGCGTCATGTCCTACACCGTCAACCGCCGCGCCCGCGAGATCGGCATCCGCATGGCCATCGGCGCCCAGGCCTCGGACGTCATGGGCATGATCCTCCACCGCGGCCTCGTCATCGCGGCGGCCGGGCTGGTCGTCGGCCTGGGCGCGGCCTACCTCGTCGCCCGCTACTTCCAGAACTTCCTCATCGGCGTCGCCGCCGGCGACCCGCTGACCTACGCCGTCATCGCCGTCCTGCTCGCCGCCGTGGCCTTGCTCGCCTGCTGGCTGCCGGCCCGGCGCGCCACCAAGGTCGACCCGCTCATCGCGCTGCGCTCGGAATGAGCGGTTCGCCCGGATCGCAACCCTCCTCCCCATGAATTCTTCCATCAACCGCCGTCGCTTCCTGCTCACGTCCGCCTCGCTGGTGGCCGCCGCGCCGC